>Ga0208479_1000052_pt1 | contig 13010 bp, 11 predicted proteins | sample NGESurdeep072012_7_FD_184464 | JGI IMG/M metagenome (GOLD analysis project Ga0208479, IMG submission 184464) | Arctic peat soil microbial communities from Barrow, Alaska - NGEE Surface sample 415-3 deep-072012 (SPAdes) | ecosystem: Environmental > Terrestrial > Soil > Wetlands > Peat ... | reverse complement strand
CCGGGCGTCGAGCTGCTGGTCGCCGTGCTTGGCGTCGACGAGCGTCAGGATCGAGTCGAGCAGGTAGCTCTCGGCGATCTCGTCGTCCATGAAGAAGGTCTGCGCCACCGGGCCGGGGTCGGCCAGGCCGGTCGTTTCGATGACGACGCGGTCGAAATCGAGCTCGCCCTTCCTCTTCTTCTCGGCCAGGTCGGCCAGCGTCGTGCGCAGGTCTTCGCGGATCGAGCAGCAGACGCAGCCGTTGTTGAGCTGGATGATCTGCTCCCTCGAGTCCTGCACGAGGATCTCGTTGTCGATGTTCTCGTCGCCGAACTCGTTCTCGATGACGGCGATCTTCTGTCCGTGCGCTTCCGTCAGCACGCGCTTGAGGAGCGTCGTCTTGCCCGACCCCAGGAAGCCGGTCAGGATGGTGGCGGGGATCAGGCTCATGGGCGATACACCTTGTTCTGCGTTCGGGACATTCGAAGACCGGCTCCGTGCGGCACGCGGGCGAACCCGGCAGATGGGGCCGGGCGCGACGCGCTCAAGGTAGCAGACGTGTCAAGGCGGTGCGCCCGGCGCTTCGGGTAAGCTGGCTGCCCGAGCGGATTCCCGCCGGCCGCCGCCTTCGCCAACGATCGATGTCAGAACCTCCCGCGGCCCGCCCAGCGCGCGGCGCCGACAAGCCCGCCGCGCCGCCCGAGCGGCGCCATCTCTTTCGCAAGCTCCTCGACCTCGTCGCGCCGGGCCCCGACTCACGCGACCAGTTGATGGAGTCGCTCGCCGACGCCGAGCACAAGGAGCTGATCGAGCCCGAGTCGCGGATGATGCTCGAGGGCGTGATCCGCATGGCCGGCATGACGGCCGGCGACGTCATGGTGCCGACGCCGCACATGGACCTGCTCGACATCAGCGCGCCGTACGACGAGCTGCTGCACGTCGTCATCGCCACCGGGCACTCGCGCTTTCCGGTTTTCGAGACGCGGCGCGAGAACGTCATCGGCATCCTCATGGCCAAGGACCTGCTCAAGCTGCAGCGCTCGCCCGACCTCAACCTGCGCACGCTGCTGCGCCCGGCGGTCTTCGTACCGGAGTCGAAGGCGCTCAACGACGTGCTGCGCGACTTTCGCTCGATGCGCAACCACCTGGCCATAGTCATCGACGAGTTCGGCACCACTGCAGGCCTGCTGACGATCGAGGACGTGCTCGAGGAGATCGTCGGCGAGATCGAGGACGAGTTCGACGAGAAGGACAGCGAGAGCAGCATCTACACGCTGGCCGACGGCAGCCAGCGCGTCGCCGGCGATGCGCCGGTCGCGGAGGTGAACGGGCATTTCGGGATCGCGCTGCCGACCGACGAGTTCGACACGATCGGCGGCCTCGTCGCCGACGAGCTGGGGCGCGTGCCCCGGCGCGGCGAAGCCGTAGCGCTCGACGGGATCGTCTTCACCGTGTTGCTCACGCGCGGCGGCGCCGTGCGCTGGTTCAAGGCGACTCGCGCTGCCGACGTGGCGCCCGGGTCCGGCGCCGCTTGAGAAAGTACGAATGAGCCTGCTGCGCAGCCTGATCTTGCGACTGCGATGCTCGCCGTACTCCAGTACGGCTGCGCTTCTCTTCGCAACCTCAGGCCGCTCGCGACGGCTCCTTCGCACTTTCTCGCTCACTCGAGTCGCGATTTGAAGCGACTGCGGGGGCTCGCCGAGCTGGGCCTGGTGGGGCTGCTCGGCGCAGCTCAAACAGCGGCTTACGTCGAGACCGAGCTCTGGCCGCTGCAGATGCTCGCCATCGCCGGCCTCGCCTGGCGCGTCGGCAAGGCGTCGGCCGGGCGCGCGGCGCTGCTCGGCCTGGCGTTCGGCTTCGCCTGGCTCGGCGCCGGAACGTGGTGGCTCTTCGTCAGCATGCACCGCTACGGCGGCTTGCCGGCCTGGATGGCGGTGCTGGCCGTCGCCGCGCTCGCCGCCTTCCTGTCGCTCTACCTGGCCGCCGCCATGGCGGCGACGGCACGCTGGCGGTCAAGCGGCCCGCTCGCCAGCGCGACGGTTTTCGCCGCGGCATGGCTGCTCGCCGAGTTGGCGCGCGGGCTCGTCTTCACCGGCTTTCCCTGGGTCGCAAGCGGCTATGCCCACGTCGATTCGCCGCTCGGCGGCCTGGCGTCGTGGCTCGGCGTCTACGGCATCGGCGCGCTCGCCGCCGGCCTGGCTGCCGCCTTCGGGTTCAGCAAGCTGGGGTCCTTGCGCGGCTGGTTCGCGCCGAGCGCGGCGTTGCTCGCTGCGATCGTCCTTGGCTCGCTCGCGGGCAGCATCGATTTCACGCGGCCGACCGGCGAGCTGCGCATCACCCTGCTGCAAGGAAACGTGCCGCAAGATGAGAAGTTCTCGGCGCGCTACGTTCCGCAGGCGCTCGCGCTGACCGCGGCGCAGCTCGAAGGCGCGCGCGGCGAGCTCGTCGTCGGTCCCGAGACCGTGATTCCGCTGCTGCCGGACCAGCTCGATCCCGCCTGGTGGCAGAGCGTGCAGGACCGGTTCCGCAGCCCCGGCCGCGCCGCGATCCTGGGCATTCCGCTCGGCAACGAGGAAGCGGGCTACACGAATTCGGCCGCCGGAATCGCGGCGACCACGGCGGCGCTGCCGGGAGGCTTCTATCGCTACGACAAGCACCACCTCGTTCCCTTCGGCGAGTTCATCCCGACCGGCTTCAAGTGGTTCACGCGGTTGATGGACATTCCCCTCGGCGACTTCAACCGCGGCCCGCTGACGGCGCCATCGTTCGCCTTCAAGGGCCAGCGCATCGCCCCGAACATCTGCTACGAGGACCTGTTCGGCGAGGAGCTGGCGGCGCGTTTCCTGCCCGAAGCCGAGGCGCCGACGATCCTCGCCAACCTCAGCAACATCGGCTGGTTCGGCGAGACGATCGCCGTCGCCCAGCACCTGCAGATCTCGCGAATGCGCACGCTCGAGCTGCAGCGGCCGATGATCCGCGCGACCAACACCGGCGCGACCGTCGTGATCGACCATCGCGGCGCGGTCACGGCACAGCTGCCGCCGTTCACGCGCGGCGAGCTCGAGACCCACGTCGAGGGGCGCAGCGGAACGACGCCGTTCGCGGCGTGGGCCGGGCGCTTCGGCCTCTGGCCGCTCGTCCTCGCCGGCGTCCTGATGCTGGGCCTCGCCTTCGCGTTGCGCCGGCGACCCTGAGGAGCCAGGTCAAGGGGACGGCGGCGGGGTTCCCTAGAATCGTCGCTCGTCGGAGAGCACGCCCGCACCGGGACGGGCAGCCGCCACCCCCTTCGCGTCATGCTCTCATTCCAGGACGTCATTCTTCGCCTGCAGACCTACTGGTCGGCACAGGGCTGCGCGCTCCTGCAGCCTTACGACATGGAAGTCGGCGCCGGAACGAGCCACACCGCGACCTTCCTGCGCGCGCTCGGCCCCGAGCCGTGGAAGGCGGCGTACGTGCAGCCGAGCCGAAGGCCGAAGGACGGCCGCTACGGCCAGAACCCGAACCGCTTGCAGCACTACTACCAGTACCAGGTCGTGCTCAAGCCCGCGCCGGCCGACATCCTCGACCTCTATCTCGGCTCGCTCGAAGCGCTCGGCTTCGATCTGAAGACGAACGACGTGCGCTTCGTCGAAGACGACTGGGAGAACCCGACGCTCGGCGCCTGGGGCCTCGGCTGGGAGGTCTGGCTGAACGGCATGGAGGTGACGCAGTTCACCTACTTCCAGCAGGTCGGCGGCATCGACTGCAAGCCGATCACGGGCGAGATCACGTACGGGCTCGAGCGCCTGGCGATGTACCTGCAAGGCGTCGACAGCGTCTACAAGCTCACCTGGACCGAAGGCCTCAGCTACGCCGACGTGTATCACCAGAACGAGGTCGAGCAGAGCACCTACAACTTCGAGGCGAGCGACGTCGAGTTCCTGCTCACGGCCTTCGCGGCGCACGAGCGCGAGGCCAAGCTGCTGATGGACCGGCGCCTGGCCTTGCCCGCCTACGAGCAGGTGCTGAAGGCAGCGCACAGCTTCAACCTCCTCGACGCGCGCGGCGCGATCAGCGTCACCGAGCGCGCCGCCTACATCGGGCGCATCCGCGTTCTGGCGCGAAGCGTCGCGCAGAGCTATCTCGAAAGCCGGGCGCGGCTCGGTTTTCCGATGGCGCCGAAGGCGTGGGGCGAGGAGGTGCTGGCGCAGATGACGGCGAAGAACGCCGCCGCTGCGACGGACGAAAAGAAGGGCGCGGCATGACGACTAGCGCGACCGCGCCACTCCTCGTCGAGCTGCTCGTCGAAGAATTGCCGCCTAAGGCATTGAAGGCACTCGGCAATGCCTTCGCCGGCGCTGTGCACGCCGGGCTCGCCGGCCGCGACCTCGCCTCCGGCGGGGCAGCGGCATGGACCGCCTTCGCGACGCCGCGCCGCCTGGGTGTGTTTATCGAGTCGGTGACGGCAAAGGCGCCGAGCCGCTCGATGACGGTCAAGCTGATGCCCGTGGCTGTGGGCCTCTCGCCCGACGGCAGGGCTACGACGGCACTACTGAAGCGGCTCGCCGCGCTGGGCGCGGACGCTTCCGTCGTGCCGCGGCTCGAACGGCGTGTCGACGGCAAGAACGAATCGTTGTTCTATGCGACGATCGTGCCGGGCGCAAGCATCGAACAGGGCTTGCAGGCGGCGCTCGACGAAGCGATCTCGACCTTGCCGATACCGAAGGTCATGCAATATCAGCTCGCCGACGGCTGGACCAGCGTCAGCTTCGTCCGCCCGGCGCACGGCCTGGTCGCTCTGCACGGTGACGCCGTGGTGCCGGTCCGGGCGCTCGGCCTGCAGGCCGGTCGCACGACGCGCGGGCACCGCTTCGAAGGCAGCGCCTCGCCGATCGCGCTGCGCTCGGCCGCCTCTTACGCCGAGCAATTGCGTGACGAAGGCGCAGTAATGGTCAGCTTCGATGGTCGCCGCGCCGAGATCGTCCGTCAGCTCGAGACGGTGGCGGCGCGCGAGGACGGCTTGACGCCCGTTGCCGATGACGCGCTGCTCGACGAGGTGACCGGCCTGGTCGAGAAGCCGAACGTGCTGGTGTGCGAATTCGAAAAGGCCTTCCTCGGTGTCCCGTCCGAGTGCCTGATCCTGACGATGAAGGCGAACCAGAAGTACTTCCCGCTGCTCGATGCGAAGGGCGCGCTGTCGAACCGCTTTCTCATCGTCAGCAACATCACGCCGGCCGACGCCAGCCGCATCGTCGAGGGCAACGAGCGTGTCGTTCGGCCGCGGCTTGCCGACGCGAAGTTCTTCTTCGACCAGGATCGGAAGAAGACGCTCGCGTCGCGCGTGCCTGGACTCGACAAGGTCGTCTATCACGCCAAGCTCGGTACGCAGGGCGAGCGGACGGCGCGGGTGCGAGCCATCGCTGGGCAGATCGCAAGCGGCGCGTTCTTGTATGAGAAGCTCGCCGGCCCGGTCGATCGCGCCGCCATGCTCGCCAAGGCCGACCTCTTGACCGACATGGTCGGAGAATTTCCTGAGTTGCAAGGCGTGATGGGCGGCTACTACGCGCGCCATGACGGCGAGTCCGACGAAGTGGCCCAGGCCATCGAAGATCACTACAAGCCACGCTTTGCGGGCGACGATCTGCCTCGAGGCAAAGTCGGCGTGACCGTGGCGTTGGCCGACAAGCTCGAAGCCCTGGTGGGACTGTTCGGCATCGGCCAGGTGCCTACTGGCGACAAGGATCCGTTTGCCTTGCGGCGCCAAGCGCTGGGCGTGATTCGCATGCTGATCGAGGTACCCGTTCCCATCGGCCTTGAACAGCTCGTCGCGCTGGCAGTGCCGGTTTTTGGGGTGGCCATCAAGGATCCGAGCGAGCCCTTGCTTGCGTTCATCTACGAACGCCTTGTGGGCTACCTGCGCGAGCACGACCATTCATCGCAGGAAGTTGAAGCGGTGCTCGCGCGCCCGCCCGCCCAACTTGTCGATGTAGAACGAAGGCTCGACGCCGTACACGCATTCGCTGCACTGCCCGAAGCGGCATCGTTGGCCGCGGCCAACAAACGAGTTGGCAATATCCTGAAGAAGTCGGACGGTGAAGCATCGGAGTTCGTAGATTCATCGCTGCTGACGGAGCCTGCCGAGGCGGCACTGCATGCGGCGCTCATGAACGTCGAGGCCAGGGCCGATCTCGCATTCCGCAAGCAGGACTACACCGCTTCGTTGCAGGCGCTGGCTGCGTTGAAGGCGCCGATCGATGCCTTCTTCGATGCAGTAATGGTGAACGCCGACGACTCCGTGCTGCGTGCGAATCGCCTCGGGCTGCTCGCCAAGCTGCACGCCGCCATGAACCGCGTTGCCGATCTGTCCAAACTCGCGGGTTGACCGGCGCGACAATCGCTCTGCCATGAAACTCGTCATCCTCGACCGCGACGGCACGATCAACGAGGATCGCGACGACTACGTGAAGTCGGCCGACGAATGGGTGCCGGTGCCCGGCTCGCTCGAGGCGATCGCGCGGCTCAACCACGCGGGCTGGCACACGGTCGTCGCGACCAACCAGTCGGGCCTGGCGCGCGGCCTATTCGACATGGCGGCGCTCAACGCCATCCATGCGCGAATGAACAGCGAGCTCGCCGCGGTGGGCGGCCGCATCGACGCCGTCTTCTTCTGCCCGCACGGTCCCGGCGACGGTTGCCGTTGCAGGAAACCGCTGCCCGGCCTCTTCGAGATGATCGGCGAGCGCTACGGCATCGACCTCGGCGAAGCGCACCTCGTCGGCGATTCCCTGCGCGATCTGCAGGCGGGCGCCTCCGTCGGCTGCGCGCCGCACCTGGTGCGCACGGGCAAGGGGGCGCGGCTCGACGAGGCGGAGCTCGGCGCGCTCGTCCGCGACATTCCCGGAGCGCGCATCCACGCCGATCTCGCCGCCTTCGCGCACGCCCTGATCCACGACGAGCGGCGCGAGCGCGGCGTCGACGACGTCGAGCCCGACTCGGTCTTCGGGAAGCTCGACTGATGGCCCGGCTGGTCGCTGCCTGCCGCTCGGCGCTGTACTTCGTCTTCCTGGTCGTCACGATCGTTCCGTGGGCGACCTTCGCCGTCCTCTATTCGATCTTCGTCCGCGGCGAACGCCTGTATTGGGTCTGCGCCGGCTGGCTGGGCCTTTCGATCTGGGGCGCCCGGGTGATCTGCGGCGTCAAGGCTCGCGTCCAGGGCCGCGAGAACCTGCCCGATTCGCCGGTCATCCTGTTGTCCAAGCACCAGTCGGCGTGGGAGACGCTGGCCTACCCGTCGTTGATGCCGCATCCGCTGTGCTACGTGTTCAAGCGTGAGCTGCTCTGGATTCCCTTCTTCGGCTGGGCGATGGCGCGCATGGACCTGATCCACATCGATCGCAGCAAGCGCGCCGAGGCCTGGACCAAGGTCGCCGAGCAGGGCCGCCGCTTCATGGCGCAGGGCAACTGGGTCATCATGTTTCCCGAGGGCACGCGCACGCCGCGCGGCAGCCAGGGCACGTACAAGCACGGCGGCACGCGGCTGGCCATCGAGACGGGCCGGCCGGTGCTTCCGGTGGCCGTCACCTCCGGTCGATGCTGGCCGCGCAAGAGCCTGGTGCTGCGGCCGGGAACGATCGACATCTCGATCGGCAAGCCGATCGAGTCGACCGGCCGCGACTCCGACGGGCTGATGCGCGAGGTCGAGACCTGGATCGAAGCGGAGATGCGGCGCCTCGACCCCGAGGCGTATCGATGAGCTCGGCGGTTGTGCGCGGCCTGCGCCGCTTCGTCGACGCGCTGCAGCGCAGCCTCTTCGACGACGACGCCGATGCTGTCGCCGGGTTTCGGGCGCCGCCCGAGCTTTCCCGGCATCCGCGAGCGACGCGCGAGCTCGTCCTCGACGCCGGGCGGATCGCCTTCTTCCTCAGGCGGTCGCGCCGGCGCAGCATCGGCTTCGTCGTCGGCGCCGAGGGCCTCACGGTCAGCGCGCCGAAGTGGGTCGGGCTGCGCGAGATCGACGCAGCGGTGCGCGAAAAGAGCGGCTGGATCGTCGCCCGCCTCGTCGAGCAGCGCGAACGCGCGGCGCGCCTCGACGCCGCGCGCATCGTCTGGCAGGACGGCGCCGAGCTGATGTTCCTCGGCCGGCCGATCCGCATCGTCGTCGACCCGCGGAGCGGCCTGGCGTCCGGGGAGGTCACGCTCGACGACGACGGCGCTGACAGCGGGCCCACGCCGGTGCGACGTCTGCGCGTCGGCCTGCCCGCCGACGCCGGCCCGGAGCGGCTGCGCGACGCCGTGCAGAGCTGGTTGCAGCGCGAGGCGCTCGCCCAGTTCGAAGCGCGCTGCCGCCACTTCGAGGCGCGCCTGGGCGTGCGCGTGACCAAGCTCTCGCTGTCCTCCGCGGCGACTCGCTGGGGCAGCGCGAACGCGAACGGCGCGGTCCGGCTGCACTGGCGGCTCGTCCACTACCCCGTCGCGACGATCGACTACGTCGTCGCGCACGAGCTCGCACACCTGCGCGAGATGAACCACGGCGCGAAGTTCTGGAACCTGGTGCGCTCGGTCGTTCCGGAATACGAGGCGGCGCGAGTCCAGCTGCGCGGCGAAGGGATCAACGCGATCGACTGACGGCGCTCTCAGGCGATGGCGAAACGGTAGACGCCGTCGGCGACGTGGCGCTCGAGCTTGCCGGCGAACCAGAGCGCGTGCAGGTGGGCGATCGATTCGCCCATCGCGAAGGTCATCTGGTGCAGGTCGAGCGGCCGCTTGAAGATCACCGGGACGAGCTCGAACGCGCTCTGCGGGCCCTTCGCGGAGAGCGCCTCCAGCACGTCGACGAAGCGAGCCTCGTGATGCGCCTGCAGCTGGCCGATCCGCGTGTGCAGGCCGCGGAACGGCCGACCGTGCGAAGGAAGGACGAGCGTGTCGGCCGGGATCTGCCGCATCCGCTCGATCGAGTCGAGATACAGGCGCAGCGAGTCGGCTTCGGGCTCGACGTCGACGACGCTGACATTGGTCGAGATCCGCGGCAGGACCATGTCGCCGCTGATCAGGACGCCTCGCGCCGCGTTGTGCAGGGCGATGTGCTCCGGCGCGTGGCCGTAACCGGCGTGGCAGCTCCAGACGTCGCGCGCGTCGGCGCGGCCGATCTCGACCGTGCCGCCGTCGAGCAGGCGCCGGTAGCTCAGCGGCAGCGCCGGGACGAGGCTTCGGTAATAGTTGCTGCGCGCACCGACCTTGTCGACCGCGTCCGGGTCGGCGGCCATGCCGTGAACCGCCATGAACGCGGCCGAGAGCGGCCCGCCGAAACCGGCGCTCGCGCTGCTCGCCAGCCTGGCGACGTTGAAGTCGGTCGCGCTGATCCACAGGCTGACGTTCCAGCGCTCGCACAGCCAGTGCGCACAGCCGATGTGGTCGGGGTGCATGTGCGTGACGACGACGCGCAGCACCGGCAGCCCGTCGAGCCGGGTCGCGAAGATGTTCTTCCAGGCGTCGCGCGTCGCCGCGTCGTCGATGCCGCTGTCGACGATCGTCCAGCCGGGGCGCTCGCCGACCGAATCGCGGAGCAGCCACAGGTTGATGTGGTCGAGGGCGAAGGGCAGCCCCATCCGCAGCCAATGCAGGCCGGGAGCCACCTCGATCGTCGAGCCGCGCTCGGGCAACGCCTCGCCGAAGGGATAGTCGAGCTGCCTCTCGAGGAGATTCATCGGCGGTCTTCCCATTACACTTTACGTAAACGTCAACTTCGAGTGTAGACGCGATGCCCGTTGCCGCTGCCCTGTCGCGCCCGCGACACCGCTCCCGTGCCGAGCCGGCGCCGACCTTCACGATCGGCGAGCTGGCGCGCGAGTTCGGCATCACGACGCGCGCGATCCGTTTCTACGAGGACTGCGGCCTGCTCGAACCCGGGCGCGCCGGCCGCAACCGCGTCTACGGCGCGCGCGACCGGGCCCGCCTGACGCTCACGCTGCGCGGCAAGCGCGTCGGGCTGAAGCTCGCCGAGGTGAAGGAGCTCGTCGACATGTACGAGTCCAGGCGCGATACCGGGCCGCAGCTGCGCCGCTTCCTCGCCATCCTGACTCGGCAGCGGGCGCAGCTCGAGCAGCGCCTCGGCGACCTGCGCCTCACGCTCGGGGAAGTGCAGGCGCAGGAGGCCGCGGCGCGGCGCCTGCTCAAGGCGAGAGGCACGCCGTGACGACGCAGCTCGACGAGCTGTTCGAGCGCAATCGCCGCTGGGCCGGGGCGACCGAGCGGCGCCTGCCCGGCTTCTTCACCCGGCTGCTCGCCCAGCAGGCGCCGCAATACCTCTGGATCGGCTGCGCCGACAGCCGCGTCCCGGCGAACGAGCTGGTCGATCTGCAGCCCGGCGAGCTGTTCGTGCATCGCAACGTCGCCAACGTCGTCGCCCACGGGGATCTGAACTGCCTTTCCGTGATCCAGTTCGCCGCCGACGTGCTGCAGGTGCGCCACATCATCGTCGTCGGCCATTCGCGCTGCGGCGGCGTCACGGCCGCGCTCGAGGGTCGCCGCGTCGGCCTCGTCGACAACTGGCTGCGCTACGTCCAGGACGTGCGCGAGCGGCACGCCGACTGGCTCGCGGGCGTCGACGCCGAGCGCCGCGTCGATGCGCTCGGCGAGCTGAACGTCATCGAGCAGGCGCGCCACGTCTGCGAGACGACGGTCGTCCGCGACGCCTGGGCGCGCGGCCAGGAGCTCGTCGTGCACGGCTGGTTCTACGGCCTGCAGAACGGCCTGCTCGAAGACCTGCGCTTCACGGTGACGAGACTCGACGAGGTCGAGACCCGGTACGCCCAGGCGATCGCGGCGGTGCGCGAGCGCTACGCGGCGGGCGAGCCTCTCGTGAGCGCCGCCGGGCCGCTCCAAGGCGCGAAAGCCCCCTCGGGGGGCAGCGCAGCGGCGCCAGCCGCAAGGCGCCATCGGGCTCCATGAACGCTCCGGCGGGCTTTCCGGCGGCGCTCACCGATGCGCGCGCCTTCGCCATCGCCAAGGCGATGCTCGAGGGGTTCGACCGCCACTACAGGCTCTTTCGCGAGGCGAGCGCCGAGGCGCAGGCGCGCTTCGAGGCGGCCGACTGGCACGCCCAGCAGCGCGCCCAGGCGCTGCGCATCGAGTACTACGACACGCGCGTCGTCGAGGCCGCGGCGCGCCTGCAGAACGAGTTCGAGGCGGCGACGCTGCCGATGGACGTCTGGCAGCAGGTCAAGCTGCACTACATCGGCCTGCTCATCGACCACCACCAGCCCGAGCTCGCCGAGACCTTCTTCAACTCGGTGACGACGAAGATCCTCCACCACAGCTACTTCCACAACGATTTCCTCTTCATCCGCCCCGCCGTCTCGACCGAGTACATCGAGAATTCCGAGCCGGCGGCGCAGCCGACCTATCGCGCCTACTACCCGACCAGGGAGACGATGCGCGAGACGTGGCTGCGCATCGTCAACAATTTCCAGCTGCGCCGCGAATTCGAGGACCTCGAGCGCGATATCGACTCCGTGATGCAGGCCGTCGCCGAGCAGCTCGGCGACTTCCGCATGCGCGCCAACTTCCAGATCCAGGTGCTGTCCTCGCTCTTCTTCCGCAACAAGGGCGCCTACCTCGTCGGCAAGATCATCAACGGCTTCCAGGAGACGCCCTTTTCCCTGCCGATCCTGCACGGCGCTTCGGGACGGCTCGTCATCGACGCGGCGCTGTTCGGCGAAGACGACCTGCTGCTCGTCTTCAGCTTCGCCCGGGCCTACTTCATGGTCGCGATGGAGGTGCCGTCGGCCTACGTGCAGTTCCTGCGCTCGCTGATGCCGAGAAAGCCGCGTTCGGAGATCTACAACGCGCTCGGCCTGCAGAAGCAGGGCAAGAACCTCTTCTACCGCGACTTCCTGATGCACATGCGGCATTCGTCCGACCAGTTCCGCATCGCCCCCGGGATCAAGGGCATGGTCATGCTGGTCTTCGACCTGCCGAGCTTCCCCTACGTCTTCAAGGTGATCAAGGATTTCTTCCCGGTGCAGAAGGACACGACCCGCGAGCTGATCATGAGCAAGTACCTGCTCGTCAAGCAGCACGACCGGGTCGGCCGCATGGCCGACACGCTCGAATACAGCAACGTCGCTTTCCCGCGCGAGCGCTTCAGCGACGAGCTCGTCGCCGAGCTGGGCGAGTTCTGCCCGAGCCTCATCGAGGACGACGGCAACACGCTGGTCATCCGCCACCTCTACATCGAGCGGCGCATGATCCCGCTCAACATCTACCTGCAGGACGCGACGGCGGAGCAGATCGAGCAGGCCATCATCGAGTACGGCAACGCGATCAAGGATCTGGTGCGCGCCAACATCTTCCCGGGCGACATGCTGTGGAAGAATTTCGGCGTGACCCGGCACGGCAAGGTCGTCTTCTACGACTACGACGAGATCGAATACCTGACCGCCTGCAACTTCCGCAAGGTGCCCGAGGCGCACAACGAGGAAGAGGAGATGTCGGGAGAGGTCTGGTACGCGGTCGGGCCGAAGGACGTCTTCCCCGAGACCTTCGCCCCGTTCCTGCTCGGCAACCTCGCCATCCGCGGCGTCTTCATGGCACACCACGCCGACCTGCTCGACGCCGCGTTCTGGCAAGGCCACAAGGAGCGCATCCTCGCCGGCTACGTGCATGATGTCTTCCCGTACGAGGCGCAGAAGCGCTTCGAGGTCCGGCGCGCCGCGGCGCTGCCGCCCGTCGCGAAGAGCGACGGAGCGGAGCGCCCCGCCGAAATCAGTTGATCGCATCGCAACCAGGAGCTCTCATGACCGACCCCATCGTCATCGTTTCCGCCGCCCGCACGCCGATCGGCGGCCTGCTCGGCGACTTCAGCGCGCTCGCCGCGCACCAGCTCGGCTCGGTCGCCATCAAGGCCGCGGTCGAGCGCGCCGGAGTCACCGGCGACGCGATCAGCGAAGTGCTGATGGGCAACTGTCTGATGGCCGGCCAGGGCCAGGCGCCGGCGCGCCAGGCGGCGCTCGGCGCCGGTCTGCCGCAGTCGGCCGGTGCCGTGACGCTGTCGA
>Ga0208479_1000050_pt1 | contig 13097 bp, 11 predicted proteins | sample NGESurdeep072012_7_FD_184464 | JGI IMG/M metagenome (GOLD analysis project Ga0208479, IMG submission 184464) | Arctic peat soil microbial communities from Barrow, Alaska - NGEE Surface sample 415-3 deep-072012 (SPAdes) | ecosystem: Environmental > Terrestrial > Soil > Wetlands > Peat ... | reverse complement strand
GCCGGGCATTGCAGCTTTTTCTCTGACCTATTCCGCAGGTTCGAATATCCGACCTTGCCACTAATTGCCCCTGGCAGATCTGTTGTCTCGCAGTCGATCACGACGGCACGGTGGGGTGACAGCATGCCGCGGGCCCAGGTGACGGCTTGGTCGGAGCGGCGGAGCCAGGGTGGTGCGGTGGTGGTCATCATCGGGAGGCCTCCGGAGGATGTGGGGGCGGTGCTGATGGGCGTACGAGTGAGTACAGCGCTCACCCGCTCCGGCTATGCGCCATAATTAGGGCCCATCGGGGCGGGGCGGATATCAATCGGAGGGTGGGTGCGGCAGTCGTCCTGTCTGGTCTGGCGTCAGGATGATCAGAGCCCTGGTGATCGCACCAAACGACTGGATCAAGGGGGGGAAGTCGATGAATGCCTGACGCAGTGCGCGTCTTACGTTGGGGCGACGGTCAGGACCGTAGCCTGCTGCCATGGCTCTCGTGACTCGCACTTACCTGACGGATGACCTCGACGGCTCCGAGGACGACGTGAGCACCGTGCGTCTCGCTCTCGACAAGGTCAGCTATGAGATCGATCTGAGTGCTGTGAACGAAGCCCGGCTCCGGGACAAGCTGGCCAAGTTCGTCGCCGCCGGCACGAGGTGCGGGCTAAGCCGGTGGCAGGTAGAGGACGGAAGTCGGCAGCGGTTGCCACTACCCGACCCGATAAAGAACAGACGCAAGCGATTCGTCAGTGGGCCAGGGCCAACGGGCATCAGGTCTCTGACCGTGGGCGTATCTCGGCGGCAATTCAGGAAGCGTTCGGCGCCGCTCACTAGTTTCCGCGCTGTCTGTCTGACTGTCCTAGCGCTCACCGACCGGTGAGCCACCCCGCCCCCGGTCGGATCGAACCCGCCGACGACTATTGCGTCGACTGCGGACACGACCATCATCCGAACCACCGCGGCGGACGGTGCTGGACCGACGCCCTGGGCAATGCTGTCGAACGGACACCAACCAGGATTGCCTGCTCGTGTAGGAAGTTTCAGCCGACCAACGAAAGCTGACTTCTTGGACAGGTTCAATCGAACCGTCGGGCGGCGTGGGGGAAATCGCTCTCCAATTGGGGCCTGGCACAACTTCACCTGTGGGCATCCAGCAGGGAAGTCCTGGCGTTGGCTTGGACTGCTGGGTTGGTGTGGATGACACCAGAACGTGCGGACTCATGACGACGGATGGTCATCGGTACCGAGGATGGCCGGCTCTTTGCAGCGGTGTGCGCGGGCTGGCGGTGTTCTCTCACGAGGACACGCGGTGGCGAATAGGACAGTGCTGGCTCGGTACGCGGTGGTGGTCCCCCGTTCTGCATGACCTTCGACTTCGTCGCTGCCGCGATCGTCGCCGTAGCGATCGTCAAAGGAGTTACCTTCCATCAATGAGTTGCTGGCTTTGTCGGCAACAACGGGTAGCCGGCCGGACCTGAGGTCACCAGGCCCCCTCGGGTGGGTCGCGGAAATAGGCACCGCCGCAACAGCTCGTCCCGACCTTCTTCCTGGACCCAGGTGGGGTTGGCCGCGCTGCAGAGTTGCCGACATGGCGCCCAGATCGCGGCATCCTGGATCGCCTCATCATTTATTTCTGCAGGCGGAGCGGGTCAGGACTGGTCGGCGTCATGCACGGCGATCGAGATCTGCACCCGGTTGGTGACGTCGAGCTTGGTGAACAGTCGCGACACGTGTGCTTTGACCGTCGCTTCGCTCAGGAACAGTGCGGCCCCCACCTCTGCGTTGGAGGCACCGGACCCGATCGCGACCGCGACCTGACGTTCCCGGTCGGTGAGCGTTGCCAGTCGTTGTGCGGCGGCGCGGCGGCGTTCTGTTGCCTGGGGATCACTGAAGTGGGAGAGCAGGGTGCGGGTGACCGATGGTGAGAGCATCGCATCGCCCGTGGCGACCAGGCGGATGGCGTTCACGATTTCCTCGGGCGGGGTGTCCTTGAGCAGGAATCCGTCCGCGCCGGCGCGTAACGCACTCATCACCTGCTCGTCGGCCTGAAATGTGGTGAGCACGATCACCTTCGGGGGTGGGTCGAGCCGCCGCAGCGCGGCGGTCGCGGCGATGCCGTCCATTTCGGGCATGCGGATGTCCATCAGTACGACGTCTGGCCGGTGCGCGCGGACCGCGGCCACCGCCCGGGCGCCGTCGTCCGCCTCGCCCACCACCTGCAGGTCCTGGACCGCGGACAGGATCATCCGTAGTCCGGCGCGGACCAGGGCGTCATCGTCGACCAGCAGCACCCGCACGTTCACCATGGCAACTCGGCGTGCACCACGAAGTCGCCTGCACCGTCGGGGCCGTGCACCAGGGTGCCGCCGGCGAGGGTGACCCGCTCCTGCAGGCCGATCAGCCCGGCGCCCGAACCCGGCAGCTCGGGTCCCGTGTTCGGGCCGACCGGCAACCGGTTGCGGACGCTGACCTGCAGGCCATGATCTACCGCACCGGTGACTCGAACCCCGCCCGTCGTACCGCGGGCGTGCTTGCGGATGTTCGTGAGCGACTCCTGCACGATGCGATAGGCATCGCGTCCCACCGCGCTGGGCGCGTCCCCCGGGTGGTCCACCCGCATCTCGAGGTCAATCTTCCCGCCGGCCCGCCGGGTCTCCTCGACCAGCCGCGGGATGTCCGACAGTGTTGGCTGCGGAGCCGCCGGCACCAACTCCTGCCCGGGCTCGTCCCGGAGCACTCCGATCACGGCCCGCAGCTCCACGAGGGCCTGGCGGGCCGTCGAACGCATCAGCTCGGCGGTTTCCCGCACGTCCGGGGGCAAATCCGGCTGGAATGCGAGGGCGCCGGCGTGCAGCGCCAGCAGTGAGATCCGGTGGCCAAGCACGTCGTGCATCTCCCGCGCGATCCGGGTGCGCTCGGCCAGCCGGATCCGGTCAGCGTGCAGGCGCTGAGCGTCCTCGGCGCGCACGGCACGATCGCGCAGCGTGAGAAGAAGCTGGCGGCGGGCTCGGATGAACATCCCCCAAGCGGTGGCCGCGAACGCCAGCGGGGTGACCAGCAGGACCACTGAGAGCGCGTCGGTCGTGGGGCTGTAGGCGGCGAAAACCAGCAGGCACGGGATCCACAGCACGGCGACCAGCAGCGCCTGCCTGCCGTTGCGGTACACAGCCAGGGAGAACAGCGCGAGGAGCCCGGCGGGAGTGGCCGAGATCGAGGCCGCCCCCAACACCGCGCAGCACAGCGCAACGCCGAGGGGCCAGCGCCGCCGCCACCACAGCGCAAGGCAGGCCAGCGTTCCGCAACCGGCGTCAACGATCAACTGGGAGGTCGACAACGGGTTGGCGTCTTCTTTGAGTGTCGGGATCAAGAAGAGTGCCCCGACCGCGGCCGCAAGCAGGCACCCGGCGGCGTCCAGCGCCTTGTCCCGGCCGGTCCGCGGACCAGCCGGGTGCGGCTGGTCCGGGTCGACCGGTGCCAGCAGCGACTGCGGTGGCAGCTGCTCGGCCGAGAAGTTGCGTGGCCCGGTCATTACCTGAGCGTAGAGGCCGGCGCACGGGCAGGACACCGACCAAAGTCGGCGCCGACCGCAACGAAAGGTGGTGCCGGCCGGGCGGTGCGCAGCGTCTTTCCGCCGAGCGGTCCTAGCCCGCCGGCCGATGTGCGGAACCGTCCCCGCGGCCAAGCTTGAACCATGATCACCGCGGCCAGTCTCACCAGAAGCCTTCGCCCGTCACGAGGTCGGGTCCTGGCGTCCACGCCTGCGCAACAACTGTCATCAACGTCAACCAAGGAGTCCGAAATGAAATCCACCACGAACGCCGCCAACCTGGCAGACCCCACCCCTGGGCGGAACGACCGGAACGGCACCACCACTCCCGCGGCCATCCTGTCGCTGCCGCGCCTGTATTTGTTGCGGGTCGGCTATCTGGTGTTGGCAGTCGGACTCGTCGCGGTGAAGTGGCCGGAGATCATCAGCCATGACGGGCCCTGGCCGCTGTTTGAGGGGGTGGAGACGTGCATGCTGGTGGCGTTGTCGCTGCTGTTCTTTCTGGGGCTTCGCTACCCGGTCAAGATGCTGCCCATCCTGCTGTTCGAAATAGCGTGGAAGGTGATTTGGCTGACCGTCATTGCCGTTCCACTGTTGACCACCGGTCAGGTCGATCAGCCCACCCTGAACGTGTTCTATGCCGTCCTCTGGGTCGTCGTTCCGCTCGCCGTCCTGCCGTGGCGTTATGTGATCAGGCAGTACGTCATCAAGCAGGGCGATCCGTGGCGGCCGGCGGCGAACCGCCTCGTCAGTAACCAGCTGTGAGGCAGGGGCGATCCTTGTCGGCACCAGCCGGCGACGGCGGGTGTTGTGCGAAACCGGTGGTGGTCAGACGATTTTCAGGCCGACCGAATCGGTTGACAAGACAGGGTTGGCCTGAGCCATGATGCCCCATTGGGTGGATTCTCAGCACATGACGGTTGGCGCCCAGCGAGTAGGCGAATGACGAAGACAAATCAACACCGGGATCCCTTGGGGATCCCGGTGTTGATCTCCGTGCAAGAGTCGGCTCAAACTCACGCGTCGACGCGGCGGAGCCGCCAGGCGGCGAACCCGATCAGGACCACCGCGTAACCGCACATCACCGCCAACCCGGTCCACGGGGTCAAGGGGTGGGCGACACCGAATGACCCGTCGAGCATCACAGCACCGGCGTTGGATGGCAGGTATTGCACGAAGTGGTCCGTCAACGATGTGGGCAGCAGCTGGGTCAGCGGCGCGGTCAGGAAAAACACCGCTACGAAGGTGGTGATCGCGGCGGCGGTGTTCCGCAGCAACGCTCCCAATGCAATAGCCGTCAGGCCGGCCACCGTCAGATACAGCGCCGCACCCAGAACCGAACGCAATGCTGCCGCGTCGGACAGTGACGCGTTGAGCTGGTCGCCGAGCAGTGCCTGACCCACCAGGAACGAGGCAAAGCTGGCGGCGAGCATGGTGAGGAACACGGTGACGGCGAACACCGCCAACTTTCCCCACAACATCGGCAGCCGGCTGGGCACCACCGTCAGCGACGAGCGGATCATCCCGGTGCTGTACTCACCGGTGATCAACAGCACCCCCAGCACACCCACCGCGAGTTGCGCGAAGAACGTGCCGGTCAGTGAGGTGGAAATCGCGGTCGCGCCCGGCTCGAACCCAGCGGACTGGTTCGCGGTGATGGCCGCGAACATCGCGCCCAAGCCGATCATCACCACAATGGCGATCAGCAGGGTGGCGACGGTGGACCGCAGGGAGCGGAATTTCGTCCATTCGGACAACAGCACCCGGACCTGGGTGACCCGTAGCCCGGCACCGCTGCTGATCGTTATCGACGCGGCGGCAGGAGCGAGCGTGGTGGTCATGCCGCCACCGCCTGGGTGGTTGTTGTTGCGGTGCCGGTGTTGTCGGTGGAGCGGTATTCCACGGAATCGCTGGTCAGGGTCATGAATGCTTCTTCCAGGGAGGCCTGTTGCACGGTCAGTTCGAAGATGGGGATGTGGTTCTGCCAGGCAATGGTGCCGATGTGTTCGGCGGTCAGGCCGTCGATATCAAGTACGTCGTGATGCACGCTTCTGCAGGCAACGTCAGGGCCCACGAGAAGATCACCGAGCCGGCCGGCCTCCGGGGTGCGAACGGTGACTGCGTGGTGTGACGCTTGGGCGATGAACTCGTCGACGGTGGTGTCGGCGATCAGGCGGCCGCGGCCGACAACAACGAGACGGGTTGCGGTCTGGGCCATTTCGCTCATCAAATGGGAGGACACGAAGACGGTGTGCCCATCCGCGGCGAGGTCTTTGAGCATGGTGCGCATCCAGAGCACGCCTTCGGGGTCCAGGCCGTTGACGGGTTCGTCGAGCACGACGGTCTGGGGGTTGCCTAGCAGGGCCGATGCCACGCCCAGGCGTTGTCCCATCCCGAGGGAGAACCCGCCGACCCGTTTGCCGGCGACCTGCTGGAGCCCGACGATGTCGATCACCTGGTCGACGCGCTTCCGGCTGATGCCATTGGTCTGGGCCAGAGCCATGAGGTGGTTGCGGGCTGATCGGCCGGTGTGTACCGCCTTGGCTTCGAGCAGCACGCCGAGTTCGGCCATCGGTGCGGCTGAGGTCCGGTAGTCCCCGCCATTGACGATCACTCGTCCGCTGGTGGGCTTGTCGAGTCCGGCGATCATCCGCATCGTGGTGGATTTCCCGGCGCCATTCGGGCCGAGGAAGCCGGTGACGATGCCGGGTTGGACGACGAAGCTCAACCCGTCGACCGCCAACTTGGTGCCGTACCGCTTGCTGAGATTCTCAACTTCAATCATGGTGATTGCCTTTCCGGCATGGTGGGGACCAGCCGCGTCGCAATGACCAGGCCGGTGAAGAACTGATGGAATGTGTTGACGCAGCGCACCTTCACCGGCTTGGCTGCGACCGGCGGAGGCTCAGATGGTGATCGCGATCTTTCCCTTGACCGTGCCCGCTTCGAGGTGCCGCATGGCTGCGGGCACCTGGTCCAGCGGGTAGGTGCGGTCGATGCTCGGGGTCACGGTTCCGGCAGCGATGTGCTCGGCGAGAACTTCGCTGTCGCTGGCCCGCTCCTTGGAGGCCAGGCCGGTCAGCCGCTGCCCGATGAAGGGGGTCAGCAGCATGGCCCGCAACTGGCGGTCGATGCCGCCGGTGATGTTGCCCTTGCTTTCGCCGCCGACGATGACCGCGGTTCCGGTGGGAGTCAGTGCCCGGCGGAGCCTGGAGAGTGGGGAGTTGCCGGCGATGTCGATGATCAGGTCGTAGTAGTGCGCGCCGTCGGCGAAGTCCTCGCGGGTGTAGTCGACGACATGGTCCGCACCCAGACCTCTTACCAGGTCCAGTTTTTCGGTGCTGCACACACCGGTGACCTCCGCGCCGGCGGCCTTGGCCAGTTGTACCGCGTAGCTGCCGACACCGCCGGAGGCGCCGATGATCAGCACCCGTTGTCCCGCATGGACTCGCCCGGCTTCGAGTGCCTGCAAAGCGGTGCCTCCGGAGATCCCGACGGTGGCCGCCATTTCGAACGAGACATTCGCCGGCTTGTGGGCGAGTTTGTCTTCGCGGGCGGCGGCGTACTCGGCGAAAGAACCCCGGCTCATCCCGAACACCTCGTCGCCCACGGCGAATTTGGTGACCGCTGAGCCGATCGCGACAACAGTGCCGGCCACATCGACCCCGGGCACCCGGTTCTTCGGCCTGCGGAACCCGAATCCGATGATCCGCATCAGGTACGGCGTGCCAGTCATCATGTGCCAGGTCCCCCGATCCAGACCGGCCGCGTGCACCCGCAGCAGCACCTCGTGCTCGGCGATCCGGGGTCGGTCGATCTGCGCAGACCGGAGCACCTCGGCGGAGCCGTAGCTGTCCTGCACGATGGCCAGCATCTTTACTCCCGTCGTCGCTTGATGGTTCGTATCGGTCGTCGCAGTGTTCTTTCCCATGATGGCTTCCCTTTCAAGGGATGAAGTGTGTTGTCGTCTTACTTAGTACGAGACTGTACTCGTACTAAGTACGTGAGCGCTAGTGTGCGGCGGAACCAATCAAGAAATATTGGGGCGCGGTGCTGTGTTGACACGATCCGGTCAGCCAGAACTGTTGCCGCTCAACCGAAGCAGCCATCAGTGATCCGTCAGAGACGTCAGTGCCGGGTCCAGTCAAAGTTGGCGATCCGCTTCCGCCATCGGCAACCGGGCATCGGCCGTCGTCGTGATGGTGAACCACGGAGCTGTCGTCCTCACCGCGGCGACCGGGCATCGGCTGCCGCACTGCTGGCGGGATGACTACGAACCTTCCGTCTGACTTCTTCCTGACTTGATGAACAGACCATGACTGATGCGAGTTGGGAGTCAGTAGGCAGCCGGTGGAGCCGCGGTCGAGACGATCGGGTCTCTGGTCGGACTCTCGGCTCTGGGTGCTGCAGTCTTACTAAGTACGAGTGTATAGTACTAAGTACGAGATGGCTAGTGTTCGGGAGGCACGGATGTCACAACCAATCAACGGCAGTACCAAGGAACGTGTTCCGCTCAGCCGGGACCGAGTGCTGGCCGGCGCGATCACGGTCGCCGACGCCGGTGGGATCGGGGCGCTCACCATTCGCACGCTCGCCCAGGAACTCGGCGTCAAACCGATGTCGGTGTACCACTACGTCGCCAACAAGGACGAGATCATTGACGGCATCGTTGATCTCGTCTACGCCGAGATCACCCTGCCAGTGCCGGGCGGAGATTGGCGGACGGAGATGCGACGCCGCGCCAACTCGGCCCGCCGGGTGCTGGCGAATCACCCCTGGGCCACCCCATTGCTGCAATCACGTCTGAACCCCGGCCCGGCGACGCTGCGACACCACAACGCCTTCATCGCAACCCTGCGCACGGCGGGATTCTCGGTGGAACTGACCGCCCACGCCTTCGCTCTCATCGACAGTTACGTGTTCGGGTTCGCCCTGTCGGAGAACGCACTACCCATCCACGGCCCGGACAGCGTGGCCGACACCGCCTCCTCGATGATGGAGCAGTTCTTCGACGCCGAGGCCTACCCAGCCCTCCTGGAGTTCACCATGGAGCACATCATGCGACCCGACTACGACTTCGGCGAAGAATTCGAGTACGGGCTCGACCTGGTCCTCGACGGCCTCGCCCGGTCGCTGGCCCCCGACAGTGGCGCACCCGCTGCCCGACAGCCGCGCAAATCATCAAGGGCCGCCCAGACGCGGTCCGGAGCGCCCAGCCGGTGACCGGCCGGGTCATCGACATGGACCGCAACTTGGAATTCGCCTCAGGACGTCCCGCACGTACGTCAGCGCGTGCCGATCGGCGAACCACGGTCAGGTGACCGATCCTGGTCCTGCAATGCCTTCCGCACCTGGCGGCAACCTGGCGGCGGCGCCCGCGACGAGGGCGCGGGCAACCCGAAGACGCCGCCCTGCGAGGTACGCGGGCCGATGCCGCGTTGCGCGGCTGATCGTGAATTTGTCCGTTTTGGGTTGACTTGTGAATATGGAAAGCGTAAACCTAAAACGTACATTGTACGAATCCTGGTGACGAAGCCTCGTCCCAGCCCGTTGGGCCTGTGCCGCCTCCAAGTGGCGGGGAAGCCGACACCGCGAAACACCGATCCTGGCAATCGATGTCGGATCATCCAGCCCCCGGAAATGAGACCTCGATGGTCATGTATGTGGACAACAAGGCCAGCAGCAAGCACCCGTTGGTGCTGACCGCGCACCTCGATCCGGGTCTGTCCCGGTGGAAATGGTTGGTGAAGTGGTTCCTGGCCATCCCGCACTACTTCCTGCTCGCGTTCCTCTGGCCGGCGTTCCTGGTGGTCACCGTCCTCGCCGGGTTCGGCATCCTGTTCACCGGTCACTACCCCCGGCCGTTGTTCGACTTCACCAGCGGAGTCCTGCGCTGGTCCTGGCGGGTGTCCTACTACGCCGCCAACGGCGGCCTGGGCACCGACCAATACCCCCCGTTCACCCTCGGGCACGCCCCTGGCTACCCGGCCAGCCTGGACATCGCTTACCCGGCAACGCTTTCCCGTGGTCTGGTGTTGGTCAAGTGGTGGTTGCTGGCCATCCCGCACTACCTGATCATCGGGTTGTTCGTCAGCAACTGGTGGGGCTGGAACTCCGCCGGTGAACGGTTCGCCGTCGGTCCGATCGGATCCGGCGGTTTGTTCGGCCTGCTCGTGGTGATCACCGCCATCATGCTTCTGGTCACGGGAAAGTACCCGCCACAACTGTTCGCGCTGATCGTCGGGGGCAACCGGTGGATCTACCGGGTGATCGCCTACGCCGGCCTGATGACCGACCAGTACCCGCCGTTCCGCCTCGACCAGGGCGGCACGGAACCCACACTGCCGCCCCTGCCACCGACGGCCGGGCCTGCCGTCCCACCAGTGCCGGAGCCAGCGGGCACCTGGACCGGGGCATGACCCCCGAACCCGGCCCGATGGCCGGGAAGACGGTCCTGATCACCGGTGGTACCGGCGGCATCGGTAAAGCCACCGCGATTCGCCTGGCCACCCTGGGCGCCCGGGTCGGCATCACCGGCCGCGACGACAACCGCGCACGGGCCGGTGTGGCCGCCATCAAACGCGAATCCGGAAACCCGGCGGTGGACGCGTTCGTCGCCGACCTGTCGTCGCAGACCGAGGTCCGCCGACTGGCCGCGGCCGTGCTCGACGCGTACCCGCGGCTAGACGTGCTCGTCAACAACGTCGGCGGATTCTGGGCCCACCGGCGGGTGACCACAGACGGCCTGGAACACACATTCGCGGTCAACCACCTGGCGCCGTTCCTGCTCACGAACCTGCTCCTGGACCGGCTCAAAGACAGTGCCCCGGCGCGGATCGTCATGGTGGCCTCCAACGCACAGGCGTTGGGGCGCATCGACTTCGACGATCTGCAGGGCGCGACGGATTACTCGGGTCCGCGGGCCTACAACCAGTCCAAACTTGCGAACGTCATGTTCACCTACGAACTGTCCCGCCGCCTGGACGGCACCGGGGTGACGGTGAACGCTCTGCATCCCGGGGTGGTCAGCACAGCCTTCGGCGCCGAAGACCCCACGCTCCTGACCAGGATGGCGCGGCCGTTGATGCGGTTCATGAAAACACCCGCCCAGGGCGCGGCCACCTCGACCTACCTAGCCTCGTCACCGGACGTCGAGGCCATCACCGGCCAGTACTTCGCCAACAGCACACCCAAGAAGTCCAACAAATCGTCCTACGACACCGCCGCGGCCAACCGGCTCTGGCAGGTCAGCGCCGACCTCGTCGGCCTCACCCCCGCTCACCACAGCTAAACCCCGGGCAGCAGCTGACCGGATGCGCTCAGTTCTGCCAGCGTCAGGAGGAAGAGCGATGCCCGACATTCCCCGGCCCGCGGAGAGCATCCCCGCTGCCCAACCGCCCCAGCCTGGCACCGCCGGGCTCGACCGATCGCCCGACCGAACCGCAACCGAGACTGCACCGGGGCCCGAGGCACCACCCGTTCCGGGGCGGGTCGGGTGGGGGTTCATCTCGCTGTACGCGTTGGCATACATCGGCACCATCCTGCTGTTCCTCGCACCCCTGCTGGTCAGCCTGGCGTTGAAGGTCAACTCTCTCGTCGGGATCGAACGGGCACCGAACAGCCTGGCGCTGGTCGCGGGGGTCGGCGCCCTGCTGGCGATGTTCGCCAACCCGTTCTTCGGCCGGCTCAGCGACCGCACCACATCACGCCTCGGCATGCGGCGCCCCTGGATGGTCATCGGCCTGGTGGGCGGTTCCCTCGGCATCCTCGTCGTCGCGGTGGCGCCCAGCATCGCGGTCGTGCTCATCGGATGGTGCATCGCGCAGCTGTTCTTCAACGCACTGCTAGCCACCCTGGTGGCGGTGCTGCCCGATCAGGTCACGGTCGCTCAACGCGGCACGGTCTCCGGCGTCCTGGGTGTCTGCCTGCCCATCGCATCGGTGACCGGCACCTTCCTGGTCCAACTTTTCACCGGCAACCAGCTGACCATGTTCCTGGCCCCCTGCGCGATCGGCGGCTTCTTCGTGCTGCTCTTCGCGGTCACCCTCAAAGATCGACGGCTCGCCACAGCGGACCGGCCGACGTGGTCGCTGCGGGAATTCGCCAGCACGTTCTACGTCAACCCGCGAAAAAGCCCCGACTTCGGCTGGGCCTTCGTCAGCCGGTTCATGTTCGTGCTGGCCTACGCCTTCCTGACCACCTACCAGGCCTACTACTTGCTGGACAAGATCGGCAGCACCGAGAGTGATGTGCCGCAACAAATATTCCTCGGCACCCTCGTCCAGTCCATCGTCCTCGTCACCGCCTCCCTGGTCGGCGGCAAGCTTTCCGACCGAACCGGCCGACGGAAAATCTTCGTCCTCACCGCCGCGACCGTGTACGGCCTGGCGATGTTCGTGATCGCCATCGCCAGCAACTTCAACGGTTATCTCGTCGGCATGGCCATCGGCGGACTTGGCTTCGGCGTGTACATGGCCGTCGACCTCGCGCTCGTTGCCGACGTGCTGCCCGACACCGACAACAACGCCAAAAATCTCGGCGTGATGAACATCGCCGGCGCACTTCCCAGTTCCATCGCGCCGGCGATCGCGCCGGTCATTCTGGCGATCAGCAGCGGCAGCTACGGCGTTCTATACGCGGTCGCCGGGATCTGCGCCATCATCGGAGGTGCCGCCATCCTGCCGGTGAAACGCGTCCGCTGAACGGCCGACATCAACCCGGTTGGCTGGGGTGGATGGATGTCAGCCCACGCTCCGGGTCCGACAGTCCGTTCGCGGATGGCCGCATGCTCTAGCCTCGTGCGCATCCCCATTGCGAGAACCTGAGGGGAGCTGCCTTGGCAAACCCGTTGGTCGAGACCAAGCTCTACCTCCCCAGGCTCCGGCGAAGTTTGGTCGCCCGCCCGCGGCTGAGCGGACGGCTGCTCCGTGGTTCGGACGCCAGGCTGACGTTGATCTCGGCTCCCGCTGGATTCGGCAAGACGACGCTGCTCACCGCCTGGCTCGCCGCCGCGGCCACGGACGACCGGTCCGTGGCCTGGCTCTCCCTCGATCATGGTGACCGCCAACCCGCGACGTTCTGGACCTACGTGATCACCGCCCTGCAGACCGCGTTGCCCGACGTTGGTGCCGGCGTTCTCCCGCTCCTGCAGTCGGCCCAGCCGCCGATCGAGACCGTCCTTACCTCGGTGCTCAACGACCTCTCGGCCACACCGAACGACGTCGCCGTGGTGCTCGACGACTACCACCTAGCCGACGGGCCCGACATCCGTGACGGCATGACGTTCCTGCTGGAGCACCTCCCGCCGCACGTGCATCTGGTGATCAGCAGCCGAGCGGACCCGCTCCTGCCGTTGGCGCGGCTGCGGGCCCGCGGTGAGCTGGTCGAGGTCCGCGCCGCCGATCTGCGCTTTACCCCCGATGAAGTTGCCGCCTACCTCAATGACGTCATCGGCCTGAACCTCGCTCCGGACGACATCGCCGCGTTGGAGGGCCGGACCGAAGGCTGGATCGCCGCGCTTCAGCTCGCCGCGATCTCGATGCAGGGTCGGACGGACATCCGCGGATTC
>Ga0208479_1000049_pt1 | contig 13133 bp, 11 predicted proteins | sample NGESurdeep072012_7_FD_184464 | JGI IMG/M metagenome (GOLD analysis project Ga0208479, IMG submission 184464) | Arctic peat soil microbial communities from Barrow, Alaska - NGEE Surface sample 415-3 deep-072012 (SPAdes) | ecosystem: Environmental > Terrestrial > Soil > Wetlands > Peat ... | reverse complement strand
GCCGGGCGCGTCTGGGACGAGGAGATCGTTCCTGCCCTCACCAGCTACATCGCCGTGCCGGCGAAGAGCCCGATGTTCGACGCCGATTGGGCCCGCAACGGCTTCATCGACCACGTCGTGCGCGAAGCGGCGGCGTGGGTCGAGAAGCAGAATATCGCCGGGCTGAAGATCGAGGTGATCCGCCTCCAAGGGCGTACGCCGGTCATCTTCTTCGATGTGCCGGCAACCCGCCCGGGCGGCAACGACGCCGGCGCCGCCACGGTCTGCCTCTACGGCCACCTCGACAAGCAGCCCGAGTTCAACGGCTGGAAGAGCGGCTTCGGCCCGTGGACGCCGCGCTACGAAGGCGGCAAGCTGTACGGCCGTGGCGGCGCCGACGACGGCTACGCGATCTACGCCGCGATCACCGCAATCCAGGCGCTCGACAAGCAGGGCATTGCCCGGCCGCGCTGCGTCGGTATCGTCGAGACCTGCGAGGAAAGCGGCTCGCCCGACCTGCCGTTCTACATCGATGCCTTGCGCGAGCGGCTCGGCCAGGTCGGCCTCGTCGTCTGCCTCGACAGCGGCGCCGGCAACTACGACCAGCTCTGGCTGACGACGAGCCTGCGCGGCGTCGTCAGCGGCACGCTCAAGGTCGAGATCCTGACCGAGGGCGTGCACTCTGGCGACGCGAGCGGGCTCGTGCCGTCGAGCTTTCGCATCCTGCGCCAGGTGCTCGAGCGGATCGAGGATTCGAAGACCGGGCGCCTCCTTCCCGAGAGCCTGCATTGCGCGATTCCCGCCGATCGCGTCGAGCAGGCGAAGGCGACGGCGCAGATCCTCGGCGACGAGGTCTGGAAGCGCTTCCCCTGGGCCTGCGGCGCCGATGGCGGCCCGACCGTGCCGACGACCACCGATCCGGTCGAAGCGCTCATCAACCGCACTTGGCGGCCGACGTTGTCGGTCACCGGCGTCGATGGCATGCCGGCGCTGCGCGACGCCGGCAACGTGCTGCGCCCCTACACCGCGTTCAAGCTGAGCCTGCGCACGCCGCCGCTCGTCGACGGCAACGTCGCGGCCGCGACGCTGAAGGCGCTGCTCGAGGACAACGCGCCGTACAACGCGAAGGTCACCTTCAGTTCCGACGGCCGCCCCGGCGCGTCGGGAGCGACCGGCTGGAACGCGCCGACCCTGGCGCCGTGGCTGACCTCGGCGCTCGACTCGGCGTCGCAGGCGCACTTCGGCGCGCCGTGCGGCTACATCGGCCAGGGCGGGACGATCCCGCTGATGAGCATGCTGCAGCAGAGCTTTCCGAAGTCGCAGATGATGGTCTGCGGCGTCCTCGGGCCGAAAAGCAACGCGCACGGCCCGAACGAGTTCCTGCACGTGCCCTACGGCAAGAAGCTCACGGCTGCGGTGGCGCAGGTGATGGCGGCGTGTCCGTGATCGATTGTCAGCGGCTATAGACGTCGCCGCGGTGGCCGATGCGCAAGACGACGATGACGACGCGCTTGTCGACTATGCGGGCAATGATCCGATAGTCGCCAAGGCGATATTTCCAGAATTGCCCCAGCTCGTCGCCGCGTAACGCTTCGCCCAGGCTGCGCGGGTCGGCGAGAGTCGCCACGCGTTGGCCGAGAAAAGCCGTGATGCGGCGGGCGACCGGCTTATCGAGCTTTGCAAGTTCCTTGGCGGCAGCGGGATCGAATTCAATCCGCCAAGCCAAGCTTTCGCTCCAGTTCGATGAGCGGAATCGTCTTCGTCTTTCCCCGCTCCAGCAACGCCGAGCGCTTCTGCGCGAGGTACAGGTCTTCGAGGTCGTCGATGAACTCGACGATCGCCTCGCGAGCGTAGTGACTCTTGGTCCGGCCGGTCTTCTTCGCGAGTGCGTCGAGGCGGGCGTCCAAATCCGGGGGGAGGCGCAGGGCAAGCATGTCGGCCAAGTGCTATACGTGTATTGCAATTATAGAGGTCATCCGACCATCGCGCGCGCGATCGCCTCGGCGGTCTCGATCCCGTCGACCGCCGCCGACATGATTCCGCCGGCGTAGCCGGCGCCTTCGCCGGCCGGGTAGAGTCCGGCGACGTTGACGCTTTGCCGGTCTGCGCTGCGCGGCATGCGCAACGGCGACGAGGTGCGCGTCTCGACGCCGGTGAGCACCGCATCGTCCATCGTGAAGCCGGCGATCTGTTTCGCGAACGCAGGCAGCGCCTCGCGGATCGCCTCGATCGCGTAGCCCGGCAGGCTCTCGTTGCCCGGCGCGGCGAGGTCGGTTGGCAGAACGCCGGGCGTGTACGAAGGGAGCACGGCGCCGAACGCCGTCGATGCGCGCCCGTTCAGGAAGTCGCCGACGCGCTGCCCCGGCGCCGCGTAGTTCTCGCCGCCGAGCGCGTAGGCGCGCGACTCCCACAAGCGCTGGAAGGCGATGCCGTCGAGCGGGCCGACCTCGCCGCTCGTTTCCGCGGCGCGATAGTCGTCGGGCGTAATGCCGACGACGAGGCCGGCGTTGGCGTTGCGCTCGTTGCGCGAGTACTGGCTCATGCCGTTGGTGACGACGCGGCCGACTTCCGAGGTCGCGGCGACGACCGTGCCGCCGGGGCACATGCAGAAGCTGTAGACCGATCGCCCGTTTCTCGCGTGATGGACGAGCCGGTAGTCGGCGGCGCCGAGCAGCGGATGCCCGGCGTACTTCTCGCCGAAGCGGGCGCGGTCGATGAGGCTTTGCGGATGCTCGATGCGCAGGCCGATCGAAAAGGGCTTGGCCTGCATGGCGACGCCGCGCTCGTGCAGCATCTGGAACGTATCGCGCGCACTGTGGCCGAGGGCGAGGACGACCTGCCCGGCATCGATCTCCTCGGGCTCGCCGCCGGCGCGAACGGCAGTGACGCCGCGGATGCGGCCGGCCTCGGTGCGCACGTCGACGACGCGCGTGCCGAAGCGGATCTCGCCGCCGAGCCTTTCGATCTCGCGGCGCATCTTCTCGACGACGCCGACGAGGCGAAAGGTGCCGATGTGCGGCTTGGCGACGAAGGCGATCTCCTCCGGCGCGCCTGCCTTCACGAACTCGTCGATCACCTTGCGCGTGAGATGGCGCGGGTCGCTGATCTGGCTCCACAGCTTGCCGTCGGAAAACGTTCCGGCACCGCCTTCGCCGAACTGCACGTTCGATTCCGGGTCGAGCACGCCGCGCCGCCACAGGCCCCAGGTGTCCTGCGTCCGCTCGCGCACGGCGCGGCCGCGCTCGAGGACGAGCGGGCGAAAGCCCATCTGCGCGAGGAGCAGCGCGGCAAACAGGCCGCACGGCCCGAAGCCGACGACGACCGGGCGCGGCGCGGCATCGGCCGCGAAATCGGCCGGCGCGTGGGCGACGAAGCGGTAGCGCATGTCAGGCGCGGGTCGTACGTGCGGATCGCCGGCATGCCGGGCGAGCACCGTGGCTTCGTCGCCGACCTCGCAGTCGAGCGTATAGACGAAAACGATCGCCATGCGCTTGCGCGCGTCGTAGCCGCGCTTGAAGACGCGCACCGAGACGAGATCGGCGTCGTCAATACCCAGGCGTACCAGCGCCGCCGCGCGCAGCGTCGCTTCGTCGTGCTCGAGGGGAAGGCGGATCTCGGTGAGGCGAAGCATCGTCGCCGCGTCGTCAGTAGAACGCGTCGATGCGCGTGGCGCCCATCAGCGGCTCGAGCAGGCGTCCGAGCGGGCGCAGCGCGGCATAGCGCGTCGCGACCTTGTGCGCGTAGGCGAAGAAGCGTGGCAGGTCGGCGCTATAGGCGGGCTTGGCGTCGCGGTGCTTCAGGCGCGAGAAGATGCCCAGCACCTTCAGGTGCCGCTGCAAGCCCATCCATTCGAGGGCGCGCCAGAGCTCGGCGAAATCGACGTCGACCGGAAGCCTCGCGCGGCGCGCCGCCTCCCAATAGCGGATCGCCCAGTCGAGCTCCTGCTCTTCGTCCCACGAGACGAAGGCGTCGCGCAACAGCGAGGCGAGGTCGTAGGCGATCGGGCCGCGCACCGCGTCCTGGAAGTCGAGGATGCCGGGGTTCGGGTCGGCGACCATCAGGTTTCTCGGCATCCAGTCGCGGTGCACGGCGACCGTTGGTTGCGCCAGGGCGCTGGCGACGAGCTGGTCACAGCTGCGCTCCCACGTCGCGCGATCGCTCGGCGACCACGCGGCGTCGCATTCGCGCGCGACGCACCACTCGGGAAAGAGCGCGAGCTCGCGACGCAGCAGCGCCTCGTCGTAGGGTGGCAGCGCGGCGCCGGGGATGCCGCGCTGCCAGGCGACGAGGGCGCCGATCGCGTCGCGCATCAGGGCATCGGCGCGCCGGCCGTCGCCGCGCGCCTGCGCCTCCAGCAAGGCGCGCAGGTAGGGCTCGTCGCCGAGATCGTCGAGGAGGAGAAAGCCGTTCGCGGCGTCGGCCTCGAGGACGCGCGGCGCGTGCAGGCCGGCGCCGGCGATGAGCCCGGCGACGTGGACGAAGGGCCGCACGTCTTCCTGCGGCGGCGGCGCATCCATGACGATGGCGCTGCCACCGGTGCCGAGATCGGCGCGGAAATAGCGGCGAAAGCTCGCGTCGCTCGACGCCGGGCGAAGCGAGGAAGCGACGACGCCGCGGCGTTCCACCAGGCCGGCGAGCCAGGAGGCGAACGCCGTTTCGCGGGCCGGGTCGGGCCAGTCGATCTTCTGAGGTGATGGGGCGGGAGTCACGGGGCTGAAGACGCGCTGGTCGAGTCGTCGTGGGCGCGTTCGCGGGAGAAGGGCCTGATCCTAGGTGCGCGGGCCTCGTGGATAATCGATTCTACAAATCGATGCGCGCTCGCCTCTGCCAGGCCGTCCGGCTACGCATCCTCTGCTTCGCACTGCTCGCGGGCACGGCCGGCGGTGCCGCCGCGCAGCCGCTGCCGCCCGGTGCGCCGGCGTCCACGGCGAGCGCTCCGGTCGGCATCGAGTTGCGCGAGGCGCCTTCGTTGCAGCCGCCGCCGCGCGGCGAGGCCGGACGCTCCTTGCCGATCATCCTGCGCGCGCGCGAGCTGCGCGGCCGCCCCGACCTCGACGCCGAAGCCATCGGCGACGTCGAGTTCCGGCGCGGCGGCGTCGTCATTCGCGCCGACCGGCTGACCTACGATCAGGCCGAGGATCTGGCTCGCGCCACCGGGCACGTCGTCGTCAGCCGCGACGGCAACGTCTTCATGGGTCCGGAGCTGCAGCTCAAGGTCGAGCGCTTCGAAGGCTTCTTCCAGACGCCGACCTATCGCTTCGCGCGCACCGGCGCCGGCGGCAAGGCGGGGCGGATCGACTTCATCGACGAATTCCGCGCCGCCGCGACCGACGCGACGTACTCGAGCTGCACGGCAGCCGACGGCGCCGATCCGGTCTGGATCCTCAGGGCAGGCAGCATCCAGATCGACAACGAGAGCAACGAAGGCGTGGCGCGCGACGCCGTGCTGCGCTTCTACGGCATTCCGATCCTCGCCTCGCCGGTGCTCAGCTTTCCCCTCAACGACGAGCGCAAGTCGGGGTTCCTGCCGCCGAGCATCGGCCTCGACAGCAAGAGCGGCTTCCAGGCGGCGATCCCCTACTACTGGAACATCGCGCCGAACCGCGACGCGACCTTCACGCCATCGGACAGCCTGCGGCGCGGCCCGGCGCTCGACACCGAGTTCCGCTATCTCGAGCCGAACTACTTCGGCGAGGCCGACCTCAAGCTCATGCCGCACGACGCCGTCGCCGGGCGCTCGCGCTATTCGCTGCGCCTGGCCCACGAGGGCCAGCTTCCCTACGACTGGTTCGCCCAGGCGCACGTCCTGCGTGTCTCCGACGACGACTACTGGAAGGACTTCCCGGGCGAGCTGAAGACCTCGACGCAACGCCTGCTGCAGACCGACCTGCAGGTCTCGCGGCCGTTCGGCGACTGGACGACCTACGCGCGCGTCGAGCGCTGGCAATTGCTGCAGACGGTCGATCCGACGACGCGCATCGACCCGCCGCCGTACGATCGGCTGCCGCAGGTCGGGGTGCGCTATGCGGCGCCGTGGCGCAACGGCTTTGAGCTCTCCTTCGAGTCGGAGCTGAACCGCTTCTCCAACCCCGAAGACACCTACCTCGCGCCGCGCCAGACCGGCTCGCGCCTGCACGCCCTGGGAAGCGTCAGCCGCCCCTTCTACTCGCCCGGCTGGACGCTGACGCCCAAGCTGTCCTTCAACGCCGCGGCGTACGCGGTCGACCAGCCGCTCAGCGACGGAAAGTACAGCGCCGCGCGGGTCTTTCCGACGCTCAGCGTCGACAGCGCCTGGACGCTCGAGCGCGAAACGAACCTGTTCGGCCGTGCCGTGCGGCAGACGCTGGAGCCGCGCCTGTTCTACGCCAACACACCCTATCGGCAGCAGGACAACCTGCCCAATTTCGACTCGGCGCCGAAGGACTTCAACTTCGATTCGATCTTCACCGAGAACGCGTTCTCCGGGGTCGACCGCGTCTCGGACCTGCACGAGCTGACCGGCGGGATCACCTCGCGCGTGCTCGATCCGGAGACCGGCGCCGAGGCCCTGCGCCTGGGCGTCGCCCAGCGCTATCTCTTTCGCGACGAGCGTGTCACGCCCGACGGTCCGCCGCTGACGCAGCATTTCTCCGACGTGCTCGTCACCGGCTCGACCTTGCTCCTGCCGCATTGGACTTTCGACGCGGCGCTCCAATACAACACGGAGATCCGCCGCGTCGAGCGATCGCTGGCGGGATTTCGCTATTCGCCGGGGCCGTTCCGGACCGTGAACTTCAACTACCGATTGACCCGCGGATCCTCGGAACAGGTTGAACTCGGCTGGCAATGGCCGGTCTATGGACCAACGCCCGGCGAGCGTCGGGACCGACCGGCCGGCGGTGGCGCGGGCTGTGGCGGCACGCTCTACAGCGTCGGGCGGGTCAACTACAGCACATTCGACAGGCGCTTCACCGATGCGATCGTCGGCTTCGAATACGACGCCGGCTGCTGGATCGGCCGCGTCGTCGCCGAGCGGCTGTCGACGGGCCGCAGCGAGACGACGACGCGCCTGCTGCTGCAACTCGAGCTGGTCGGGCTGTCCAGGCTCGGGTCCAATCCGCTGCACGTCCTGAAGGAGAATATTCCTGGCTACCAGCTGCTGCGCGAAGAGCGCGAGACCGACACACCCTTCACGCCCTATGACTGACTCCTTCCCTGGCTGGCGCAGCACCCTGGCTGCGCTGACGCTGGGTCTCGCCGCCAGCCACGCGCCCGCGCAAAGCGCCGACTACATCGTCGCCATCGTGAATCAGGAGCTCGTGACCGCGGCCGAGCTGCAGCAGCGCGTCGCCCGCGTCCGCGACGAGGCGAACCGCGCGCACACACCGCTGCCGCCTCCGGCCGCACTGCGCCAGCAGGTGCTCGATACCCTGATCGACGAGCGCGTCCTCATCACCAATGCGCGCGACAGCGGCGTTCGCATCGACGAATCGGAGCTCGATCGCGCCGTCGCCAATGTCGCGGCGCAGAACCAGCTGACGATGGCGCAGCTGCGCGAGCGGCTGCGCCGTGAGGGAATCGACTACACCAAGTTTCGCCAGAACGTGAAGGACCAGATGCTCGTCGAGCGCCTGCGCGAGCGCGAGGTCACGAGCCGCATCCGGATCAGCGACGCCGACATCGACGCCCTGATCGAGCAGCGGCGCGCCGCCGCCGGTGCCGTCACCGAGCTCGGCATCGCGCAGATCCTCGTCAGCGTCTCCGACAATGCGAGCGCCGCGCTGCTCGCCGAGCGTCGCGCGCGGGCGCAGGCTGCGTTGCAGCGGGTTCGCGGCGGAGAGGACTTCGCCAGTGTGGCGCGCGAGGTCTCGGAAGACGGCAATCGCGCCAACGGCGGTGCAATCGGCCTGCGCCCGGCCAATCGGCTGCCCGACCTGTTCGTCAGGGCGGTGGAGCCGCTCAAACCTGGCGAGATCGCGCCGGAGCTGCTGCGCAGCGGCGCCGGTTTTCACGTCCTGAAGCTCGTCGAGCGCAAGGAGGCAAGCAGCGCCTTCACCGTGCAGCAGGTTCGTGCCCGCCACATCCTGCTGCGCCCCTCGGCCGAGCTGAGCGCCGAGGCGGCGACGAATCGCCTCGCCCAGTTCAAGCGGGAGATCCAGAGCGGCGCGAAGACCTTCGAGCAGCTGGCAAGCGCCAACTCCGAAGACGGCAGCGCCGCGCAGGGCGGCGACCTCGGCTGGGCCTCGCCCGGACAGTTCGTCCCCGAGTTCGAGGAGGCGCTGGAAGCGCTGCCCGTGGGCGGCCTGTCCGATCCCTTCGTGACGCGCTTCGGCATCCACATCGTCCAGGTGATCGAGCGGCGCCAGGTCACGCTCGACCGCAAGCAGCAGCGCGAGCAGGCCCGCAACATCCTGCGCGAGCAGAAGTTCGAGGAGGCCTACGCCGACTGGCTGCGCGACCTGCGCGGCCAAGCCTACGTCGAGCTGCGCGAACCGCCGCAGCAGTAGCGCTGGCGCGATCGCCTCGTGATCCACCGCCCCAGGAAGCGTTTCGGGCAGCACTTCCTCGTCGACGACGGCGTGATCGAGGCGATCGTCGCCGCCGTCGACCCCCGGCCGGGCGAGGCGATCGTCGAGATCGGGCCGGGCCTGGGCGCGATCACGCGCCTGCTCCTGCAGCGCTGTGGTGCACTGACCGTGATCGAGCTCGACCGCGAGCTGGCGTCGCGCCTGCGGGCGATACCCGGCCTCGAGGTCGTTCAGGACGACGTCCTGCGGGTCGACTTCGGCCGGCTCGCCGCGGGCCGCGGCGCAGCGAAGCTGCGCATCGTCGGCAACCTGCCTTACAACATCTCGACGCCGATCCTCTTCCACCTGCTCGACGCCGCCGGGCAGATCGCCGACCAGCACGTGATGCTGCAGCGTGAGGTCGCATTGCGCATGACGGCCGCGCCAGGCGGGCGGGACTACGGGCGCCTGAGCGTCATGCTGCAATGGCGCTACGCGATCGAGCCGGTGCTCGACGTTGCCGCCGAGGCGTTCGATCCGCCGCCGAAGGTCGAGTCGGCCGTCGTTCGCATGACGCCGCTGCCGGCGGTGCCGGGCGTCGACGCGGCGACGCTCGGCGAAGTCGTGCGCGTCGCCTTCTCGCAGCGACGCAAGCTCCTGCGCCACACGCTGGGCCGCTGGCTCGAGGAGCGTGGCGCGGCCGGCTCGTTCGACACGCAGCGGCGCGCCGAAGAGGTGCCGGTCGAGGAGTACCTGCGTCTGGCGGCGACGCTCTAGCTCAGGCCGCGCTCAGCCACATCGCCGTGTCGAAGGCGCTGCTCATGAGCGGCATGTTGGCGCCGAAGCTGCTGTTGGCTGCCGTTTTCGACGCCGCCTTGACGGGCTTGCTGCCGATGCTCTTGTCGTTGACGCCGGGGGCCACTTCCGTCGCCCGCTCCCATGACCCTATTTCCTGGGAGCGGGCTACTGAAAAGAATAGAAGCACCGGAACGGAACCTTGCGCTCCGCCCAGAAGTCGGCGGCGTCGCGAAACACATCGAGCAATTGCTCGCGCGCCTCGCGATCGAACCGCGGGTTGTCCGGAAGCTGCTCGAGCACCACGACGAAGCCGGGTTGCGTGCCCGCCTTTTGCACCAGGTCGGTCATGCAGTCGTAGAGCGCGTCGAGGTTCTTGCCGAAATGCGTCGGAAAGAGAAAGGCATCGGCGATGCCCTCGAGGACCTCTTGCTTGGATTGCGCCGTCGTCAGATTGGCGTAGAGAAAGTGCTGGTCGGCCTGGCGCGCCGCCTGCATCAAATCGTCGACACGATAGGCCCGGATCGACTGCACGATATTTGGACGGACTGTCTGCAAGAGCATGTCGCGTTCCTCCTGGTCAAAAAAAACTGCTGCTGCGTTCATGGTTCGATCCGCCTGAAGGTGGCGTAGTGGTCGCCGGTGTAATAGCACGCTACCGGCGCAACCGCCACCCGCCCGCCGCAAACGATGCGCCGGCCGCCGCGGTCGCGCGCCCCGGGCGTCGCGACGGTGTATTCGCGGTAGTAGCCGCGCGGCTCGACCGGCAGCATCCGCTCCCGATTGCCGAATACCCCGCCGTCCTTCGCCGAGACGAAGGGTCCGCCGCTGCGGACGGCGCGATGCACTCGTTGCGCTTCGACCGGAAGTTGCGACAGCGCGACCGGGCCCGAAAGCGGTGCCGACTCCCGCGCCTGCAAGGTGCCGACTGCGAGCAGCCCTGCGACGCCGATCCCCACTCCCCACCGGAGCAGTGGCCGCCAAGGCTGCAGCCGACCCATCAAACCCACGGGAAATCCCTGAACGACAAAGCTGGAGATGTTACCGAAGTGGGGACTAAACCTCAAGCCTTTGCTACATATTGGGGCACGTGAAATAGGAATTAAGTCTGCGCCCACTCCTCAGCAGAACGAACAGGGGCGGGAGAGAAGTGACGCGTCATCTCGACGTCACTGCCTCGTGGCCGGCGCCCGCGGTCAGCGTGCGGCGTTCGCGTCGGCCACCGCGAGCGCGGTCATGTTGATGATGCGCCGGACTGTCGCCGAAGGCGTCAGGATGTGCGCCGGCTTGGCCGCGCCGAGCAGCACGGGGCCGATGGCGATGCCTCCGCCGGCGGCGGTCTTCAGCAGGTTGTAGGCGATGTTGGCGGCGTCGATGTTGGGCAGGACGAGCAGGTTGGCCTCACCGACGAGCGGGCTCGACGGCATGATGTCGTGCCGGTAAGGGGCATCGAGGGCCGTGTCGCCGTGCATCTCGCCGTCGACTTCGAGCCACGCCGCGTGGGCCCGCAGCAGGGCGAGCGCTTCGCGCATCTTCACCGCCGAAGGGTGATTGCTCGAGCCATAGTTGCTGTGCGAGAGCAGCGCCGCCTTGGGGCGCAGGCCGAAGCGCATCATTTCCTCGGCCGCCATGACCGCGATCTCGGCGAGCTGCTCGGCCGTCGGGTCGTAGTTGACGTGCGTATCGACGAGCATCACCTGCCGGCCGGGCAGGATCAGGCCGTTCATGCAGGCGTACGTCTTGGCGCCTTCGCGCAGGCCGATCACCTGGTCCACGTACTGCAGGTGCATCGAGGTCGAGCCCCAGGTGCCGCAAAGCATCCCGTCGACCTCGCCGGTCCGCAGCAGCATCGAGGCGATCAGCGTCAGGCGTCGCCGCATCTCGATCTTCGCGAGCTGCACCGTCACGCCCTTTCGCGCCGTGAGCTCGTGGTAGGTCTGCCAGTAGCTGCGATAGCGGCGGTCGTTCTCCGTGTTGACGAGGTCGTAGTCGCGCTCGGCGACCAGGCGCAGGCCGAACTTGGCGATGCGTTGCGCGATCACCTCGGGCCGGCCGATCAGCGTCGGTCGCGCCAGGTTCTCGTCGACGACGACCTGCACCGCCCGCAGCACGCGCTCTTCCTCGCCCTCGGCGAAGGCGATGCGTTTCCTCAGCGCCACCTTCGCCAGGCTGAAGATCGGCCGCATCGCCGTTCCCGATGCGTAGACGAAGGTCTGCAGCTTTTCGCGATAGAGGTTCAAGTCGGCGATCGGCCGCGCCGCGACGCCGGATTCGGCGGCGGCCTTGGCTACCGCCGGGGCGATGCGCATCATCAGGCGCGGGTCGAAGGGCTTGGGAATCAGGTATTCGCGGCCGAAGCTGAGCGTCGCTCCCGCGTAGGCGGCGGTCACGACCTCGTTCTGCTCCGCCTGTGCCAGCTCGGCGATCGCGTGCACGGCGGCGATTTCCATCTCGACCGTGATCGTCGTCGCTCCGCTATCGAGGGCGCCGCGGAAGATGTAGGGAAAGCACAGGACGTTGTTGATCTGGTTCGGGTAGTCGGTGCGGCCGGTGGCGACGATGGCGTCGTTGCGCACCGCGTGGACTTCTTCGGGCAGGATTTCAGGCGACGGATTGGCGAGTGCGAAGATGATCGGCTGCGCGCGCATCGTCGCCACCATCTCGGGCTTGAGCACCCCTGCCGCGGACAGCCCGAGGAAGATGTCGGCGCCCTTCATCACCTCGGCGAGCGTGCGCTCAGCGGTCTTTTGTGCGTAGACGATCTTGTCCTCGTCCATCAGCTCGGTGCGTCCTTCGTAGACGACGCCGGCCAGGTCGGTCACCCAGATGTTTTCGCGCGGTACGCCGAGCTTGACGAGCAGGCCCAGGCAGGCGAGCGCCGCTGCGCCCGCGCCCGAGGTGACGAGCTTGACCTCGTCGATCTTCTTGCCGCTGACCTTGAGCGCATTGAGCACGCCCGCGCCGACGACGATTGCCGTGCCGTGCTGGTCGTCGTGGAAGACCGGGATCTGCATCCGCGAGCGCAGGGCCCGCTCGACGTAGAAGCAGTCGGGCGCCTTGATGTCTTCGAGGTTGATGCCGCCGAAGGTTGGCTCCAGCGCGGCAATCAGGTCGATCAGCTTGTCGAGATTCTTCTCCTTGACCTCGATGTCGAAGACGTCGATGCCGGCGAACTTCTTGAAGAGGACGCCCTTGCCTTCCATCACCGGCTTGGCCGCCAGCGGCCCGATGTCGCCGAGGCCGAGCACCGCCGTGCCGTTGGTGATGACGGCGACGAGGTTGCCGCGCGAGGTGTAGCGAAAGGCGTTGGCCGGGTCGGCGACGATCTCCTCGCACGCCGCAGCGACGCCGGGCGAGTAGGCCAGGGCCAGATCGTGCTGGTTGACGAGCTGCTTGGTCGCGGCGATGGCGACCTTGCCCGGCGTCGGGAACTCGTGATAGTCGAGCGCGGCGCGGCGCAATTCGGCAGCGCGTTGTTGGGAGGACGACGTGGGCATCGGTGGTCTCGGATCGGCAGGCGGGCGGGTGGCGCGGGCGGTCATCATTGCAGACTGGGCCGCGCCCGGACCCGATATTTTCCCCGGAGCGTGCGACGCGACGCTCGACGGGGCGCGCCTATGATCGCCGCTCGACCATGGCCCATCTCGGCGAATTCGAGCTCATCGAACGCTTCTTCACGCGGCCTGCCCGCCGGGCCGTCCTCGGCGTCGGCGACGACTGCGCCCTGCTCGCGCCGACCCCGGGTACGTTGCTGGCCGTCTCGAGCGACATGCTCGTCGAAGGCCGCCACTTCGTCTCGACGGTCGCGCCGGATCGCTTGGGCCACAAGGCGCTTGCCGTCAACCTCAGCGACCTCGCCGCCTGCGCCGCCCG
>Ga0208479_1000048_pt1 | contig 13158 bp, 14 predicted proteins | sample NGESurdeep072012_7_FD_184464 | JGI IMG/M metagenome (GOLD analysis project Ga0208479, IMG submission 184464) | Arctic peat soil microbial communities from Barrow, Alaska - NGEE Surface sample 415-3 deep-072012 (SPAdes) | ecosystem: Environmental > Terrestrial > Soil > Wetlands > Peat ... | reverse complement strand
GCGCTGCGCGGCGCTACTACGAGGACGACATGTCCAAGACCGACATCGCCGACGAACTCGGAATCAGCCGCTTCCGGGTCGCACGACTCATCGAGGCCGCCAAGCGCTCGGGCATGGTGAAGATCCAGATCGAGCCACCAGGCGGGGTGGACACCGAACTGTCGATCGCGCTGCAAGGGACGTTCGGACTGACGCACGCGGTCGTCGTGGACATGGCCGACGAGCACCCCGAGGCGCTTCGCCTGCGCCTCGGGCAGGCCCATGTCGCGGCCGGCGACGAGCATCGCTTCGATGAGGTGAAAGACGTAGGCAGGCCCGGATCCCGAGAGCGCGGTGACCGCGTCGAGCGCATCTTCGCGATCGACCCAGACGATTTCGCCGGTCGGCGCCAGCAGTGCTTCGGCCTGCAGCCGATCCTCGGCCGACACGGCGGCGCGGGCGAACACGCCGGCGATGCCCTGGCCGATCAGCGCCGGCGTGTTCGGCATGGCCCGGACGACGCGCTCGACGCCGGTCGCAGCGACGATCGCTTCGCTGCGGATACCGGCCATGACGCTCAGCTGCAGCGCCCTTGCGATATGCGGCCGGCAGGGCGCCGCGGCGGCGCGAAAGGCCTGCGGCTTGACCGCCCAGACGACGACGCCGGCGGCGGCGAGCGATGCGTCGGCGGCGGCGAGTGTGCGCACGCCGAAGCGTTCGGCGAGCAGCTTGCCTTGCGCTGCGTTCGGCTCGACGACGACGATCGAGTCGCGCACCCGGCCGGCGTCGACGAGGCCGCCAACGATCGCGCTCGCCATGTTGCCGCCGCCGATGAAAGCGATCCCCTGCATCGGCCCAGTGTACGCAAGGCCCGCGTGCGCTGAGGCACGGCGCCGCTCGACGCGGCATCATCGACGCAGCGCGGCACGCGAGTCGCCGCCGGGGAGACGACATGCATCTGAAAGGCTCGTGCCACTGCGGCGCCGTGAGCTTCAGCGTCGAAGCGCAAAGCCCTGTTCCGTTCATGCATTGCCACTGCTCGATCTGCCGCAAGACCGCGGGCAGCGGCGGCTTCGCCATCAACCTGGGGGCCAGGGCGGCGACGCTGAAGGTGCGCGGCGAGCCCCATCTGGGCTGCTACCACGCGCTGCTCCGCGAGCCCGGCCAGCGGACGAAGCGCTCGAAAGCCGAGCGGCGTTTCTGCCTGAAGTGCGGCAGCGCATTGTGGTTGTGGGATCCGCGCTGGCCAGAGCTCGTCCACCCGCATGCGTCGGCGATCGACACGCCGTTACCGAAACCGAAGGAAGTGATCGAGGCGGCGCTCGCCTACGCGCCGGCCTGGGTCGACGTGCCCTCGGGCAAAGGACACGTCCACTGCCGCGAATGGCCGGCGGAATCGCTCGAGGAGTGGCACCGGCGGCACCACGTGCTGAGCGCCTGACTCCGAGCGGGCTCAAGGGGGCCCGCGATGCAGCGCTGCGCCGTTGCCGCCGGCGCGCGCGCCGAAGATCGCGCTGCCGACGCGAACCAGCGTCGCCCCTTCGGCGATCGCAGCTTCGAGATCGGCGCTCATTCCCATCGATAGCGTGTCGAGATCCAGGCCGTCGCGGCGCAAGCTCTCGAGCAGCTCGCGAAGGGTGCGGTGCGGCACGCGTTGCGACTCGAAATTCTCGACCGGCTCGGGAATCGACATCAAGCCGCGCAGGCGAAGGCGCGGCAGCGCTGCGACGACACGAGCCGCGGCGGCGACTTCGCCGGGCGCGAATCCCGCCTTCGTCGCCGCGCCGTCGACGTTGACCTGCAGGCAGATCGACAGGGGCGGCAGATGCGCCGGCCGATGCGCACTGAGCCGCTCGGCGACCTTGACCCGATCGACCGAGTGGACCCAGTCGAAGCGCTCGGCGACGAGGCGCGTCTTGTTGCTCTGCACCGGGCCGATCAGGTGCCACTCGAGGCCGGCACGGAGATCGCCGAGCGCGTCGATCTTGGCCGCCGCCTCCTGGACGTAGTTCTCGCCGAAGCGGCGCTCGCCGGCGGCGCACGCTTCGCGCACGGCCTCGGCGTCGAAGGTCTTGCTCACGCAGAGCAACGTGACGCTTTGCACGGGGCGCCCGGCGCGCGCACAAGCGCTTGCAATGCGCTCATGCACTTGGGCGAGGTTGTCTGCGATCATTGCGTTACTGTTGCGCTTCAGGGGCGCTTCGCCCTTCGCCGCCGCACCCCGGCGCCATTCCCGGAAGATTCATGGACATCACCCAACTGCTGGCTTTTTCGGTCAAGAACAAGGCCTCGGACCTGCACCTTTCCGCCGGCCTGCCGCCGATGATCCGCGTTCACGGCGACGTCCGCCGCATCAATGTCGACCCGCTCGAGCACAAGCAGGTGCACGACATGGTGTACGACATCATGAACGACTCGCAGCGCAAGAACTACGAAGAAACGCTCGAGTGCGACTTCTCCTTCGAGATCCAGGGCCTGGCGCGCTTTCGCGTCAACGCCTTCAACCAGAACCGCGGCGCCGGCGCCGTGTTCCGGACGATTCCCTCGAAGATCCTGACCCTCGAGCAGCTCAACTGCCCGCCCGTCTTCGCCGAGCTCTCGGTCAAGCCGCGCGGCATGGTCCTGTGCACGGGGCCGACAGGCTCGGGCAAGTCGACGACGCTGGCGGCGATGGTCAACCACCTCAACGAGAACGAGTTCGGCCACGTGCTGACGGTCGAGGACCCGATCGAGTTCGTCCACGAGTCGAAGAAGTGCCTCGTCAACCAGCGCGAGGTCGGCCCGCACACGCTGTCGTTCGCCAACGCGCTGCGCTCGGCGCTGCGCGAAGACCCGGACTGCATCCTGGTCGGCGAAATGCGCGACCTCGAGACGATCCGCCTGGCGCTGACCGCCGCGGAAACCGGCCACCTGGTCTTCGGCACGCTGCACACCTCGAGCGCGGCCAAGACGGTCGACCGGATCGTCGACGTCTTCCCGGCGGCGGAAAAGGAGATGGTCCGCGCGATGCTGTCCGAATCGCTGATCGGTGTCATCTCGCAGACGCTGTGCAAGACCAAGGACGGCGCCGGCCGCGTCGCTGCGCACGAGATCATGCTGGGCACGGCGGCGATCCGCAACCTGATCCGCGAGAACAAGGTGGCACAGATGTATTCGGCGATCCAGACCGGCAACAACATCGGCATGCAGACGCTCGACCAGAACCTCGCCGATCTCGTGCGGCGTAATATCGTCTCCCCCGCGGAAGCGCGCGGCAAGGCGAAGTTCCCGGAAAACTTCCCGGGCTGAGAGACGAAGGGCCAACATGGAACGCGACCAGGCATCCAAATTCGTCAACGACCTGCTGCGCCTGATGGTCTCGCGCGCCGGATCGGACCTCTTCCTCACCGCCGACTTTCCGCCTGCGATCAAGGTCGACGGAAAGGTCACGAAGGTCTCGCCGCAGCCGCTCACCGGCCAGCACACGCTGGCGCTGACGCGCTCGATCATGAACGACAAGCAGGCGGCCGAGTTCGAGCGCACCAAGGAATGCAACTTCGCGGTGGCACCGCAGGGCATCGGGCGCTTCCGCGTCAATGCGTTCGTGCAGCAGGGCAACGTCGGTCTGGTGATGCGGACGATCCCGCAGATCCTGCCGACGATCGACAGCATGAACCTGCCGCACGTCCTGAAGGACGTTGCGATGACCAAGCGCGGCCTGGTCATCTTCGTCGGCGCCACCGGTTCGGGCAAGAGCACGTCGCTGGCGGCGATGGTCGATCACCGCAACGAGAATTCCTTCGGCCACATCATCACGATCGAGGACCCGGTCGAGTTCGTGCATCCCCACAAGAACTGCATCATCACGCAGCGCGAGGTCGGCATCGACACCGACGACTGGGGTATCGCGCTGAAGAACTCGCTGCGCCAGGCGCCGGACGTGATCCTGATGGGCGAGATCCGCGACCGCGAGACGATGGAGCACGCCGTCGCCTTCGCCGAAACGGGCCACTTGTGCCTGGCGACGCTGCACGCCAACAGCGCCAACCAGGCGCTCGACCGGATCATCAACTTCTTCCCCGAAGAGCGGCGCGCCCAGCTGCTGATGGACCTGTCGCTGAACCTCAAGGGCCTGGTCTCGCAGCGCCTGCTGCCGCGCCAGGAGGGCAAGGGGCGGGTTGCCGCGGTCGAGATCATGCTCAACACGCCGCTCATCTCCGACCTGATCTTCAAGGGAGAGGTCGCCGAGATCAAGGAGATCATGAAGCGCTCGCGCGAGCTCGGCATGCAGACTTTCGACCAGAGCCTGTTCGACCTCTACGAGGGCCAGGTCGTCACCTATGAAGACGCGTTGCGCAACGCCGACTCGGTGAACGACCTGCGCCTGCAGATCAAGCTGCACAGCCAGCGCTCCCGCAGCAGCGACCTGACCGCCGGCACCGAGCACATGCACATCGTATAGCCGGCTCCTTCTCTCGAACCGAAACGGCCTCTGCGAGGCCGTTATCATTTTTCATGAACGCAAAAACCTACGAACCGACTCCCTCGCGCAAGGTCGCCTTCCTGGGCCTGGGCGTGATGGGCTTTCCGATGGCCGGGCACCTGGCGCGCGCCGGGCATCGCGTCACGGTCTACAACCGGACCGCCGCCAAGGCGAGCGATTGGGTGAAGACCTATGGCGGCACCAGCGCGCCGACGCCTTCGGCGGCCGCCGAAGGCGCCGAGCTGGTCTTCGCCTGCGTCGGCAACGACGACGATCTGCGCGCCGTGACGATCGGCAGCGACGGCGCCTTCGCCCTGATGGGGCAGGGCGCGGTGTTCGTCGATCACACGACGGCGTCGGCCAGCGTCGCCCGCGAGCTTGCCGCCGAGGCACAGCGCCTGGGCTTTGCCTTCGTCGATGCTCCGGTGTCGGGCGGCAACGTCGGCGCGGTCAACGGCGCGCTCACCATCATGTGCGGTGGCGACCCGGCGGCGTTCGACGCCGCCCGTCCGGCGGCGATGGCCTTCGCCAAGGCGATGACGCTGCTCGGCCGGAGCGGCTCGGGGCAGCTCGCGAAGATGGTGAACCAGATCGCCATCGCCGGGCTGGTCCAGGGCCTGGCGGAAGCGATCTCCTTCGGGCAGCGCGCCGGCCTCGACATGAAGGCCGTGCTCGACGTCATCGGCAAGGGTGCGGCGCAGAGCTGGCAGATGGACAACCGCGGCCCGACGATGATCGAGGGCAAGTTCGATTTCGGCTTTGCCGTCGACTGGATGAGGAAGGACCTCGGCATCGCCCTCGAGGAGGCCCGGCGCAACGGCGCGCGCCTGCCGGTGACGGCGCTCGTCGACCAGTTCTATGCCGATCTGCAGGCCGCGGGCGGCAGGCGCTACGACACGTCGAGCCTGATCAAGCGACTCGTCTAGGTCCCGTCGACCCTGCGGCGGCCTTCGTGCCGAGACGCCGCGGCGCCCAGCTAGGGCTTGGGCGGCACGTCGGCAGGGGCGCTCGCCGCGTCCTCGGGCCGCGCCAGGCTCTTCGGCTGGGTGCCGGCCAGCTCCGACTCGGTCAGGATCTCGAACACGCGGACGACCTTGACGACGCCGGAAACGCCGCGCGCCACCTCGGTGGCGCGATTCGCCTCGCGCTCCGTGACGCGGCCCATCAGGTAGACCGTGCCGCGATGGGTCACGACCTTGATCGAATTGGAGAACAGGTCCTTCGCGTCGACCAAGCTCGCCTTGACCTTGGCGGTGACGAAAGCGTCCTTGCTCTTCTCGCTGAAGGTGTTGATCGGTCCTACCGTCAGCTCGTTGACGACGGACTGGACGTTGTCGATGCGGGCGACCGCCTGCTCGGCGGTCGTCTTGTCGGCGTCGTTCGGCACCTCGCCGGTCAGCAGCACCATGCGGTTGAAGCTCGTCGTGCTGATCCGGGCCCGATCGGCAAAGGCCTCGTTCATGCGGTTGTTCGCCTTCAGCTCGATCGTCTCGTCGTCGACCTGCGCGCCGGTGGTGCGCCGGTCGGTCGCGACCATCGCGCCACCGACGACCGCGCCGCCGATGAGGAGCGGCGCGCACGCCGAGAGAAGGCCTACCAGCGCCGCAGCACCAAGCGGCAGCGCGAGACGCCGCGGCGCTCGCGCGAAAAGCGGAAGGGTCATGTGTTTTCCTGTTCGCCGAGCAATTGAAGGTCGACGGCATCGCACAGGCAGTGCAGGACCAGCAGGTGCACTTCCTGGATGCGCGCCGTGCGCTCGTGCGGGACGCAGATGTGAACGTCGGTCTCGGTGAGCTTTTCGCGCATCCGGCCGCCGCCGTTGCCGGTCAGGGCGACGATCGTCATCTCCTTGGCGTGCGCCGCCTCGACGGCGGCGATCACGTTGGCGGAGTTGCCGCTCGTCGTCATCGCCAGGAGCACGTCGCCGGGCGAGCCGAGGGCTTCGACCTGCTTGGCGAAGATCACCTCGTAGCCGTAGTCGTTGCCTACGGCGGTGAGGATCGACGTGTCGACCGTCAGGGCGATGGCAGCCAGGCCCGGCCGCTCGCGCTCGAAGCGGCCGACGAACTCCGCCGCGAAGTGCTGGGCGTCGGCGGCCGAGCCGCCGTTGCCGCAGGCGAGCACCTTGCCGCCCCCGGTGATGCAGCCGACGAGCGCGCTGACCGCGTCGGCGATGGGCTTGCTGAGCACTTCGGCAGCGGCGTACTTGAGGTCGGCACTGTCGAAAAACTGCTGCTGGATGCGTTGCTCGAGCATGGTCACGGATGATATGACACGCCTCCGGCGGATCGGTTCACCTTATCGTGCCGCGGAGAAGTGAGTCTCAAGGCGCGCCGAAGGCGGCACGCAGCCACTCGATGCGATCGCCCTCGACGCTGACGACGTCGAAGCGGCACGGCGGCAGCGCCGCATACCGGCGCAGGAAGTGCTGCGCGGCGTAGATGAGCCGCCGCTGCTTGGTCGCGCCGACGCTCGCCGCGCCGCCACCGTGTCGCGCGTCGCGCCGCGCCCGCACCTCGACGAAGACGAGCGTGCCATCGGCGTCGCGCATGATCAGGTCGACCTCGCCGCCGCGCGCCCGCGGGCCGCGCGCGACCCGATAATTGCGCTCGACGGGGACGAGCCCGCGCGCGGCGAGATAGGCAAGCGTCTGCCTTTCCGCGGCGTCGCCGAGTCCCTTGCTCGTCGGCGTCGCCGGATGTCTTGCATCGGAGGTCATGGTGGCGGATCGATCGATGCTCGTGCAGGCCGCGGCCGACGCGGCCGGCGCCCAGCAGTATCCCGCGCCGGCGCTCTACGTCGTCGCCACGCCGATCGGCAACCTCGCCGACCTGACGCTGCGCGCCTTGCACGTGCTCGCCATCGTCGATGCGATCGCCTGCGAAGACACGCGGCACAGCGCGGCGCTGCTTCGCCACTTCGGCCTCTCCAAGCCGCTCGTCGCCGTGCACGAGCACAACGAGCGCGCCGCGGCGGCCGGCGTGATCGCGCGCCTCGAGCGCGGCGAGCGTGTCGCCTGCGTGAGCGATGCCGGAACCCCGGCGATCAGCGACCCGGGCGCCGCGCTCGTCGCTGCGGTGCGCGAAGCCGGCTATCGGGTCGTGCCGATCCCCGGGGCGAGCAGCGCGCTCGCTGCACTGGCCGTGGCGGGAGATGCGAGCGCGCGAGGCTTCTGCTTCGTCGGTTTCGTTGCGGCGCGCGGCGCCGAGCGCGCGGCGGCGATCGCGACCTGCATGCGGGCCCGGCCTGCGCAGGTTCTCTTCGAAGCGCCGCATCGCATCGAATCGCTCGCCGCCGATCTGGCCCGGCTCGGCCCCGATCGCACGGTAACGCTCGGACGCGAGCTGACGAAGCAATTCGAGACGGTGGCGACGATGCCCGCCGCCGAGCTGCCGGCGTGGTTCGCCGCCGACACGAATCGCGCTCGCGGCGAGTTCGTACTCGTCCTGCACTCGCTGCCTGCCGAGGTCGACACGGCAAGCGAGGACCGGCACGACGCGATCCTCGCTCCCCTACTCGCGGCCTTGCCGCTCAAGCAAGCCGTCGCCCTCGCCGCCGAAATCGCGGGCGCGCCGCGCAACGCTCTCTATGCGCGTGCGCTCGAGATGAAGAAGGCCCGCGCGCCGCAGGGCGGCGATGCGGGCTAGGGTGCGATGGCTCAGGACTTCGGCGCGGTCTGCGCGTCGTGCTTCTGCTGGTAGATGTCCGAGCTGGCGTGGTCCTGCATGCGATGCAGCTGGCGGCGCTCCTTGGCCGTGATCGGGCCATTGGCCTTGTCCTTCGCTTCGGTCGCGGCGATGCGGCCCTGCTGCTTGTCGAGGCGGTTCGTCTCCTTCGCGGTGAGCTGGCCGGAGGCGACGCCCGCATCGATGCGGGCTTGCTGGTGGGCTTCGCGCGCGTCGACACGCGGCATGGCCGGCGCCGTCGCCTGCGCGAAGGCACCGATCGAGGCGATGGCGAGTGTCGCGCCGACGGCGACGGTCTTGAGGTTCAGCATGATGTTCTCCATAGGTGGTTGAAGCATTCGTCGTGCGATGACGGGTTCGTCCCCCGCCCGTCTTCAACGATGCCTGCGACGCACGGTCGACGCCAGCGCCGTAAAGCGCCGTAAAGATGTGTGAAGCATGACCGCCTCCTACAATTCCGCTTCGACTTCGAAGACGCTCTCCATGATTTCCCGCGAACCGACGATCGAGCGCCTCACCATCGCGAGAGCGCTACTCCTCGAGCCTTTCGGCCTCAGCGAAGGGTCGCTCGCGCGTGCGCTCGCCAGCATCGCCACGCATCGCATCGACGACGCCGACCTCTACTTCCAGTACACGCGCAGCGAGGGCTGGAGCCTCGAGGAAGGCATCGTCAAGAGCGGCAGCTTCGGCATCGACCAGGGCGTCGGCGTGCGCGCGGTGGCCGGCGAGAAGACAGCGTTCGCGTACTCCGACGACATCTCCGAAGCCGCGCTCATGGACGCGGCACAGACGGTGCGGACGATCGCCGCAGCGGGGCAGAGCCGTCGCGTCAAGGTCGGTCGCGCTTCGTCGGTGGCGGGCAGCCGCACGCTCTACGCGCCGATGGATCCGATCGCCACCCTCGACAGCGCGCAGAAGGTCGCCCTGCTCGAAATGGTCGAGCGCCTGGCACGCGCGAAGGATCCGCGCGTCGTCCAGGTGATGGCGGGCGTCGCCGGCGAATACGACGTCGTCCTGATCGCCCGCGCCGACGGCACGATCGCCGCCGACGTGCGCCCGCTCGTGCGCCTGTCGGTCACGGTGATCGCCGAGCAGACCCGGGACGGCGTCGTGCGCCGCGAGTCGGGCAACGGCGGCGGCGGCGGACGCTTCGGCCTCGGCTACTTCCAGAACGCGGTGATCGAAAGCTATGTCGACGCTGCCGTGAACGCTGCCTTGACGAACCTCGAGTCGCGCCCGGCGAAGGCCGGCGAGATGAGCGTCGTCCTCGGCCCGGGCTGGCCCGGCGTGCTGCTGCACGAAGCGATCGGCCACGGCCTCGAAGGCGACTTCAACCGCAAGGGCGCAAGCGCCTTCACCGGCCGCGTCGGCCAGCGCGTCGCGGCCCGCGGCGTGACCGTGCTCGACGACGGCACGATCCCGGATCGGCGCGGCTCGCTCAACATCGACGACGAAGGCAATGCGACGCAGAAGAACGTGCTGATCGAAGACGGCATCCTCAAGGGCTACCTGCAGGATTCCATGAATGCGCGGCTGATGAAGGTCAAGTCCACCGGAAACGGCCGGCGCGAGAGCTACGCGGCCGTGCCGATGCCGCGAATGACCAACACCTACATGCTGGCCGGAGACAAGACGAAGGAAGAGATCGTCGCGGGGCTCAAGCGCGGCCTCTACGCGACCAACTTCGGCGGCGGCCAGGTCGACATCACGAGCGGCAAGTTCGTGTTCTCGGCGAGCGAGGCGTTCTGGGTCGAGAACGGAAAGATCCAGTATCCGGTGAAGGGCGCGACGCTGATCGGCAACGGCCCCGACGCGCTGACCCGCGTCAGCGCGATCGGCAACGACATGCGCCTGGACACCGGCGTCGGCGTCTGCGGCAAGGAAGGTCAGAGCGTGCCGGTCGGCGTCGGACAGCCGACGCTACGCATCGACCGGCTGACCGTCGGCGGGACGGCCTGAAGCCCTTGTCGTCCTGAGCTAAGGGAAGGACCTCGGCGTTCGGGATCCTTCGCTGTCGCTCAGGATGACAAAGTCAGATGACCCGAACGTCCAGCGTCGGCAATCCAGCGATGAAGCCCTGCATGACGTCGCCCGGAACCACCGGGCCGACGTTTTCCGGCGTGCCGCTGTAGATCAGGTCGCCCGGCAACAGCTCGAATGCCTGCGAGAGCTTGGCGATCTGCTCGGCGACGCTCCAGGTCATCTGGTTCAGGTCGGCGCTCTGCTTGACGGCGCCGTTGACCTTCAGCGTGATCGCACCCTTCGTGAAGTGCCCGACCTCGGCGACGCGATGCAATGGCCCCATCGGCGCCGAACGATCGAAGCTCTTGCCGATCTCCCAGGGCTTCTTCTCGTCGCCCATGGCGCGCTGCAGGTCGCGCCGCGTCATGTCGAGGCCGACCGTGTAGCCGTAGACGAGGTCGAGCGCCTGCTCGACGGGAACATTGCGGCCGCCTTTGCCCAGCGCGGCGACGAGCTCGATTTCGTAGTGATAGTTCTTCGTCAACGTCGGGTACGGATGATCGGCCGTCGTTCCAACGGCGACGTACTGGATCGCATCGCTCGGCTTCTGGAAGAAGAACGGCGGCTCGCGATTCGGGTCCGACCCCATCTCGCGCGCGTGCGCCGCGTAATTGCGGCCGATGCAGTAGATGCGCCGCACCGGAAACAGGTCGCTCGAGCCGGCGATCGGCAACATCGGCTGGGCGACCGCGAAGACGGGCCTCGCGCCCGGACTCGGGGCGTTGCTGGCACAACCCGCGATCGCGGCCAGGCCCGTGACGGCGCCTGCCGACAACACTTTCCTTCGTTCCATGGCACGTCTCCTTGCTTGCCCCGACGCGGCGCCGATTCGCCGTGCTACATTGGCGCCCATGCTTTCGCGCAACTGGTTCTTTGCGTATTTTGCGTTCTCGCACCGCCCGGCGGATGGAGAGGCTAGACGCTAGACAGGATCAGCGCAAACCGAACTCCAAAACCGCCGGGCGACCCCCGGCGGTTTTTCTTTGCTCCGCACCCACGCTATCGAGGGAACCGACGTCATGACGAAAAGCCACGCGGCCGCCGAGGGTGTCTATGCACACGGCGAGCGAACCAGCCAGACGGACGACCAGCGGATCAAGGACGTCGTTCCGCTGCCTCCACCGGAGCATCTGATCCGCTTCTTCCCGATCGCCGGCACGCCGGTCGAGCAGCTCGTCGGCGCGACGCGCGGCGCGATCCGCCGCATCATGCAGCGCGACGACGACCGGCTCCTCGTCATCATGGGTCCTTGCTCGATCCACGACCCGATCGCCGCCGTCGAGTACGCGAGGAAGCTCAAGGCCGAGCGGGATCGCTTCGCAGGCACGCTCGAGATCGTGATGCGCGTCTATTTCGAAAAGCCGCGCACGACGGTCGGCTGGAAGGGGCTCATCAACGACCCTTACCTCGACGAGAGCTATCGCATCGACGAGGGCCTACGCATCGGCCGGCAGCTGCTGCTCGAGATCAATCGCCTCGGCATGCCGGCGGGAAGCGAGTTCCTCGATGTGATCTCGCCGCAATACCTGGGCGACCTGATCGCCTGGGGCGCGATCGGCGCGCGCACCACGGAAAGCCAGGTGCACCGCGAGCTCGCTTCGGGCCTCTCGGCGCCGATCGGCTTCAAGAACGGCACCGACGGCAACATCCGGATCGCGATCGACGCGATCACTGCTGCGGCGCGGCCGCACCACTTTCTCTCGGTGCACAAGAACGGCCAGGTCGCGATCGTCGAGACGCGCGGCAACCGCGACTGCCACGTCATCCTGCGCGGCGGCAAGGCGCCGAACTACGACGCCGCGTCGCTCGCAGCGGCCTGCAAGGAGATCGAGGCGGCGAAGCTTCCGTGCAGGTTGATGGTCGATTGCAGCCACGCCAACAGCGGCAAGGATCCCCTGCGGCAGATCGAGGTCGCTCGCGACATCGGCGCGCAGCTGCGCGCCGGCAGCCGCTGCATCTTCGGCGTCATGGTCGAAAGCCACCTCAAGGGCGGGGCGCAGAAGTTCAGCGCCGGCAAGGACGATCCCGGCTCGCTCGTCTACGGCCAGAGCATCACCGATGCGTGCATCGGCTGGAGCGATTCGGTCGGAATCCTCGAGACGCTGAGCGAGGCGGTCGTCGCGCGCCGGGTTGCCGAACGCCCCCCGGCCTGACATCGGCGGCGCCCGCATCAGCCCGGATCGCTTTCGTTGCGGGCCAGCCGCTCGCTGTTCCAGTAGACGTCGTCGCCGCCCTTGCCGTCGAGATTGGCACGGTTGAGGACACGGGCGAGAACGAACAGCAGGTCGCTCAGGCGATTGAGGAACTGACGCGCCTCGGCGCGGACCGCCTCTGTCGCAGCGAGCGCGACGACCGCGCGTTCGGCGCGCCGCGCCACCGTGCGGCCGACGTGGGCGATCGCCGCGCCGCGCGTTCCCGCCGGGAGGATGAATTCCTTCAGGCGCGGCAGCGCGGCGTTGTAGTGGGCGAGCGCCGCATCGAGGCGGGCCACCGCTTCGCTCTTCAGGAGCTCGTATCCCGGGATCGACAGCTCGCCGCCGAGGTTGAAGAGCTCGTGCTGGACGACGACGAGCAGCTCGCGTACGTCGTCTGGCAGGGGCTCGGCGAGGAGGACGCCGAGCGTCGAGTTCAGCTCGTCGACGTCGCCGAGCGCGGCGATGCGCAGGTGATCCTTGCCGACGCGCGTCCCGTCGCCGAGCCCGGTCGTTCCGTCGTCGCCGGTGCGGGTCGCGATCTGGGTCAGGCGATTGGCCATGATTGCGCACCATCCTAGCAGTGCTATCGGCGCGCGCACCGGTGCGTTCCTACAATGCGCCGACGGTGGCCTGCCGCCGAGGAGATGCCGCATGAACGCACCGCTTCCCGCCCATCTGTTGCCGCACCTGGCGCCGCGCCCCGTTCCGCAGGCGATGCTCGAGGCGCTGAAGGCGCAGTTCGGCGAGCGCTGCTCGACTGCGCTCGCGGTGCGCGAGCAGCACGGCCGCGACGAGTCGCCGATCGACGCGCCGC
>Ga0208479_1000043_pt1 | contig 13494 bp, 14 predicted proteins | sample NGESurdeep072012_7_FD_184464 | JGI IMG/M metagenome (GOLD analysis project Ga0208479, IMG submission 184464) | Arctic peat soil microbial communities from Barrow, Alaska - NGEE Surface sample 415-3 deep-072012 (SPAdes) | ecosystem: Environmental > Terrestrial > Soil > Wetlands > Peat ... | reverse complement strand
TCGGGCGCTATCGCCCGGCGCGGCCCCGGCCGCCGGCCGCCCTCGTTACCGCCGGTCCGGCCGGGGTACCGCTAGCGGATGATGGTCACCGGGCAGTGGGCGTGAAGGCTGCACTGCAGGCCGACGGAGCCGAGCAGGAGGCCCGCGAACCCACCCAGCCCCCGCGACCCGACGACGAGCAGGTCGGCACCTTCGCTCGCCTCGATGAGCGCCGCTGCCGGTCCCTCTTCGTGCGTGGCGCTCTTCGTCGCCACCCTGGGTGCCACCTTGGCCACGTACGCCGCCGCCTCGTCGACGCGGCGCTCCATGGTCCGCTCCACCTCGTCATGGGTGATGAAGGTGTAACCGGGCTCGTAGGCGGTCTGGATGTCGAGTACGGACCCGGTGCGGTCGGCCTGGGCCGCCGCCCATTCCAGGGCCCGCTCCGCGTCCTCTGAGCCGTCCACTCCGACCACGATCCTGTGGCCGGTACCCGCCGGCTCGGTAGTGGCTTGCGGATCGGTTGACATCACGGTCACCTCGTTCCCGCTCGAAAGTCCATCTTCCTCGCTTGGTTCGGGAAGTTAACGGCTCAGTGCCTCGGCGTCAACCATCGGCCCCGGCGCACCGGGCCGATGGTTGACGAAGGGGTCCGCTGACGGCCGGACGGCACCCAGGCCGTCCGGTGAAGTGCGTCGCCCATACTGTGCGGACCACTCGACGTCGGCAAGGAGAGGCCATGACCACCATCGAAGAGCTGGCCGCCGAGGTGGCGGAACTGCGCCGGCGTGTCGACGCCAGCGAGAGCGTGCTCGGGATACACGCACTGAAGGCGCGCTACGGAGAGCTGCTGGACGGACGTTTCTCGGCCGAAGGCACGGTCGGCGGCTCCGAATTGCAGCGCATCGCCGACGAGGCAGCCACCCTGTTCTCCGTCGACGGCGTCTGGGACGGCGGGCCCGGGCTGGGGCGCGCGACCGGGCGGCCCGCCATCGCCGCCCGGCTCCGTGCTTCGACACTCTCCTTCTCGCGCCACCTGTTCGTGAAACCGCGTATCGAGGTGGACGGCGACCGGGCACGGGGCCGCTGGGACCTCCTCTGCCCGTGCCGCCGCCCCGACGGCACGTCCTACTGGATGTGTGGGTTCGAGGACGACGAGTACGCCCGCACCGAGGGGATCTGGCTCCACCGGTCGATGAGACTCACCACCTTGTTCATGGCTCCGGTCGCCGAGGGCTGGACGAGGATTCTGGCCTGATCGGGCCGTTGGACCCTAGCCCGGCGGGCGATTCCGGTCGAGAATGGGACCCATGCTCGACACCGTGATCGATGTGTTCAGGGTCCGCCAGTACTTCAACGTGATCACCCGGGCCCGGGAGTTCGTCGAAGGCGTCCGCGAGGACGCCGGGTTGATCGACGACGCCCGGCGCGCCCTGGTGACGTTCCCCCTCGAGCACCGACGGCAGCCCGACCTCCACCCGTTCCCACCGGTGCAGCCCCTCCGGATAGCCGACCTGCAGGGGCGCCGCCTCGCCCTGGTGGCGACCGGGGGCAGCGGGGCCCTTGCCTCGGTGGTCGGAGCCGCCCGAGCGCTCGAGGAGGCAGGAGTGCGTCCCTCGGTGATCTCCCTCTGCTCGGGGTCCTCCCTGTTCGGGTTCCCCATCGCCGCCGGCATTCCTGCCGAGGAGGTCGCGGCCTTCACCCTCGGAATCCGCCCCGAGGAGTACGTCGACATCGACTGGCGGATGCTGGCCTCCGTGCTTCCACGGGCGGCCAAGGGCTTCGGTGGCGTCATCCGGGGCGAGCGCATCGAGACCCTGTACCGCAGGCTGCTGGGCGACATGACCCTCGGCGAGATGCCGATCCCCGCCTACGCTCCGATCTGGAACATCGAGGAGAACCGCCTCGAGTACATCGGCCCCCGCACCCACCCGGACCTGCCGGTCGCCCGGGCCATCCACATGGCCATCGCGCTGCCGTTGTTCATCGAGCCGGTGGAGCTCGCCGGCGGCCACTGGTGCGACGGCGGCATCGTCGACATCTTCCCGGTGCGGCCGGTTCTCGACTTCGGGGAGCCACCCGAGGTGGCGCTGGCCATCAACGGCTTCTACCCGCCGGGGTTCGCCGGCGAGGACGCCTCGGGCTGGCAGGACCGGCGAAACAGCATCTTCTACATCGCCAGCCAGGTCCGCACCTGCCAGCAGCTGGAGCTGGCCAGGACCAATCTCAAGCGGCTCCAGCAGGAGACCGACGTGATGATGATCGAGCCCGTCCCTTACGTGAAGGTCCGCGGATCCGGGTTCTACCGCCAGTTCCTCAACACGACGGACTGGCCGGAGTTCATGCGAGCAGGCCGCCACGAGACCCGGCGCGCCCTCACCGCCCGGGCACAGCGGACCCGGGCGTCGGCCTGAGCAGGGGGACGGCCTGCATCATCCCGGCGGGAAGAGCCCGAGGAGGAAACCGGCGGCGGCGAGGACCACGGTCCCGACGGTCAACATCCGGCAGGTGGACACCCCCAACACGCCCCCGGCCCCGGTCACGGGCCGCCCGCGTCGGGCCAGGCGCATGCCCACGGCCCAGGCGATGGCCCCCGCGGCGATGAGCATGAGGGCGATCACCGACTTGTAGCCCTCCAGGGGCCAGAGCCGGCGCAGCATGATGGCCACGACAACCACCACCGCCAGGCCCGAGCGGTTCCAGGCGAGGTCGGTGCGCTCGGCGGCGAGGCCGGGGTCGCGCACGCCCTCCCCGTCGGCGACGCCTCCTTCCCCCACGCCGGCCACCCGGCCCTACTTGGGACCGAGGACGGCGAGAACCACGGCGATGACCGCTACCAGCCCGATGCCGGCCGACAGCACCAATGGCATCGGTGAGCGGGGCAGTGCCTGGCCGCGCCGCATCGCGCGCTGGTTGGCCTTCCAGTGGAGGAAGCTGGTGACGGCGACGAGGGCACCCAGTGCGATCATCGGCACGCCGAGGATGCGGCGGCCGCCCGACACATGGAACTCCGGGAGGAGCTGGGTGGCGGCGACGCCCGTCGCGATCAGGGCCAGTGCGGTCCGATTCCACGCCAGGAAGGTGCGCTCGTTGGCGTAGGTGAACCGGACATCGGGTTCATCTTCGTCTGGGGGGAGGCCGTTGCTCATGCTCGGTGTACCGACGCCAGCCTAACCAGCCGAGCCTGCCGGCTGTCGGCAAAGCGGCGACCGAGGACCTAGCATCCGCCAGCGTGGCGATGGAGCGGTGCTTCTGGGGGTGGGGCTTCACCGGCGAGGGGCTGACCCCGGCGCAGCAGCTCGAGCTGGCCGAGCTGGTCCGACCGGTCGTCGGCGGCGAGGCACTCGATCCGATCGACCCACCGACACCCGCTGAGCTCGACCTCACCCCACCGAGGCTGGTGCCCCCGCGGGCACTGGCGGAATGGTGCCGTCACGACGACGTCGCCCGCGCCGGGCACACCTACGGCAAGTCCTTCCGGGACGTGGTCAGGGCCCTCGACCGCAGGTGGGACCGGCCACCGGACGTCGTCATCGCCCCACCCGACGAGGCGGGTGTGGCCGCCGTGCTCGAGTGGGCCGCGCAGGCCGGGGCGGTGGTCATCCCCTACGGGGGCGGATCGTCCGTCGTCGGGGGGGTGGAGGCACCGCCCCACGACGATCGGCCGGTGATCAGCTGTGATCTCGGGCGGCTCGACCGCGTCCTCGAGATCGACCGCGCCTCACGGGCCGCCCGGATCCAGGCTGGCGTGCTCGGTCCTGCGCTCGAGGCGCAGCTGCGGCCGCACGACCTGACGTTCCGGCACTTCCCGCAGAGCTTCGAGGTCTCCTCCCTCGGGGGCTGGCTGGCCACCCGATCCGGGGGCCATTTCGCCACGCTGCACACCCATGTCGACGACTTCGTCGAGTCGATCCGCGCCGTGACCCCGCGGGGTCCCTGGGAGTCCCGCCGTCTGCCCGGTTCCGGGGCGGGGCCCTCGCCGGACCGGCTGCTCCTCGGATCGGAAGGGATCTTCGGGGTCATCACCGAGGCCTGGATGCGGCTCCAGGACCGACCGCGATTCCGGGCCTCCGGGGTCGCCCGCTTCCCCACCTTCGAGGCCGGAGCGACCGCGGCCAGGGTGCTGGCCCAGTCCGGGCTCTGGCCGTCGAACTGCCGGCTGCTCGATGCCACCGAGGCGTTGATCACCGGCGCGGGTGACGGGAGCGCGCACCTCCTGCTCATCGCCTTCGAGTCGGCCGACCACCCGGTCGATGCCGCCCTGGCCAGGGCCGCGGTACTGGTCGCCGACCACGGGGGGACCGTCGAGCCCGCCGCGCGCAGGCGCGCCGAGGAGGTGGGCCAGGAGGCCGATGCCGCGGATCGATGGAAGGCGACGTTCCTCCGGGCGCCCTACATCCGGGACAGCCTCGTCGGCCTCGGGCTGATCAACGAGACGTTCGAGACGGCCATCACCTGGGACCGCTTCGACGCCTTCGTCGCCGGCATCAGGTCCGTGACGGAGGACGCCCTGCGGTCGGTCGGTGCCTGGCCCGGCCTGGTGACCTGCCGGCTCACCCACGTCTACCCCGACGGCGCGGCCCCGTACTTCACGGTCATCGCCCCGGGGAAGCGCTCCGGGCGCCTCGAACAGTGGGCCGAGGTCAAAGAGTCGGTGATGGAGGCCCTCGTCGCGGGAGGGGGCACCGTGACCCATCACCACGCGGTCGGTCGCGATCACCGACCCGGCTACGACCGCCAGCGCCCCGATCTCTTCGCCACCCAGTTGCGCGCCGCGAAGCGGGCGGTGGACCCGGGCGCCATCCTCAACCCCGGCGTGCTCATCGACCCCTGAGCGGGCTGCGCCTCACCGGTCGGGCGCCCACCGACGGCCCGCCGGACTGCACCGGTCGGCGGTTGCGGTCGAGGCGACGGAGCTGGTCGCAGTGGCCGCGTCCTTCCTCGAGCAGGGCATGCGGCTCGCGCTCGTGTCGGGTCACGATGACGGCAAGCACCTTCGCGTCGTCTACCTCTTCGGTGTCAAGCCACGCGACCACCCCCAGCCACGCCGCCCGGTCCTCCACCGGCACTGGCCCGCCGGCTGGTACCCGATGCGGCAGGACGCGGCGGCTCCTCGGGCGGAGCTCGGCGACGACGGGCGCCTCGCCCGGGTGAAGGTGTTCGGTCCCTCGTTCCTCGACTGGCCTGCCCTGCCCGTGTCCCTGGCCGACACGATGGTTCCGGACTTCCCGCTCGCCAACAAGAGCTTCAACCTGTCCTACGCGGGAAACGACCTCTCATGTCAGGAGACGCAGTGCGACCTGCTCCATGCCCCGATCCGGCCTGCCCGCACGAGGAGCCGGCGCACCGATGACGGCACCCAGGAGCTGCTCGAACAGATGTAGGAGGACGGTCCGGTCGCGACACACCCCCGGGCGGTGCGACCCGGTCGACCTGCGGGCCATCACCCCGTCTCGAGGCGCACCAGCGGGGACGCTCCGAGCTCACCGGCGAGGGCCGGCAGCCCAGGCCCCCGACCGACCACCGTCGCATCGAGGAAGTCGGCGACCGCGTTGTCGAGAACCGGTGTCCACGCAGTGCCACCCTCGATCGGCAGCAGGTGGTCGGCGCCGATCAGCGACACGTAGTACTTCGGAGCACTCACCTGGGCGAACACGATCCTGCTGTCCGCGTAGGGCACCACGGAGTCGGCGGTGCCCTGGACCAGCAGCAACGGTGCCGACGACGGCACGACGACGCCGGTCATCGGGTCGGGGGCATCGGCCACGATCGCACGCACCCTCGGATCGACTGTGCCCTGTTGATAACCGACCATCAGTGCGACATCGGCGCCGTCCGAGTGTCCGACCACCGCGATCTGCGCCCCGTCGAGATCCTTGCCCTCGGGACCCTGCTCGAGGGCCCCGATGACGAAGGACACGTCGGTCGCCTCTTCGGGCAGCTCACCGCGTTCGAGTGCGAACCCACTCGACGGGTCCTCCTGGGGAAACGACGGGGCGGCCACCACATAGCCGGACGAGGCCAGGGTGGAGCAGAAGCGCTGGTAGGTGAGGGGGCCCACGTCGAACCCGTGCACGAAGACGACGAGGGGATACGGTCCGGCCCCGGCGGGAGTCCACACATAGGTCGGGAGGCTCCGCTGCCGAGCGAGGATGTGCCCGTCGTCGACCACCGGCCGGCTGGTGTCGACGAGCAGCACCTCGCGCATCGAGACCGCCAACCCGCGCACCAGACGGGGGATCGACGTCGTCGATGAGGGGCCCACGCCGGCAGGCGCAACCTTCTTCGCCGAGGTGGTCGCCCTCGCCGACGTGCCCGATCCACAACCGGCCGTGCAGGCCGCCAGGAGCGTCACCCCGATGACGGCAGCCCAAAGGCCTCGAACTCGCAACAGCGCACCACCTGGCCCACATCGTCGGACGGAGGGAGTCATGTCGGAGGGTCCCCATCGCAAGCTACCGGGTCACCGCGCCGGGTAGAGCCGGCGTCCCGCGTCAGAGCGACGGGCTGGGCCGGCCGGCCGGCTCGCCTGCCACCAGGTGGGACTCCACCGCGAACCCGTCCAATGCCCCCTCGAGGTGGGCGGCGATCTCGTCGGTGGTGAGCAGGCCCGCCTGGGTGCCGATGGCGTGCACCACGCTCATCGAGTTCACCGGGGCCCTCAGCATCGCCTCCTCAAGGGACATCCCACGGACGATGCAGGCCAGCAGCGTGGCGGCGAATGCATCGCCGGCACCGGTGCGGTCGATCACGGGCTCGCGGTCCGGATAGATCGGCACCCAGTAGCGCTCGTCACCCATCGCCCCGAACGCCCCGGCGGCGGCGTCGGTGATGACGACCCGGCGTGGTCCGAGGGCCAGCATGGCGGCCAGCAGCGTGTCCATGTCCTCGGCGGGCGGGCACCCGCAGATGGCCTCCGCCTCTTCGCGGTTGCAGATCATCAGGCCGGCCCGCCGGTAGAGACGGGCGAGGCGTTGGGACCCCTGGGCGATCTGGTAGGTGCCCGGTTCGAACGCCAGCTCGACCGACGGCGTCTCCTCGAGCCAGTCGGCGATCTGGTCCTCGTAGGCTTGCGCCTCCCGACCTACGGAGGAGAGGTAGAGCCAGGCGGGTACCTCCGACGGCCGCAGGTGGGGCCAGTGGTAGTCGTGCTGCGCGTGGCGCACCAGGATCGTCCGCTCCTGGCCGAGTCGCAGGACGAAGTCGCTGTTGGTCGGAGTCTGCTGGTCCAGGTGCACCAACGAGGTGTCGACGCCCTCGGCGTTGAGCGCAGCGACCGCGTCGCGCCCGAGTTGGTCGGCCCCGACGAACGCGGCGAGTGCGACGTGCAGGCCCAGGCGCGCGCATGCGACGGCGGCATTGGCGGCGTTGCCGCCGGCAGGCACCGTGGCGACGGACTCATAGGGAAGCTTGGCCCCGAAGGGAATGACCAGTGTGGGCTCGCCTGCTTCCCCTCGCACCTCGACCTGGTCGGGGGAGAGGGTGATGAACACGTCGGTGGCGACGTCGCCCACGCAGATGACGTCGAAGCGCTGCCTACGGGTGCTGCGTGACGCCATTGGGCCTCCTTGTCTACCGCGGACACCCTCGATTGCCCGCGCTCTGGCGAACAGGGCCGTTGATCACAACGTCCCGGCGTGCACCCATTGGATCATCTTCGCGCCGGCCACCGCATGGTAGTCCGTCGTCGCGGCGAGCAGCTGTGGGTTGGCTCCTCCGGGCACCCCCCGTGGTCGATCCCACGCCCGGCGGATCACCGAGGCGTTGGTCAGGCGGGTACCGGTATCCCGCCGTCTCGCTCGAACACCCCGATATCCGCCCCGTCGGGCCTCCGGGCCAATGGAGTACGGCCTCTCCGTGCTTGCAGCCGCAACGATCGCAACTCCCAGTTGCAATGCCGGTGATTGGCGGGCATACTGGCAGACACAAGGGCGGCGGGTCCCGAACGTGCTCTGGTGGGTGTCCTGAGACACCGGCCAGGGCACGTGGGGTCTCAGGCGCTCGTCGGCGCGGGCCCGGGACTCGACGGTCGAGCAGTCGAGTCCGTCGAAGACGGAGGAGAGCGCTGCGGTCATGCGCTCGATTTCGGGGTGGCCCCGTCCGTGGGCGACGGCAACGAGGACATCGGCCTGGAACTCGGGCTGGTCCTCCCCCACCAGCCCGATGACCGAGGGGTTGCCGAGTCGCAGGCCGGCATCGATCAGCAGGACATCGAGCTCCTCGCGGCTCCGCTTCGATTGCCGCGGCCCATCCGTCGATCTGGACCCGACCCCCCTTGCGTCGCCGGCTTCGCCGGAAGGTCCCATCGCCCGATCATGGGCCGATCCGACCCCAATGGCGAGGATGCACCCCGGAAAGGCAGGCCCGGCCGGTGGACACGAGGCGGATGTGAATCTATCGTCAGGCAAGTTGACAGATACTCCGGTCAGCGGAGCTCCCCGTTCCGGTGGCACCGCCCCCGGCCGATGCGAGGATGCACCCATGAAGAGCTACGAGCGGTTCGACGGCGTGATCAGTCGGACCCAGACCGAGTCGGAGCCCTGGTGGCCCACGCCGCCCCACCCCGGCGAGGGCGCCCCCAACGTGGTGGTGATCCTCCTCGACGACACCGGCTTCTCCCACTTCGGCTGTTACGGCTCCGACCTCGCCACCCCGAACATCGACCGCCTGGCCGCCGCCGGGCTGCGCTACACCAACTTCCACGTGACCCCGCTGTGCTCGCCCACCCGGGCCTCGCTTCTCACCGGACGCAACCACCACACCGTGGGGATGCGCTCCATCTCCAACTTCGACAGCGGCTACCCCCACATGCGTGGTCACATCACCAACCACGCCACCACCGTGGCCGAGGTGCTGAGGGACGAGGGGTATGCCACCTTCGCGGTGGGCAAGTGGCACCTGTGCGCCATGGAGAACGCCTCGGCCGCCGGGCCGTACGACCAGTGGCCCTGCCAGCGCGGCTTCGACCGCTTCTACGGCTTCCTCGAGGGCGAGACCGACCAGTTCCATCCCGAGCTGGTCTACGACAACCACGCCGTCGAGCCCCCGGCCACCCCCGAACAGGGCTACCACCTGAGCGAGGACCTGGTCGACCACGCCATCGGCTTCATCCACGACACGAAGTCGGTCAGGCCCGACCGCCCGTTCTTCACCTACCTGGCCTTCGGAGCCACGCACGCCCCCCACCAGGCTCCGGCCCCCTACCTCGAGAAGTACCGCGGACGCTTCGACGACGGCTGGGACGCGGCGCGCGACAACTGGTTCGCCCGGCAGATCGAGACGGGGCTGCTGCCGCCCGACACCGAGCTCGCCCCGCGCAACCCAGGGGTGGAGCCCTGGGACTTCCTGCCCGAGAACCAAAAGCGCCTGGCCGCCCGGCTGCAGGAGGCCTTCGCCGCCTTCCTCGAGCACACCGACGCCCAGATCGGCCGCTTCGTCGACTCCCTCGACCAGCTGGGAGAGCTGGACAACACCTTGCTCATCCTGCTGTCGGACAACGGCGCCAGCCAGGAGGGCGGGCCCTTCGGCGTCATGCACGAGATGAAGTACTTCAACTTCCTGGTCGAGATGCCCGACGAGGCGGTCGAACGCATCGACGACATCGGGGGTCCCCACAGCCACGCCAACTACCCGTGGGGCTGGGCCCAGGCCGGCAACACCCCGTTCAAGTGGTACAAGCAGAACACCCACGAGGGCGGGGTGCACGTGCCGCTGATCGTCCACTGGCCCGAGCGCATCGTGGATGCCGGCGCCCTGCGTGACCAGTTCCACCACGTCGACGACATCGCCCCCACCATCTACGAGACCCTCGGCATCGAGGCACCCGCCACCTACCGGGGCCTGGAACAGATCCCCCTTTCGGGGGTGCCCCTGTCGTACACCTTCGACGCAGCCCAGGCCGATGCCCCCACCGACAAGCACGTCCAGTACTACGAGATGATGGGCCACCGTGCGATCTACGCCGACGGGTGGAAGGCGGTCACCCGCCATCAGCCGGGCGTCCCGTTCGAGGACGACGACTGGGAGCTCTACCACCTCACCGAGGACCGCTCCGAGTGCCACAACCTGGCCGCGGAGATGCCCGACAAGGTGGCCGGGCTGATCGATCTGTGGTGGAGGGAGGCCGAGGAGTACGGCGTCCTCCCCCTGGACGACCGGACCATCGAGCTGTTCTTCACCCGCTACCGCGACCACTCCCCCCACCCGGTCGACCGCCACTACTCCTACTTCCCCCCCATGTCACCCCTGCCCGCCCAGGTGGCGCCGGCCCTCGGTGCACGGGGCTGGGACATGGTGGCCACCATCGGGCGACCCGAAGGGGCCGCCGGGGTGCTCTACGCCTCGGGGACGGAGAACTCCGGGCTCAGCCTGTTCGTCCAGGACGACCGGCTCGTCTTCGACTACAACTGCTTCGGCGACCACCACCTGGTGGAGTCCGAAGCAGCGGTGCCGGTGGGTGACTCGACGGTCGGCGTGCGGTTCCGCCGGACCGGCGCCGGTGGTGAGGCCACCCTGGTCATCGACGGCGCGCCCAGCGGCACTGTCACGGTCCCCTTCGCCATGACCATCATCTCGAGTGTGGGTCCCAGCGTCGGCTACGACCACGGCTCGCCGGTCAGCGAGCGCTACCGGGGTCAGTTCCCGTTCGAGGGCCGGCTCCATCGCATCGACATCGACCTGCTGCGTGGCGCCGGCGAGGCCGACCAGGCCGGAGCCGACGAACGCGCCGCCATGTCCCGCCAGTGAGCCGCCCGGCCGCCGCGGCGGCGCCACCCGCCGGGCGTGCCCGGTCACAGAGCCTCAGCCGGTGAAGCGGGCCGAGGCCCCCGCATCCACGTCGATCACCGAGCCGGTGATGTGGCGCGCCCCCTCGGAGACCAGGAAGACCACCGCGGCCGTGATCTCCTCGGGCTCGATCCACGGAACCGGCTGCACATGGAGACCGGCCATGGCCGGGGCCACATCCTCCCGTGCTGGATGGTCGAGGTCGGGCCGCAACAGGCGGTAGAGGGCCTCGTTGTGGATCATCGGGGTGGAGACGTTGCCCGGGGCGACGGCGTTCACCGTCACCCCGTCGCCGGCCAGCTCCAGGGCCACCGACTTGCACAGGCCGATCACCCCCCATTTGGAGGCCGTGTAGGCGGGGATGCCCGGGTTGGCCGAGCGGCCCATCATCGAGGAGATGCCGATGATCCGGCCCCAGCGCTGGCGCCGCATGTGCGGTGCCGCCGCCCGCATGGCGTTGAACACGCCGGTGAGGTTGATGTCGATGGTCTCGCTCCACTCGGCGGCCCCCATGGTGCAGATCGACCCCAGGGTGGACACCCCGGCGTTGGCCACCAGGATGTCCACCGAGCCCAGCTCGGCCCGGACCCCGTCGACGAAGGCGACCATGGCGTCGAGATCCCGTACGTCCGCCACGGTCGGGATGCACCGGCGCCCCTGGTCGGCGACCAGGCGGGCCGTCTCGCCCAGGTCCTCCCCGGTGGCCAGGGGATAGCCGACGCTGGCCACGTCGCGGCACAGGTCGCACACCGCGATGTCGGCACCCAGCCGGGCCAGTTCGACGGCATGGCTGCGGCCCTGGCCGCGTGCCCCTCCGGTGATGACCGCCACCTTGCCGGCCAGCGGCGTCTGGTCACTCGTCTCGGTCATCGCACCTCCGGCGGAGCACGTGGGTCCTGGCACCGGGGCGGGTGCCCCGGGGACCCGATCCTACGGGCTCAGGCCGGCCCGGGCCCAGGCCCGGAGGACCTGGCGATAGCGACGGTCCCAGTGCGTGTAGGACTCACGGAGCGTCGGGCCCGGCCAGATCGGAGGGAGCAGTTCGGCCGGCAGTAGGGGATCCGCCTGCAGGTGGCGGAGCACCGCGGCGGACAGCTCGAACCCCGGGGCCAGGTCGGACGGGTCCTTGGGGAGAAGCCGGTCCAGCCGGGTGCACAGTTCCCCGGCGCGCCCGGCCCAGCCCTCGAGGTCCCACAGTGCGGCGGCAAGCCCGACCGGATCGGCGTCGGGCACCCCCGAGTAGCGGGCCAGATCGGCGTCGGACGCCGGGTCCGGTCGCAGGACGATGTTGTCGGGACGGAGCCAGAACCCCTCACGCTGCTCGGCCAGGCGGGCGAGCACCAAGCGCTTCCGCCGGGCGGCGCGGTCTTCGGCAGGGCTGCCCGAGGCGGTCACCACCACCATGTGCCACCTCCCGTGCCACGGGCGGGTTCGGCCCAGTCGGCTCGCACCCTGGCGCTCCTGGCGTTCGAGCAGGCGGCCGGCCAGTCGGTACCGGCCACTTCCGTCGGTGGTCACCTCCCCGGCGGCGGCCATGCGGCTGAGGGCCACCCGGGCCCGGTTCTCGTTGATGCCGAACAGGCCGACCAGCTGCACCAGGTGGGCCACGGCCAGCTCCGGCGGCTCTTCGCCAAGCAGGGCACTGGCCAGCACCGACCGCGCGGTGAACGGCTGCCTGATCCCCTGCACGGCGGTGCCCCCGATCTTACGCTCTTGCGTCACTTGTTTCCCAACTGTAATATCCCGACCATGGCGTCCACCATGGTGCCCGATCAGGTCGCCCGGCCACAGGTCCTCCCAACCGACCGGCTGCGTGAGAACGGCATGTGCCTGCCCGGGCTCCGCCACGATCTGCGTCGCATCGACAATGTACGCAACGCCCTCACCGTCGGCTCGGTGTGGTTCTGGGTGGCCGTGCTGATCGGGGCCGCCGTGTGGATCGACAATCCCCTCGCCTACCTGGCCGCCTTCGTCCTGATGGGCCCCGTGTACGCCCGGTTCGCCATCTTGATGCACGAAGCGGCCCACAAGCTCCTCTTCACCAACAAGAGGTGGAACGACTGGGTGGGCACCTGGCTCATCGCCTATCCGACCTGGACCCCCATCTCCGTCTACCGGCGTGGCCACTTCGCCCATCACAAGCAGGAGTTCGGCCCCAACGAGCCCGACATCGCCTTCTACCGCGGCTATCCCTGCGAGCGGCGCGCGCTGGCACGGCGGCTGGTGCGCGACGCGGTGGGCATCTCGGGCTGGAAGAACTTCACCCCCCTCTTCCGGGCGCTGAAGAGCAAGACGTACCGGCGCATCTCGCTCTCCATCCTCGGGGTGCAGGCGGTGCTGTGGGCCGTCCTGTGGGTGACCACCGGCCGGTGGTGGATCTACCCGCTCCTGTGGTGGCTCCCCTGGATGACCCAGTGGCGGGTGATCAACCGTCTCCGCGCCATCGCCGAGCACGGAGGCCTCGAGGCCGATCCGGACCGCCGGGTGACCACCCACAACGTGGCACAGGGATGGCTGGCCCGGTTCTGGTTCGTGCCGTACAACACGGGTTGGCACCTGGCCCACCATGTCGACATGGGCATCCCGTGGCGCAACCTCCCCAAGTTCCACGCCGAGCTCGAGCGGGCCGGCTATGTCACCGGGGAGCTGACCTATCCCAACTATCGCTCGTTGTGGAAGGCGCTGGCGGCCGCCTGAGCCTTCCGACCGACCCGCCCCGGCGGGACCCCC
>Ga0208479_1000042_pt1 | contig 13596 bp, 9 predicted proteins | sample NGESurdeep072012_7_FD_184464 | JGI IMG/M metagenome (GOLD analysis project Ga0208479, IMG submission 184464) | Arctic peat soil microbial communities from Barrow, Alaska - NGEE Surface sample 415-3 deep-072012 (SPAdes) | ecosystem: Environmental > Terrestrial > Soil > Wetlands > Peat ... | reverse complement strand
CAGCCGCCACGCCCGCTGGTCCAGATGCGGCCTGATCAGCGACAACCGCTCCGCCAACGGATCAGGAACCATCCCGGACGACGTCATACCACAAGTCTAGCGAAATGAAACAGACAAACCTAGCATATTGTCCCGTGCGTCCTTATCTCAGGCCGACCGGCATCGCACATCAGGCTGCCGGCCATGGACGGCGAGATGAACGTCTCGGCGGATCCAAATTCGGAATGACGTTGACGCTCAGGTCAACTCGCTCCCCCTCCTATCGGGGTAGAGTGTGATCCGGCTCACGCCGCCTTTCGCGATGGGAGAAGAGCGATGACCGTCCAGCCGACGGTCATCGGTGCGCCGTTTGCTGGCTCGCGCCGAGCGATAGCTGAACGGCATCCGGTCCGCCGGGTCGATCCCCCAGCTGGGGCCCCGACCCGGCGGCTCGCCGTTTCTGGGCTCACGCACAGCCTGGCCCGTCATGCTGGGTGCCGTTGCCGATCGGTGAAAACCGCGAAACCGCGAAACCGCGAAACCGCGAAACCACGAAACCGCGAAACGGCGAAACCGACTGAGGCCACTTTCTGTCGCCAGCTGGAAGGAGCCACCGTGCTCACCATGGACCGCCGCGCCCCGGCGCGTTCCAGACTCGTTGTCGGTGGCGTCATCGGGGTGACCGTCGTGGTCGCCCTGCTGGTCCGTTTCGCCTTCATCAACCAGGTCAGCGCTGACTACCGCACCTTCGTCAGTCCCTGGTACGACGAGCTCAAGGCCGGCGGCCTCAGCGCGCTCGGCGGGGACTACTCCAACTACAACCCGCCGTATCTGTATCTGCTCGCCCTGGCGACCCACCTGCCCGTGCCGAAGATCATTGCGATCAAGAGCATCTCGATGGTGTTCGACCTGCTGTTGGCCACGTTCGCCGCGCTGATCGTGCGGGAGAGATTTCCGCGACCGGCGCTGCCGTTGCTGACCTTCGCGGTGGTGCTGTTCGCGCCCACGGTGGTGGTCAACAGCGCGGCCTGGGGTCAGTGCGATTCCATCTATGCCGCGTGCTGTCTGGGCAGCCTGTACTACCTGATCACCCGCAAACCCTGGTGGGCGTGCGTGTTCTTCGCCCTCGGCCTGTCCTTCAAACTGCAGGCGATCTTCTTCCTGCCGGTGTTGCTCATCGTGATGGTAGTGAACAGGCAGCGATGGGCAGCGCTCCTCGCGCTGCTGGCGGTGCCGGCGGTGTTCGCGCTCATGCTGGTGCCCGCTGCGCTCGCCGGCCGGGACATCTTCAGCCTGCTGTCGATCTACCCCACCCAGGTCAGCGGCGGCGGGACCGGCCAGGCCGGCGCGGGTGGCTTCGGTGGCGGCGCCGGTGCGGCGGGCGGTGGCGGCGGGGGTCAGCGGGTTCAGGGCTTCGGCGCGTCAGCCGACAGCATGACGCTGAATGCGCCGACGTTCTACCAATGGCTCAGCGCGGGTGCGTCGTCGGTGTGGAAGTACCTCGGGCTCGCCGCGGCCGGGGTATTGGTCGCGGTCGTCGGTCTGGTGGCCTGGCTGCGCAGGCGCCCGCTGACCGCGGCGCACATCGTCGTCCTGGCGACCACGGTGGTGTTGGCCGTCCCGTTCCTGCTGCCGCAGATGCACGAGCGGTACTTCTACCTGGCCGACGTGCTGACGATCGTCATGGCGATGTACGTGCGCCGATTCTGGCCGGTCGCCATTGTCGTTTCGCTCAGTTCGCTGCTGAGTTATGCGCCATTTCTGTGGAACACCACGCCGGTGGCGCTGCCCCTCGTCGCATTCGGGGAGTTCCTCGCGGTCATCGCGACGATCTGGATTTTCTTCGCTGTCTTCCGTGATCAGGATCAGGAAAGCAGGCTGCTCAGGCATCCGGCCGGAGCGCAGAATCCAGTTGATTTCGCAGTGCAATGACAGCGGCGCCCTTCGCCCATTCGGTGGAAGTGAACGGGCGTGATGTCGATGGGTACGTCCGGGAGCATGCGGTGCTGCACGGACCGCGCCTATTTCCGGCGGTGCGCCGATCCGATCATTGCGGCGACTGCCCACTCGGAACCTCACAGATCCCGGCGGGCCCCGTCCGCGGGCGCAACATTTCGCGGGACCGGCGCGGTGAATCCCCGTTCGGCGAAATCGGTGGTGACCTGCGAAACGACCGTCTCGACGAGTTCGGTCGGGACCAGCGCGATGACGGAACCACCGAATCCACCGCCCGTCATTCTTGCCCCGACGGCTCCGGCGGCCAGCGCGGAATCCACCGCCTGATCGAGTTCAGCGCAGGACACTTCGTAGTCGTACTGCAGCGAACGGTGCGAGGCAACCAGCAGGTCGCCGATCTTGGCGAGTTGCCCCGCGCGCAGCATGTCGACCGTCTGCGTCACCCGATCGTTCTCGGTCACCACGTGCCGGACGCGCCGGACCAGCACGTCGTCGCCGAGAGTGGCCAGGGTGGCGGGCAGGTCGTCGATCGAAACCTCCCGCAGGGAGCCGACTCCCAGTATCGCCGCGGCCTGTTCGCAGGACGCCCGACGCCGTGCATACTCGCCGTCGGCCAGCGAATGGGTCACCCTGGTGTCGATCACCAGCACGGCAAGGCCATCGGCCGCGGGGTTGAACGGAATGTTCTCGACCGTCCCGGCCCTCGTGTCGAACAGCAACACCGATCCGGCCCTGGAGGCGGCCGAGGCCGTTTGGTCCATCGGACCGCAGGGCACACCGACGAAGTCGTTCTCGGCCTGCTGGGACAGCCTGGCGATTTCCGACGGCGGCAAGGTGAGCCCGGTCAGGCTCGACACCGCCAGTGTGGTCACGCATTCCACGGCCGCAGAGGAGGACAGCCCGGCTCCGGTCGGCACCTGGGAATCCAGCGCCAGGTCGAACCCGGACACCTCGTGTCCCGCCTCGCGCACGGCCCAGACGGCCCCGAACACATACCCGGCCCAGGATGCCGCGGCGGGGGAGTCGGGGTTGAGCTGGTCCAGGGCAACGGACACGACGGGACCGGGACGCTGTGCGGAGACCACCCTGACAACGCTGTCGTCGTTGCGAGCGGCCGCCATCCACGCTCGCGCGTCGATGGCGAACGGCACTACCAGGCCGCCGGTGTAGTCGGTATGCTCGCCGATCAGGTTCACCCGGCCCGGTGCCGAGAAAACCCCCTCCGGCTCGCGAGAATAGCTCTGTGCAAACAGGTCTGTGGCGCTCATCCGGCCACGCCGGTGGTCCCGACGGCCGCCCCGGCAGATCGCTCGGAGGCGCCGGCCGTGGCTTCTGCGACTCTTGAGCCACCGCTGAATTCCCAGGCATCGGCCACCATGTGAGCCAGGGTGTGCTGCGGGGTCCAGCCGAGCCGCTCGGCCGCCCGCTCTGCGGAGGCGACCAGCCGGGCCGGATCGCCGGCGCGGCGCGGGCCGACGGTGACCGGCACCGGCAGGCCGGTGACCTCCTCGATCGTGGCCAGTACCTCCCGGACGCTGAACCCGTTGCCGTTGCCCAGGTTGCAGATCAGGTGCTCGCCGGGCGCCGCCGCGGTCAGCGCCAGCACGTGCGCGCGGGCCAGGTCCGCGACGTGCACGTAGTCGCGGATCGGTGTGCCGTCGGGGGTGGGCCAATCGTCACCGTAGATGTTCAGCGCATCGCGACGTCCGGCCACCGCGTCCAGTGCAATCGGAATCAGGTGAGTCTCGGTGCGATGCCGCTCGCCAAGGCCGAAGGCGGCCCCGGCGACATTGAAATAGCGCAGCGACACAGCGGCCAGATCGGTCGCCGCGCACTCGCTGGTGATCATCATGTCGACCGCGAGTTTGGTGGCGCCGTAGGTGTTGGTCGGCCGGGTGGGCGCGTCCTCGGTGATCGGCACGACCTCGGGCTCGCCGTAGGTGGCAGCCGTGGAGGAGAAGACCAGCGTCGGTACCTCGTGCTCGGTGACCGCGTCGAGCAACGCCCGGGTGCCGCAGACGTTGGTGCGCCAGTACAGCCCCGGGTTGGTGACCGATTCGCCCACCAGGGACTTGGCGGCAAAGTGCAGCACGGCGTCGAATTCCTGACCGGCCAGCACGTCCGACGTGTTGGTGATATCCGTCTGGACCAGTTCGACGCCGGGCGACACCGCATCGGCATGGCCGGTCGAGCAATCGTCGAGCACGACGACGTCGTGACCTTCGGACAGCAGTTGCCGGGTGACAACCGATCCGATGTAGCCCGCGCCCCCTACGACCAGAGTCTTCACGTGGCAACCCTTTCGGTTCCGATGTCCACCGCGCGCAGCCGCTCCGCGGCGATCTCGGGGGTGATGTCGTTGACGAACGCGCCCATGGCGGATTCCGATCCGGCCAGGAACTTCAGCTTTCCGACGTCGCGACGGATGGTGAACACCTCGAGGTGGAGCCGGAAATCCTCGTCGGCCGCATGAACCGGCGTCTGGTGCACGCCGGTGATGGCAGGGAGCGTGTCGTCGAACATGCCCTCCATCCGCTTGATCACCTCCAGGTACAACTCCGCCAAGGCGGCGCGCTCGACGCCGTCCAGCGCGGTCAGATCCCGCACCTGCCGTCGAGGGTAGAGGTGCACCTCGACGGGCCAACGGGCGGCGAACGGCACGAACGCGACCCAGTGCTCGTTCTCGGCCACAATCCGCGACCCGTCGGCCAACTCCCCGGCCAGCACGGCGGCGAACAGGTTGGATCCGGTCGCGGCCCGGTGAGCTTGCGCGGAACGGATCGCGGCCACGGTCTTGGGGGTGACGAACGGGTAGCCGTAGATCTGGCCGTGCGGGTGCGCCAGCGTGACACCGATCTCGACGCCCCGGTTCTCGAAGCAGAACACCTGCTCGACGCCCGGCGACGCGGACATCGTGGCGGTGCGGTCGGCCCACGCGTCGATGACGGTCCTCATCCGGGAGGGTGGCAGCGAGGACAGGGTGGCATGGTGATTCGACGTGAAGCACACCACCTCGCACCGTCCGTTCCCCGGCCTGGTGTCGAAAAGCGTTCCATCGGAGGCGATCTCACCGGCACCGGCGAAGGACGGGAAGCGGTTCTCGAAGACCACCACGTCGTAGTCGGGCGACGGGATCTCGCTCTGGTTCGATGGGGTCGACGGGCACAACGGGCAGGCATCCGCCGGCGGGTGGTAGGTGCGGGTCTGCCGATGGCCGGCGATTCCGACCCATTCTCCCAGCAGCACGTCGTACCGCACATGGGAGCCGGGAATGACCGGCGGGATGTCCCGTGGATCGGTGAGAACGCGCACTGCGTCAGGAGTTTCGTCGAAATAGATGATCTCTCGACCGTCTGCCATGGTGGCGGCGATCCGGGTGACCCGGCCGTCGTCGGCGCGGGAGGCGGTGGACGTCACTGATCTCCTGGCGGTGTCGTCGGGACTGCTGCGGATGGGAGTTCCGGTACTCCGTGTCGGTGGCCGCTCGGCGCCGGGAACGGCCTTGAGTATGTCCGCCGAACGCGGAGAAGTCAACAGCTTCGAACGTCAATGGTGGTGATCCGTGTTTGAAACTGTTGGATTTTCTCGCCTGCACGTCGGTGGCCGTCAGTGCCGACCCGGTGAGTGTCATTCGCGTGTGACCGGTGCGCGATGGTGGTGATCGTGAATGACGCCTGCTCCCGGACCTTGGTGGCATCCGGGGAGGCGTTCGTCGAGGCCACTACCGGATCGGTGACGCTCGCGATAATCTTACGTGGCAGCGCATTTCACCGATCCGGTAGTGAACAATGCGATCGTCGCGACACCGGAGGTGGTGATTGCGGCCGCCCGGGTCTGCGCGGCATTCACCCTTCGTGGACCAACGGTGCGGTCGACCCGTTGACGGACGGCCGTCGCACGGCCGGTATCGGGGGACGCCATTACCCGCCCGAGGCGGTGGCACTTCGGGACGGGCCGAGCGCGCTGACCTTGTCACCGGGTGTTTGCGGGACGTCGATCCGGCGCGCGTCGCCAGGATGGACGGAGTGATCGTGCCCGCGCGATACTCGCGACGGCCCTGCAGGAGGCGGGCGACGCGGGCTGTTGACCGCGAAGCCGAGGGCCGAGATCCTCAACGCGCGCATGGGTTTCGCACCGTGGGCGCTGCCAGGACTGGGTCCGTTGGCTGGCTAGATCTGTGGGGCTGATCCGCCGCCCAGCAGTATGTCCTCCCAGCCGGGCATCACCGGACGGTGTCCGCGGCGGTGGGAGCGGCTCGGCTGGTGGTCCGTACCGGTGCGGGCGACGACCTCGTCCGGTTGCCGGGTAGCCGAGGCGACGGCTGCCGGTTCGTCGGCCGGGTCGGTGGCGGGTTTGCTGGCTGGACCGTGCTGCTGGCCGGTGCCTTCGCCCATGGCGGCGTTGCCGGCCGGGTGATGGGCTGTCGAGTGACGGGCTGCCGGGTCGACCGATTCATTGCCGTGCCGGGTGGTCGACCCGGAGGGCTCCGCCGGCAGGTCCGCCGCCCCAGGGATCGGGTCGTCGGGCGAGCCTGGTTCTGTTCGCTGGCTTGCCTGCTGGTCGGTGGCGAGAGTGGCGGTCTTGGTTTCGTGGATTTCGCGCAGTGTTCGCGGCGTCGGGTCCAGGATCTCCCGCGCGGCATCGTCCTTGGGGCGCAGCGTGTTGGTGCGCGGTCCCGGCTGGATCGCCCAGTGCGCCCGGTTTTCGCTGCGGCCCGCCTGCCAGCGCAGGATGAGCACCCAGCTGTCGTCGTCCCGGTAGGCGTCCCATTGCAGCCCAGTGCACTGACCTCGCTCGGCCAGCGCCGCCGTCACCAGCTCTTCCAGGGTCTTCTTCGTGGGGTTGCCGTCGATGACAGGGTGGGCCTGTCGAGCCCGCTCGGCCATCGTGGAGCGCTCCAGGAGCACCGGATAGGCGTAACGCTCGATCCGGTCGACCCTGGTGCTTGCCGCGGTGGCCACCTCTTCGATCGATGCGCCCGCCCGGATACGGGCCTGGATCTCCCGCGGGCGCAGCTGTGGCTCCATCTCGATCTCGAGTTGACCGAGCCGAGTCAGATCTCCGCGAGCCGCGGCGCGTAGTCGTTCATCCGTCGGTACGGCGAACAGCTCACCTGAGTGCTGGTCTCCGCACACCAGGCTCTCGCCGTCCTCGGCCAGGCCCAGGACCCGCAGCGTGCGCATGACGTTCTCCTCCCGATGAGTACCGGACCGACGCTATCGCGCGGGTGTGGCGTCCCGACCCAGGCGCGCCGTCAGGGTGCACGGGGGTCGACCGGCGCGGGAAGCTGCGGCGTGCACCGTGCCGATCCGTTCGCCCTTGGACGCACTCACGGCCTCGGGCGGCCGGGAGACCCGCGCTGCGAATCCCGGGACGAGTTACCGTCGCTGTCGGATCGCTCACAACCGGCGTAGCAGAAGGTCCTTGAAAGACATCCGGGAGGCGGTGTCGGATCGGGGGCAGAGGTGTTCGTAGTAGGGGTGAGCGGCCGCCCACGAGGGGCGCCCGGTCCACAGGAGATGATCCGAGATGCAGTACCTGGTTTCCGTGATAGACGACACGGCCGGCCTCGCCACCCCGGACGAGATGGCTGCCATCGACGCGTTCAACGACGACCGGCTCAAGGCGGAGGGTCACTGGGTCTTCGCCGGTGGCCTTGGATCGCCCAGCTCCGCCACCGTCATCGACAACCGCGGTGGGGAGGCGGTGCTCACAGACGGGCCCTTCCTGGAGTCGAAGGAGTATCTCGCCGGCTTTTGGATCATCGAGGCCGCCGACCTCGACGTGGCGCTCAAGCTCGCCGCCGAGGGCTCGAAGGCCTGCAATCGCAAGGTCGAGGTGCGGCCGTTCCTGTGAGGGTGGTCGATGTCCGGGAGGCGATCACTCGGGCACACCACGAGGAGTGCGCGCGGGTGGTCGCTGCCCTGACCAGGCGTTTCGGTGATCTCGACATCGCCGAGGACGCGGCGGCCGAGGCGTTCGCGACCGCCGTCGAGCGGTGGCCGGCCGACGGCGTACCTCCCAACCCGGGCGCCTGGCTGACCACCACGGCCAACCGCAAGGCCATCGACCGGATCCGGCGCGAGAACCAGCGCGACGGCAAGCACAAGGAGGCTCAGATGGTGGTCGACCCTCCCGACCCACCGGCACCTATCGGGGCCATCGACGACGAGCGGCTGCGGCTGGTCTTCACCTGCTGTCACCCGGCGCTCGCGATGGAAACCCGGGTGGCGCTGACGCTGCGCATGGTCGGCGGTCTGAGCGTGCCCGAGATCGCCCGTGCCTTCCTGGCGCAGGAGAGCACCGTGGGGCGGCGGATCACCCGTGCGAAAGCCAAGATCAAGGCGGCTCGCATCCCTTATCGGGTGCCGTCCGTGGAGGATCTCCCGGCACGCGTCTCCGGCGTACTCGCCGTCGTGTACCTCGTCTTCAACGAGGGCTACCTGGCGACCGGCCCCGATACCGATCCCGTACGTCACGACCTGACCGCCGAGGCGATCCGGCTCACTCGCCTGATCCGTGCCCTCATGCCGGAGGACGGTGAGGTGGCCGGGCTGCTGGCGCTGATGCTCCTCACCGAGGCCCGCCGCACCGCCCGGGTTTCGGCGAGCGGCGAACTGGTCACCCTCGACGAGCAGGACCGTGGGGCCTGGGACGCGGCGCTGGTCGCCGAGGGTCATCGGCTGGTGCGCGAGCGCCTCGCTGCTGCTGCCGCCGGGGTGGCTCCGGGTCGCTACCAGATCCTCGCAGCGATCAACGCCGTGCACACCTCCGCCCACGACGTACGCGACACCGACTGGTCGCAGGTCGTCGCCCTCTACGACCAGCTGGTCCGCCTCGACCCCTCGCCGATCATCGCCCTCAACCGGGCTGTCGCGGTGGCCGAGACTGACGGCCCGGAGGTGGCGCTGGCGGCCGTCGACCGTCTTGAGGACACGTTGGCCGGCTATCACGCCTACCATGCGACCCGCGCCGACCTGCTGCGCCGGCTGGGCTGCAGCCAGAAGTCGCGCGCGGCGTACGACAAAGCCATCGAGCTGGCGGGCAACACCGCCGAGACCGCCTACCTGACACGCCGCCGCGACCAGTTGGGGTAGTGCCCGTGCCAGATCGCCTTGCGACCCCATCAGCTCGACATGGCGTGAGCTAGCCCAACCGCTCCACCACGTAGTCGATACAGGCCGTCAGGGCCGACACGTCTGCGGGTTCCACCGACGGGAACATGCCGATCCGCAACTGGTTGCGGCCGAGCTTGCGATACGGCTCGGTGTCGACGATCCCATTGGCCCGCAAGGTCTTTGCCACCGCGGCAGCGTCGACCTGGTCGTCGAAGTCGATGGTGCCGACGACCTGCGAGCGGAGCTCCGGCCTGCTGACGAACGGGGTGGCGAAGTCACTGGACTCGGCCCAGTCGTAAAGCCGCGACGACGAATCGGCGGTGCGCTTTGTCGCCCAGTCGAGGCCGCCGTTGCCCAGCAACCACTCGATCTGGTCGACCAGCAGGAAGAGCGTGGCCACGGACGGAGTGTTCAGCGTCTGGTCCTTGCCCGAGTTGTCCAACGCGGTCGCGATGGACAGGAACTCCGGGATCCACCGGTCCGACGCGGCGATCTCCGCGATCCGGGCCAGCGCGGCCGGCGAGGCCAAGGCGATCCACAGGCCGCCATCGGAGCTGAAGACCTTCTGCGGAGCGAAGTAGTACACGTCGGCCTGACTGATCTCCACCGGCAGTCCGCCGGCGGCGGAGGTGGCGTCGATGAGCACCAGTTGGTCGTCACCCGCGCCGACCGGTCGCAAAACGGGAACCGCTACGCCGGTGGAGGTTTCGTTGTGCGCCCAGGCGTAGACGTCGACATCGGCGGATCCGACGGGGTCGGGCGCGTCCCCGGGTTCGGCGGCGATGACCACGGGGTCGGCCAGGAACGGCGCCTTGCGGGTGACGGTGGCGAATTTCGTCGAGAACTCGCCGAAGGTCAGGTGCTGCGCGCGGTTCCGGACCAGACCGAGAGCGGCGGCGTCCCAGAAGGCGGTCGTCCCGCCGTTGCCGAGAATGACCTGGTACCCCTCTGGCAGCTCGAACAGCGAGGCCAGACCTTCCCGCACCCGGTGGACCAGCGACTTGACCGGAGCCTGCCGGTGCGAGGTGCCCATCACCGACGCGCCGGAAGCGGCGAGCGCGGCGAGCGCCTCGGGCCGGACCTTGGACGGCCCGCAGCCGAACCGGCCGTCGACCGGCTTCACGTCATCGGGCAGAACCAAACTGGTCACTTGGGCCATCGCAACACACGCTCTCTCCGCAGTGACTGATGCGAACGCGGCCTGAGCGCCACTCCGCGTCACCATCAGCGCCCGGGTTTCGGGCGCCTCCATCCTCCCACCGGCCGCCTGGCGCCTCGGACCGCCCAGGGGTGGTCTGGCGCACACCCGGCAGAGCGCCGGACGCGCGACGCGGCCCAGGCTGGCCGGCGCTCAGCCCGGCTGAGGGCGGCAGGCCAAGGCGATCTGATTGCCCGCGCGGACGATGCTCTCGTTGCACGCGCGATACTCGCGCTGCGGCGCGGGATCGGCTCGGGCGCCGTGAGCAGCGCTCGGGCGCCGTGAGCATCGCGCATGCAGTTGCCGCTTCCCAACCGCCTGGCCGCCGCACGCCCGGAGCCACCGGCATTTCCGCGGCCGGCAGCCACCGAGTCAGCTGGCGACGGCCAGCGTCCCGAACCCAGCGACCTCGTCCGCGCGGCGGGGTGCATGCCCGCGGTAGACCGCCGATGGGCGAACGAGCCGGCCCAGCCGCTTCTGCTCGAGGATGTGCGCACTCCAACCCGCTGTGCGTGCGCAGGTGAACATCGCCGGCATCATCGCGGCCGGCACTCCGGCGAAGTCCAGGATGACGGCGGCCCAGAACTCGACGTTGGTCTCGATCGCCCGGTCTTGCCGGCGCTCGCGAAGCACGGCCAACGCCGCCTGTTCCAGTGCAGCGGCGGCCTCGTACCTGGGCGCGTTCAGCTCCCGGCAGGTCCGCCGCAGTACCCGGGCGCGGGGATCCTCGGCCCGGTACACCCGGTGACCGAAGCCCATCAGCCGTTCCTTGCGGTCCAGGATGCCGGTGACCAGTCCGAACGGGTCCCCGGTTGCCTCGACCTCCTTCACCATGGGCAGCACCCGGGCGGGTGCGCCGCCGTGCAGCGGGCCGGACATCGACCCGACTGCGCCGGCGAAGCAGGCGGGTACGTCGGCGCCGGTCGAGGCGACGACCCGGGCGGTGAAGGTCGAGGCGTTCATGCCGTGTTCGGCGGCGGATACCCAGTACGCATCGATGGCCTTGACCTGGTCGGGCGTCGGCTCACCCAGCCATGCGGTCATGAAGCGGTCCACCACCGTGGAACGGGATTCGATCAGCGACGCAGGCACCTCGGGAGCGTCGCCGCGTGCCGAGCGTGCCGCGTAGGACAACACGGCAGCCGTGGTCTGCGCGATGTGGTCGCGAGCCTGCTCGTCGGTGATGTCCAGCAACGGGCCGAACCCACGCGCCGGTGCCAGCAGCGGAAGCGAGGACTGTACGTCCACCCGGACGTCGCCCGACCGGAACGCCGGTGTTGAGGTGTCCACCGGGAGGCCGGCGCCAAAGGCATCGTCGACGAGCAGGGACCAGACGTCGTCGAACCCCACCCGACCCACCAGGTCGTCGATGTCCACCCCGCGGTACCGGAGCGATCCGCCGTCCCGGTCCGGCTCGGCGATCGTGGTGTGGAAGGCCACCACACCCTCGAGTCCGGGCACGAATGTCACACCGTTCGTGGCAGTTCCGTTGGTAGCAGTGCCGTTGGTGGCCGTCGTCATGAGAACCTCCGCGTTGAGGACTGAAAAGAAAGGTCGAACGCTCGGTGCATATCGCCGGTCATTGACAGCGGCCGGGGCGGATCGGCCCGCCGCGCCGGTCGAGTCAGGATCGGACGTGGGCGACCACTTCGCGGGTGCCGACTACGACGCCCATTCGGGCGCGCAGACAGCGGAATGAAATTCGGGCATCGACGACGTGACCGGAGACGCCCGGTCATATCAACGGTACTGATGACCAGAATAATTGCCACTGTGCCGGGAGTGGGGCCTGTCAGCCGGAGCCAAACTAGTGGTCTTGATCACCCCTGACCAGCACGGTTCCCCACGCGATGCGATCTTCTCCGACCGGCGTCACGCCGGTAGCGGTACCGGCGCGTCCAACCGGCAACCCACCGCGTCCTCCGCGTGTGAAACCGCTGGTCCGGGACGATGCTCGAGCCCGCCGAGCAGTTGGCACAGGTCGGGGTTGGCCAGTTGAAGCGTCATGGTTCCCCCGGACAACGTGGCCACGTCGAGGAACCCTTCCTGCGTCAGGATGCGATACCCGAGATATGACCGGAAACCGGAAGCGCAGTACAGCCGTACGGGAAGGCCGCGGTCGAGTTCGCCCAATCGGCTCCGCAGCAGTTGCAGCGGAATGTTCACCGACCCCGGTAACGCACAGTGAGCATGTTCGGCCGGAGTGCGGACGTCCACGACTTGCGCGTCCGGGGGCAGTGCCGGCCAATCCTGCGGGTACCAGAACGCGACATCACCCCTGAGCAGGTTCGCGGCCTGGAAGCCGGCCATGTTGACGGGATCCTTCGCCGACCCGTACGGCGGTGCGTAGGCCAGTTCGAGTTCCTCGAGATCGAAGACGGTCATCCCAGCGCGCAGCGCGACGGCCAGCACGTCGATGCGCTTGTCCACGCCGTCGCGCCCGACGACCTGCGCGCCCAGGATCTTGCCGTCGGCGGGAGCGAAGATCAGTTTCAGGTGCATGGCGGCGGTTCCGGGGTAATAGCCGGCGTGACCGTTCGGGTGGACGTAGACCACCCGGTACTCGATACCTGCTCTGCTGAGCGTCTTTTCGTTCGCGCCGGTGCCGCCCGCCGTCACGTCGAAGGCCTTGACGATCGCTGTCCCCTGGGTAGTCCGGTAGGCACTCGACCGGCCCGCGATGTGATCGGCGGCGATGCGCCCCTGACGGTTCGCCGGACCGGCCAGCGGCACGACGGTAGCCGCGCCGGTGACGGTGTCCACGACCTGCACGCAATCACCCGCTGCGTAAATGGCCGGGTCGGACGTCCGCTGGTGGCAATCCACCAGCACGGCGCCCCGGTCGGTGACCTCAAGGCCGGCGTCCCGGGCCAATTTGCTGTCCGGCGTCACACCGATCGCGAGCAGCACCAGGTCCGACCGCACGGACGAGCCGTCGGAAAGTCGAGCACGGATCGATGAAGCATCGTTGAATCCCGGACTGGATCCTGGGGTCAATCCCGCAGCCGCAGTGGGGGCGTCATCGAAAGCGGTGACTCCCACCCCGGTCCGCAGGTCCACGCCGCACCGCCGGAGTTCGTCCGAAACCTGTTGCGCCATTTCGGGATCCAACGGTCCGAGCACCTGGTCGGCCAGTTCGACGACCGTCACCTGCAGTCCACGGTTGATCAGCGCTTCGGCGACTTCGACCCCGATGTACCCGCCGCCGACCACAAGGGCCGACCGCACCTGTGCTGAGCCGACCAGGTCGAGCAGCACGTCGACGTCGCCGACGGTGCGCAGGGTCCGCACCCGGGGATGGTCGATGCCGGGCAGCGGGGGACGGATCGGCTTGGCCCCTGTCGC
>Ga0208479_1000041_pt1 | contig 13612 bp, 12 predicted proteins | sample NGESurdeep072012_7_FD_184464 | JGI IMG/M metagenome (GOLD analysis project Ga0208479, IMG submission 184464) | Arctic peat soil microbial communities from Barrow, Alaska - NGEE Surface sample 415-3 deep-072012 (SPAdes) | ecosystem: Environmental > Terrestrial > Soil > Wetlands > Peat ... | reverse complement strand
GAGAGGTCACCCTCGTCGGATCGCCGTTGCGGCGCAGGACGGTGACATCGCGCAGCTGGATCAGCCCGTCGTTGTTGTTGACGAAGTCGGTCAGCCGGCGGTGGAAGCCGATGTTCACCGTCCCGGACAGCCGGAGATGCTGGCCCACCAGCTCAATGGGGAGCCCCTCGGCGGCCGCAGCGGGCGAGATCGTCAAGGCGGCGAACCCCGCTGCCGGCGACGCTATCAAGAACAAAGTCATAGCCGAGTTTGACGCCCTGGCTTTCCAATCTCTCCAATCTTTCATTTTTTCGCCTCTCGTTCCCATGTCAGGCGATGGTGCCAGGCTGGCTTTGCGGCGGTTATAAGCAAAGTGATCGGATTTGATCGAAATAACGCCAGAGGATTTGAAAACAGATAGATGAGACTAAATCTTCCACAATAGGCTACATCAAATTAAGCATATGATTTTCAATGTGATCTAATCGAAAGGTTTGGAACCAACATAAATATGACAGCCCCTGCAAACTAAAGCGCCACGACACAGAAGTAGCCATGAGCATTGAGACGAAAAACTTTTATATAAATAGCATAAGACTGGGCTGGCGTCGATCACGCATGTATGATCAAGGAGGGGCAGGGCGCGGCTTTGGCCATTTGCTGTGAGTACGAGTTTTTTGCATGCGTGGCTGTCATTAGCGAGGCTTCCAATGAATTCCCTGGTGAGCGCGGAGCAATCCGTTTCTGGAGACTTGACCTTTTCCGCCGGGGCGTTCCGGCTCTCGATCGAGGATCAGCAGGCTTTGGAACGGGCCGTGTATGATCTAGAACGAACGAGTCTGGCGATCAGGCTGAGTTCGCTTCTTGGGCGGCAGGCGAATGTCATCGGATCATTGCTGCCAGGGAACATCGCGGAAATCGCGAATAGGGCGGCGGAGGCGGCTGTGAGAAGCGGGCTCGATTTCGCCTTGCGAAGCTTAGCTGGCAAACCGCTCAAAGACAGACGCCGCATGCACAAAAGCATCGCGGTTCTCGCCGGAGCCGCCGGCGGCGCTTTCGGTATCTCGAGCCTGCCGGTCGAATTGCCATTTTCCACCACGATCATGCTGCGCTCGATTGCCGACATTGGCCGTTTTGAGGGTCAGGACCTGTCCGACCCGCGAGCCGCACTCGCCTGCCTCGAGGTCTTTGCCTTTGGTGGTAGAGCCGGTTCAAACCAAACCGTTCATTTCCCGGACGCCGATGTTCAGGGCTCGAATTCTAGGGATGGAGCTGTCCTGGAAACCGGCTATTTCGCGATTCGCGCCATATTGGCGAAGTCGGTAACCGAAGCGGCAAGCTTTCTCGCGAGCCGCGGCGCCACTCGCGAGGTCGCGCCGGCGCTCGTCCGTTTGGTGGCGCAAATTGGCAGCCATTTCGGGGCCGCCGTCTCGCAAAAGCTAGTGGCCCAAAGCGTTCCGCTCATCGGTGCCGCAGGGGGGGCGGCCATCAATTATGCCTTCGCCGATCATTTTCAGACGATTGCGCACGGCCATTTCACAGTCCTCAGACTTGAACGCCGCTATGGTGCACATATTGTCCGTGCCGAATATGAGCGGATGCGAAAAAGCACTTGAGAAAAGCCGAACTGTCTCGACATGAGGAAAGGTTAGATCTAGATATGTGGTCTATTTTAGAGCGTCTTTGATTTGGCCTTATTGAGTGATGAGTTTGATCATGAAAACTGCGCGTGGTCATCGCCTCTGGGCGATTGCTTTATGGACGGCAAGCACCGTTCCCGGCATTATCTTTCCAAATATCGCGCAGGCTGGGTTTTTTGACTTCTTGTTTGGGCCGCCCCAGACGCAGGCCGTCCGGCCTTATGACGCCTATCCTAATCATTTTCGCAGGCATGCGGATCGCAATTACCATTGGCGTGCCCATAATTTCGCGGCGCGCCGGAAGCTGGTAGTCGCCGATAGGAGAGATCATCCTGTGGGGCCGCATGCGCCGACGGATCTTATGGACGACGCGAGTTTGCATCGTGGCGACGCGGTTATGACGCAAGCCGGGATAAGGATTTTTGTGGGCTATTCCGGCAGTCATCACGAGCCGGAGGATTTTCGAAAAATTTCTGAAATCAAGAAACTTTCGCAGCGAGAACGCAGCGCACTTGCCGCGCTGGACGCACCCGGTTCGATCACGGGTGGACATACAGCTGGTGAACACGGCATCGTCACGGGACGGTCTGCAACCGAAGATAATATTACCGTTGGACAAACCATCACAGACCCCAATGGACGGACGATCCGCTACGTCGGGCCGTAATCGGCGGCATTCCCGGCAGCCCCAGCCACAAGCCATCCGTGCGGCTAGCTGTGATCCCCAAAAGTTGCAGACTTTTGAAAGTTGATCATGCGATGAAGCGATGACTTCGTAATCATGAACGATTCAACTTAAAGCGATCATTTTCTATCGGAACATATCTTTTTCATCGCACAAGGAAGCTTGCTCCTTACAGCCCTCGAGGGAGGCTAGCACATCTGCCGCGATTGCGCGGGAGATCCGGCATTGGCGCGCCAAAGCCTCGCGATCGAGTGCGTCGATAAAAGTGCGCGCCGCGTCGAGCGAACGCTCAAGCCGCAAGGCAATATAGCCGACCACGCTCGTATCGATGACAAGCTGCCGGTCGATCAGGAGCTTGACAAGAACTGCCCGCATCAGAGCATCGTCCGGTGGCCCGATCGCGACCGTTGGCGCGAGACGCAACCGCGACAAAAGATCGGCAGTCCGCAAACCCCAGGCGTCGGGCGGCGCTTTCGCCGTGATCACCAGCGCCATGCTATTTTCGCGCATGAGATTAATGAGATGAAATAGCTGCGTTTCGGCTTCGCCGATCGCATTTGCATCCTCAAGGAGGAGCGGTCCGGCCGCCGCCAGTGCTTCGATATTCGCTGCTGCTAAGGCAGCGGCCGATTGAACGCCAGCCTTGGCGATCGAAGCCCATATCGCGCCAAGATGGCTTTTGCCAGCTCCCGGCGGACCGAGAATAAGCAGCACCGGATCCGGCCAGTCCGGCCAGCGCTCAATCATCGCATAGGCTTGCTCATTCGAGCCCGACACAACGAAATTTTCGCGCTCAAATCCTGGCTCCGGGGCAAGTTCCAGCGTCAATTGAGGGCTTTCGGGCCGCGGGCGGCGGGGTTTCTCCCCGGTCATTTCAACGGTCCCCGTCATTATCTAGATGATGGGACTCGAGAAGAATTTTGGGGCTTGGACCGGACGCGTTTGTATAAAGATTGCTTTCGCGGTAGCGCTTGACTGCAAATCGCAAGATCACCCCGGCGGCGGCGGCAAGGGGAACGGCGGTAATTAGGCCGGTGAAACCAAACAGACTGCCGAACGCCAAAAGCGCGAAAATCAGCCAGAGCGGATGCTGCCCCACCGAATCGCCGACGAGCTTCGGCGACAAAATATTGCCTTCGAGGAACTGGCCAATCAAAACGACGCCAAGCGACATGACGAGCAACTTCCATTGGGGCCAGCCCTGCACGATCGCGACCGTGGAGGACAAGACCAGGGCGGTCAAGGAGCCGACATAAGGGATGAAACTCAAGATCCCTGCCGTGAGGCCGATCAAAAGGCCGAAATTGAGCCCGATTAGCGATAGTCCAATGCCATACCAGGTGCCGAGAAAAAGACATACAAGGGCTTGGCCGCGCAAAAATCCCGCCAAGGCCGTGTCGATGTCGCGGGCAAGTGCCCGCACCGTTTCGCGGTGACGCAGCGGCACCAGCCCATCGATCGTCGCGATCATCTTGTCCCAATCGAGAAGCATGTAGAAAATCACGACAGGCGTCACCACAAGCAGCGACATCAAGCTGACCAGCGCCGCGCCGCCGGTCAAAAGCGACTTCAGAAATGAAGCCGCCCATTGCGCCGCCTGCTTGACGAGATCGTTGGTGGCATTTGCCAGTTCGCCGCTTGCTTTGCTGCCAAGGCCAAAGTTTTGCGAAACGCCGCCATATTCTCGCGAAAGGCGCTCTGTTTCGGCTGTGACCAGTTCCTCCAGCTTGACGGCATAGGCCGGGAATGCCTCGATGAAACTTGCGAGCTGACGCCACAGAACAGGCACGATCAAAACCGAAATCAGCACCAGAACAAGCGCGAGGCAGGTCATGATGAGAAGTGTCGCGCCGAGCCGGCTAAAACCCAGTCTCTCAAGCCGATCGGCAACGGGGTTCAACAGATAGCCGAGAGCGATGCCCGCCGCGAAAGGCAGAAGCACGCCGCTGAAAAGCCATAGCAAAAGAACGAGGAGCAAAAATGCGCCGATCCAGAAGCCGATCTGCCATTCGATCCGCATCGCCGCCGCCGCCTTCCGTCAGCTCTCGCAGCTAATTTTAACTCCAGATGCCGCGGTTGGTAGCCAGGGTATCCGACCGGCCCGTCTCCGAAGGGCGGTTGAGAGTTCCCTCTTTGTCCGCAGACTGCGTCGTCGCGTCAAAGATTCATATGTTTTATCCACTGGCCGATATAGGCCACCGTCGAGGCAAGGGTCAAAGCCGCCACGCAGTAAAGCGAAACATCGAACCACATGCCAGCCGGAAAACTGAAAGCTTTGACACCAAGAACCATCGCCGCGAAGCTGATTTGCGCTGCCGTATTCAACTTCGAGATCATCAGCGGCTTGACCTTCACCGGCTTGCGCATGACGAGTGAAATCATGAACGCGCCAATGATCATCATATCGCGGGCGACGACGAGGATGACGAGTGTCGCGGGCAGCACCGCAACGATGGCGAGCGCCACATAGATCGACACGATGAGCGCCTTGTCGGCCAAAGGATCGAGATAGGCGCCGAGTTCGGTGCGAAGATCGAAGGTCTTGGCGATCCAGCCATCGACCGCGTCGGATATTCCGGCAATGATGAAAACAATGCAGGCTTCTTTCCATCGCTCTTCGGCGATCATCGCGACAATCGCGGGCACAAGCACGAGGCGGCCGAGCGAAATCAAATTTGGCAAACTGCGGAAATAAATAATCATCGGTTTGTTTCGACAAATTGAAGCCGCGGCACGTGTGGATTTGCCGCGAGGACGCCTGGATTATTAGGATCTGTCTGCAAGTGTCTCGAAGCGCCTCCTCAGAGTATCCAAGCCTTAATGCTCAATGCGCTTAACATGATGGCGGTCCGTTCCCAGTGGAAGGGTTTCGCCCTGCGCCGGGGGTAACCTGTGGCGATCTTGCCTTGGACGGCGACAGCGGTTACAGCAATTTGGCAAACCGCTCCCGCGGATCGCAAAAAATATTTTTATTCAACCCTTCACCCATGATCGCTTTCAGCTTGATCGCTCACGGACTTTATCACTTTGTTTTCTATGTTTTCTGGCATGATATTATTTAATAAATCTGCAATTTTTATCAGATCATGCGTTACGGCGCTTTTTGCCGGTTGAAACAGGAAAGAACTCTGGCATGGGCGGGCTTGCGCCAGGAGCGATATGACAGATAGGGAAAGCCTCACCTATGCCGGTGCCGGCGTCGATATCGATGCGGGCAATGCGATGGTTGAAAAAATCAAGCCTATTGTGCGCGCCACAAGGCGGCGTGGTGCCGATGCCGAAATCGGCGGCTTCGGCGGCGTTTTCGATCTCAAGGCGACTGGCTTTCGTGATCCGCTCCTGGTCGCCGCCAATGATGGGGTCGGTACCAAAGTTAAAATCGCGATCGAGGCCAGAATTCATGATACGATCGGAATCGATCTTGTCGCCATGTGCGTCAACGACCTCGTCGTGCAAGGCGCGGAGCCGCTTTTCTTTCTCGATTATTACGCGACCGGGAAACTCGATGCCGATGCCGCGACCTGTGTCGTAGCCGGTATCGCAAAGGGCTGTATCGAGGCCGGCGCCGCGCTCATAGGTGGCGAGACCGCTGAGATGCCGGGGCTTTACGCTGGTGCCGATTACGATCTTGCCGGCTTTGCTGTCGGCGCGGTCGAGCGCGAAAAGCTTTTGCCCAGAGGGGACATCGAGGCCGGCGATTTGCTTTTTGGCCTGCCGTCCTCCGGTCTCCATTCCAATGGATTTTCGCTGGTACGGAAAATCGTCGCGCATACCTCGCTCGCCTGGACGTCTCCCGCGCCTTTCGCGCCGGATAAAACCCTGGCGGAGGTGCTGCTCACGCCGACCCGTATCTATGTAAGATCCGTTCTCCGTGTCCTGACCGAGACGGATGGCGTCAAGGCTTTGGCCCATATTACCGGCGGCGGCTTTCCCGATAATCTTCCGCGGGTCCTGCCGAAGGGGCTCGGCGCCGAAATCGATGCCTCAGTGATCCCCGTTCAAGCCATTTTCCGCTGGCTCGCGGCAAAAGGGGACATCGCTACCGGCGAAATGCTGCGCACCTTCAACTGCGGCATAGGGATGGTTGTGATCGCCGGTTCCGGCAAGGCCGCCGAGGTCTCGCGCGCACTTCGCGCGGCCGGTGAGGATCCTGTCCCGCTCGGCCGGATCGTACCTATTGCGGCGGGCGAACGGGTTATCCTGTCCGGGCGGCTCGGGCTGTGACGATCCGGCGGAAGCGCACCGCTGTTCTAATCTCCGGACGTGGCTCCAACATGCAGGCATTGGTCGAGCGCGCGCGAGATCCTCTCTACCCAGCCGAAATCGTCCTTGTTTTGTCGAATAGGCCAGACGCGGCCGGTTTAGCCATCGCCAAAGATCACAAAATCGCCTGCGCCGTCGCCGATCACAAAATTTATGCCGGCCGCGAGGAGTTCGAACGCTCGATGCAGCTTTTGCTCGAATTGCATCGTGTCGAGCTAATCTGCCTTGCAGGTTTCATGCGGATGCTGACGCCCTGGTTCGTCGGCCAATGGCAGGGGCGGCTTTTAAACATTCACCCGGCGCTTCTGCCTGCCTATCGCGGTCTCGACACACATACGCGCGCCTTGGCTGACGGCGTTAAAATCCATGGCTGCACCGTGCATTTCGTGGTTCCGGCCTTGGACGAAGGTTCGATTATTGCGCAGGCGGCGGTCGCAGTTCTCGATTCCGATACGCCCGAGTCGCTCGCTGCACGCGTGCTTTTAGAAGAGCACTTGATCTATCCAGCCGCGCTTGCCTGCGTCGCCGAAGGGCGCCTGCGCGTCGAAGGCAATCGCGTCTATATCAACGAGCCTGCGGCACTGCCAATGTCCTTGCGGGTTCCTTTCGGTTTGTAGAGCACGAACCATGAGCGATTTAAGATAAAGCGATCATGGCCTGCTTTTGTCGAGAGGCTAATCGAGCTCCGGTTATGGAGCTTCACCCGACGATTTCATTGCCCGAGAACCATTGCGCGATCTCGACCACGGCGGTGTCGGGACCATCCGAGCCATGCGCCGAATTCTCGCTGAGCGACACCGCGAATTCCTTGCGAAGCGTGCCGGGCGCGGCCTTCGCGGGATCTGTTGCGCCGAGCACGTCGCGGTATTTTCTGATCGCGTCTTCGGCTTCGAGCACTTGCACAACGACAGGTCCTGCCGTCATGGTTTCGACGAGCTTGCCGAAAAATGGGCGCTCCTTATGTACAGCATAAAAAGTCTCCGCCTGCTCGCGCGTCATTCGGACGCGCTTTTGCGCGACGATGCGCAGTCCCGCCTTTTCGATCAGCGCGTTGATCGCCCCGGTGAGGTTTCGCTGCGTTGCATCAGGCTTCAGAATAGAAAAAGTGCGTTCGATCGCCATGATGTCCCTAAAGTAAAGAAAGCCAATATTGACCGCCGCTTCATAGCGGATACGGCAGGGCATGCAAAGGCGCAGCTAGCCTTGGGAGCCCCATGCTGACTAGTACAGCGTTTCCAAAGATTGAATCATATCAAGCGGCTTTTTCGAGTTTGTAAGACCAAGTATGGACGACGGGCTGCTGGTTGATGTCCTCGATGGCGGCCAAGATACGCTCCGCGAGCTCGTGTTTGGAAGCAACTCGGATGTGCCGGAGCACGGAGCGCGCCAGCTTGGAGAAGAAGCCTTCGACCAGATTGAGCCAGGAGCCATGCTTCGGGGTGAAGGTAAATTCGAAGCGGCCCTCTGGTTGGATAACGAGCCAGGCTTTGGTTTCCTTCGAAGTGTGGGCGGAATGGTTGTCGAGGATAATCTTGATCGCGGTTGAAGCCGGATAGGAAGAATCGACGAGCTGTAAGAACTCGATGAACTCGCATGAGCGATGTCGATCCTTGACAAGTGCATGGACCTTCCCGGTCACGAGATCAATCCCGGCCAAGAGGCTCAGCGTGCCATGGCGCTTATACTCGTGATCACGTGCGAAGGCCGCATGAACGCCGGGTTTCGGCGGCAAGTCCGGCGCCGTCGAGCCGATCGCTTGCATGCCGGGTTTTTCATCGTAAGAAATGATAGCCACCGTGTCGCTTGGCGCGTTGGCCTCTTTCAAAATCGCGACCTTGCGGTAGATGCAGAGGACGTGCGTCATCTTCTCTTCGAATTCGGGATCGCGGCGCTCCAGGTAGTAGCGTATCTTGTGCGGCTTAATGGCATGTGCGTCGAGAATTTTGCATACAGTCCCTTGCACCAATCTCGCGAGGCATTCGTGCCCGGCAGCCGGCCCATATTCGCGCGCATGGCGAGCCAAGAGCCGCGTCGTCCACAGCTCATGCGGATAGCCAAAGTCATTCGCTTTCTGGCAGGCCAGCGACACGAGCCATGCTTTGGCCTCGGCTGTGATCGTCGCTGTCTTGCCGGGCCGTGCACTGTCGTCCAACGCTGCCAACGGGCCAAAGGCCGCGGCTCGCTCGATACAACGCTGCACGGTTTGATGATGCACGCCGAGCAAACGTCCCACTCCAAAGAAGGAGGGGTCATCTCGATAAGCCAAAAGCATGCGCGCCCGTTCGACCCGGCTCGCTGGTTCTGTTCGCGATCGCACAACCGCCATCAGCCTGGTCATGTCTTCGTCGTCAATGGTCAAATCGACCACAAGCCGCGGTGCCGCCATGATGCAAGGCCTCGTTCAACGAATCATCAAACGAAGCTAAACCTCATCACGGCCAAAGAGAATCTCGCTGATATGATAGGCTTCAAGGAATCTGTGCACTAGTCCATCGTCTCAGCAAGCTCTCTTTTAGAATTCACGGGGTAGATGAGCGTTACTAGACGCGGATTGACGGGAACAGGTGCAAACTAGGCTTAAACCTCATGTTGGGTCACCCCACCGTCTCCTTAGGCGAGCCTGGTTACAAAACAAAAGTATCGTTTTGAGACGGCGGCGCTCGTGGGACGTCGACAAACACATCAAGCTACAGTCAAATCTCACCAACGCCGATATCGATATCTTACCGCGAACACCGGAAGTGCGCCCGGCAGGCAGGTGAAAGGTGAGGCTTATTGCGTTCCAGGCAATGTTGAATCAACTTGTGATCCGGGATGACAGTGTGACAAAACTTGAAGGCGTCATCATGGCAAGCATGATTGGCGAGAGCTGCCCCAGACCCTAGCGTCAACTACACAACGATTGCGCAGGCAAGCTTTATATTCTGCATTATTATCTCCTATTCCCAAAAATGTCGCATATCGCGGCCGCGCCATCCCAGCGGCCAAGTCTGACGGCGTCGTCGACAAGAGGACGTGAACTTCAAGACAGCGCTCATAGGCCAAAGCAAGCGGAATGGGGTGGAAATGGTCCAGTGTCAGCAGAGCAACGTCTCAATAAATGGGGCGCCGCACGACCACCCCGCGCGGAGCAACAACAACCCTGCGCGGAACGACGACAGGGCGGCGGGCGACGACCGCGCCGCGCGGCCCAGCGCAACCGACGCGATAACGGCCACGAGCGCAAACAACGGCGTTCGCCTCTTCGACGGAGGCCACCATTGTCCCCATTACAATGAAGGCGGCGGCGACGGTTAACATCGTCTTTTTCATCTCGATACTCCCTAATAGGAATTTGCGTTGGTGAGACTTCGATGAATGTCTGCGCATATTCACCGGCTTCTTTCTAGACGTCGACGCGCGCCAGACCTTGTGCGGAAAGAAATCAAACTATGAAAGCGATCCTCAGCCGTGTCCCGCAAGCCGGATCGCTCGAAGCGGACGTCGAGCTTGGACCAAACAACAGGGCGGGCGCCCCGGGACGCCCCCTTTCCTGGTGGCGTAGTCTATTGCCCTTCGTGGGCCTTAATGGCTTCCTCGACCTTTTCCTTAATGGCCTGGATGTTGAAGCTCGCCGGCGCTTGCATCGGCGGAAACTCAATCGCCGTTTGCGCGAGCTCACCCACCGTTTTCTGCACGAGAACGAAGCGCCAGAACTCGCGCGCCATGAAATCGTTCATGTAGCCGCCTCCGAGACTGTTCATGTTTTCGCTGCGGATCGATGGCGTCCGCTCAAAGGGGTCCTGACGGATATTGATAATGGTCGGCATGTCTGTCGCGACCTTCTCCCCCGGCCAGCCCTGAGGCTGCTGGAAGAATTGGAATTTGAAGTCATCGAGCCGCAGCGCGCCAAGATGTGGGCCGCCGAAGTAAAAGAGTTCGTGACGGGCGGATGGCCCCTTGCCCAAGAGAACATCCAATTGATTGTAGCCGTCGAGATGGTTCTTGTATGTCCTGCCCTCTAACTCCACGCCCTTCAAAAGCTTGTCTTTGACGTCGGGATCGCCGGCGGCGGCGGCAAGCGTCGGTAACCAATCGAGGCCGGAGAAGATTCCGTTTTCGACAGACCTTGGCTTGACCTTGCCCGGCCAGCGAATAATCGCCGGAACCCGGAAGCCGCCTTCATAAATGGTGCCCTTTGTCGCCTTGAACGGAGTCATGCCGCCATCCGGCCAGGTGAACACTTCCGCCCCATTGTCGGTGGTGAAAATGACGATCGTGTTGTCGGCCTCACCGATGTCCTCAACATGTTTCAGGAGTGCGCCGACGCTGTCATCCATCTGCGCCATGCCGGCCTCTTCGAGACCGTAATTATCCTTCGCATTCATCATCGCCTTATATTTCGGCGGGATGTATGTGAAGACGTGCATGCGCGTTGTATTGTGCCAAACAAAGAATGGCTTACTGGCCTTTTTCGCCTTGTCCATGAAGGCGCTCGAAGACTTGACGAGAATATCGTCGAAGGTCTCCATGTCATATTTCGCTTTGCGGCCTTCTTGCCAGCCCTGCATGTCCTTCATATTCGGAAAGGGCGCGAGCGGCCCTTCATCAATGATCTTTTGCTTGCCGACCTTGCCCCAACGCGGCATCTCGGTCGGATCATCTACGTCGGTCGCAAAGGAATGCACCAGATTACGCGGCCCGGTCTTGTCGAGCCAATCCTGAGGATAATCATACCAATAGGGATCCGACATGGCATCAAGGTGATAGAGGTAGCCGAAGAACTCATCGAAGCCATGTACGGTCGGCAAAAACTTATTGAGATCACCGAGGTGGTTCTTGCCGAACTGCCCGGTCGCATACCCTTGCGCCTTCAGCACGGTGGCGAGGGTGACGGCTTCGTCCGGAATGCCGATATCGGCGCCCGCCTGGCCGACGGTGGTCATGCCTGTGCGGATCGGTAGCTCGCCGGTGATGAAATTTGCCCGGCCCGCCGTACAGCTCGCCTCGGCGTAATAATCGGTGAACATCATGCCCTCGTCGGCGAGCTTGTCGAGGTTCGGCGTCTTGCCAGACATGATGCCGCGATGATAGGCGCCGATGTTGAACCAGCCGACGTCGTCGCCCATGATGACAAGGATGTTGGGCTTCCTATCGCCTGATGGCGCCGCCTGCTCTTGCGTGACGGGTTGCGCCGCCGGTTTCGGCGGGAACTTTTTCGTTTGCGCCTGTGCAGCGCCAGCGAGCATGGCGGCCAACATTGCGCCCGCGGCAAGTGTGCCGAGGACTCGGCTGAAATCGACGCTCATCGAGTTTTCCTCTCTTCACGGGCTGATTTTGATCTCGCTGAAACGCGGCACGCTTGCAACTCTGGACCCACTCCTACAGGGGGCAAAGCTCAAAATCTAGTGGGCAAAGCTTAAAATCCGCGGTAGATCGATCTCGTCGCGCGCTGAACGCAAAACGCAAAAACACGAACCGAAGGAGATGCCGACAGCGAATTCTAAATCGACGCGGCACAATCAACAAACGGGGGCCCTCTTCGCCCTATGCTCTTAACCTGACTGTTATGTCACGCCGTCATCTGGTACATTTTGTATCCGCCGTTGACATCTCGATCATGTAGTCTTGTGACGCAGCTTCTGTTAGAAGTCTTCCGTTTAAAAAGCTTCGCCGTCGCATCGACGGCGGCCTGTCCTTTGAACAGCGTCCTCGAGAACAACCCATGTGGCGCGAAGAGGGCATAAAAAACCCGCCGCAGCGTTGGCAAGCGACCGTCGTCAGTTCTGCCGATCATAGAACAGAGAGCGATGTGATACTCCGTGTTCCTTCGGCAGGCCGAACATGTAGACCAGACCGATGGCAAGATCGCCTAAGCCCAATGGTACGGCGATCATGCCTAAGTCTCCGAATAAGCCAGCAGGAATCAGCAGCAACGCAGCGATATAACGGAGAATGGACTCCCAATAGACGAATGAAGCGCGGCGTCGCAAATCCCTCGACGAGAGAATGAGGACTGCGCCTGTATAGGCGAGGAAGGCTCCAACCAGCCAACCCCACAAGGGTGTCGGGACATTGAGACCCAAAGCCCGATAGATGGGCGGGAATGTTAAAATTAGAGACAGCCCGCCATTGTAAATGCCCGACCAAAAAACAAAGTTCGCCATCTTTAACCGTCATTCTCCCGGCTGTCGATTTGAAGATAACCGCCGATTCTAAGCCACATGCTGTTCCTGTGCGGCCCACCCTCCGCTGGCCGGACCGTCGGTCCGCGAGGGGAGAGGGTCTGTCTGCGCCTGTGCGGCCGTGAAGAGGAGCGGTTAGGGCAACGCTGCAAGCGCTGCCAAAGTCGAAAGCAAAGCGCGGCGGCTGATGCCGAAGGGAAGCATCAGTTTCATGTTCAGCCTCCTGGCTAATCTCTGCTCTTCTGGTTCATCAGCATGTCCATGGCTCGATCGATCGAGAAGCTACCCGGCTTCTGCCGCGGCGGGAACTCTTGGAAGGTTGCCAGGTGCTGCGCCACGATCGCCTGAGCCGGAACTAAGACAAATAGATGCTCGATGAACCATTTGTCGTAGTCACCTGCCTCTTGTTCCGCACGCTCGAATGGGTCGGAACGCAGGTTGAACAGCTTCGGCGCGCGCAGCGGTACCAACGGCTGCATCCACACCTCCAAGCCGTGCGCGGGCTGCTCCATGAACACCGCCTTATATTGGTCGTAACGCAGACCGGCGAAATTGCCATCATCGGTCCAGTAGAAGAACTCGCGGCGCTTGTCGGGGCCCTTGCCGGCTAGCAGGTCGCGCTGGTCGTAACCGTCGAGGTGCACCTTGAAGGTCTTGCCGCCCGCGTTGTAGCCATGCAGGAGCTTACTCTGGATGTCGGACTCGCCGGCCGCCGCCACCAGGGTCTGTACCCAGTCTTCCGCTGAGACGATGTCATTGATCTCGGTGCGAGGTCGCACGAGACCGGGCCAGCGCACCAGTGCCGGCACGCGATAGCTACCTTCCCAGTTGGTGTTCTTCTCGCCGCGGAACGGCGTGGTGCCACCGTCGGGCCAGGTGAA
>Ga0208479_1000040_pt1 | contig 13616 bp, 10 predicted proteins | sample NGESurdeep072012_7_FD_184464 | JGI IMG/M metagenome (GOLD analysis project Ga0208479, IMG submission 184464) | Arctic peat soil microbial communities from Barrow, Alaska - NGEE Surface sample 415-3 deep-072012 (SPAdes) | ecosystem: Environmental > Terrestrial > Soil > Wetlands > Peat ... | reverse complement strand
GCGTTCGGCGGCCTCGGCGCTCAGCGCACCGCGCTGCAGGCAGTCCCAGCCGGCAACGTCCGCAGCCTTCAGCTTCTCGGCGATGCCGGGAACGACGAGACCATCGATCACTGCGTAGACGCGCCCGCCCTCGCGGGCCCAGAGCGAGGCACGCAGCTGGGCCGGCGAGAACGCAGTGCTCATCGAACGACAGGCAGCGACATCGGATCAGCTTTCTTTGGCCGCACCCGAGCCGCCATCGGCGTCCGGCATCGGATCGTCGAAGGTCTTGTTGTAGTCGCTCTTCTTCGCCGATGTGATCGAGTCTTCCTTCTTCGCTTCGGTCGGGGCGGTCGGGCTCGCCGAGAGCGCCGAGCCCGCAGACCCGGCCGCGCCGCCGGAGTTGATCATGACCATGGGGCCGACGATCGAGACGCCGGACGGGCCGATATCGATGAACGAGCTGCCGGCCTTCAGCGAGACCTCCACCCCGCCCTCGATGGCGACCGTCGTCGCGCCCTTGATCTTGATCGTCATGCCTTCGGCCATCAGGTCGCCGATCCCGGCCTTCAGCGAGAGCTTGCCGGTCGACGATTCGAGCGCGATGTCGGCCTGCGACTTGAGCTGCGTCTTGCCGCCGACATCGAACCCGAAGTCGCCACCCGCCTTGGCGCTGAAGTCCTTGTCGAGCTTGAGCTGATAGGTGGCGCCGCCGGTGTAGAAGATGTCGCCCGCGACCTTCACGTGCAGGTCCTTGCCCATGTTGTGCATCACGTCCTTCGTGATGTCCATGAACCAGTTCTCGCCGATCACTTCCTTCCTGGTCAGCACCACTTTCACCGACTCGTTGTTGCCGATCCAGTCGAAGGCGTCGTGCTCGACCGTCCGGAAATAATCCTTCTCGGCGCGCAGCCAGATGTACTCGCTGTCCTTCTTGTCCTCGAAGCGCAGCTCGTTGGCCGTGTCGGCCGACCCGTCCTTGCTGCTCTGCGTCTTGATGCCGCCGACGGTCGCGTGGTCGGGCAGCTTCCAGGCGACCATGTTGTCGGCGTTGTAGACCGACCCGGTGACGAGGGGATAGTCGGGATCGCCGTCGAGAAACTGGACGACCACCTCGTGCCCGACCCGGGGCAGGATGAACATGCCGTAGCCCTTGCCCGCCCAGGGCTGGGCAACGCGGACCCAGCACGAGCTGTTCTCGTCGTTCTCGCCCTTGCGATCCCAGTGGAACTGGACCTTGATACGGCCGTGCTTGTCGGTCTGGATCTCGTTGCCGGAGGCTCCAACGACGGTCGCCGTCTGCGGACCGTAGATGCGCGGCCTGGGCGTCCTGCGCGCAGCACGGAAGTCGCTCGCGCTCATGCTCGTGACCACGAAATCGCACAGGAATCCGTTGGCCTTGCGGCCCCTCTTCAGGTCGTCGACCGCCTCATGGTCGGCGAACTCGAGCCGGTACTTCGCCGAGACGACGAGGTAGTTGACGTTGAATTTATCCGTGCTCATCGGGTTGCTGCTGCCGCCCGGGTGGTCAGAGAGCTTGAAGGTCGTTCCGACCGACACGTCGTACGCATTGGTGGTGCCGGTGGCCGTCTCCGACAGCGCGGTGAGCTCCTGAATCAGCATCTTGGCGCGCTGCGTGACCGCATCGGCGGCCGGCTGCGCCTGGGCTTCATCCTTGACGCTGTTCTGCACCCCTTTGCCGGTGAATTCGAAAACCTCCGAATCGCCGAGCTTGGCGGTCGATCCCGTCGCCGTTCCCTCACCCTCGATCTTGGTGGCCGGCGCCAGGTAGTCGAAGTCGCGCACCACGGTCTTGGCCGAGCGCGCCTCCTGCCCGACGCGCCAGTTGATCGCCGTCCACGAGTATTTCATCGTGTTTCCCCAGCTGATCGGTTCGTCGATCGGCTTCTTCTTGTGCTTTGCCATCGCGTCGATCAGCACCATCGTGTGCTTCGAATCGGTGTGCTCGAAGAAGTAGTAGATGCCGAAGTGCTCGAGCAGCCGGCTGACGAAGTCGAAGTCGCTCTCCTGATACTGGATGCAGTAGTCGAGCTTCGGGTACAGCGAGGCGGAGACGAGGCGCCACTCGTAGTCGGTGCTGTAGACGTCGAGCACCTCGCTCACGATGTCCTTCACGCTCTCCTTCTGGAAGACCTTGCTGTTGACCGTGCGGGTTGCGAACCACAACCAGGGCTTCACCGTCATGGTGAAGCTTTCGAACCGGCCCATCCGATCGCCCTGCTGCATCCGCGTGATGAAGCCGTTGAAGTAGCGCGGATGGTCGTCGTCGATCTTCATCGAGACAGTCGTTCTGGTGCCGAGCAGCGCATCGAAATCGACGTCCTTCGGCTGGCCCAGCATGTCGAGCTCGCCGACCAGCTGGACGCGGTACTCGCTCAACCGGCCGAGCTCTTCGGTCCCTTCCATGCCGATGACGAGGAAGTCTCCCCCGGAGCCCGTCTCGATCTCCATCACCTTGCGGGCGCCGTCGCCCAATCCACCGATGGCCATGGCGATTCCTTTCTGCGCAGAGCCGGATCAGTCGAACAGGTAGCTGAATTCGTCCTCGGCGACACCGAGTTCCACGCGAGTCAGCTCCCTGCCCTCGGCTGCGCGCGACAGGTACTCGATCGACACCTTGGGCAGAACCGTATTGGTCAGGATCGAATCGATGATCCGGCCGCCCGACTCCGCGTTGTTGCAGCGCCTGACGATGAGCTTGACCGCGTCGTCGCTGTACTCGAACGGGATCTTGTGGTTTTCGGCGACCCGCCGCTTGATGCGATTGAGCTGCAGGCGAACGATCTGGCCGAGCATGTCGTCGGACAGCGGATAGTACGGGATCGTCACCAGCCGGCCGAGCAGTGCCGGCGGAAAGATCTTCTGCAGCGGTTCGGTGAGCGCGGTGGCGAGCGACTCTGGATCGGGAAGCAACTCCGGGTCCTTGCACATGTTCATGATCAGCTCGGAGCCGGCATTGCTGGTGAGCAGGATGATCGTGTTCTTGAAGTCGATCATCCGGCCCTCTCCGTCTTCCATGCGGCCCTTGTCGAAGACCTGGAAGAAGAGTTCGTGCACGTCGGGGTGGGCTTTTTCCACCTCGTCGAGGAGGACGACGCTGTAGGGCCGGCGCCGTACCGCTTCGGTCAGGATGCCGCCTTCGCCGTAGCCGACGTAGCCGGGCGGCGCGCCCTTGAGCGAGGAGACGGTGTGCGCCTCCTGGAACTCGCTCATGTTGATCGTGATGACGTTCTGCTCGCCGCCGTAGAGCGCCTCGGCGAGCGCGAGCGCGGTCTCGGTCTTGCCGACGCCCGAGGTTCCGCAGAGCATGAAGACGCCGATCGGCTTGTTCGGGTTGTCCAGGCGCGCGCGCGAGGTCTGGATCCGCCGCGCGATCATGTCGAGGCCGTGCTGCTGGCCGATGACACGCTTGCCGAGCGCCTCGCCGAGCTTGAGGATCGCCTGCAACTCGTTCTTCACCATCCGCCCGACCGGAATGCCGGTCCAGTCGGCGACGACGCTGGCCACGGCCTGCGCGTCGACCGACGGCATGATCAGCGGCGAGTCGCCCTGCAGCGTCTCGAGCTTGCCCTGCTCCTCGTGCAGTTCGGCGAGGAGCTTTCCCCGATCGATGGCGGGCGCCGCCTCGGCGGCCGGGGCGGCGACGCTCGCCTCTCCCGGCGCCGGCTTGTCGACCGGCTTGTCGTCGCCGCGCAGTTGTGCGCGCAGGGCGAGCACCTTGTCGACGATGACCTTCTCGTCCTGCCAGCGCTTCTCGAGCCCGACCAGGCGCTCGCGCTCGTGCGCCAGCTTCTCGTCGACGTCGCTCCGGCGCGTCCCGACGTTGACGCCGACGGCAGCCTCGCGATCGATGATGCCCTCCTCGATCTCGAGCGATTCGATGCGGCGCCGGCAATCCTCGACCTCGGCCGGAATGGCATGCTGGCTCACCGCGACGCGCGCGCATGCGGTGTCGAGCAGGCTCACCGCCTTGTCGGGCAGCTGGCGCGCCGGAATGTAGCGGTGCGAGAGCTTCACCGCCGACTCGATCGCCTCGTCGAGCAGTTGCACGCGGTGGTGCTTCTCGAGCACGGTGGCGACGCCGCGCAGCATGAGGATCGCCTTCAGCTCGTCGGGCTCGGGCACCTGCACGACCTGGAAGCGACGCGTCAGCGCCGGGTCCTTCTCGATGTGCTTCTTGTACTCGGCCCAGGTGGTCGCGCCGATCGTGCGCAAGGTGCCGCGAGCCAGCGCCGGCTTGAGCAGGTTGGCCGCATCTCCGGTGCCGGCCGCGCCGCCGGCACCGACCAGGGTATGCACTTCGTCGATGAACAGGATGATGGGCTTCGGGCTCGCCTGGACTTCGTCGATCAGCTGGCGCAGCCGCTGCTCGAACTCGCCCTTCATCGAGGCGCCGGCCTGGAGCAGGCCCAGGTCGAGCGACAGCAGTGAGACGCCCTGCAACTGCGGCGGCACGTCGCCGCGCGCCAGGCGCTGCGCGAAGCCTTCGACGACGGCGGTCTTGCCGACCCCGGCTTCACCGGTGAGGATCGGATTGTTCTGGCGCCGCCGCATGAGGATGTCGACGATCTGGCGGATCTCCTCGTCGCGCCCGGTGATCGGGTCCATCTCGCCCTTCAGCGCCTTGGCGGTGAGGTCGACCGTGTACTTCTTGATCGCTTCCTGCTTGCCCATCGCCGCCGGCGCCATCGCGCCCGAGACTTCGCCGGGCTGGCCCCCCGACAGGCCGCTGCCGTCCTGCGGGCCAAGGCCGTTCTCGCCGCTCTTGGAGACTATGGAGTCGAAGTTGTCGGCAAGGTCGTCGGGCTTGATCTTCTCGAACTGGCGCGAGATCGAAAGCAGCGCGTTGCGCAGGCTCTGTGTCTTCAGGATGCCGAGCAGAAGATAGCCGCTACGCACCTGCCCATCGCCGAACTGCAGCGAACCGTAGACCCAGGCGCGCTCGATCGCGTCGAGGATGTGCTCGGAAAAATCGGAAAGGGCCGTCGATCCACGCGGCAAGCGGTCGAGCGCCGCGGTCACGTCGCGCGCCAGCGCCGCCGCGTCGAGCGCGTAGTGGCGAACGATCGCGTGGATGTCCGAGGCATTGTTCTCGAGCAGCTGGGTCAGCCAGTGCACGAGCTCGACGTAAGGGTTGCCGCGCAGCTTGCAGAAGACGGTGGCGCCCTCGATCGTCTTGTAGACGAGCGGGTTGAGCTTTCCGAACAGCGCGACCCGACTGATTTCACTCATGAGAAGACTCCCCCTTGATGTTCGAGCCGCCTTCGGCCGGTTCGATTCGAATGCTTTCCACGTTCATGACCAGATCACGCGCGTCGCGGGTGAGACGCTGCGCGCTCTGCCCGGCGATCCAGGCGGTACGCCCCAGCCGGCCGACCTGAGGATCACGCCGGCCTCCGAGCGCCCAGCTCGGCACGTCTTCACGCGTGAGCACCAGGCGCAGATCCCAGACGAATTCGAAGCCGACATACTGCCTGACCAGCGCACGAAGCTGGTTGATCGCTGCCCGCCCGGGCAGCAGCTGCGAGAACCGGGCCCAGCGCAAGGGGCCGATCTCGATCCGAAACTTGTGCTGTACGTCCCACACCGATTCGCCCAGCACGGCACCGCGGCCGACCGCGTACTGGCCGAGCCGCATCAACCGGGAGCGCTGACCCCGCTCGAGGCGCATCCAGTGACCGCAGAACTGTTCGACCCGCGCCGCGACGCCCAAATGCGAGGTGAGCCACGCCGCGAGGCCATCGGCGTCGCGCACCTGACGCGAAAGCCGGCCCACGAAGAACAACTTCGGAAAGTCACCCAGCGCGTCGCGGCGACGCGCCTGCTGCTCGCCCAGTCCGATCCAGGCGCCGACATGGCGGATCAGCGGCGATTCGTCTTCCCGATCGAGGCTGACGGTCGGTTGCGAACGGGCCCAGGCACGGTAGAAGAAGAGGCCGAATCGATGCAGCAGGATGTCGAGGAAGCGCGTGAATGTCGCATCGCCTGAGTGAAGCTTCCGGTCCAGCGCGTACTCGGTGAGGTGAATGGGCAGTGCGCCGTTCGGGCCGAGAAAACCGATCACCCGCTGCACCATCCGGGGCGGGCGGTCTTCGGGTCGCTCGAGCGCGGTGATCGCGGCCAGCGCGAAGGTCAGCGCCGTGTCGTGCACGAAGCGAAACGGCTCGTCGACCGGCCGGCGCGCGTCGCCCAGGCGCGGCAAGTTCGGATGCGCGCTCTCGATCCGGCGCATGGCCTGGAACAGGTCGAAACGGTAGGGCTCCGCAGCGATGGCGTCGAACACCTCCGTCGGCGTCTCGCGCGAGGGCAAGGCCCCTGCGCCTTCGCGAGCGCGGGCGTCCAGCGCCGCCGGTGCGGTGGCATTCAAATCACGCTCCGGGAACCCAACTCGGGTTGCCAAGTCATGATCTCGCCCCGGGTGAGCGAGGTCACCGTTGTCTGGGCGAAGCTATTCATGGAGACATGGCGGGAAAAATACTGGTGCAGCACGGAGGCGAGCAACACCGCGCTGCCTCCTTCGAACGACAGGTCGTCAACAGTCAACCCGACATCGATGCCGCGCCCGAATGCGATGGGCCCGGGCGCCGGGTGGCGGCGCACGATCGGCCGAATCTGCACCGAACGGATCCCCTCGACCTGACGGCGCACGCCGCTTTCCGCCCCTTGCGCAAATACACCGAGCAGGTCGCGCAGGGCCAGCGCCCCCTTGTCGGCGTCTTCGTCGAGCAGGGTCACATAGCTGAGCGAAAGCAGGCTGAGCAGACGCCAGGCCATAGGTCCCTCGCGCGTCGATGCAATCGGCCGCGACGGTCCGGCAATCACGCGAATCGATTCCACCGGAGCGCTCCGCGTCAGCGTGAGGTGTGCATCGGTATCGCCGAGCGGAATGAACAAGGGCAGGTCGCGGTTGGTGACGCGAACCCGGGCCGCCAGTTGGCGCAGATCGCGCCGCCATGGCGCGTGTTGCGGGTCCACCAGCGAGACGAAGACTTCGGAGCCGACGTAGCCGGAGCGCGGACCGTCGCGTCGCGAGCGCGCGTTCGGCAGGCGCGGCTCGCGCTCGGCGCAGAAGTAGCCTCCAGAGCCAGGCGCCGTCGAAGGGGCAGCAAACAGCGGAACGAACTCCTGCTCGTTGCTGTCTTCGTCGAAGGCGTGCAGCGAGAGGATGTCGAAGACCTCGTAGTCGGCGGGTGCGGTCCGCTCGGGCACGAGATGGAAGGCATTCGACGTGTCGTTCAGCTCCGGCCGTTCGGCGCGCCGCTCGAACAGGTTGATCGCCGGCACGCAATGCAGCAGGAAGTTTTCCGGACCGACCGAACCCTCGAGGGCCGGAACGTGGCGCTTGAACAGGAACACGAGCTCCAGGACGCCGCCCGTGGTCTTCGCGAGGGCGGGCGCCAACGAGGTCACGTCGAAGAACAGGAAGCGCTGTGCGAAGGCGAAATACTCCTGCAAGAGCCGCACACCCGAGAGGCCTCGCAGCGTCACGGGCAGCATCGAATGCGAGTCGCTGTAGCCGACCGGCCGCACGCTGGTCCCCGGGAGGAACTGGCGGGGGCTCTCCGCCCCGCGCGCCGACGGCGGTCCGGCGAGCACGCCGACGCAAGCACCGGCGAGCAGTTCGTGCAGTTGCAGCGACACGTCGGTGAGGCCGCCCAGGTAAAAGCGCAACGCGTCGAGTCTGAGCTGCGACACGGCCGCGCCCGCCGGCAGCTCCATGCGCACGCGCATCCCGCTTTTCGGTCGCTCCGACAGGGGCAGGGTCGAAAGCGACAGGTCGGCAGCGCTCAGGAAGTATTCGACCGAGGTCACGCGCAGCGGGGTGAGGACCAGCTCCTGCGCAGTCCGGAATTCGCAGCGAGTCGGGCCGAGAGCGCTCGGCGAACTCATAAGCGCCGAGCCCTTGGGCAGGAGAAACCCCGCCATCAGGTTGGGGTCGCCGGCAGGGCGCAGGTGCGCCACCAGCATGGACGGCGTCGGGGCCGTGAGATTCGGGCAAACCATCTCGAGCAGCCGTTGCGAGAGCTGCGGGAACTCGGCGTCCTGCTTGAGCTGCACGCGTGCGGCAAGAAAGGCCGCTCCTTCGATGAGCCGCTCGACGTATGGGTCGGCCACTTCAAGGCCTTCCATGCCGAGCCGGCTGGCGATCTTCGGGAAGTCTCGGGCGAACTCGCCCCCCATCTCGCGCAGGTAGCGGAGCTCCTGGTTGTAGTACCCGAGCAGACGGGGATCCATTCTGGGCAGCCGCTCAGGCGCGCATGTCGCGCACGGACGCCTGCCCCGTGTCGACGTTGACGTCCGCGCTGAGCAGCAACTCGAGCGGCACCGGCTGGTTCCAGAGCGATCCCTTGATGACCAGACGCATATTCAGGGTCTGCTGCCCAGGATGGTCGTTGACGATTTCGACCTTCAAGGTTCTCGGGTCGATACGAGGTTCGAACCGGACGATCGCGACGCGAATGCGCTCCTGCAGCGTCGCAAAGTCCGTGGCCGCCAGCGACCGCCCGGATAGCGCAGGGAGGCCGAAGTTGAGGACGGAGTCGCGCGCCGCGGCAGAGCGCTGCCACATCTCGTAGCGCTCCTGATCGTCGACCTCGGGGTCGGGCTCCTCGCGCGTGGCATTGAACAGCCAGGTCATGTCACGCAGGACAGCGGCGCGCAATTGGTTCTTGTTGAGCACACGTGCGTCGAGCGACTCGCGTAGCTCGGTGGGCTGGTCGTCCCTCAGGCGATCGAGGAGCGACGGCTGCAGCCGTTCCTGAGAGGCCAGGCCTGCCATCAGCCGCCCGCGCTCGGGGATATCGCTGGCGGCGGCGCTGCGAACTCGATCCGGTGCACGCCGAGGAGCGGGAACTCGCCGGCGTCGGTGGCGAAGATGCGCTGACCGAGGCCGAACCAGCGGTCGTCGCCGGCGTCCTGCCATTCGGTCTTGCGCGCGAGCAGGATCAACGGATCGTCGCTTCCGGCGCTGGCCGGATAGCGTACGGGCACAAGTGCCACGGTACCGCCGCGGTCGTGGAAGGTCAGTTGGGCGGGCGCCCAGACGAAGTCGCGCAGGTCGGCGGGCGGATCGAACTCGATGCTCGCGATCCGCTGGAACGGAATCCAGTAATACTGCCCGTTGACGCAGGCCTCGAGCACCGGACCGAGGCGCGAATCGGCGTCGGCGATCCATTCAAAGGGCGCGCCGTCGACGCTGCCCGGCGTCGCAAGCGCGGCCTCGAATGCCTGCGTTGAAAGCTCCGTGGCCAACGCCGCATTGCCCTGCCCCTGCTGCTGCAAGGATTCGAGCAACTGCGCCAGCCATGGAAGGGGCTCGCCGATCACCATCGGCGTCCGCTGGCCCGCGAACACCTTGGCGCGAACCAGTTCGCTGCGAATCGCGTAGCCGACGGTCTCGCGCATCGGCCCGGTCGAGGGGTCGAGGTCGGCAATGACGTTCAACTGCGTGTGGGCACGCTCCCATTGCCCCAGCACACAAAGCAGCTGCGCCAGAAACACGCGCAAAGCGACCTGGTTCGGCGAGGCCCGGACCGCTGCGGTCAGGTGCGCAAGCGCGCCCTTCGGATCGCCGCCGCGAACAGCAGCTTCGGCGAGCGACTTGGGATCGGGTTTTTCGGTTTCGGGCATGAGGCGGGTGACAAGGCGATCGGGCTCGTGGGTCCTGCCGCGCCTAAAAACCGTGTCCGCAATCGCCGCAGAAGCGGGCCTCGCGGGGTTGCGTGGCGCCGCAGGAGGGACAGCTCTTGTGCGTGCTCGCCATGTCGAACCCGCACTCAGCGCAAAAGCGTCCGCCCTGGGAGGGCGTCTGGCAGTTCGGACAGGCCAGCGCGCCTCCCCCTTGACCTGCGTTGCGTTGCGATCCGCCCTTGGCGCAGTCGAGGCAGAGCCCGCTGCGCTCGTCGAAACATTCGTCGCCGACCCATTTTTGGCACGCGTCGCAGCAGTGATAGCGATCCTTGGCCAACGCAATGGCTTCCGCCTGTGCCTCCGCGCGCGCACCCGCGCTCCCGGCGTCGGCGAAAGCGCCGACGCCTCGACTCGCACGGTAGATATTCTGGACGGTGCGCGAGACGCCGCTCAGCCACCCGCCGAGCTCCTGGGTCAGGGCAGAGGAGCGCGACAACAGGCCGGTGAGTTGACCCTTGCGATACGCCTTGAACGGCGAGCGCCAGGTCTCGCCGCAACGTTCGCAGAAGAATTCAAACTGGAATCCGGCGCCCAGGTCGGACGTCGACGCGGGGACGTCGCGGAAGTTTTTCAGCGTGGGCACGTCGTCACCCTGCCGAGGCTCAGTCTTTCGACTTCATGACGAAGAGGCTCGTCGTTTGCGCAGCCGCGCGCGCCAGCTTGGCGCCCGCGAGGGAATCGCGGTGGAATCCTTCGGGAGCGGGGCCAAGGCGACCCTTCTGCTGGTCGACGCCGCGAGTGTTGGTGTACGAGAACGAGATCTCCGAGAACTCGGCTTCCCAGTCCTCCTTCATGTCCGCCATCGTGTCGTCGACTTCGACGCTCAGGTCGTACTTCAGAAAGCGCAGGTTCTTGGCGGTGACGACGATCGTGAGCGGTGCGCTCACCGACCGATGAAAGATCGTGATCACGACGCGCGGCAGGATCTCGCCGGCCTTCATGCAATTGAGCATCTGCGTGCTGGCGAAGTCGACCCGCTTGCTGAACGAGAACTCCAGGTTGCCGAGATCCTTCTTATTTTTGTACTCGTCCAATGCCTTCTTGGCCTTGGTCGAGGCCTTGTCCGCGGTCTTCGCCGCGGACTTTTTCTGGATCTCGTCGATCTCCTTCAGGGCCGCCCGGATCGACCTCGGATCGTCCTTGTTCGTCCTCTTGACGAGGGCCTTGAGTTCCTTGTCCGCCTCATCGTCCGCGACGTCCTCCGCAAGAACGGCGAATTCGAGGCTGACCTCTGTGTCGGACTTCCCGGCGACTTCGATCTTCGTTTGAGCGAGTTCGGTTTTCTCGTCCTCCTTTTTGCGCCGCTCGACTTCCTCCTGGTTGACGATCTTCCAGTTCCAGTCGAGCACCTCCACCTGCTGGTTGAAAGGGGGCGCCATCGCCTCGCCGAGAATCGGCAACCCCGACTTGCGGATCATCAACAGGTAGACCTCTGCGCCGTCCATGTCTGCTACTTCTTGAAGAAGAAGGGAACGGTCGGCGTATGCGCATTGATGGCGTCCACCTTGCGCATGTACGTGATCGTGATCCCGGTGAAATTCATGGTCACGTCTTCAACGAGTTCCGCGCCCATCTGCGAACTCTGCAGCTTGAGCGAGACATCGGAAAAGTACCCACCGGTAACGGTGAGGTTGTAGCCGGGGTCGCGCACCGGCCCGACCAGATTCTGGATGTTCAGCACTGTGATCGACGCCAGCACGACCGGAACCTTGTTGTCGAGAGCCAGCATGATCTGTGCAGACGCAGCGTCGGCGCGCTTCTTGAAGGTGAGCTTGCCGAGGTTGATCTGCACCTCGTTGCCGCCGACCCCGAGGAAACTCGAGGCTGCCCCAGTCAGACTGAGACCGAAGCCCGCCTTAGCCTCCGGGTTCTTGTGGGCAGTCATGTCCCACTTGAAATCGAGCAGCTCGATCTGACCGGTGAAGGGCGGAGCAGCCTGCCCCTCGCCGAAAATCGGGCCGACCAACGTCGTCAGCTGAAGGAAGATGTTCGACCAAGCCATCCGCGAGCCTCAAAAGGGAGTCATCGTGGGAGCGGTTCGCGCGCCACGATGACTTCGATCCGCCGGCGGAAGCGCCGGCCAAGCAGACGTTATTCGACCGAGCCTTCCGGAATGTTCCAGTGGTACTTCATGGCCGAGTCGAGCTTGCCGGTGTCCAGCTGCGGCTTGTACTCGATGAAGACTTCCTTGAAGACGCACTCGATCTTCTGGGTGACGTTGCCTTCCTCGGTGCCCGAATTCGAGACCTTGGTGATGTAGGTGTTCTTCATGACCATCCTGAAGTACTGCTCGGGAATCGAGCCGCCGGTGGTCTTGCACATGTTCAACTCGGCCGCGTCGAACGACATGCCCTTGCAGATGAATTGCATGATCGCCGTGGACGACTTGTCGAAGTAGTGCTCGAAGTTCATCTTGCCCGGATTCGGCTTGCCGACGCTCGCGCCGCTGCCCTTGGTCCAACTCGACTCGGCTTCGATTTCCCAGTCCCAACCCTGGATCTCGAACCAGCCGTCTTTCCCCAAGAAGCCCTTTTGCTTGGACTCGCCTTGCGAGGCGTTGCTGAATTTCATGAATGCGTTGACCGGCATGTCTGAATCTCCTGAAAGTTAATTGGCGACGACCGGCAGGATCAGCCGGCGCCCTTCTCCGACGGAAGTTTGGAAACCAGGCGCAAAGACACCGTCAGGCCTTCGAGCTGGTAGTGCGGTTTGAGATAGAACTTGGACTGGTAGTACCCAGGCGCGCCCTCGACCTCTTCGACTTCGACCTGCGCCGCCGCAAGTGGACGCTCCGCCTTGGTTCGCTCGGAAGAGTGCGCCGGATCGCCGTCCACATAGTTGAGGATCCACTTGTTCAGCCAGTCGGACATCGCATCGCGGTCCTTGAAAGACCCGACCTTGTCGCGGACGATGCACTTCAGGTAGTGCGCGAAGCGGTTGCAGGCGAACAGGTACGGCAGACGGGCGGCCAGCGCGGCGTTCGCCGTCGCGTCGGGATCGTCGTACTCCTGGGGCTTCTGCAGCGACTGGCCGCTGATGAAGGCCGCAAAGTCGGAATTCTTGCGATGGATCATCGACAGGAAGCCGTTCTTCGAGAGCTCGGCCTCGCGCCGGTCGGAAATGGCGATCTCCGTCGGGCACTTCATGTCGACGCCGCCGTCGTCAGAAGGGAAGCTGTGCGTCGGCAGATTCTCGACCGCCCCGCCGGACTCGATGCCGCGGATCCGCGAGCACCAGCCGTAGGTCTTGAACGATCGGTTGACGTTGACCGCCATCGCGTACGCTGCATTGGCCCAGCTGTAGCTCGTGTGCGCCGCGCCGGCGGTGTCTTCCTCGAAGTCGAACTCGTCGACCGGACTCGTCTTCGCTCCGTACGGCGCCCGGGCGAGGAAGCGGGGCATGCACAACGCGAGGTAGCGGGCGTCGTCGGACTCACGCAGCGAGCGCCACGCCGCGTATTCCGGCGTGGTGAAGATCTTGGTCAGGTCGCGCGGGTTGGCGAGTTCCTGCCACGATTCCATCTGCATCACGCTGGGGCTGGCGCCGGTGATGAACGGCGCGTGCGCCGAAGCGGCCAACTTCGACATCTCGCCCAGCAGTTCGACGTCGGGCGGCGTGTGGTCGAAGTGGTAGTCGCCGACCAGGCAGCCGTACGGCTCTCCGCCGAACTGGCCGTATTCTTCCTCGTAGAGCTTCTTGAAGAGCGGTGACTGATCCCAGGCCGTGCCCTTGAACCGCTTGAGCGTCTTGCCCAGGTCGGCCTTGGAAACGTTCATGACACGGATCTTCAGCTGCTCGTCGGTCTCGGTGTTGTTGACGAGGTAGTGCAGGCCGCGCCAGGCCGACTCGAGCTTCTGGAAGTCCTCGTGGTGGATGATCTTGTTGACCTGCTCGGTCAGCTTCTTGTCGAGCGCGGCGATCATTGC
>Ga0208479_1000037_pt1 | contig 13775 bp, 8 predicted proteins | sample NGESurdeep072012_7_FD_184464 | JGI IMG/M metagenome (GOLD analysis project Ga0208479, IMG submission 184464) | Arctic peat soil microbial communities from Barrow, Alaska - NGEE Surface sample 415-3 deep-072012 (SPAdes) | ecosystem: Environmental > Terrestrial > Soil > Wetlands > Peat ... | reverse complement strand
CGCTGTCCGCCTACGCCCGCCAGTTCCTCGGCCAGATGGACAAGCCCGACGTCGACTTCATCGAGGGCCTCTCGCCGGCCATCTCCATCGACCAGAAGTCGGCGTCCCGCAATCCGCGCTCCACGGTGGGGACGGTGACCGAGGTCTACGACTACCTGCGGCTGCTCTACGCCCGGATCGGCAAGCCCCACTGCCCGACCTGCGGGCGCCCGGTGGCCCGCCAGAGCCCCCAGCAGATCGTCGACCGCATCCTGGGCATGGAGGAAGGGACCCGCTTCCTGGTGCTGGCGCCGGTCGTCCGCGGCCGCAAGGGCGAGTACGGGGGCCTGCTCGACGACCTGGCCAAGCAGGGGTTCGCCCGAGCCCGCGTGGACGGGACGACGGTGGAGCTCGCAGACCGTGGCGACCTGGACCTGGCCCGCTACGAGCAGCACACCATCGAAGTGGTGGTCGACCGCCTGGTGCGGCGCGACGACATCCGTCGCCGGCTCACCGAATCGTTGGAGACGGCCCTGTCCCTGGCCGAGGGAGTGGCCGAGATCGTGGTGGTCGACGCGGAGGGGACCGAGGAAGAGGCCATCACCTTCAGCCAGCACCTGGCCTGCACCCACTGCGGAATCAGCTTCGAGGACCCGTCGCCCCGCAACTTCTCCTTCAACTCGCCCTACGGGGCCTGCCCGGCCTGCACCGGGCTCGGCACCAAGTTCGAGGTCGACCCCGAGCTGGTCGTACCGGATCCGACCAAGTCGTTGGAGGAGGGTGCCCTCGCACCGTGGTCGGGGGCCCGCAGCGAGTACTTCGCCCGGATGCTGGGGGCCGTGGCCGAGTTGGGCGGCTTTTCCGTCGACACCCCTTGGGAGAAGCTGCGCAAGGCGGACAAGAAGGTGGTCCTCTACGGGGCGGGCGCCAAGCAGGTCCATCTCAAGTACCGGAACCGGTACGGCCGGCAACGGTCGTTCCACTCGCTCTACGAGGGCATCATCCCCTGGCTCCAGCGCCGCCACGCCGAGGCGGACTCGGACTTCCTGCGGGACAACCTCGAGGGCTACCTCCGGGAGGTCCCCTGCCCCGAGTGCGGAGGGGCCCGGCTCCGCCCGGAGTCGCTTGCCGTCACCGTGGGCGGATACTCCATCTACGCCCTGTGCTCGCTGCCCATCGGGAACGCGGTGGAAGTGGTGGCCTCGCTGGACCTCTCGGACCGGGACCATCTGATCGCCGACCGGGTGTTCCGCGAGGTGCGTGAGCGGATGCAATTCCTGCTGGATGTGGGCCTCGACTACCTGACCCTGGCCCGGTCGGCTGCGACCCTGTCGGGTGGGGAGGCCCAACGGATCCGCCTGGCCAGCCAGATCGGCAGTGGCCTGGTCGGCGTCCTCTACGTGCTGGACGAACCGTCCATCGGCCTGCACCAGCGGGACAACCAGCGGCTCATCGGCACGTTGAAGCGCCTGCGCGACCTGGGCAACACGGTCATCGTGGTCGAGCACGACGAGGAGACCATCCGGGTCGCCGACCATGTGGTGGACGTCGGACCGGGGGCAGGGGAGCACGGCGGCCGCATCGTCCACTCCGGCCCGGTCACCGGGCCCGGGGGGCTCGTCTCGAACGAGGACTCACTGACCGGCCAGTACCTCTCGGGAGCCCGATCCATTCCCGTGCCCGCGGTGCGCCGACGCGGCAGCGGGGAGGTCCTCGCCGTCGAGGGGGCCCGCGAGCACAACCTGAAGAACGTGACCGTCGGGTTTCCGCTGGGGCGCCTCATCGCGGTGACCGGCGTGTCCGGGTCGGGGAAGTCCACGCTGGTCAACGACATCCTCCTCCGTTCGCTGGCCAAGCAGGTGCACCGGGCCAAGACCCTCCCGGGCCTCCACCGCACGATCACCGGTGTCTCCCAGGTGGACAAGGTCGTCGAGGTGGACCAGGCGCCGATCGGCCGCACCCCGCGGTCGAATCCGGCCACGTACACCGGCGTCTTCGATCACATCCGGAAGCTCTTCAGTCAGACCTCGGAGGCCAAGGTCCGCGGATACCTCCCCGGCCGGTTCTCGTTCAACGTGAAGGGTGGCCGTTGCGAGGCGTGCTCCGGGGACGGAACCCTGCGCATCGAGATGCACTTCCTGCCGGACATCTACGTGCCGTGCGAGGTGTGCGAGGGGGCCCGGTACAACCGTGACACGCTGGAGGTCACCTTCCGGGGCAAGACCGTCGCCGAAGTGCTCGAACTGTCGTGCGAAGAGGCCCTGGGCTTCTTCGCCGCCCAACCCCCCATCGCGCGGCACCTGCAGACCCTGGTCGACGTGGGCCTGGGGTACATCCGGCTCGGGCAGCCGGCTCCGACCCTCTCCGGTGGTGAGGCGCAGCGGGTGAAGCTGGCGTCCGAACTGAGCCGCCGGTCGACCGGCCACACCCTGTACGTGCTGGACGAACCGACCACCGGGCTCCACTTCGATGACGTCCGCAAGCTGCTCGATGTGCTCAATCGACTGGTCGACCAGGGCAACACGGTCATCGTCATCGAGCACAACCTCGATGTCGTCAAGAGCGCCGACTGGATCGTCGACCTGGGTCCTGAAGGAGGCGACCGCGGGGGGAGGGTGGTGGCGGAGGGCTCGCCCGAGGACGTGGCCCTGGTGGGTGCGAGCTACACCGGCGAGGTGCTGGCCCCCTTGCTCGGTCTCTCGGGGACTGCACCCAACGCAGTGGGGAAGGCAAACGCCGCGGCCAAGCCCCGGTCCGGGGCGGCGGCGGCGGCGGCCAAGGCAACGTCCACCTCCAAGGAGAGGGCCACCTCCAAGGCGAGGGCCAAGGCATCGGCGACGACACGCACCGAGCCGGCCGCACCGCGCACGCGTGCGAAGGTCCCTCGGTAGTCGCGCACACCGCCGTTCCGTTGCGGCCGGCTCATCGACAGCGCACGGGCTGCTTCAGACGGTGGCCAGCATCCTCTCGAGGGCGACCCGGGCCCATGCCGCGGTCTCCTCGTCGACGGTGATCCGGTTGCGGACCTCGCCGTCCACGAGGCCCTCCAGCACCCAGGCCAGGTGGGGGGCGTCGATGCGGAACATGGTCGAGCACGGACAGACCAATGGGTCCAGGGAGAGCACCGTCTTGTCGGGGGTCTCGTCATCGAGGCGCTTGACGAGGTGGATCTCCGTGCCGACCCCGATCACCGATCCCGAGGGGGCCTCGGCCACCGCCTGGATGATGTAGTCGGTCGAGCCGACCTGATCCGCAGCTTCGACCACGTCGTGGGCGCACTCCGGGTGGACGACCACGATGCCGCCTGGATGCTCGGCCCGGAAGGCGTCGATGTGCTCGGGCCGGAAGCGCTGGTGCACCGAGCAGTGACCCTTCCACAGGAGCAGGGCCGCCGATTTGAGGGTGGCATCGTCGAGGCCTCCGCCCTCCAGACGCGGGTTCCACACCGCCATGTGGGCGCCTGTGTACCCGAGTTCGAACCCGGTGTTGCGGCCCAGGTGCTGATCGGGGAAGAACAGCACCTGGTCGCCGGCACCGCCGCCGCTGCCGTCCCCGAGCGCCCAGGTCAGCACGGCCCGGGCATTCGAGGACGTGCACACCATGCCACCGTGCCGTCCGACGAAGGCCTTCAGCGACGCCGACGAGTTCATGTAGGTCACCGGAATGACCCGATCGATGTCGGTCACCGCTCCGAGTGTCTCCCAGGCTTCCTCCACCGACTCGATGTCGGCCATGTCGGCCATCGAGCACCCGGCGTTGAGGTCCGGCAGGATCACCTGCTGGTGCGGGCCGGTCAGGATGTCGGCCGACTCGGCCATGAAGTGGACGCCGCAGAACACCACGAACTCCGCCTCGGACTGGCCGGCGGCGATCCGGGACAGCCCGAAGGAGTCTCCCCGGGCGTCGGCCCAGGCCATCACCTCGTCCCGTTGGTAGTGGTGCCCCAGGATGATCAGTCGCGAACCGAGTTCGTCCTTGGCCTGCCTGATCCAGGCAGCGAGCTGCGCAGGATCGGCTGCCGTGTAGCGATCAGGAAGGGCCGTCTGTAGCCGGAACATGATGGGTATGACCCCCTTGAGGAGGCGCTCCGGTAGTGGCCGGCGGGGACAGCCTGGTCGCCCATCCGCGGGGATGTCGGCCCCGAAGCGGTAGATGTCGCCGGAAACCAGGCCGGCGTCCCTCCAGTGTAGGGCCTCCGGCGCCCATTGGCGCGGTGGAAGGGCCCCGACCCCGGGGCCGACCTCGGCAGCCCACCGGACACGGCACACTGGTGGTGTGGCCACCCGTCCGCTCCCTGGGTCCGTCCCCGATGCCCCCGGCTCCTACCAGTTCCTCGACCGGGACGGCCGCGTCCTCTACGTGGGGAAGGCCAAGTCGCTCCGGCAGCGCCTCAACTCCTACTTCCAGGACACCGGCGGGCTCGCACCCAGGACGGCCCAGATGGTCGAACAGGCCGATCATGTGGAGTGGATGGTGGTCGGTTCCGAGACGGAGGCCCTGCTCCTCGAGCACAATCTGATCAAGCAGTTCCAACCGCGCTACAACGTCAGGCTGAAGGACGACAAGAGCTATCCCTGGCTGGCGGTCACCGTCAACGACGAATGGCCCAGGCCGGCGGTGGTCCGGGGACGCAAACGAAGCGGCGTGCGGTACTTCGGTCCCTACGCGAATGTCGGTGCCATCCGGGAGACGCTCGACCTTCTCCTGCGGTCGTTCCCTGTGCGAACCTGCTCGGACACCAAGTTCCGCCGCCACGAACGCCTGGGCCGGCCCTGTCTGTTGTTCCACATCGAACGGTGCTCGGGACCGTGCGTGGGGGAGGTCAACAGGGCGGACTACGACCGGATGGTGGCCGACCTGATCTCGTTCCTGAGCGGCGATACCGGCCCCCTCGAGCACGGGCTCGAGGCCGCCATGCACGAGGCGGCGGGCGCGCTCGAGTTCGAGAAGGCATCGGTCTTCCGGGACAAGCTCGAGGCGGTCCGCGCCGCGGACGCGGTCCGCCAGATGGAGCTCGAGCGTCCCGAGGATCTGGACGTGCTCGGTGTGGCCGGGGACGAATTGGAAGAGGCGGTGCAGGTCTTCCACGTGCGATCGGGGAAGGTGGTCGGACGCCTGTCCCTCTTCGTGGACAAGGTCGAGGACCTGACCGCGCCCCAGCTGATCGAGAGGATCCTGATCGACGTGTACGCGGAGTCGGCCTCCGGCGTGCCGAAGCAGGTGTTGGTCCCGACCATGCCGAGCGATGCCGACGCGGTGGTCGAGTACCTCACCGAACGGCGGGGTGGCCCGGTCGCCTTGCGGGTCCCGGTCCGGGGCCCCAAGCGGTCGTTGCTCGAGACCGTGGAGAACAACGCACGCGACGCCTTCATCCGTCACCGCTTGCACCGGACATCGGACCACAACAGCCGGGCCCGGGCCCTCGAGTCGCTCCAGCGCGAGCTGGGGCTGCCCGAAGCCCCCCTCCGCATCGAGTGCTACGACATGAGCCATCTCCAGGGCACCGACTACGTGGGATCAATGGTGGTGTTCGAGGATGGACTGCCCAAGAAGAGCGACTACCGCCATTTCCGGGTGGCAACCGTGCCCGGCAACGACGACTACGCTGCGATGGAGGAAGTGCTCACCCGCCGCCTGACCGCCCTCCTGGGCGAGGAGGCTGGTGGTGCCCGTTCCGACGGTGTGGGACCTGGCGGCACTCCAGGGATGGCCCCATCCGAGAGCGCGACCAGGCGGCGATTCGCCTACCGACCCCAGTTGCTCCTCCTCGACGGGGGGCTGGGCCAGCTCAACGTGGGGGTACGGGTGCTGGCCTCGCTCGGGCTCACCGAGCGCATCCCGGTCGCCTCGCTGGCGAAGAGCTTCGAGGAGGTCTACCGACCCGGCAGTTCCGAGCCGATCCGGTTGTCCAGGCAGTCCGAGGGCCTCTACCTCCTCCAACGTCTGCGGGACGAGGCCCACCGCTTTGCCATCTCCTACCACCGCACCCTGCGGGGCAAACGCATGACCGTGGGAGCACTGGATGGGGTCAAGGGGCTGGGGCCGAAGCGCCGGGCGCGGTTGGTGGATCAATTCGGGGGCCTGGCCGGGCTGCGGGGCGCCTCGGAGGACGACCTGATGGGCGTATCGTGGTTGCCGGCCGAGGTGGGTGCTGCCGTGTTCGACCGGTTGCACACGCCACTGTCCCCGAATGGATCGACCGAGAGGCGTGCAAGGGTGGACGGATGAGCGAGTATCTGGTGGTGACCGGCATGTCCGGGGCCGGCCGTTCGACGGCGGCGGCCACCCTGGAGGACCTCGGCTGGTTCGTCATCGACAACATGCCGTCGGCCCTGATCTCCAAGGTGTCCGAGCTGGTCGACCGCACGGGTTCGGAGATGGAGCGTGTGGCCTTCGTCGTCGGCCGCGGCGGGGGAGACCTCGATGACGTGCTGCCCGCGGTGGATGCGCTCGAGGCGGGGCGGAACCGGGTGCGCATCTTGTTCCTCGACGCCGCCGACGACGTGCTCATCCGGCGGTTCGAAGGCACCCGCCGGCGCCACCCCCAGGCCGCCCGCGGCGTGGTCGACTCGATCGCCGACGAGCGGCTCCTTCTGGAAGGGCTCCGGGACCGGGCCGACCTGGTGATGGACACCGGTGAGCTCAATGTGAATCAGTTGCGGATCCGGCTCATCGAGGTATTCGGTGGAGAGGAACCGGGGAGCGCCATGCGGACCTCGATCGTCTCGTTCGGCTTCAAGTACGGGGTGCCGCTCGACGTGGACCTGATGTTCGACTGCCGATTCCTGCCCAACCCCTACTGGGACGAGGCCCTGCGCAACCACAGTGGCCTCGACCCGGAGGTGAGGGAGTACGTCCTCGAGCGTCCGGAGACATCCGAATTCCTCGACAAGCTCGAGGACCTGCTGACCATGTTGATCCCCGCGTACATGCGTGAGGGGAAGTCGTACCTGACGTTGGCCATGGGCTGCACCGGTGGCCGGCACCGTTCGGTGGTGCTCGCCGAGGAGATGGTGCGACGGTTGGATCGGCACGGCATACCCACCACGGTGTTCCACCGGGATGTCGAACGATGAGCCCGCAGCCGGCAGCCGGTCCCGCCGCCCGGCAACCCCGGGTGGTGGCCATCGGCGGCGGCCACGGCCTTGCCGCGACGTTGCGGGCCGTCCGCACCTACACGGATCAAGCGACCGCCGTCGTCTCGGTGGCCGACGACGGCGGCTCGTCCGGGCGGCTCCGCGAACTCCTCCACATCATCCCGCCGGGTGACCTCCGCAAGTGCCTGGTTGCCCTGGCCGAGCCCGGATCACCCCTGGCCCTGGCATTCGAGCACCGCTTCACCGAGGCCGAACTGGCCGGGCACTCCCTCGGCAACCTGATCCTGGCCGGCCTGATGGAGGTGGCCCGCGATCCCATCGATGCCCTCGACGAAGCGTGCCGACTGCTCGGGGTGCAGGGGAGGGTGCTGCCCGCCACGGTCGAGCCGGTGGTCCTGAAGGCGGACGCGCTCGGCGGCCCGGTGGCGGGCCAGGTGGCCGTCATGGCCACCAACGACATCCGGAGCGTCTCACTGGTGCCCGCCGATCCCAAGGCCCCGGCACAGGTCCTCGCCGCTCTGGAGGAGGCCGACCAGATCATTCTGGGCCCCGGGTCCCTCTTCACGAGCGTGCTGGCCGCCATCGCCGTTCCCGAGATCCGCGAGGGCGTCAACCGATCCGACGCCCGCACCGTCTACGTCTGCAATCTCCGACCCCAGGTGCCCGAAACCGAGGCATTCGACGTGGCGATGCATCTCGGGGCCCTGGCGGCCCACGGAGTGTCCGTCGACGTCGCCTTGTGTGACACCTCGACCCTCCCTCTCGGGAATCCGGGCATCCCGGTGGTCGACGTCGACCTGGCCCGCCCCAGTGGACTGGCGCATGACCCGGTCAAACTGGCGTCGGCGCTCGCCGATCTGCTCGGATAGTGCCGCCGGCCACGAGAATGCCCTAGCGTGGTCGCCGTTCTCCGTTGGGCGGAGGGGCGTCAGCCCGGACCCCAACGTGTGATGGGTGTGTACGGATCGCTGAAGGGTGAGGTGGGAAGGCCATGACGGTACGGATAGGCATCAACGGCTTCGGGCGCATCGGGCGCCTCTATCTTCGGGCTGCCCGTTTGATGGGGGCGGACGTCGAGGTGGTGGCCATCAACGACCTGACCTCGCCGGAGACGCTGTGCCATCTCCTCCGGTACGACTCCACGCACGGCCGCTTCGACGGCGATGCGGAGGTCTCCGGCTCGTCGATCGTCCTGGATTCCGGCCCGATCGCCGTGCTGGCCGAGCGGGACCCCAAGGCGTTGCCCTGGGGCGAGCTTGGCGTGGACGTGGTGATCGAGTCCACCGGGCGGTTCACCACTCGGGAATCGGCAGCCGCCCACCTCGATGCCGGAGCCAGCCGGGTGATCGTCGCCGCGCCGGCCACCGGCGTGGACGCCACCTTCGTGATGGGGGTGAACGACTCGGAGTTCGATCCGGCCAAGGACTTCGTCGTCTCCAACGCCTCGTGCACCACCAACTGCTTTGCCCCGATGGTGAAGGTGCTCGATGATGCGTTCGGGATCGAGAGCGGCATGATGACGACGGTCCATGCCTACACCAATGATCAGAACCTGTTGGACCTCCCCCACAAGGACCTGCGGCGGGCCCGTGCTGCTGCCGTCAACATCATCCCGGCGTCGACGGGGGCGGCGCGCGCCACCGGGTTGGTGCTCCCCTCGATGAAGGGCCGACTCGACGGCTGCGCGCTCCGGGTGCCCGTACCGGATGGGTCGATCACCGATTTCACCGCGGTTGTCCCTGGTCTTGTCTCGGTCGAGCAGGTCAATGCGGCATTCGCCGCGGCAGCGTCGTCGGGCCCGCTCTCCAAGGTGCTGGTCTACACCGAGGACCCCATCGTGTCGTCCGACATCGTGGGCAGCCCGGCCTCATGCACGTTCGATGCCGGCTTGACCATGGCGATGCCGTCGGCCTCGGGAATCACCCTGGTCAAGGTCCAGGGTTGGTACGACAACGAGTGGGGATACTCGAACAGGCTCGTCGACCTCTCGCTGCTGATGGGTGCCGGTTCCTGAGGGAAGGTGAGAGGATTCCGGGGGAATGTTGAGGGGAGCCGAGGGGAGGAGTGACGATGGGTGATCATGAGCAGAATCCGTTGCTGGAGGGGTTGCCATTGCTCGCCGATCTCCCGGACCTCGAGGGGAGCAGTGTTCTGGTCCGGGTCGACTTCAACGTCCCCCTGCGCCCCTGCGCCGGTGAGGCCCCGACGGTGGTCGACGACTTCCGGATCCGTGCCGCGTTGCCCACCCTTGAGTACCTGATCGAGCGGGGGGCCCATGTGACTGCGTGCACCCACCTCGGGCGGCCCAAGGGGGCGCCGGACCAGAGGTGGGAGCTCGGCCCGGTTCGCCAGGAGTTGACACAGTTGGCCCCACAGGTCGAGCTCCTCGAGAACCTCCGGTTCGACCCGGGCGAGGAGCGGAACGATCCGGCCTTCGTCAAGAAGCTGGTCAACGGCCACGACGCTTATGTGAACGATGCATTCGGCGTCTCGCACCGCCGTCACGCCTCGGTGGTCGGACCCCCTACCCTCCTGCCGAGTGCCGCCGGGCTGTTGTTGCAGCGGGAGCTCGAGGCGTTGGGCCGGCTCCTCGGCACTCCGACCCGACCGTTCGTGGCGGTTGTGGGAGGTGCCAAGATCGCCGACAAGCTCGGCGTCCTGAAAGCACTGCTCCACCAGGTGGACGCCCTGGTCGTCGGAGGTGGGATGGCCTTCACGTTCCTGGCTGCGGCCGGCCACGATGTCGGTGGCTCGATGGTCGATCCGGACAGGATCGGCGAGTGTGCCGAGCTCCTCGGATCCGGCGGACGCATCTTGCTGCCGACCGACATCGTGGCGCTCGAGCCCGGTGCCGACTTCGGATGCGACTGTGTGGACGGAGAGGTCCGGACCATCGGGGCCGACATTCCCGAGGGATGGCAAGGACTGGACATCGGACCGGAAACCGTCACCACCTATGCCCGCGAGATCGCCTCCGCCGGGACCGTTCTGTGGAACGGGCCGATGGGAGTCTTCGAGGATTCGAGGTTCAGCGCGGGGACCGCCGGAGTCGCCCGGGCGGTGGCCGACTGCCCCGGCTACACCGTGGTGGGCGGGGGTGACAGCGCCGCTGCCGTCGACGAACTCGACCTGACCGACCGCATCAGCTTCATCTCCACCGGCGGCGGGGCTTCGCTCGAACTACTCGAGTACGGCGATCTTCCCGGCCTCTCGGCACTCAGGGGGGCGGTCAATGCCCCCGTGGCCGGACACGGCGCTCGTCGTGACGAGCCGCCGCGGTGACGGACTCCGGCGCCAGGCGGCGTCCGCTGATCAGCGGAAACTGGAAGATGAACTTCGATCATCTCCAGGCCATCCATGCCGTTCGTGACCTCGGCCTGCGACTCCGGCCCGCGGACGCCGGGCCGGTCGACCTTTCGGTGCATCCGCCCTTCACCGATCTCCGATCGGTGCAGACCGTCATCGAGGGCGAAGGCGTCCCGGTGGCGCTGGGAGCCCAGAACTGCGCGGTGGAGGATTCGGGGCCGTTCACCGGAGAGGTGAGCCCGGCCATGCTGGCCAAATTGCACGTGGACTACGTCATCGTGGGCCACTCGGAGCGCCGGCAGCTGTTCGGGGAGTCCGACGAGCTGGTGGGCGCCAAGCTGAAGGCGGTGCTGCGCAACGGGATGACGCCGATCCTCTGTGTCGGCGAGACAGTGGACGAACGAGACGTGGGCCTGACTCGTGATCGGTTGGCCACTCAGGTCGAGATTGGCCTGGGGGGAGTGCCCCCGGAGTCGGTGGCGGCCATGGTCATCGCCTACGAGCCGGTGTGGGCCATCGGGGCGGGCCAGGCGGCCACCCCGGAAGATGCCCAGGAGGCCTGCTCGTGGATCCGCGACGTGGCCACCCGGTCGGTCGGCGCGGGAGCCGCGGGCCAGGTACGGATCCAATACGGGGGGTCGGTGAACGCCGAGAACACCGAATCACTACTGCGCTGCCCCGATATCGACGGGGTCCTCGTGGGCGGGGCGAGCCTCGATGCGGCTGCGTTCGTGGGAATCGCCCGGGCTGCTGCCATCGCCACCCGTTGAGTTTGCTAGCGTCTCCAACGGTCATGGACCAGAGGAGGAAGATCCAGTGCTGACCGCAATCATTGTCGTACTACAGGTGCTGGCATGCCTCGCCTTGATCTTCCTCATCCTCATGCACAGCGGCAAGGGCGGCGGCCTGTCCGACATGTTCGGTGGCTCGGTCGGCTCCGCGGCCGCCGGTTCGACGGTGGTCGAGAAGAACCTCGACCGGATCACCGTCACCGTGGCTGTGATCTTCGCCTTCACGAATCTGATCCTCATCATGCGCCTGCAGTGACCGATTCCGGCGCCGAGCCCGTCGAGCGCCGCCCCCGTGTCGCTCTCCGGTGGAGCGAGTACCGTGCCCGGTGGAGATTGCCCCTGGTGATCATCGTCATCATCGGGGCAGTGGCCATCATCGACCACCTCGGTTCTCAACGGATCAGCCAGGTCGATGAATTGGCGCCTCCGGCACTCGTTGCCGCCACCGGCGGATCGACCACCGTCCATCTCGACCGTCCCTGGGACGGGTTCAACCCCGACACCCCCTCGGGGGCGACGTCATCGACGCCGACGCTGCTCAGCTCAGTGCTGCCCAGCGCCTACATCGTGTCTCCCAAACTGGTCCCGCAGGTCAACAACGACCTCCTGTTGAGCGTCGAGGCCACCTCGACGGCACCGTTGACGATCCAGTACGTGATCAGTCCCCACGCGGTGTGGTCCGACGGAGTGCCGGTCAGTGCGGAGGACTTCATCTATGCCTGGCAGTCCCAACGGGGGGACGGGGTCGATGTCGACGGACAGCCTGACCAGATTGCCTCGACGCTCGGGTACCGGGACGTGGCCTCGGTCACCGGCAGCAACGGCAGGAAGACGGTCACGGTGGTGTTCAGCACCCCCTTCACCGACTGGCGCGTCATGTTCGACCACATGGTGCCGGCCCACATCGCCATGCGGGTGGGCTGGAACAGCGGGTTCGATCTCTTCGATCCAGCGGTCGACCTTTCCGCCGGGCCGATGATCGTGCAGTCTGCCTCGGGAGACTCGAGTGCGGTGTTGGTGCGGAACCCCAAGTGGTGGGGGACGCCGGCCGTTCTGGACCGGGTGGTCGTCTCGGTGGCACCGACCCAGAGCGCCTGGCTCGGGGCTCTGGCCGGGTCCAGTCGTGCCGTGGCCCAACCGGCCCAGTTCAACTTGGGCACCCTCGACGCGGTGTCATCTCTGCCGAATACCCAGAGCTCCGTCAAGCCGTCTCTGAGCTTCTTGCAGCTGGAGTTCAACGTGAAGTCACCCGTCACCGGCAAGGTTGCCGTGCGCCAGGCGATCGCTCACGCCCTGGACCGCACCGCGATCCTGACGAAGACGTTCTCCTCCATTGAGCCGGACCTGGTGGTGAGCCAGGACCATCTGGCCGCCACTTCGCAATCGACCTACAACGCGTCATCGGCATCCGGCGAGTACGCCCACGCCGATCCGGCAACCACCGACCAACTGCTGAAGAGCCTGGGGTTCCACCAGGACCAGACCGGCAACTACGTCGATGTCGATGGAAGTCAGCTGACCATTCGGATGGCGGTCGAGTCCGGGGATCCCTGGATCGGCGAGGTAGCGGCTGGCATCAGTACCCAATTGCGGAGCGCGGGCATCTCGGTGGTGACCTTCCCCGTGGCGGGGAGCGCCGGCCTGGCTGCAGCCGCTGCCGCCAACTCCTACGACATGGCGCTGGTCACCCGAGTCTCGAGTCCGTTCCAGACGGTCACCGAGGGCTGGTACTCCGACGGCCAGGGGCCCGTGGGCCCGGACGACTCGGAGAATTGGAGCAAGTTCGACGATCCTGAGGTGGACCAGCTCTTCCTGCAGGCCTCCCAGGCGTTGAACCCGGTGACCGGAAGCACCATCTATACGCAGATCGACGATCAATTGTGGGATCAAATGGTCGCACTTCCCCTGTTCGGGGAGCCGGCCCTGCTCGCCAACGGGGTGCAGATCGCCGGCCCCGTTTACAACGCCTCGGAGGACGGCATCCTCTGGAACGTGGCCCTCTGGACGATGCTCAAGCCCGGTCCGTCACATTCGCAGGCGTGAGGGGCCCGGAAGCTCGGGCCGTCACTGCGGGGCACATCCGGCGACCGGCGCCTGAACTTCCGTCGACCCAGGCCGCGCTACCATGCCAGACGCCCCGATAGCGATATCGGAGTCACTTCGTCGGAGTGGCGGAATAGGCAGACGCGCTAGCTTGAGGGGCTAGTGCCCGAAAGGGCGTGGGGGTTCAAGTCCCCCCTCCGACACGCTCCAGGTCCACGCCCTGCAGGCCTGGGACCTGGGAGTTTCTAGCGTCGCCGTTTTCAGCGACTCGCTCCAGGTCCACGCTTCGCAGTGTTGACGTCAGCTGGACCTCTTCGGTGGAACCGATGCGCCGGTACCGCACAGTCAGCCCGAGTGCCTGGTAGAGCGCAGCTCGGTCGGCCTGCTCAATGCGCCCGAGCAACTCGGGCAAGTCTCGCAGTGCCGTGAGCGTCTCGACCACCTCGTCGAGACTGAGCGGCCTCGGGGCCGGAGGGGCGGTCGCCAACACCGACTGGGCGGCGTCCTTCTCCCGCTGGGTGGCCGCTATCCGAGAGGCGATGACGTCGGCGGGGATACC
>Ga0208479_1000035_pt1 | contig 14053 bp, 9 predicted proteins | sample NGESurdeep072012_7_FD_184464 | JGI IMG/M metagenome (GOLD analysis project Ga0208479, IMG submission 184464) | Arctic peat soil microbial communities from Barrow, Alaska - NGEE Surface sample 415-3 deep-072012 (SPAdes) | ecosystem: Environmental > Terrestrial > Soil > Wetlands > Peat ... | reverse complement strand
CGCCGGCGAGCGGCTCGTCGAGATCGCCGAAAGCGCCAAGGGCGCGGCACGTGACGACTCGGTGCGTCTGGCCTGGCGCGGCACGCCCGAGCATCCGAAGACAGTCGACGAAAGGCTCAGCCACGCGCTCGTCCATGGCATCACCGACTTCATCGTCGAGGACACCGAGGCCGCGTGGCAGCGCATCCGAAGCGAAGGCGGCCGGCCGTTGCACGTCATCGAAGGCCCGCTGATGACCGGAATGAACGTCGTCGGCGACCTGTTCGGCCAGGGCAAGATGTTCTTGCCGCAGGTCGTGAAGTCGGCGCGCGTCATGAAGCAGGCGGTGGCGCATCTGCTGCCCTATATCGAGGCGGAAAAGAAGCTTTTCGTCGACGCCGGCGGAGAAGCGAAGGCCAAGGGCAAGATCGTCATCGCCACGGTCAAGGGCGACGTCCACGACATCGGCAAGAACATCGTCACCGTCGTCCTCCAGTGCAACAACTTCGAGGTCGTCAACATGGGCGTGATGGTCGCCTGCCAGGACATCCTGGCCAAGGCGAAGGTCGAGGGCGCCGACATCATCGGGTTGAGCGGCCTGATCACGCCGAGCCTCGAGGAGATGCAGCACGTCGCCTCGGAGATGCAGCGCGACGAGTTCTTTCGCATCCGCAAGATCCCGCTCCTGATCGGCGGCGCGACGACGAGCCGCGTCCACACGGCAGTGAAGATCGCTCCGCACTACGAGGGCCCGGTCGTCTACGTCCCCGACGCGAGCCGCTCGGTCGGCGTCTGCAGCGACCTGCTCAGCGACGAGCGCGCCGCCGCTTACATCGAAGGTCTCGAGGCCGACTACGTCCGCGTCCGCGAGCAGCACGCGAGCAAGAAGGCGACGCCGCTCGTCTCGCTCGCCGAGGCGCGCGCCAACAAGACGCCGATCGACTGGCAGGCCTACGTGCCGCCGGTGCCGAAGTTCATCGGCCGGCGCGTGCTGAAGAACCAGGACCTGGCGGAGATCGCCGAGGTCATCGACTGGGGCCCCTTCTTCCAGACCTGGGATCTCGCCGGCCCCTATCCGGCGATCCTCACCGACGACATCGTCGGCGAATCGGCGCGCCGCGTCCTCTCCGACGGCAAGCGCATGCTGCGCCGCGTGATCGAGGGGCGCTGGCTCACCGCGAACGGCGTCGTCGCCCTATATCCGGCGGCGACCGTGGGCGACGACGACATCGAGATCTACAGCGACGAGTCGCGCCGCGAGGTCCTGATGACGTGGCGCGGGCTGCGCATGCAAAGCGTTCGTCCGGTGGTCGACGGCGTGAAGCGGCCCAATCGCTGTCTCGCCGATTTCATCGCCCCGAAGGGCTCGGGACGCTCCGACTACATCGGCCTGTTCGCCGTGACGGCCGGAATCGGCGTCGAGCGCAAGGTAAGGCAGTGCGAGATCGACCTCGACGACTACAGCGCCATCATGCTCAAGGCGCTCGCCGACCGCCTCGCCGAAGCGTTCGCCGAAGCCTTGCACCGACGCGTGCGCACCGACCTGTGGGGCTACGCGGCGGGCGAATCGCTGAGCGTCGCCGACCTGGTCGCCGAGCGCTACCGCGGCATCCGTCCGGCGCCGGGCTATCCGGCCTGCCCGGATCATCGCGTCAAGCGCGACCTGTTTCGCGTACTCGCGTGCGCCGAGATCGGCATGAGCCTTACCGAGAACCTCGCCATGCTTCCGGCCGCGAGCGTCAGCGGCTTCTACCTCGCGCACCCCGACGCCGCGTACTTCAACGTCGGCAAGATCGGGCCCGATCAGATCCGCGACTGGGCGCATCGCAACGCGCTCGGCAACGCCGAGGCCGAGCGCGCCCTGACGACGCTGCTCTGAGGCTGGGCGTCTGCGCCGACCGCGGCGTCGTCACTGCGCCTGCAGGACGCGCCGGTACTGGATCGCCTCGGCGAGATGCGCCGAATCGATGCGGTCGCTCCCCGTGCACCGCGCGCAGCTCGCCGCCGAGCGAAAGCTCGCCGGCGAACTCGTACGCGGCCAGCCGCTCGGCGTCGATCTGTCCGGCGGCGGCGAGGATGCCGAGGGCGATCGGCAGGTCGAAGCGGCCCGATTCCTTCGGCAGGTCGGCCGGCGCGAGGTTGACCGTCACGCGCTTGTTGTGCGGAAACTCGAGCCCGCTCGTCTGCAAGGCGGCGCGGACGCGCTCGCGCGACTCCTTCACTTCGGTCTCGGCGAGGCCGACCAGTGTGAAGCTCGGCAAGCCGTTGGCCAGATGGACTTCGACCGTGACCTCGGGCGCCTCGAGCCCGCGCAAGGCCCTGCTGTGAAGGGCGGCGAGGCTCATGGGGAGGGCGAGCGAAATGGACGCGCGACGAAAGTCGAGGAGGCCCGGCATTGTGAACGCCGCGACCGGCGACACCCCCGGGGACGACCAGGGACGAGACGGCACCAGCACAGTGCAGCTCCCGCCGAAAGCGGCGCCTTGGCTTGGTGCTTCGGGCCGGATCTCGATGCGTGAATCGGCTTTGGGCCGCGGCACAGCCGCTTGGTGGTGCTTGGCACGCATCGTGCAAAAGTGCCACCAATCGCAACGACCCGGAGCTCCTCGATGAAGAAGAAATCCCTGATCCTCCTGCCCTTGCTTGTCGCCAGCTGGATCGGCGCGCAGGCGCAGACCGCGGCGCCCGCGCCCGCGCCCGCGGCCGCGGCGGCATCGGCACCCGAGCCGACGCCCTCGCCATTCACGGCCAACATCAACCTGACGAGCAACTACAAGTTCCGCGGCCAGGATCAGGGCACGCTGAAGGCGTGGTCGCCGGCGGTCCAGGGCGGATTCGACTGGACGCAGAACGGCTTCTATCTCGGCAACTGGAACTCCAACGTCAGCTTTGCCGGCAACATCGAGATGGACCTGTACGGCGGCTACCGCGGCGAGATCACCAAGGACTTGACCTATGACGTCGGCATCCTGCAGTACTACTACCCGCGGAACAGCGACAACGTACCGTTCAGCTTCGACACGACCGAGATCTACGGCTCGCTGGCATACAGCTTCTTCACGCTGAAGTACTCGCACACGGTCTCGAGCGACTACTTCGCCCTCGGCGCGATCAACCAGGCGAGCGAAGGCCTGGCGTCCCGGCCGAAGGGCCGCAACACCGGCTACCTCGACCTGAGCGCCAACTACGAGGCGGTCAAGGGGCTGACGCTGAACGGGCACATCGGCTACACGCGGCTTGCGGGGGACCTGCGCGACGCGATGAACACGAGCGGAGCGACGCCGGTCCACGCCTACGCCAACTACACCGACTGGAAGGCCGGTGCGACCTACGACCTCGGTTCGGGCTTCACGGTCGCCGGCGCCTTCGTCGGCGCGAGCAACAAGAGCGTCTGGGGCGACGTCAACAAGACGCGCTTCATCGTCACGCTGGGCAAGACCATGTAGTCGCCGCCGGCGCGTCGGCAACGCCGCGCCGGTGCCGCCTTTGTTCATTTTTCTTTGGAGGGAGTGCGTCCATGAAGATGGTGACTGCGATCGTCAAGCCGTTCAAGCTCGACGAAGTGCGTGAGGCCCTGAGCGCCATCGGCGTCCAAGGGGTCACGGTGACAGAAGTCAAGGGTTTCGGCCGGCAGAAAGGACATACCGAGCTCTATCGGGGCGCCGAGTACGTCGTCGATTTCCTGCCCAAGGTGAAGATCGAGGCCGCCGTCGACGACGCGATCGTCGACCGCGTCATCGAGGCGATCGAAGCGGCGGCGCGCACCGGCAAGATCGGTGACGGCAAAGTCTTCATCTCGAACCTCGATCAGGTTGTCCGCATCCGAACCGGCGAGACCGGCAAGGACGCGCTTTGAACGCGGCCGGGAAAGAACAACACATCATGAAAAAGCTTCTCCTCGCTTTCGTCTTCGGCCTGTCCGCGCTCGCCTTCGGGCCGGGCGCCTTCGCGCAGGCTGCCTCGGACGCCGCGCCCGCGCCCGCCGCCGCCTCGGCGGCCATGGCGGCGCCCGCACCGATGGCTGCCGCGTCTCCGGCGGCCGACGCCGCGTCGGCCGCTGCCGCCGCGGCATCGGCGCCCGTGCCGAACAAGGGCGACGTCGCCTGGATGATCGTCGCCACGGCGCTCGTCATCATGATGTCGGTGCCGGCGCTGGCGCTCTTCTACGGCGGCCTGGTCCGCAGCAAGAACATGCTGTCGGTGCTGATGCAGGTCTTCGTCACCTTCTCGATGATCGTCGTGCTGTGGTGCCTGTATGGCTACAGCCTCGCTTTCAGCGAGGGCAACATGTTTATCGGCGGCTTTGACCGATTGTTCATGAAAGGGCTGTTCGATCCGGCGACGCAGAACTTGACAAACACCGGGACGTTCAGCAAGGGCGTCGCCCTGCCCGAGCTCATCTACCTCGCGTTCCAAGCGACGTTCGCGGCCATCACCTGCTGCCTCATCGTCGGTGCGTTCGCCGAGCGGATGAAGTTCTCGGCGGTGCTCGTCTTCATGGCGCTGTGGTTCACATTCAGCTATTGCCCGATCGCGCACATGGTCTGGTTCTTTCCCGGCCCGGATGCGTTCACGAGCAAGGCCGTTGTCGACGCCACCACCGCTAAGGGCGGCATGATCTGGCAGTGGGGTGCGCTCGACTTCGCTGGCGGTACGGTCGTGCACATCAACTCTGCTGTCGCCGGCCTGGTGGGCGCGTTCATGGTCGGCAAGCGGATCGGCTACGGCCGCGAGGCCTTTACGCCGCACTCCGTCACTCTGACGATGGTCGGCGCGGCGCTGCTGTGGGTCGGCTGGTTCGGCTTCAACGCCGGCTCGGCGCTCGAGGCCAACGGCACGGCGGTGCTCGCCTTCATCAACACTTTCTCGGCCACGGCTGCGGCGGTGCTGGCCTGGTGCGTCGGCGAAGTGCTCTTCAAGGGCGGCAAGGCGTCGATGGTCGGCGCGGCCTCCGGCGCCGTGGCCGGCCTGGTGGCGATCACTCCGGCCTGCGGCAACGTCGGCCTGATGGGCGCGCTGGTGGTTGGCTTCGCCGCCGGCTTCGCCTGCCTGTGGGGCGTATCGGGTCTGAAGAAGCTGCTCGGCGCCGACGACTCGCTCGATGTCTTCGGCGTGCACGGGGTCGGCGGCATCGTCGGTGCACTGCTCACGGGAGTATTCAACACGCAGCTGCTCGGCGGCCCGGGCCAGGTGACCGACTGGGTGACGATGACGGTCGGCTCGGTGCCGATCCTCGACCAGGTCTGGATCCAGTTCAAGGCGATCTGCGTGACCATCGTCTGGTCGGGCGTCGTCGCGTTGATCGCCTACAAGATCGTCGACATGACGATCGGACTGCGCGTCACCGAGGAAGACGAGCGCGAGGGCCTCGACATCACGTCGCACGGCGAAACCGCTTATCACATCTGAGGTCGATTCACCTGACCGGGGGCCGCCGCGAGGCGGCCCTTTTTCTTGCCCGATGGGGAAGCGCTTGCGCCGCTGGTCGGGCGCCCCATATGCCTAGAATCGTCGCTTCCCCGCCCGCCTGACCGCCGCGCAACCGGCCCCAGCATGGTTCCCCACCTCATCACCGCGCTCACCGGCCCGATCAACGAGCTCGAGCAACGCATTCTCGAATCGCTGCCGGCGATCGAGCGGTGGTTCCGCCTCGAGTGGATGGAGCACACGCCGCCGTTCTACACCTCGGTCGACCTGCGCAACGCCGGCTTCAAGTTGGCGCCGGTCGATACGAACCTCTTTCCCGGCGGCTTCAACAACCTGACGACCGAGATGCTGCCGCTCGCCGTGCAGGCGGCGATGGCGGCGATCGAGAAGATCTGCCCGGAAGCGAAGAACCTGCTCCTCATCCCCGAGAAGCACACGCGCAATTCGTTCTACCTGATGAACGTGCAGCGGCTGATGGAGATCTTCCACCAGGCGGGCCTGAACGTGCGCCTGGGAACGCTCGACGACACGATCACCGCACCGACGCAAGTGCCGTTGCCCGACGGCAGCTCGCTCACCGTCGAGCCGCTGGTGCGCACGCGTGGCCGCCTGGGCCTCAAGGATTTCGACCCCTGCACGATCCTGCTCAACAACGACCTGTCCGCGGGCATTCCGAAGATCCTCGAGAACCTGCACGAGCAGTACCTGCTGCCGCCGCTGCACGCCGGCTGGGCGATCCGGAGAAAGACGAACCACTTCGCCGCCTACGAGGAAGTGGCGAAGAAGTTCGCCAAGCTCCTCGGCATGGACCCCTGGCTCATCAATCCGATGTTCGCGCGCTGCGGCGAGGTGAACTTCAGCGAAAAGGACGGTGCCGGCCTCGAGTGCCTGACGAGCAACGCCGAGACGCTGCTCGGCAAGATCCGCCGCAAGTACAAGGAATACGGGATCCAGGAAAAGCCCTTCATCATCGTCAAGGCCGACGCCGGCACCTACGGCATGGGCATCATGACGGTGCGCGACCCGAAGGAGCTGGCCGACCTGAACCGGCGTTCGCGCAACAAGATGAGCGTCATCAAGGACGGCCAGGAGGTGAGCGAGGTCATCCTCCAGGAGGGCGTGCCGACCTACGAGCGCGTCAACGATTCGGTTGCCGAGCCGGTCGTCTACATGATCGACCGCTACGTCGTCGGCGGCTTCTATCGCGTCAACCCGGAGCGCGGCAACGACGAGAACCTGAACTCGCCCGGAGCGAGCTTCGTTCCGCTCGCCTTCGCCGGCTCGAACCAGCTGCCCAAGCCCGGCTCGAAGCCCGGAGCGAGCGCGCCGAACCGCTTCTACATGTACGGGGTGATCGCCCGCCTGGCTATGGTCGCGGCGAGCTACGAGCTCGAAGCGACCGACCCCGACGCCGAGATCTACGAGTAGCAGCTCCCGTTCCCGGGTGCGTGCCGCTCGATCGCGCAGGCACAATGTCGCTCGCCGTGGCCTGCCGTCGGCTTTCCATGTGACCCAGACCCGCACCGCTTCCGGCACGGCCGCGCTGACGCTCGGCGCTATCGGCGTCGTCTACGGTGACATCGGCACCAGCCCGCTCTATGCCCTGAAGCAGGTGTTCGCGCACGGTCACGTGCCCCTGGTGCCGGGCAACGTCTACGGCGTTCTCTCGCTCGTCTTCTGGACCATCACGGTCATCGTCTCGATCAAGTACGTGGCCCTGATCCTGCGTGCCGACAACAACGGCGAAGGCGGCCTGATCGCCATGCTGGCGCTGGCTTCGCAAGCCGTGAAGGATCGGCCGGAGCTGCGCCGGCGCCTGCTCTTCGTCGGCATCTTCGGCACGTCGATCTTCTTCGGCGATGGCGTGATCACGCCGGCGATCTCGGTGCTCGGAGCGGTCGAGGGCCTGCAGGTGGCCGCCCCCGCCCTGCATACCTGGATCGTGCCGATCTCGCTCGGCATCCTGGCGCTTCTGTTCATGTTTCAGCGCCACGGCACCGAACGCGTCGGCAGTCTGTTCGGGCCGGTGATGGCGGCCTGGTTCGTCGTCATCGCCATCCTGGGCCTCATGCACATCGGTGACAACGCGGCCATCCTGAAGGCGCTCTCGCCGCACTACGCCTTGCTCTTCCTGGTCCGCCAGCCGGCAGTGGCGTTCATCGCTCTCGGTGCGGTCGTGCTCTGCGTCACCGGCGCAGAAGCGCTCTACGCCGACATGGGCCACTTCGGCAAGCGGCCGATCCGCCTGGCCTGGTTCGGCGCGGCGATGCCGGCGCTCGTCGTCAACTATTTCGGCCAGGGCGCGATGCTGCTGGCCGATCCGTCCAAGGTCGGCAATCCCTTCTTCGAGATGGCGCCGACCTGGGCGCTCTACCCGCTGATCGCGCTTGCCACTTGCGCGGCGGTGATCGCTTCGCAGGCACTCATCACCGCCGCGTTCTCGGTGACCAAGCAGGCGATCCAGCTCGGCTACCTTCCGCGTCTGCGCATCCTGCACACGTCGGTGCTCGAAACCGGGCAGGTCTACGTGCCGTTCATCAACTGGGGGCTGTTTTGCGGCGTCGTCGTCGCCGTCGCTCTTTTCGGTTCGAGCGACGCCCTTGGCGCGGCCTACGGCATCACGGTGACGATCGACATGCTGATCACGACGACGATGACGTTCTTCGTCGTCCGCTACGGCTGGAAGTATCCGTGGCCGATCGTCTTCGCCGCGACCGGCTTCTTCTTCCTGATCGATTTCACCTACCTGTCGGCCAACATCGTCAAGGTCATCGAGGGCGGCTGGTTCCCGCTTCTCATCGGCGCCATGATGTTCACGCTGATGATGACGTGGAAGCAGGGCCGCCGGCTGATGTCGGAGAGCCTGCGCGCCGACGCGATCGATCTGAAGAGCTTCCTCGAATCGGTCTTCATCAGCCCGCCGATACGCGTTCCCGGCACCGCCGTCTTCCTGGTCAGCGACCAGGGGCTGACGCCGAATGCCCTGCTGCACAACCTCAAGCACAACAAGGTGATGCACGAGCGCAATCTCTTCGTCACCGTGCGCCACCACGAAGTCCCCTGGATCGCCAAGGCGGAGCGCTGCGACATCGAGCCGCTCGAGCACGACTGCTGGCAGGTGACGCTGCACTTCGGCTTCAAGGACGAGCCCGACGTGCCGCAGGCGCTCGAGCGCCTGCGCGCCAGCGGCTGCACCGTCGACGACATGGACACGTCGTATTTCCTGTCGCGCGACATCGTCATCCCGACGTTGGGAGGCGGCATGGCCGACTGGCGCGAGAAGCTCTTTGCCGGCATGCATCGCAACGCGTCGGCGGCGGCCGATTACCTGCGCTTGCCGACCAATCGCGTCGTCGAGCTCGGCTCAAAGCTCGAGATATGAAGCCCGATGGCGCCTTGCCGCTGTCGCGGCTGCGCTGCCCCCCGAGGGGGCCGAGTGCCGCGGCTCCGTGCCGGCCTGCGCCGGCATGGACGGCACGAGGAGGCGTTGTGTCTCGCAACGCCGCGGCCTGCAAGGCCGGCCGGGCTTGGGAACGGCCCGGCGCCCGGCCGGTTCGCGCTTGAGCCAATCGCGACTCGGCGATATCTCGCTCTCGGCCGTGACGGCCGGCTTTGTCGCCGTGCTCGTCGGCTTCACGAGCTCGGTGGCGATCGTCTTCCAGGCAGCGCAGTCGCTCGGCGCGACACCGGCCCAGGCGGCGTCGTGGATGTGGGCGCTCGGCTGGGGCATGGGCCTGGCGACGCTGCTGCCCTCGCTGTGGCTGCGCAAGCCCGTGATGATCGCCTGGAGCACGCCCGGCGCGGCGGTGCTCGCCATTGCCGGCGCGGGCGGCGGCTTCGGCATGCCGGAAGCGACCGGCGCATTCATCGTCTGCGCACTGCTCATCATCGCCGCCGGCGCGACGGGAAGCTTCGAGCGCGTCATGGATCGCATTCCGATGCCGCTGGCCGGTGCGCTGCTGGCCGGCGTGCTCGCCCGCTTCGGACTCGACGCGTTCTCCGCGCTGCAGTCGTCGCTCGGCCTCGTCCTCGCCATGCTCGCCGCCTACCTGCTCGGGCGCAGGGCGTGGCCGCGCTACGCGGTGGTCGGCGTGCTGGCAACCGGGATCGGCTACGCCGCCGCATCCGGGCAGCTGCGACCCGCCGCGCTGCAGTGGGCGTTGACCAAGCCGGTCTTGACCGTCCCCGAGTTCAGCTGGCGCGCGACCGTGAGCCTGGCCCTGCCGCTCTTCATCGTCACGATGGCGTCGCAGAACCTGCCCGGCGTCGCCGCGATCCGCGCCGCCGGCTATCGCCTGCCGATCTCCAGGCTCATCACCCTGACTGGAGTCGCGACGCTCGTCCTCGCTCCGTTCGGCGCCTTCGCCCTCAACTTCGCGGCGATCACCGCGGCGATCTGCATGGGCCGCGAAGCCCACGCCGACCCCGACCGGCGCTGGGTCGCGGCGGCGGCGTGCGGCGCGATCTATTGCGCGATCGGTGTCTACGGCGCCGCCGTCGCCGGACTGCTCGCCGCGTTTCCGCGCGAGCTGGTCGTCGCCGTCGCCGGCCTGGCCCTCCTCGGCACGATCGGCGGCGGCCTGGCTGCCGCGCTGCAGGACGAGGCGTACCGCGAGGCGGCGCTCGTCACCTTCCTCGTCACCCTGTCGGGGCTGAGCCTGGGCGGCGTCGGTTCGGCCCTCTGGGGCGTCGTTGCCGGCGCGCTCACGCTCTTTGTGCAACAGTGGCGGCCCCGCTTCGCCAAACGGCGCGGGCCTTCGCCATGAGACTTCTCTTCGTCGCCGACCCGCTCGAAAGCTTCAACGTCAAGAAGGACTCGACCTTCGTCATGATGCGCGAGGCCGCCAGCCGCGGCCACGCGCTCTTCGCCTGCGAGCCGCAGGATCTGCTCTGGGAGCGCGGCGCGAAGGTGGCGACCCATGTCCGGGAGATCGCCTTGACCGGCGACACGCTGGCCTGGTTCACGGAAGCCGAAGTCCCGGCGGGCCGGACGCGCGCGCGCGCGGCGCTCGCCGATTTCGGCGCCGTCCTGATGAGGAAGGACCCGCCCTTCGACGCCGAGTACTTCTACGCCACGCATCTGCTCGAGCAGGCCGAGCGCGAAGGGGCGCGCGTCTTCAACAAGCCGCAGGCCTTGCGCCACCACCCGGAAAAGCTCGCGATCCTCGAGTTCCCGCAGTTCATCGCCCCGACGCTGGTGACGCGCGATCCCGACGAGCTCAAGCGCTTCCACGCCGAGCATGGAGACGTGATCCTGAAGCCGCTCGACGGCATGGGCGGCGCCGGCATCTTTCGCGTCGCCGCCGACGGCATGAACCTCGGCTCCATCGTCGAGACGCTCAACGCCCGCGGCGCGCATACCGTCATGGCGCAGCGCTATCTTCCCGACATCGTTCGCGGCGGCGACAAGCGCGTCCTCGTCATCGCCGGCGAGCCGGTGCCGTTCGTGCTGGCGCGCATTCCGCAGGGCAACGAGATCCGCGGCAACCTGGCCGCCGGCGGCAAGGGCGTCGCGCAACCGATCTCGGCGCGCGACCGCGAGATCGCCGAGCACATCGGGCCCCTGCTTGCGGCGCGCGGCCTGCTCCTGATCGGTCTCGACGTCATCGGCGACAGCCTCACAGAAATCAACGTGACGAGCCCGACGTGCTTTCGGGAGATCACCGACCAGTCGGGCTTCGACGTGGCCAAGGTCTTCATCGACGCACTCGAGTCGGCGCTGAGCTGAGCTCGGGGCTCCGGTCATGGCGGTCCTTTCGCTCTCGGGCGCGCATCTCGCCTACGGCCACGTCGCCCTGCTCGACGGCGCCGCACTTTCGCTCGAGGCGGGCGAGCGGCTCGGCCTGATCGGCCGCAACGGCACCGGCAAGTCGTCGCTGCTCAAGGTCGTCGCCGGCCTCGAGAAGCTCGACGACGGCCTGCTCCAGTTGACGCAGGGCCTGCGCATCCGCTACGTGGCGCAGGAGCCGATCCTCGCTGCCGAAGCGTCGGTCTTCGCTACGGTCGGCGAGGGCGTCGCCGAGGCGCGCGGCGTGCGCGAGCGCTACGAGGCGCACGCGTCGGGCGACGACCTCGACGCGCTGCAGACGCGGATCGAGACGCTCGATGCGTGGAACTGGGAGCAGCGCGTCGAGACGACGCTGGCGCGCCTGCATCTCGACGGCGCGCGGCGCATCGGCGAGCTGTCCGGCGGAACCTTGAAGCGCGTCGCGCTGGCGCAGGCGCTGGTCGCCGTTCCCGACGTGCTGCTGCTCGACGAGCCAACCAACCATCTCGATCTCGACTCGATCGCCTGGCTCGAGGAGTTCCTCAAGGGCTTTCGCGGCAGCGTCGTCGTCGTCAGCCACGATCGGGCCTTTCTCGACGCGGTGGCGACGCGAATCGTCGAGCTCGATCGCGGCGTCCTGCGCAGTTATCCGGGAAACTTCGCCGCCTATGAGGCGCGCAAGGTCGAGCAGCTCGCCTCGGAAGCGCTGGCCCAGGCGCGTGCCGACAAGCTCCTCGCGCAGGAGGAAGTGTGGGTGCGTAAGGGCGTGGAGGCGCGGCGCACGCGCAGCGTCGGCCGCGTCGCCCGGCTCGAGGCGCTGCGCCAGGCGCGCGCGGCGCGGCGCGAGACGCTCGGCCGCGTTCGCCTCGAAGCCGACTCGGGCGTGCCGAGCGGCAAGATAGTCGCGGAGCTGAAGAACGTCTCGATGCGCTTCGGCGACAAGCTGATCGTCAAGGACTTCTCGGCGACGATCCTGCGCGGCGACAAGGTCGGCCTGATCGGGCCGAACGGCAGCGGCAAGACGACCTTGCTCAAGCTCATCCTCGGCGACCTGCAGCCGACCTCCGGCACCGTCCGGCAAGGCACGCGCATCGAGGTCGCCTACTACGACCAGATGCGCAGCGCCCTCGACCTCGACGCGACGCTCGCCGACAGCGTCAGCCCGGGCAGCGAATGGGTCGAGACGGCGGGCGGCAGGAAGCACGTGATGAGCTATCTCACCGACTTCCTGTTCTCGCCGGAGCGCGCCAACTCGCCGGTGCGCACGCTCTCGGGCGGCGAGCGCAATCGCGTCCTTCTCGCCCGCTTGCTGGCATTGCCGGCCAACGTGCTCGTGCTCGACGAGCCGACCAACGACCTCGACATCGACACGCTCGAATTGCTCGAGGAGATGTTGCAGAGCTATGTCGGCACGGTCTTCCTGGTCAGCCACGACCGGCGCTTTCTCGACAACGTCGTGACGAGCACGATCGCCTGGGAAGGCGACCAGGCGCCGGGCCTGTGGCGCGAGTACGAAGGCGGCTACGAGGACTGGCAGACGCAGCGCGCGCGCTCGATCGGCTTGCGCGAGGCCGGGCGCAGCGGCGGCACCGTCGCCAAGCCCGCGGCGCCGGCGCGTGCGCCTGCGGCCGCAAGCGCGGCCGCGCCCGCGAAGCCGCGCAAGCGCAGCTACAAGGAGCAGCGCGAGTGGGACGAGCTGCCGGTCCGCATCGAGGCGCTCGAAGCCGAGCAGAAGGATCTCGCCGCGCTCATGGCGAGCGCCGATTTCTATGCCGGCGATCCGGTCCGCGTCGAGGCGGCGCAGATGCGCTACACGCAGATCGACGACGAGCTGCTGCAGGCGCTCGAGCGCTGGGAAGCGCTCGCCTCGCGCTGAGCGCGGCCTCGACGCGACCTCTGACCGAACCGAATCAGAGCCTGCTGCGCTCGGCGGCGAGCGCTTTCCAGAAGCGCGCGTCCTGCGAGGTCGCGAAGTTGATTCGCATCAGCGTCGTCGGCCGGGGCTCGGCGTGGAACAGGGCGCCCGGCGCGATCAGCCAGTCGTCGAGCAGGGCGCGCGCGAGGCGCTCGGTGTCGATGCCGGCATCGACCCAGCCGAACAGCCCGCGCGGCTCGGCGACGAAGCGGCAGCCGTGCGTCTCGGCGAGTCGCACGGTGCGCGCCCGCGCCGCCGCGAGGCGCTGCACGACGCGCTCGGCGTGGCGGCGCAGCCACCCCTGCTCGAGGCAATGGGCGAGCGCCAGCTCGCCGCTAGCCGGCGTCGTCAGCGTCGAGAGCAGCTTGGTGTCGACGAAGCGATCGACCAGCGCGGCCGGCGCGGCGAGGTAGCCGACGCGCCAGCCCGGGGCCAGGATCTTCGAGAAGCCCGAGACGTAGATCGTCCGCTCGAGCGCGTCGAGCGCGGCCAGGCGCGGCGCGTGCGCCGGCGCCAGGTGCGAGTAGGTGTCGTCCTCGACGATGCGAAAGTCGTGCTCCTGCGCGAGGCGCAAGACGTGGTGCGCGGCGCTCAACCCGAGCGACGCGCCGGTCGGGTTGTGCAGCACCGAGACGGTGACGTACAGGCGCGGCTGCTCGGCGGGCTTTTGCGCTTCGACGAGGCGGCGCATCGCCGCGACGTCGGGCCCGTCGGCGCCGCGCGGCACCGGCAGGACGCGCATGCCGAGCGCGGCGAGCCGGGCGTACTCGACCGACCAGCCGGGCTCGTCGACGAGAACGCTGTCGCCGCTGCGCAGGAGCGTCCGCGTCACGATGTCGAGGGCGTGCGTCGCGCCCATCGTCGTGACAATCTGCCCGGCGCTCGCGGCGATGCCCAGATCGGCGAGCTTCAATGCCAGCGCCTCGCGCAGGCGCGGCTCGCCGGCCGGATCGCCGTATTGCAGC
>Ga0208479_1000034_pt1 | contig 14114 bp, 12 predicted proteins | sample NGESurdeep072012_7_FD_184464 | JGI IMG/M metagenome (GOLD analysis project Ga0208479, IMG submission 184464) | Arctic peat soil microbial communities from Barrow, Alaska - NGEE Surface sample 415-3 deep-072012 (SPAdes) | ecosystem: Environmental > Terrestrial > Soil > Wetlands > Peat ... | reverse complement strand
CAGCCTTCGCGCGTTTCGTGAGCAGCTTTAACCACAAATACGACCGTATGCTGATGCACTACGACATCGCGGTCGGCAAGACGCTGAAGCATCCGACGGCCACGGTGTTTGCGATTCTCGGTGTGTGCGTATTCAGCCTTGGCCTGTATCTGCTCCTCGGCGTGTCGTTCTTCCCGCGCACCGATCCCGGACAATTCGTGATCAATATCAAAGCTCCCACGGAAACGCTCATTGAGCTGACCAACGAGTACATCAAGCATGTCGAGGAAGACAACCGGCAGGTAGTACCCACGAGCGACCTGGGGATGATCATCTCCAACATTGGCATCACCCCTGACTTCTCCGCGATCTACATCACCAACTCGGGACAGCATACGTCATTCGTGCAGGTCAGCCTGAAGGAAGACCACAAAGTTGGCAGCTACGAATACATGGATCGCGTGCGACGAAAGCTCTCTGACGATCTTCCAGAACTTTCGACCTATTTCCAAACCGGCGGCCTGGTGGATGCCGTCGTGAACCTAGGGTTGCCCGCGCCGATCGATTTGGAGGTCAGCAGCAGCGACATGAATTCGGCATACGCTACCGCACAAGATCTGGCCCGGAAGATTCGCGGCGTAAGGGGAGTCAGCGACGTTCTGGTTCCGCAGGATTTGGATTATCCCGGCATCAGCCTCGCTGTGAGTCGCGAGATGGCGGCGAAGCTCGGCTTGTCCTCGAAAGAAGTTGTGGATAACGTGAATATTCCAATCTTCAACGGGTTCCTGTATCCTGCGCGCTCGCGCGAAGCTGCGTTGCGCACAGGCCAGACAGGAGCAGTTGCGCGACTTGAAGGACCGCATCGCGAACGACGTGTGCACCAGTTGACTGAACGCCGATGCTGCTTACAGCCGGATCTCGGTGACGCAGCAGTTTGTCGACCAGACCAATCTCGCGGCGGACCTGTCGCAGACGCGCTACACGTTAGGGCTGGGCTCGATCGCGGAATTGAGCCAGGCGCAGCTGCAGCAAACCGAAGCGCAGATCCAGTTCGCCGCGGCGAAGTATCAGTGCCGGATTGCCGAGGCAGTGCTGCGGTTTCAGATTGCGGCGCCGTGACGAACTGTGCTGCTGGATAGTAAGCAGGCGGTTATTTCTGTCCAGGTCCCATCGGCAAGTCTTCTTCCGGGAAGTTGCAAGTGCCGAGGCCCCTCGTCCGGTACTCAATGTCAGTAACGTCGGACAAATAACCGCCACGCTCATTCTCTCGTGTTACAAATATGGCACTTAGATCATACTTGGCGGGTCTGCAAAACCTTTATCCGTGGGTTCGATTCCCACCCGCGCCTCCAGAAACATGGTTGCTGTGACTATGGTCACAGCCAGAGAAGCTGCTGCGACGGGACAATAATCGTAGTCCGTAGCCGGACGGAGTGGTATCCGGCCTGTCGCAGTTTCGATTTGTCATGAAGAGTTTTGGAATCCTCACCAATCGCAAACGGGCGATCATCGCCCTTATACACACCGTACTGTTTCTTTGTATCGCGGCCCTGCAAACTGAGCTCTCGCACGCCGCGGCGTTCTCGCTGCACGGCGACAAAGTTGTCGGGGGAGTCGTCCTGCTGACGATTTACACCATCGTGACTACTGTGCTGTTAATTCTGCTGCGCGCCGCCAATTGCGCCACCGAAAAGCTGTACTTCGCGCTCTGCGCCACCAGTGCCGGGCTGGGATTTCTGCGGATTTTCCTGGGCGACCCCGTACTGCACGCCGGGGTGCTTCGCGTCTTGCTGCTGTCGGGTGCTGTGGTGGTGGGCACCATAATCCTGCGCACACACTCGGCGGCTGCTCCTACCGAAGAAATCGAACCGCGCTAGCTGATGTCATCCGCTGCCAGGCGGCTTTCTGGCTTCCAGCATCTCCGCAAGTTCCATGTGACCTTTTTCCCGCGCCATCTCGGCCGCGGTCCGTCCCGTGTCGGAACGGATGCCCGGGTCAGCTCCAGCGCTAAGCAAAGCCTTGGCCAACTCCGCATTGTTGTTCACCGCCGCTTCATGCAGCGCAGTGTATCCGGACTGTTGCTGCGCGTCAGGATTGGCGCCCGCCGCCAGCACTAGTTTCACGACTTCGAAATTGCGCGACGCCGCTGCCGCGTTAATCACCGCCACCTTCATTGGGTTATGCGATACGGCGTTCACAGCGGCCGCATATTGCAGCAACGCCTCCACAGCCGCAGGTTGTCCGAAGAACGCAGCGAGTTGCAGTGCGGTGAATCCGTCGCTGCTATAGGTTTTCGCCAGTCCCGAATCGTTCGCCAGCAATGCATGCAGGCGTGGAACGTCCCCCAGTGTCGCGGCCTCAAACACATCGAGCTCTCCAGCGGTGTTTCTCAACAAGTCCACGATCTCGAGTCTGAACCCGTAGCGGGCTTGCATTAATGCGGATATGCCAACCTCGTTGCGGGAACGCGCCAGCGCGGGATTGGCAGCAATGAGTTGCGCCACTTTGTCTTTGTTGTTTTCGCGGATGGCGTCGAACAATTCCTGTGCCATGCTGTGCTCCTTAACATTAGTTAGCATTGCTAACTAATTTATCTCGCGATACACTACAACAACGCGAGGCGGAAATCAATGGCAAACACCCGCAACAACGTCCTCGACCTGGCGGATGGCCTGCACTCGGCCGCCATCCATCTGTTGCGGCAAGTAAGGGTGGAGGATCGCGTCTGCGGTGTCGGCCCCGCCCAGCTTTCGGCGCTTTCGGTATTGGTTTTCGGGGGGAGCACGTCACTGAAGCAGTTAGCCGCGGTCGAGCAAGTCAGACCACCGACCATGGTGCGCATCGTGCGCGGGCTTGTGGAACAGCGACTGGCGCGAACTGGGTCCAACAAAGACGATCGACGAAAGATCACGATCGCGGCCACTGCAAGCGGCAAATCCCTGCTTATGCAGGCGCGAGAGCGGCGCGTGCAAGCCTTAGCCAGAGCTCTGAGTGCAATGACGGAAACGGAGCAGGAGGGATTGCGGGCGGCAGTCGCAGTATTGAAGAAAGTTCATGTTACGCCACCCGCTTCGTGATTATGATCTGAGATTAGTAGGCAGCTGCACCGGCTTCGGCGACGGCGTGGTCCTGCTCACCCGAGCCACCGCTGACGCCGATGGCGCCGACGACTTTTCCCTCACGCTTCAGGGGAATCCCTCCGGCGAAGATCATGATTTTGCCATTGTTGGACGCATGAATGCCGAAGAATTGTCCGCCGGATTGCGAGTGTGCGGCCAGGTCCCTGGTTGCGATGTCGAAGGCGCGGGCTGTATAGGCCTTCTTCTGCGAGATATCGATGCTGCCAATCCAGGCACCATCCATGCGCACATGGGCCACGATGTTGCCGCCTTCATCCGCCACTGCGATGTTCATAGGTTGTCCGATTTCTTTCGCCTTCTTCTCGGCGGCCACGATCACGCGGCGCGCGTCTTCCAGTTTCACTGCCGACATTCTTCCTCCACCAGCGTAAGTTGAGCCACGGACTGCATGCGTGGCGGTCTCCGACAATAACGGGTTGACGCGGAGTTTGGCAAGTTTGCGTTGCAAGCAATGGTTGGTACCGTTGCGCCGTGCCGGGGCAACCGTGCTGGATTTCTGGCGCAGAACACGTTACGGTAGAGCTATTGAGGCGCGGTACCCAAGTGGTAAGGGAGAGGTCTGCAAAACCTTTATGCGTGGGTTCGATTCCCACCCGCGCCTCCAACCTTTCCCAATGTGACATCGTGGCGCGCAGGTCCCTTGACTACAGCAGCCAGACTTCAAATGCGAGCCAGGAGGCACACTTTGGGACGGACGCGGCGAGACTGGGTTTGGATTGTGGTGATCGGGGGAGCGATCGCCGCCACAGCGGCGTTCCGGCCAAACCAGACTGTGCAAGAGGAACACTCCGGGATAGGCGAACCTCCTGCTTGGGCTTACCCGGTGCCTGCGCCAGACCGCAAAGTCGCTGCCGATGACGGAACGATCCGGAGGGTCCCGGACAGCTCTGTTGGTTACACGCTAACGCAGTTGAGTGACCGTTTTGCGGCTCCGGATTGGCACCCACAAGACCACCCACCCATGCCGACCGTCGTAGTTCATGGACGGAAACCCGATGTCCTGGCTTGCGGGCTTTGTCATAGAGCGGACGGGCCGGGAGGGCCTGAGAACGCCAGCATCTACGGATTACCGTTTGACTATATCGTTCAGCAGTTCGCGGACTACAAGAACGGAACTCGATCTACTGCGCTGCCCAACCGCCTTCCGCAGGCGTTGATGATTTCGCTGTCGAAGGCTGCTACGGATGAGGAGATCCGGGAGGCCGCCCGGTACTTTTCCTCAATCAAGCCAAGACGGAACATCCGGGTTGTAGAGACCGAGGGGGTCCCGAAGACATATGTGGCCAATTGGTTTCTGGCTACCGAGGAAGGCAAAGGTAGCGAACCGATTGGAGCCAGGATCATAGAAACTCCGGACAACCTTGAACAGTTCGAGAACCGCGACTCCCGCTCGAAGTTCATAGCCTACGTCCCTCCCGGGAGTCTCCGCAGGGGCGCGGCCATCGTCAATGGAAGAGTGCCTGGAAAGGCCCTAGCGTGTTCGACTTGTCATGGCAAGAACCTCACAGGCCTAGGTTCGGTGCCATCGATCGCTGGTCGCTCGCCAAGTTATATTGCGCGGCAGTTATATGAACTGCAGACCGGGACCAGGTCTGGCAAGGGTGCAGCCCTGATGCAGCAACCAGTCGCGAAACTCAGCCCGCAAGACATGATTTCCGTCGCTGCATACCTCGCATCACTCAATCCTTAACGCGATGGACCTTGCCGGACGGTTTTCTTTTTCGGTTAGGGTGAGCTTCATTCCAATTACGTGCCGCCATGTAATCAGCTAGCGGTTGTCCGCGAAGCTGACGTGGGGGATCCAGTCGCACATGAGCATGAAATGGAAGACATTACTGTTGCTGCTGCTCACGACGGGCTGCATGTCCGCACAACCCACCGCCTCGACTGGGGCGCATCCCGTCCCAGATGCAACTTCAGATGAGTACTCCTGCCACATGGATGGCTCGGTGGGGCACATTCCGCGGGATGTGCTGCAACTTCCGATCACGTTGCGCAACAACGTTGGCCACGTGAATGATCCGGTAGCCACTAAGAGCGAGGACGCCCAGACGTTCTATAACCAAGGGGGTTGCGTATCTGCACAGCTATGTCTGGATCGATGCCGCGCGCTCGTTAACAAAGACGCGACCTATTTGTGTCTCGCCGTTGGCGAAGAGGGCACTAGCGAAGTCCTCCTCGACATTGAGGTACTGGTAAAAGAGTTCGGCGAGAAGTTTCTGGTCGTAGTGATCGCCGATGCGCATCATGGAAAACTCGAAGAATCCGGCCATCGGCGGCGGCATCACAAACGTCTGGCCATGTCGCGAATCGATATCGAGCATCATGCCGCATGAGGCAAGCGCTTCAAGGATGTCGCAGGCCTCGGTTTCCGATTTCTTCCAGAGTCGTGCTGCGGTTTCGGCGGTGAAGGGCTTGATAGGAAGCAGCGCCACGAGTTCGGCTTCCGCCGGCGTGAACAGTAACTCGACGATTTGGAACAGCAACTCGGTCGGCGGGGCCCCTTGCGGGAAGCGATTAATTCGCTCCGATAGTTTGCGATAGCCCTCCCTGGCCGTATGGTGCGACATCCACCTAGCGTAGAACGAATCGGGCGCGGCGAAAGTGCAGGCATCACAGGTGCGTGTTCTTTTCGTTTATGCCACCTGCTGCGCGAACCCTCGCGGCGCGGAAAACTGCGGTCGCCTGGGTAAGTTAAAGCCTTAGCTCTTCCCGGGCCCCTGCGGCGGACTGTTTTGTCCTGCGCGCAGCTTCCACAGAATCTGTCGCAACATGCCGAGCCACAGTTCGGCGTCGCGGGCACTCAGATTCATGCGGTGGACCAACCGGCGAACCTTTTCCTCCGTGGCTGCAATCGTCGCGGGAGTGGCGTAGCCGCTGATGCTCAGAGCTTCCAGCAGGGACGTGGTGACGCGCTCGACATCACCCGCAGTCGCCATCTCTGGCAACTCGGGCGCATCGATCGTCTTGTTCTCGCGCACCAGTTCGTAGAGGGTGACGGCGACCGCCTGCCCGAGATTCATCGACACATGTTCGTCGCGGGTGGGAATGTTCAGCAGCCAATGACAGTGGCTCAGTTCTTCGTTGCTGAGGCCGAACTTCTCCGATCCGAAGAGCAGGGCGACGGGGGCTGCAGCCAGTTGTTGACGGATGAGTGCTGCGCCCTCGTCGAGTCTGCGAATGGGATGCAGCAAATCGCGGTGCTGGATTGAAGTGGTGCCGACAACCACAGCGCAATCGGCGATAGCCTCGGCCAGGCTTTTGTATTCTTCAGCACTGGCCAATAGGTCCGCGGCACCCATGGCCGAGCGCGCTTCGCGAAACGCCAGATCGTAAGGATTGACTACGCGCAACCGCAGGAACCCGAAATTGCTCATGGCGCGCGCGGCAGCACCGAGGTTGAGCGGATTGCGCGTGTCCACCAAAACGACGCGCAGGCGATCGAGTTCAACAGGCTGCACCAAGAGGCCTTATTTTACGATACGGGTGGGGATACAATGATGCGCAATTCCCACCCTTTGCTTCGCAAAGGATGGGGCACCCGAAACTGTTCTACTCCAGCACGAAGTCAATGTAGGCCGGCTCGATCTGCACGTGTTTGGCGGCCTGCTGCGACTTGGTCCAAACTGACCACTCGGAGTCCTTACCCAACCCCACGAACTCCGATTCCGTGCCGCGGATTCCCGGCTTCACATTGGCGGCCCATCCGATATCGGAGCGCGCCACACGACCCTGGCACTTTTCCATCAGGCTGCGGTAGAGCTGGCGGGCTGGCATCTTCCATGTGCCGGCGGGACTGCGCCGCAGCGCGACCTGGCGATCCACGGGGATGAATGCCGTCAGCTCGGACTGCGAGGCCATCATCTCGAGCCCCTTGCCTTTCGCGGTCGCGTTGTGACTGGAGTGGTGTCCGACTTTGTAGAACACGGTGCGAGCCAGCAGGTCTTTGGCGGTCACGGTGGCTTTCTTGCCGTCCGCTGCAGTCGTCTCCCACTTGATGGAGGGACTGTGCCACGACAGCCAGTTGCCTTCCTGGGCGTCGCCGGGGAAAAGCAGGACCTTGCCATCGGCGACGCGTTCAATCGCGAGCACCAGGCTGGTGTTGTTGGTGAACTTGTCGAGTTGAATCGCCAGGTTGGATGCCGAGTTGAGCCAATCGGTGTCAATCGACCGCCAGGCCTGCGAGCGATCCAGGTAGGTCGCGCCTAAGGCATCGGCGATGCGCGGATCACTACCCGCCAGCCGGAAGCGGGTGTCGAAGGGCGCTTCGGCGGTGGAATCATCGCCCGTCTTCGCTTTCTTGGAGGCGCCCATCTGCTGCAAGGCAGCGCGCGTGAGAGCGGTAAGAGCATAGAGCTCCGAGCTGCCATGCTCGCCTGTGTCGTGGATGGCATCGAGGTCACGAGGCGGTCCCAGGACGAAGAAGCGGAAGCCCGGAAGCCAATCGAGTTCAATTGCCGGCTCACCGGGATTTCGATACTCGGGCTGCCTGGTCAATCCGCGAACCGCGTCGATGGATTTGGTCGCGGCCGCCAGAAAGGTTGCGCCACCCGGTTGTCCAGCAGCGGGCATTACTACCTTCGTTTCTCCGAAGAATCCGAGGAGCGATTCCACGTCCATCGCCAACTGGTTGTTGCCGCCACTAGCCCGCAAGGCCTGCGCTGCCGCGGTCACCGCGATGGCCATGTCATCGCGCGACTTCGTCAACTTCTTCGCCAACGGGTCTTTGGGGTTTTCGGTCCACGCCATCCAGACATGGTCGATCTTCTTTTCTTTGGCTGAACTGAACTGGTCGGCAACCTTACCAAATCCGGAGAGATGGTCCTGATGCTGATGGGTTGCGACCACCAGGTGCAGGTGCCCGCCGGTGGTCTTGTCGATGTCTGCGATGACTTCGGGCAACTTAACATCCGTGTATTTCGATCCGAGGGTCCCGCAATCGATGAGGACATGCTTTTCTTCGCCGCCGGGATTGAACGTGAGCAAGAAGCAGTCTCCCAAGCCATGCCGGTACATGCGGACGCGGAGTTTGGGTAAGTTGCCGGAAGCGGGCGCCTCCGAGGGAGTACGCACTGGCTTTCGCCTGCGCGCGGTCGTGACCCGCGAAACCGGACTTGATCGGGTCACACGACGGGCTCCCGCCTTCGACTTCTTGTCGGCATTATGTCGAACCGTTGGCATGGTTGTCCTCACTCACAGTCCACGGTGGAGGAGCGCAAATGGCTCGCGCTCCGGCTGATCGGGGTCGGTGTTGATGTAGGTGGCCCGGGCGCTGGTCAGGCGGGACATGGCGAAGCCCTGCTGCTGGGCCAGGCGATTCCGGCTCTTCACATTTTTCCGTATGCAGTACTTGATGACCTTGCGGCGCAAGTCAGCTACGATGCTGGAACCGCCTTCAAAGATCATCCTGGGGCCACCGGGATCGCTGGCGTCGGCCGGGACCTCGGAGGTTTGCAGAACCGTCACCAGCAGTTGCGGAACCACGCCTCCATCGGGTTTGCTGCGCAGGGCGAACCTCGCGGTGTGGACCTCGAAATTCCGGTCGGGATCGAGACCCATGTACTCGGCGTCGCCGCGGTTGCCTTTCTTGAAGTGCGCGTCTAACCAGTGGTGTAGTTTTCTGCGGACGGAGCGCTGCAGATCGAAGAGGGTTTCGCGCTCGCTCTTGCCTCCGCGCGCCTGCGCGAAGACGTACTGCAAGACTTCCCCTCGCAGTTGCTCGAAGAGAGGCTCCAGTTTGCCGGAGTATGCCGTCTCGTCATTTTCCGGAGTGCGCCAGATTAAACTCTCCACACTCATGGCACGTACTTCGGGAGGATAGATGCCTCGGCGGCGAAACGCCTCGATAAATGCGACGCGATACCGAAGACGATCGTCCTCGACCAGGTCGTAGTCAGCGGTGATGATGGCGCGAAGGTACTCGCCGAAGGTGATGTCCACGGGCGGACAGTAATCGAGCGCCCGAATGCAGATGGTCAGCACATGTTGCGCTGCCTTGGAGGCTTCACGCGCGAGTCGGTCCACCAGATCAGGGTGGATGGCGCCTGGTCCGAGCACGCCGCTTCCCGCTGTAGCGAGGCGGAGAAGGTCGGACGTGCGCCGCTCATAGATGGCAAGAAACGCGTCGAAGATGGCAGCCACCAGGAGAGCGCCACGATCATGTGGCTCGGTGGTCGCGTCATACGCTGTGGGATCTGGCTTCTGGCGCTTCCATACGCCCCATTCCCACTTGCCGATCGCCTCGCGCAAGGCGCCGCGCATGCCAGTTGCGTACCCGAACTGTCCGGCCAACTGGCCCAAAAGCGTCTGATGGCTCAGGATGTCTCCCTTGGCGGAGGCGATCTGGTTGCTCAGGATCTCGGGAAAGGTGAAGTGCTGCAAGAGGGCCACTATATCGGCGAAACCTTCATGGAAGGCGAGCACATCGGGATTGGTGGCGTTGACGAATTTGCGGTGCATTCCGTCGAGCAGGGCGTGCGTCGTCTCGTGCGCCACGATGTCCTGCGACAGGCTGGTGAACACCATGCCGCCGGGCAGTTGTTCGCCGGTGCTTTCGTCGTCGGCGTTGAAGTATCCGAACAGCAACGCGACTTTCTCGGGTGAGTAATAGGCGTTGGCTTCACGCAGGGCATGGGGATAGATACGCAACTGGGGGACGTACACCGAATCGTCTTTCGGGCCCTTGTTTGGATCGCGGACCGGCCGCCACAGCGTCTTGCGTCCCAGCGCATGCTCGAAGTTATGAATGGTCAACTGCGAAACGGCATAAGCCATCTGTTGATGGAATTGCGGCGTGCCTTCGCTGGGGGCCAATCCATCCTGCGCCAGCAACGACGGCTCGTCCAGGTTCACCGGTTCATAAAAACAACCGCTCCCCGGGTCCACGTCGATGACGTCAAGATATTCACCGCGCGGGCCGGGCTTCAGCCGCTCCCAGGGGACCTTGACGACAACTTCGCTGATGGGCGCGGTCTCGTAGTCGGTGGCGAGGCTGGGGTCAATCGAAAAAACGCGTAGGCTGCGAAACGGCGGCTCCGGTGGCGTATTTCGACTGGCAACTCTTGGGGGCTGGTTCTTGGGATTCTCGGCCGCCGGTTGGGGCGGCTTGCGTGCGGGTGTCGCCATGCTCGCTCCTTCGGTGCTCAGGGACTGGCGGATTGCAGGAGCTGATAACCATCGAAAGATAACAGAGTTGGCAACTGTTGCGACGGAAAGTTGTGGAATGCCGTCCGCTGCGGTTCGTTTCGGGAAGAGACTACGGCAGCGGCTGGTTGGTCAACAGAAAGTTTCCGCCGTTTTCTTTGACCTTGTACACGTTGGCGCGTCCGACCAGGCGTTCAACGTGCGGCATCTCCGAGCCGTAGGCCAGCAGGTAATGGCGAGAAGGCGAGTTCCAAAACTCCACGAACCTGGCGTCATCAATGAAGACTTGCGGCGCTCCCGGAGCGTAGGAGCCGTATTCCAGGTTCGCGCCACGGCCGTTCCACAGCAGGACCGAACGGTTGGCATAGAAATAGACGGACGAGAATGCGTAGTATTCGTTGGCGCCGATCAGTTCCCCGGGAGGACTCTTTTCGAGTGCGACAGCCAGGGGGTAAGACCCGAGGTAAGGATCGAACTCGACCAGAGCAATGCGCGCAGCCTGCAGAAAGACAATCATGCAGACGGCGAGCGCCAGCACCGTCTGGCGCAGGTTGGAACGCCACACGAACAGCGTCACCGAGGCAGAACCAAATGCCGCGGCCGCGAGTCCCAGCGGCAGCTTCAAGAAGGCGAAAGCCCCTTGCGTCAGGTCGAAGATGTGTCCCATCGACAGCGTGTAAACATCCGGGTTTTGGGACAGCGCCTGGGAGATGTCTCCCACTGCGGGCGTCCGCCACACCATGGCGAGCACTGCTGCCAAGGCAAGGAAAAGCACCGTCGTGATGGTGAGCAAGACGCGCGAGGCAACACGTATCCAGCGGCCACCGGCAGCCAGCGCCGAGCCGATCAGCAGCGCCAGCGCCGGATAGATCGGCATGGAGTAATACTCCTGCGTGGTGGAGAAGGTGAAGAAGACCATCACCACCCCGACCCAGCAAACGGCCATCAGGCGCGCGCGCCCCGCTCGCGTCGTTGGCTTGTACGACAATGTGGGAGTCGCCAGAAGATAGACTGACCACGGGAACAGCCACACCAGGTTCAGAGCCCAGAAAAGCGCGCGCGGGACGGTGTTGTAGTCGCGGGGATATCGAAGATTCAAGAAGCGCAACAGATGTTCGTTGAAGAAGTAGAACCAGAAGAAGCCGCGATACTCACCTGGCCCGGCGTGCAGGGAGAATGCAAAGTACGGCGGATTGCGCACGGTCGCGAGCACATGCCAAGGCAAGGCGATTACCAGCGCCACCACGGCTGCGAGAAGGATGTGCAGTCGTTTCCACGCCGCGAGCGAAAACACTTGGCGAGTGATCGCCATGTACGCCAGTCCCGTGAGAACCGGGAACACGATGGCGATCAGACCCTTGAGCAACGGGCCCAGTCCCATGCAGACGCCGAGGACGAGTGACCACTTCCGCAGATCTTGCTCGTCAGGCTCGAGCAGCCGCAGCCATGCCCAGATCGCGCCCGTGATGGTGAGGGTGACGATGGCATCGGGAATAAGGATGCGGGTGAAGAGGAACAGTCCCGCGCAAGTGGCCAGTGCCAAGCCGGAATATAATCCGCCGTCGTCGCCGAAGGCCCAGCGCGCGAACCGAAACGTGACCCAGCACAGCAGGATGACCGACAGCGCGAGCGGCAGGCGCGCGGCCCAATCGTGCACGCCGAAGATGCGGAACGAAACCGCCATCATCCAGTAAATCAGCGGAGACTTTTCAAGGTAGGCGACACCGTCGAGACGAGCGGTGACCCAGTCTCCCGAGGACAGCATGGTTCGGGCGATTTGCGCCTGCACAGCGTCAACGTCGTCCACCAGGCGCGGCGGACTGACGACGCTTACGAGGAAGACGAGGCAAGCAGCGCCAACGACGACCCAGCCTAGCTGCCGACCGCGATCAGCGGCTTGGCCGCCTCCGACTCCTCGATTGCCGTTTCGATATTCCAACGCTTAATCCAGATGAACAGGACCAGCAGGCCCCATAGGTGATACCCCAGGTTCGCTCTCCGCTCCAGGTGATCGTCGAGCAGTTGGCAAACATAGGGCCAGTGAAAGAGCTTGCTCGATGTAACCGCGTCCTCGGAGAGCGTCTCCAGAAGCAACGGCCGCAGCATCCCGCGGAACCAGTCGTGAATGGGAATATCGAACCCGATCTTGGGCCGCCGCAGCACCGAATCCGGCAGCTTATTCTGCATCAATCGCCGCAGCACGTACTTCGACTGCGATCCGTGCAACTTGTAGCTGTCGGGCAGGCGGGCGGCGAAATCCACGATGCGGTCGTCGAGAAACGGAGGCCGCACTTCGAGCGAGTGCGCCATGCTGATGCGATCGACCTTGTACAGAATGTCGTCGGCCAGATAGTAGCGCTGGTCGAATTCGAGGAACCGCTCTAGTCCGCGGCCCGGGCGGAGGTCCTTAAGCACTCCTGCCAGCGGCCGGGAATCGGCGTGACGGAACAACAGCTCTTTCTCTTCGTCGGAGAATGTGCCATTCCAGTAGAGGTGGGCCGCACCTTCGTCCATCAGCGAGCCTTGCAGGAAGCGTTTCACCTTGTACTCAAAGCTGATCTTGTCATCCGACACTGGCAGGAAGTTGGCCGTGGCGAGCGCAGCCCGCCGCAACGGCGCGGGAAACTTCTTCGCAATATCGCCGTACCGGTTGGCCTTGTAGGTGAGATAGCCGGCGAACAATTCGTCTGCACCTTCGCCGGTCAAAATCACGGTGACATCCCGAGCCGTCATCTTGGCCAGGAACCACAAGGGCACGGCCCCGGCATCGGCGCTGGGTTCGTCGGAATAGTAAGCGATCTGTTGGATGGCGTCGGCCAGTTCAGCGTCGGTGTTCAGGTCGAAGTCGGTGTGATTGGTGCCGAAATGGTGACTGACTTCGCGAATGTACTTGCTCTCGTCGAAGGAACGGCCCTGAAACGTGACCGAAAATGTGTGCAGCCGGTTGGGACTGGCATTGGCCGCGTAGTGCAGGACGGACGAGGAATCCAGACCTCCACTCAGCCACACCCCCAGCGGCACATCGGAAACCAACTCTTCCGCGACGGATTTCTGCAACAGGTCGTCGAGTTCTTCACACGCCGCATCAATCGAAGCTGGGGCCGGCAAATTGGGGCGTGCCGGAAGATACGAGCGAGTGCTAAATTTTCCGTTTCTCCATTCCAACATGTGGCCGGGCAGTAACTTGATGATGCCCTCAACCAAGGTGTAGGGCGCGGGAACATAATTCAAGCTGAGGTAACAGTTCAGTCCATCCAGGCAGATCCGCCGGGGCACATTCTGATTGGCGAAGATGCATTTCAACTCGGAGCCGAAATAGACTTCGCCATCGTGCTGGAAATAGTAGAGCGGCTTGATGCCCATGCGGTCGCGGGCCAGCACCAGCCGGTGTTGCGACTGTACCCAAATGGCGACGGCGAACATGCCGCGCAGTCGCGCAAACGCCGCGTAGCCCCAATGAAGATACGCCTGCAGTATCACTTCCGTGTCGCAGTGGGTATGAAAGGCCGCGCCTTCGCGTTCCAGTTCCTGCCGCAGTTCGACGAAGTTGAAGACTTCGCCGTTGTACACGATGACGGCGTCGCGATCGGCGCTGAAGATGGGCTGGTCGCCACCGGCGATATCAAGGATGGCGAGTCGCGTCGCGCCAAGCGAAACCTCTTCACACTCGAACCTTGCCTTCTGGTTGGGTCCGCGATGGGTAATCGCGTCCACTGCGTTCGTAAGAACGCCGTCCGGCAGAGGTTTGCGAAGGTGCGTAAATCCGGCTATGCCACACATTTAACTAGAGGATTCCGTTCTCACTAAGGCCGTACTATGAGTGTAAACCGGGAACCTTGGGTTACGACAATT
>Ga0208479_1000022_pt1 | contig 16189 bp, 11 predicted proteins | sample NGESurdeep072012_7_FD_184464 | JGI IMG/M metagenome (GOLD analysis project Ga0208479, IMG submission 184464) | Arctic peat soil microbial communities from Barrow, Alaska - NGEE Surface sample 415-3 deep-072012 (SPAdes) | ecosystem: Environmental > Terrestrial > Soil > Wetlands > Peat ... | reverse complement strand
TCCCGCCTCGTTCACGGGCTCCACGATCGTGCCCCGTGTGCCTCGGAGCAGATCGGCAGCGTCGTCGAGTTGCCCGATCATCGCCGGCTTTCCGGTCGCCTCCACGAAACGGCAGGCAGCTTCTACCTTGGGGCCCATCGACCCGGCAGGAAAGGGCTGGGCGCGCAGCCGGTCGGGGGTGGTGCGCCCGATCGGATGCGCTGTCTTCGTCCCGAACCCGGTCTCGACGTTGGCCACGTCCGTGAGGATCAACAGGGCGTCGGCCTCGAGGTCCCGGGCGAGCAGTGCCGCGCTCAGGTCCTTGTCGATGACCGCCTCCGCTCCCCGTAACCGACCGTCCTGGGCCCGGACCACCGGGATGCCACCGCCCCCGGCACAGATGACGATGGCACCATCGCCCAGGAGCATGCGGATCGTCGGGAGCTCGACCATGGCCAGGGGTTCGGGGGAGGCCACCACCCGCCGCCAGTCGGAGCCGTCGGGTCGAATCTGCCATCCGCGCAGCGCCGCCAGCTTGCGGCCGTCGGCTTCGGAGAAGACCTGCCCGACGAACTTGGTCGGATGCTCGAACGCCGGGTCGTCGGCCGCCACCTCGGTCTGGCACACCAGGCTGACCACCTCACGTCCGGGCAGGGCGTTCTCGAACGCCTGCAGGAGGAAGTAGCCGATCATGCCCTGGGACTCGGCGCCGAGCACATCGAGCGGGTAGGGAGCGGGTAGATCGGGATCGAGAGCGCTCTCGTTGGCCAGCAGGCCCACCTGTGGTCCGTTCCCGTGGGTGATCACGAGGTCATGGTCTCCGGCCAGTGGAGCCAGCGCGTCGACCGCCACGCCGACATGCTTTTCCTGGATCTCGGCCAGCGGAACCTCCCCGCGTTCGAGCAGGGCATTGCCACCCACGGCTACGACGAGGCGCATCTCAGCTACCGAGGCTGGCGACCATTACCGCCTTGATGGTGTGGAGCCGGTTCTCCGCCTGGTCGAAGACGATGGAGGCGGCCGACTCGAAGACCTCGTCGGTGACCTCCAGGGCGGTGAGGTTCGACTTGTCGAAGATCTGGCGACCGAGCTCGGTCTCGGTGTTGTGCAGGGCCGGGAGGCAGTGCATGAACTTCACGTCGGGGTTCCCCGTCGCCTTCATGGTGTCGGCATTGACCTGGTAGGGGAGGAGCTGACCGATCCTCGTGTCCCAGTCTGAGGCCGGCTGGCCCATCGACACCCAGACATCGGTGTAGACGAAGTCGGCACCTTCCACCCCGCCCAGCACGTCCGCGCCGATGTGGACCCTCGCCCCCGACAGAGCGGCGAGCTCCCTGGCGATGGTCTGGACGTCGGAGGACGGCCAGAGGTCCTCGGGGGCGGCTATGCGCACGTCCATGCCGAGCAGGGCACCGGTGACCAGGAGCGAGCTGGCAGTGTTGTTGCTGGCATCCCCCAGGTAGCAGTACCCGACCCGGTCGAGCGGCTTGTCCACGTGGTCACGCATGGTCAGGATGTCGGCCAGCATCTGGGTGGGGTGCCACTGGTCGGTGAGCCCGTTCCAGACCGGAACCCCGGCGAACCTTCCCAGGATCTCGACGGAGTCCTGGGCGAAGCCCCGGTACTCGATGCCGTCGAACATGCGACCCAGTACCCGGGCCGTGTCCTTCATCGACTCCCCCTGGCCGATGTGGGTTCCCTCCGGTCCGAGGTAGGTGACGTGCGCCCCCTGGTCGTGGGCACCGACCTCGAAGGCCGACCGGGTGCGGGTGGAGGCTTTTTCGAAGATGAGGGCGATGTTGGCTCCCACCAACCGCTGGCGCTCGGTGCCCGTCCGCTTCTCCTCCCGGAGCCGGGCGGCCAGGTCGATGATGGCGAGGAACTCCTGTTTGGTCAGGTCCACCTCCTTGAGGAGGCTCCTCCCGTGCAGGTGCGTGAGGTCGTCGTTCGCGATGGCGTGCATCGCTCAGGCCGGGTCCCGCTGGAGCGGGCAGGTCATGCACCGGGGGCCGCCCCGGCCCCGCCCGAGCTCGCTGCCACCGATGTCGACGACCTCGATTCCGTGCTTGCGGAGCATGGTGTTGGTGGCCACGTTGCGTTGGTAGCCCATGACCACTCCGGGGGCCACGGCCAGGTAGTTGGTGCCGTCGTCCCACTGCTCGCGCTCGGCCGCCCGGATGTCCTCGTCGGTGGTGAGCACGGTGATCTCCTCGACCTGGAGGATCTCGGCCAGCGTGTCCCACAAGTTGTGGTTGTGGGAGATCGTGAACTGGCCTGGCTGCTCGCTCTGGGTGATGGTCCAGCTGCGGAGGTGTCGGTCGAAGTAGGGGTACAGCACGAACGTGGCCGTGTCCACCATGGACATGACCGTATCGAGGTGCATGAAGGCGTGGCTGTGGGGGAGCTCGATGGCTACGACAGTCGTCGCCTGCCCGGCGTCGAACAGGGCGTGGGCCACACTCTCGATGGCCATGGGGGTGGTGCGCTCTCCCATGCCGATGAGCACTGCGCCGTTTCCGATCACATGGACGTCGCCACCTTCGATGGTGGCCGGCTGGTAGTCACGGTCATCCCCGCCGTAGTACGTCACGAAGTCGGCCCCTCTGAACATCGGGTGGAACTGGTAGATGGCCCTGGTGTGGAGTGACTCGCGCTGGCGGGCCGGCTTGGCCATGGGGTTGATGGTCACCCCGCCGTAGATCCAGCACGAGTTGTCACGTTGGAACAGATGGTTGGGTAGGGGAGCCAACACGAAGTCGTCGGCCTTCAGCATGTTCCACTTGAGACTGTGGGCCCGCAATGGATGCAGGTCGGCCTTCAGCACACCCCCCACCAGAAACTGGGACAGCTCCACCCCGTCGAGGTGCTCGAACAGCCGTCGCACCGGCTCTATCAGTGAGGGGCCGAGGATCTGAGGCGTGCAAAGGCGGTCGAGCACGAAGGCCCGGCCCTCGGGCAGCTCGAGCGTCTCGGCCAGGAGCTGACCGTAGTAGTGGACGAGCACGCCCTTGTCCCGGAGGGCCTCGGCGAAGGCATCGTGCTCCTCTTTGGCCTTCGACGCCCACATCACGTCGTCGAAGAGCAGCTCGCCGATGTTGTCGGGGGTGAGCCTCGACAGTTCGAGCCCGGGGCGGTGGATGATGGCTTCGCGAAGCTGGCCGATCTCGGAACCTACGTTGAATGTCATATGGGATTCTCCTGTCGGGTTCGACTTCTCGTTGGTTGCCCGCTGGCTCAGGCCGACGTGGACAGCTCGGCCGCCGGCTCCTCGGGGGGGAGGTCCACCGGCTCGCCGGCCTCACCGAGACGCTGCCGGCGGGCGTTCAAGAAGGCGTACAGGATGAGCCCCACCAGGATCACGACGAGGGCCTGGTAGACGACCTGGTACCCCGAGGCGAACGTCACCCACATCGAGAACAGGACGCTCACCCCGGCGACCGAGAGGTCGCGTGCGAGCTGCCAGCCCTGGACGCGCCGACGGCGTGAGACGAGGAACGTGAGCTGGGCGATGGCCGACATGAAGTAGGGGATGGCCACGGTGACCACGGTGAGGTCGACCAGGTAGGTGAAGACCGTGAGCCCGGCGCTGGTGTTGTAGCGCCACAGCATGAGCAGCGATGGCAGCACGGTCCCGACCACGATGCCGAACCAGGCCGTGCCCCTGCGGTCGGCCCAGGCGAAGGGCCGGGGGAAGAGGTCGTCCTGGGCGATCGCCCGTGACGTCTCGGTGACGATCAGGGTCCAGCCGTTGAGGGCCCCGATGCCCGAGATGACAGCCACGGCGGCGATGAACTTCCCGGCCCAGGCTTCATGGGGGAAGATGGACTCGAATGCGTTGACGAACGGCGACCCGGTGTTCACCAGCGTGTGGTGGGACACCAGTCCCATCACTGCTGCCGTGACCAGCACGTACAGGATGGCGCTGAGCGCCGTGCCGAGAAGCGAGGCGCGACCGACGTTCACCCGGGGGTTCTTCACCCGCTTGGCCGTGACTGCTGCCGCCTCGACCCCGATGAAGGAGAAGAGCGCCACCCCGGCGGCGATCCCGATGCCGCTGTAAAGGCTGCCGCCCGAGGCGTTGAAGGGTCCGAAGTTGGCCTTGTCGATGAAGAACCATCCGACGATGCCGACGAACAGCAGGGGAAGGAACTTGAGGACGACGGTGATGTTCTGGAACCACGCCATCTGGCGGACCCCGACCAGGTTCACGATGGCCGGCACCCACAGTCCCACCATGGCGATGCCCCAGTTCTCCATGCCGCTCGGATGGGTGAAGCCGAACAGGGCGTCGACGTAGAAAACCCAGGACGAGACGATGGCCGCGTTTCCGGCCCAGGACTGGATCCAGTAGCACCAGCCGACGAGATAGCCGGCGAAGTCGCCGAACTCGTGCCGGGAGTAGGCGTAGAGCCCGCCGTCGCTGTTGGGCACCCGCTTCGTGAGCTGGCCGAACAGCACGGCCAGGAGCATCGCGCCCACGGCGATGACGCCCAGGACGACGATCCCCATGGTGCCGGCACCAGCCAGCACGGCCGGCATGGTGAACACGCCGGTCCCGACGATGCTGCCGATGACCAGCGCGGTCGCCGACGTCAGCCCCAGGGCACGGGCTTTCTCCTCGTTCCGCGGCGACAGCGGCTGGTCGGAGGGTGCTGGTCGCCGAGGCGGCCGAGCGCCGGTGGCTGTCGGGGGAACAGTCGTCTCTTCCGAGGGTGCGCTCATGGCGCGGTCACCGAAGGCCCCTCAAGGATGTCCGCCACGACCCCGTTGTCTCGTCGGGTGCACTTCGAACGGTCGATGCTCATAGCGCTCTTGGGCCTCTCCTGGGCGATGGGCTGCGTCACCAAGGGTCTGGAGCGACGGTCGATGAGCCGCTGAAACCAACGGACTCAGAAGCGGTGACGCAATTAGGACGGTACACCCTACGGGTGCGCTCCACAACGGGAATCCGCACGGCTTCGAAGCGAACGTGGAGGTGGCCCGAGAGGGTCACCCGGCACCTCCCCGCACTTCCAGGACCGCACCACAGGGGGTCACCTCGGAGGGCGGTGGTACCGCCCCACTCGAAGTCGTCTGGCAAGGTGGGCAGCGTGAACATCCTTGCGGTCGACGTCGGTTCGAGCAGCATCAAGCTCCGGGTGCTCGATGACGATGACACGAGCCTCGCCGCCATCGACGCCCTGCGCTCCTTGCGTCCGGACGTGTCCCAGGTTGCCTGCTTCGACCCCAGCTTCCATACCGACATGCCTGCGAGAGCCGCTACCTACGCGGTGCCCCGTGAATGGCGGGAGGAGTGGGGCATCCGGCGTTTCGGTTTCCACGGGATCAGCCATGACTGGGCCAACCGACGAGCGGCCGAGCCCCTGGGCCGGGCGAGGGGTCAGCTCGGCTGCGCGCTGCTACGTGCGCAGGCCTCGGCTTTCTCGGAATGGAGATCGCCGCGTCGACTAGCGCGCATGCTGCGGAATGTCGGGTGGTGCCCGACGATCCGCCGGTCAGCAACTGCTGCAGGCTCCCGAAGGTGCCCTCACGCAGGTGGAGCCCTCCCTTCGCCTGCTTCCTAGGGGTGAGTAGCATGCATACTGCCTTCGAGAGCGAGGGATTCGAGGTGGCCTTGGCCGCCCGTATTGACCTCGGAGGTGACGGGTCCGTGTCGAATGCACCGGTGAGGCCTGAAGGCGTCAGCCCCCCGGTCGCGGTGCCAACGTGAGCTCGGCCCCGGGACTGGGCCTGCCCGAGCGCTTACGGGCCTGCCTCTTCGACCTCGACGGGGTCCTGACCGAGACGGCCACCATCCACGCCACCGCCTGGAAGGAGATGTTCGACGCCTTCCTGAAGGCAAGGTCCGATGCCAATGGTGAGGCCTTCTCCGGCTTCGACCAGGTAGCCGACTACGACACGTACGTCGATGGCAAGACCAGGGATGACGGGACGCGCTCGTTTCTGCATTCACGGCATATCGATCTACCCGACGGTCATCCTGATGACCCGGCGGGGACGGAGTCGGTGAAAGGGCTCGGCAAATCGAAGAACGAGATCTTCCTGCGGAGGATCCAGGAAGACGGTGTCGAGGCGTATCCCGGTTCGATCCGCTACGTTCGCGCCGTTCGCTCCGCCGGAGTGCACTGCGCCGTGGTCTCCTCCAGTGCCAACTGCGGTGCCGTGCTCGAGGCTGCCGGAATCGCCGACCTGTTCGAGCTACGAATCGACGGCATGACCATCGCGAAGGACCATCTGGCCGGAAAGCCGGCGCCCGACACCTATCTGGCGGCGGCCCGTGCACTGGGCGTCGAACCCGATCAGGCTGCCGTGTTCGAGGATGCCCTGTCCGGGGTGGAGGCGGGCCGGGCGGGGCGGTTCGGCTTCGTGGTCGGAGTCGACCGAAGCGGCCAGGCGGAGGACTTGGCCCGCCACGGTGCTGACATCGTGGTGGGCGATCTTGCCGACCTGATGGACCCACCCTGATCGAGCACCCGGCCTACCCGGTCGAACCACGGTGCCAACGAGTCGCAACCTCTGCCCTACGCCGAAGCCGGCTAGGCCGGAGAGCCGCTCCAGCTCCACCGCGATGGGCAACCGTTCACCGTGTCGCTGGGGAGCCCGATCGCCCTTCCGACCGGGACGGTCCCGTGCCCTGACCTACCGAGCCAACCGCATGGCCGTCGGCCGAGGCGTCGCCAGGAGATGCCAGCGGGAGCAGCAGGACGGGAAGTGCCGAACCGCTGAGCACGCCTCGCACCACGCTGGCCCGCTCGGGGGATGGGCTCTGGGACCAGCTGAGCACGATCAGGTCCAGGCGCTGGTCGGCGGACACCGCGGCAACCTGTTCGACGACGGAGCCCGTCCGGAGCTCGACACGGTTCGCATCGGGAAAGTGCCGGCTGAGGAACTCCCGCCCCAGGATGTCGATGTCGTACTCGGGTCGGTCCAGCATGACCGGGACAGCTCCGTTCGGGCGACCCCGGACCAGGCTCCGATCGCGGCGACGATCACCTCGGGGTCGCCCAGAGCAGCGATCAGTGTGGGTTCCAGTGGGCCTTCGACGACACGGAGCGGGACCTGGGCCCGGGTGGCCGTGGACTCGACCGCGTCGAACGGCTCCAGTGGATCGGTCCGGACGTAGACCGCCCGGACCGGGGTGCCGGTGAGCCGGCCGATGCGCAAGGCCGCGTCCAGGACCGCTCTGGCACTGGCGGAATTGTCGAGGGCAGCGAGGACGAAGCTCACGGCTGTCTCCTCGTACCGGAGGACGACCCCAGTGCGATGGTGGTGGTCCCAGGGGTGCACCAGGTCGGTCCCTGGTCGGCGACGTGGACGAGCAAGGGCTCCAGGCAGGTGACGGTGACGTGGTCCGGCTCGGCACGGACACCGATCGGCTGTCCGGCGAACCGAAGCCTGAGGGCGAGCGCGTGCCATGCACCGGGCAGGTTCGGCCTGATGACCAGGCCGCCCTGCTCGGATGCCATGCCCAGGAACCCGAACGCCAGGGCCTGCCACACCCCTCCCATGGTGGCCAGGTGCAGACCGTCCACGGTCGTGCCGGTGATGTCGTCGAGGTCGAGTCGGGCGGCCAGCCGGAACAGTGCGAGTGCCCGCTCCGGCTCGCCGGCCCGGGCCAGCAGCGACGCGGAGATGGCCGGTGAGAGGGAGCTCCCGTGGGCCGTCCTGGGCTCGTAGAAGTCCAGGCAGGGCCCGAGGGACCCCTCTGTCAACTCCTCGGGGACCAGATGGTGGAGCATGAGCACGTCGGCCTGCTTGATCAGCTGGGAGCTGCCCACCCGTCGGGCGCCGAGGAGCATGTCGGCCGCAATCGGTGGGGGCCCGACCTCCGACATCAGGAGCGGCTCCAGGTCGAAGTAGCCGGTGAACTGCTCGTAGAGCCCGGATCGAGCGTCCCACCCGTCGACCAGGTCCTCGGCCAAGGCCTGCCACTCCGACGCCTCGTCGGTGTCGCCGGTCTCCGTGAGGAGGGCGGCTCCCTGGCGGAGGTTCCATCGGGCCATCACATTGGTGTAGGCGTTGTTGTCGCCACTCTGGTGGTACTCGTCCGGGCCGATCACGGAGCGGATGTGGCCACTACCGTCGGTGTCGGTCTGGATGCGGCTGGCCCAGTAGCGGGCGTTCTCGACCAGGAGCGGACGTCCTGCTCCGCCGAGGAAGCCGGTATCGCCCGTCCAGGACGCGTAGTGGGCGGCCGCCCAGGCCACGTCGGCCACGATGTGCTCCTCGTGCGAGCCCGTGGTGATGATGAGGGGTGCGCCGTCCGCACCGATGACCTGGTGAGGCGTGACGTCGGTTCCATCGCGCCCCGACTCCCATGGGAACCGGGCGCCACGGAGGCCGGCGGCCAGCGCTTCCGCACGGTCAGCGGGCAGACGCCGGAGGCGGTACTCGATCATGGCCCGCGCCGCGGACGGCCGGATTGCGACCAGGGCGGGCCGGACGAAAACGTCCGCATCCCAAAAGACATGCCCGGCGTAGGCAGTTCCGGTCAGTCCCCGGGCGCCGACCGCGGCCTCGCCGCAGTCCGGTGCGGCGGACAGCAGGTGGAACACGGCATAGCGGGCGGCCAACTCCGCAGCTGGGTCCCCATCGATCATCACCTCGGGATCCGCCCACCGAGAGGCCCATGCTTCCCGGTGCTCGGCGAGCAAGGTGTCGAAACCCAGGGCCTCCACCTCCGCCAGTCGCTCGTACGCCTCGTCCAATCTGGTTCCGTCGGCGGGGTCCGCGGCCCAGGCGGCGAGGCGTTTCACGATCCTGTGGCCGCCCGTCGTCACCTCCCGGTCCCGTGCGGCCACGGCGATCCCGGTATCCCGTTGTCCGGTGAATGCCCCGGATCGGTCGCCACGCTGTTCGGACACGAATGCCCCTGCGTCGGCCGGGGGGCGAAGAGGGTTGCCCGGAAGGAGCTGGGACTCGGGACCCTCAGCCCGCAGTGCCATGGCCTGTGGTGACGCGACCGAGACGAATCGCAGGGAACGGACCCCCGTGGCATCGTCACCGGACCGGAAGAGCGTCTCGCCCCGCAGGTCGAGCACCCGCTGCCCGGTGGGTGGGAGCGCCGCATCGGCGAGCCGAACTCGGTCCACAGTGGGCCAGGCCGGCGGTGGTGGTTCTGGGCGTAGACCCCGCTCACCAAGAACATCGGCGTCGCCTCGGGGCCCGCCTCCTCCCATGAGCCCCGCGTTCCCGAGCGGCCATTGCCGAGTGCCCCGAGCGCCTCTGCCATCCGCTCCCGGGCGGGGTCGCCTGGAAGCGGGTACAGCGTTCCGGGCCCCTGTGGCCTGGCCTGCAGCTGGCCGTGGCTCTGCTCGACCGCTACGTCGCTCACCACCAACACGTGCACACCCGGGCCGGGCCACTACGCAGTGTGATCGACGAGGCTCGAGCGGGACCGCGATCGTGTCCCCGCTTACCGCCTCAGACCAGTGTCAGTCCGCACCCTGGGTATCGACGATGAGCACTGAGCAGGGCGCAGCGTGGGCAATGGAATTCGGGATGCTCCCCAGTACGCGCCGCGTTCCCTTCATGCCTTTGTTCCCCACCACGATGAGGTCGGCATATTCCTGTTCGGCAACCCGAAAGACCGCGTCTGCGGGGGCACCTGTCGCGGCATGGACGTCCACCTCGATGCCGCGCTCATGGGCGATCGTCGACAGGCTCTTGACCAAGAGGTCGGAGGGATGGATGTTGGCCGAGTGCTGGAGCTCCGCAGGGAGATGCGCCGTGCGCACCGACTTGGGGTCGTACGCGGTGACGACTTGATCTTCCCCCCGGCCAGTTGCGCCAGGTCGGCAGGGCAATGACGGCCTGGCGGGCCGTTTGCGAATCATCCGCTCCTACGACAACGGTCTTGCACGCTGGCCTCCACCCCTCGGTTCGGGACGACGCCCCACCGGGCTCGCGGAAGTCGATGCCGCCGCAAGGGGACTCCGGTGATCGCCATCGGACTCGTAGCGGACGACACCGGCCGGAGCCTCTGGATGGAGGCCTATGACGCCTGGAGGCGGTCGGTCGCCTCGTCGGACCACTCGCAGCCGCACACACGGCACTGCAGGCTCAGCCCCCCCTTGGTGTTCTCGGATCCGCGCACGATCAGCTTGGGAACATCCACCGAGCCACATCTCGGGCACTCATGAGCATCGCGGATATCGTCCAACTCACCCTCCTCCGAACGGTGGTTGCTACCCGCCAATAGCTATGTGATTGCCAGCAGCAGAGTAGTGCCACCCGGGCGGGGTCGCCAATGGTCTCGAATCCTGCGAGGTCACCCGGGCCCAGCCGTCGGATCCGCAGGTAGGATCGGTGCCGAACCTCGTCCATCGCGCCTGGTCGGCGCCCTAAGGCGGGGTCCCCGCCCCATGGTGCCCGGTAGCGGTCGCGGTCGGAACGGGTGGTCTTGGACGAAAGGTCCTTGCCGGGCTGCCATCGCGTCCCTACTGTTGACCACGGGAGTTCGGGCACCGTTCCCGCAGCATGTCGGCACCTGTCCGACACTGGCGCTCACATCGAGGCGGGAGGGCGCGACATGGCACATCCGAGCAGGGACAATGCGATGGACCACGTGGTCGTGGTCATGTTCGAGAACCGCTCCTTCGACAATCTGCTCGGCCGGCTCTACCAGCCCGGCGAGGTGGAGTCGTTCGAGGGGGTCATCGGCAGGGGGTTCAGCAATCCGATCCCCGGGTGGGCCGAGCACGGTGCCGACCGGGGGGTGGTCCCCTACGGGGTGGCGACGAACATGGACACCCCCAACCCCGACCCCGGTGAGGAGTACCAGCACGTCAACACCCAGTTGTTCGGGCTCATCGATCCGCCCGGCAACCGGTGCATCCCGCCCGAGCAGATGGCTGCCCCCTACAACGCGCCGGGAGACCCTCGCCGAACGCCGACGATGGACGGGTTCGTGACCGACTACATCAGCGCGTTCACCGCGGAGATCGGCAGGCAGCCGACCTACGACGAGTATGCGCAGATCATGACCGGCTACACCCCCGAGCAGATGCCGGTGACCTCGGCACTCGCCCGTGGTTTCGCCACGTTCGACCACTGGTTCTGCGAGGTCCCCTCACAGACCTTCACCAATCGGTCGTTCTTCAACGCCGGATCGGCGTCCGGCTTCGTCACCAACATGATCCCCACGGATGCCTTCCCGGTGCACAACACGGCGGAGACGATCTTCGAGCGCCTGGAAGCGCAGGGGCTGAGCTGGCGCGTCTACTGCGATCACGACAGCATCGTGCCGTTCACCGGCGTGATCCACGCCTCCCGGTTGCTCGGTCGCGCGTCCAATTTCGTCACGACCGAGCAGTTCCTGGAGGACGCCGCCAAGGGCGAGCTGCCGACCTACTCCTTCATCGAGCCCAACATGTTGCACGGCCACAATGACATGCACCCGGCGTGCAATGCCCTCTTCCCCGGTATGGCGGCCGACCCGCCATCCTCGCTGCTCGGTGGCGAAGCGCTCCTGGCCAAGGTCTACAACGCCGTGCGGTCCTCCTCGTCCGCCAGCGGATCGAACGCCTTCAACACCCTGTTGATGGTCAACTTCGACGAGCACGGCGGTTGCTTCGACCACGTGCCGCCGCCTCCGGCCCCGCCTGCCGACCCGGCGGGGCCCCCCGGGGAGAAGGGATTCACATTCGACCGGTCGGGCGTGCGGGTGCCGGCAATTGCGATCTCGGCATGGGCCCCGGAACGGACCGTGGTGAGCTCCGAGTACCGCAACACGTCGGTGATCCGGACCCTGCGCGAACGCTGGTCGCTCGGCGCACCCTTCTCGGGCCGGGAGGCGATCGCCCGCGACATCACCCCGGTCCTGTCACTGGAGGACCCGAGGCCCCCCGAGGAGTGGCCCGACGTCTCTCCCCGACCGGTGCCCGAGTTCGACGTCACCGTCGTGCCGCTGGACACCCCGTTGAGCCCACTGCCGAGGGGTCTCTTCTTCGGGCTTCTGGCGCTCGGCAAGGAGCTGGGGCAGCCCGTCCCGGACATCAAGCCGGAAGACGACATCAAGGGCGCCGAGGCCATCTCGATCATTCGGGACGAGTTCGGACACATGTTCCCCGGTCTGCAGGGCAGGTAGTTCCGCCGCCGACCTGGGCGGGGGCGGTAGGTCGTGCGCGGTTTCACCCCGCGCCGCTGGCCTGGCAGGACCTACGGCATCGGCGACTCGGGACCGGTGAGGGAGGGCAAGTTGGACGGATCAGCCGGTCTGGTGGCGCGCGGACCGTGGGTCGATCTGCATGGGCATCCGGGGCGCTGCTTCCTCCGAGGGCTCGATGCCGGAGACCAACTCCTCGCGTCACTGGGGGCGGACACCTGTGACGCGTCGGTCGCCGAGATCCGATCGACCGGCATGGCTGCCGTCAGCTTCGCCACCGTCGCCGATCTGCGCGTGATCGCGTTCGAGCCTGACGGGGGACTCCATGCGGTCAGGCCATTCGACGACGGCGAGGCCTACGCCGACCGTCGCCGCCAACTCGCAGGACTGCACGGCCTGGTGCGCCGTCACGGGCTGCCCCTCGTCCGGACCGCCGATGACATCATCGCAGCCCATCGTGCAGGCACCACCGCCCTCTTCGTCACCTGCGAGGGCGCCGACTTCGTCGAGGACCGCCCGGAGCGCCTGGACGAGGCCCATGCCGCCGGGGTCCGGTCGATCAGGTTGGTCCACTATCGCCAGAACGAGTTCGGCGACCTGCAGACCGAGCCGCCGTTGCACGGCGGGCTCTCCCCGGCCGGGCGCGAACTGGTCCGCGAGATGAACAGGATCGGCCTGCTGATCGACCTTGCCCACGCCACCCACCAGACGACGCTCGACGTGCTGGAGGAGTCGAGTGCGCCGGTGATGATCTCCCACACCCACCTCGGCGGCGGGGGGCGCGACAACCCCCGCCTGGTGAGCGCCGAGCACGCCGAAGCCGTTGCCGCCGCCGGCGGACTCGTCGGCGCGTGGCCGTCCGGGGTCTCGTCGGAGACCTTCGACGACTTCGTCGACGAGATCGCCCGGCTGATCGATGTCATCGGTGTCGACCATGTGGCGGTCGGCACCGACATGGATGCCAACTACCGGCCTGTCATGACCGAGTACGGCCAGTTCGGTGTCCTCGGGGACCGGTTGCAGGCGAGAGGGCTCACCCAGGCAGGGGTGGACCGGGTCCTCGGCGCGAACGCCGTGGATCTGATCCGGACGGTCTGCGGCTGACCGGTCGGTCAACGCTGCGGGGCATGGGTCCTGCGGTCAGCCGACGCCCGGTGCCGGCCGATCAGGTCGAGGCGTCGAGGGTGGTGGTGGTCCCGCCGCCGTCCCGGGCCAGCTGGGCCGAGGTGAAGGGGAGCGGGACCCAGAGGCCCTTCGAGTAGAGCTTGGTCATGTTCGAATACCACGGGGACGTGGGATCGGTGGCCTGCGAGTAGGTGAGGATGCCCTGGGACACGGGCCCGTTGGGCGTGAGCTCCGTGGTCATCACCAGCGAGGAGCCTTCATAGACCACGCCGTAGGGGAAATCGTCGAGCGGGCCACCCTGGCCGTCGGCGGCGTAGATGGCGTTGAAGCAGCCGGTGTCACAGCCGGGGATCGGGATGGAGGCACCGTTGCGGGTGACGTGCTGTACCTGGCCGTAGGTGGCATCCAGTGGGATCCCGTGGGACTGCAGGTTGAGTACGGCGTCGGCGAGGGCCCCCAGGATGGCGGGGTTGCCCGTGTTGAGCTGCGAGGGGGTGGTCAACGGCTGGGCCGGATTGAAGGAGTCGGCCCAGAAGGCCGACGGGCCGGTGGGTGCGTAGGCGGCCCATTCGGAGAAGAGCCAGCCGCCGGTGGCGTCGAGTTCTCCGGTCTTGTCGTAGCCGGCGAGTGCCGAACAGGCCGATGTCAGGTCGACCGCCGTCCCGTTGGTCGCCTTCGCCGACGGCGTCTCGCGGCACGCGGCGACCAGGGGGTTGAGCACCAGCTGTGCCTCGAGGGACTGGTCGCTCTGCCACATGGCCTGGAGGGTCGGAATGGTGAACTTGGGTGGACCGAGCCCATCGGTGCCGGCCACCCGCTGGGCGATCATCTGGTTGCCGAGTCGGGTGCGTAGGCCCTGGATGGTGTCGATGTCGCCGATGATCGGCGAAAACGCCGGGAACGGGTCACTTGGGTTGGCCAACCAGTAGGAGTCGTTCGAGTTCTCGACGTAGTCCGTCCGGATGGTGTGCGGCATGTGGGTGGAATTGAAGATGCCCGGGACCGGCGTACCGGGGTCGGTTCCCCAGGCGCACGTCGATCGTGAACCGTCCAGGGTCACCACACCGGCCGCGGCATAGACCAGCGCCGCCGCTCCCGGCGGGGTGCAGCTGTTGATCAGAGCGAGCGGCACGTTCGGCGTGTTGCCCACGTCTCCGTAGAGCACGTGCCCGGTGTTGTCCGCGGCGATCGTGTTGAAGGTCGGGATGGCCAGGTAGGTCGACTCGACGTTCAACAGGTTCTGGACCGAGGTGGCCTGGCCCATCTTGAGGTACTGGTTGGCGGCCCGGGTCCCGTCGCTCATCGTCGAGTCGTCGACGGCATAGGCCGTCGTGGAGTTCCAGCCGTAGCCGGCCTGGGATACCACCAGGACCCGGCCCCATTGCGTCGTGTAGAAGGTGTGCGTCCGGACGCCGTGGCCGGTGTCGACCTTGGCCACGACCGTGCCCATCTTGTGGGGCTGTCCGTCCACGTAGTAGCTGGTGGGATCACCCGGTACGAGCTTCAGCTGGTAGAAGGTGAAACGGAAGCTCGTGGAGACCGTGTGCGTCCACGCCAGGTCCTGATTGAAGCCGATCCCGACCAGGGGGAAGCCCTCGAGGGTGCCGCCGAGCACGTTGTACTGGCCCGGAACGGTGAGCTGGGCCATCCAGAACCGCTCGGTGCCCTGCCAGGGGAAGTGCGGGTTGGCCAACAGCATCCCGTCGCCCGCCGCGGTGTCCTGCGAGCCGATCCCGATGCCGTTCGAGCCCAGGGTGGCATCGCCGGACTCGCCGAACTGGGCCGCGAGTGACGCGCTGGTCAGCGAGGCGGCCGCTGCTGTCGGAGACGGCTGCTCGTCGGCCGACGTGGCCGCCGAGGACTGGCTGGGAGGCGCGGCCTGCACCTCGTCGGTGATGAACTGTGCGCTGGACGCCTCGGTGGTGATCTGGACGCCCCGCAGCAGCATGTCGGTGAGGGTGATCGGTCGGACCCACGGCTTGCCCGCACAGCGCGGATCGTGGAGGTTCCCTGAGCGGAGGTACGCGTTGTAGCCGGCGACGTACCCCCGGTAGACCTCCAGCACGTGGGGGAGTGGGCCGACGGGGGGCGGCTGGCTGAGCTGGGCCGTCGCCACGCCACTGGCCTTGATCGACTGCCAGAAGAAGTCCGAGTCGAGGTTGGAGTCGTACGCTCCCGCGGAGTAGTTGAGGCTCTGCCCGTTGGGTCCGAAGTACCTGGACCGCTCTCCATTGACGGTGACGAAGTCCTCCGCCAGCGTGCAGAAGTTGTCCTGGGAGAACGCCCACGCTTCGCCGTAGCCGAGCGCGGTGAAGTTCGCAGCCCGGATGTGGGGGATGCCCGCATGGTCCCGGGTGATGGTGACCTGGGACGATGTGGGAGCCGCCGAGGTGCCGGAACTGCATGCCACCAGGAGGGGGGCGATCACGACGAGCGCCAGCACGGCAGAGGCACGCCGTACTGATCGCTGACCCATGGTCTGCAAGCTATTCACCTCGCCCCCACCTGTCCAGATGGAGGTCGAACGCCCGGCCCGCTGCGGCCGACGGCACGTGGGCGTCTCCAGGCAGCCGCAGGGTGGGTGGCCCCAGCTCGCCCTGGAGAGGAGGCCCGGACCATGCCCACGTCTCGACCCGGCGCGACCGTGCTCGACGCCCCTCATCGAGGTGGACGGCATCTGGGTCAAGCTCGAGTACCTGAATCCGTCCGGCTCGATCAAGGCCCGTATGGCCCGGTACATCATCGAACGGGCCGAGAGCGAGGGCCTCCTCCACCCGGGCGACACCATCGCCAACGGGTTCGTGCTGGACATCTACCGGCGGTACAGCTCATTGGTGGACCGGGTGATCGCAGTGCACAGCGATGAGGCGATCACCGAGATGCGCCGGCTGGCGCGCGAGCACGGGCTGCTGGTGGGCCCGAGCTCGGGGGCGAACTTGGTCGCCGCACGCCGCCTCCTCGACGAGGTGCCCGGGGCGT
>Ga0208479_1000020_pt1 | contig 16701 bp, 18 predicted proteins | sample NGESurdeep072012_7_FD_184464 | JGI IMG/M metagenome (GOLD analysis project Ga0208479, IMG submission 184464) | Arctic peat soil microbial communities from Barrow, Alaska - NGEE Surface sample 415-3 deep-072012 (SPAdes) | ecosystem: Environmental > Terrestrial > Soil > Wetlands > Peat ... | reverse complement strand
GCCGCGTTTGCCGGACGCTGAAAACTGCTCCAGGTTCACCGTCTTGTTGCCTAGTTCGTGCGACAGCCAGTCGGCAGTCTTTCCTTCATTGGGTGCGTAGGCACCCACGATATGCACGTTGGCCATAATGGTTTGATGCTGACCGTAGGCTTTGAGCAACTGCTCCCGATCCTGCATGAGCATGAATGACGTTATCCCCGAGCCAGCCATGATCGCCAACGCGCGCTCGAAAGTGTTCATTCTTTGCAAGTCGGGGAACTCATCCATTTCCAGGAGAAGTTTATGACGGTGCGTGGCTATAGGTTGCTGTTGATCATCGAAAGCCAGCGCTTTTCCAATCATATGGTTCAGCATCATGCTAATGAACAATCTGGTCAGCGGCATCAGACGCAAGCTATCGGTTCCCGGAACCGCAAGATACAGCGAGGTCGGACGCGCGCCGTCCATCAGGTCTTGCATCCTGAATGTGGACTGCTCGGTATTGCGCACCACGATAGGATCTAGGAATAGAGACAGATAGGTCTTTACCGTTGACAGTACCGCATCCCGCTCCCGATCACTGCGATTTATCTGATCAACGCCTGCGGCATTAATGGCAGCGCCGTGCTTACTGGCGGCCATGCCCTTACATAGCGTCAAGGGATCAAGTCGGGGCGACGACAATAGCGCGGTTGCCGTAGGCAAAGATGCCACTAGGCCAACATCCCGCGCCTTGTGCAAACAATGCAGCAGAAACCCGGATAGGAAGCCAAAAGCAGCGCGGTCCCAATGGATGTCAAACCCCTTCCCATTGTGGTCTATCAGCATGGTTGCAATGTTCTGGGCATCGGCAGTTTCGTATTCGGTGCCTATACGGACGGCGTCGAGAAAGTTAAAGCTGCACGAACTGTTTGGGTCTCCCGGTTGCCAGCGCAACACGTTCTGGCCAATGCTTTTGCGCCACCCCGCAGTCAGTTGCCATAGCTCCCCCTTGGGGTCGTATACAAAAACGCTCTCTGGCCAGGACAGCAAGTTCGGCAGCACCCAACCTAGTCCTTTGCCAGACCGGGTTGGTGCAATGCCACCAATATGGGCACCGCTTTTGTCGCGCATATAGTGAATTGACTTTGTCTCAGGATCTTCCCATGAGCCGACATAGACCCCCTCGGAGTTCCCCAGCAAACCCATTTTGCGTATGTCGTCGGCAGTCGCCCACTCGGCAGAGCCATGAACATCAGGAAAGGGCTTTGGCTTGCGCGCGCCATTACGGAACACTGCTCCGATGCTCCCAACGACAAGAGCCAACGCTATTCCTCCTGCTCCCAGGTCAGGCCACAGGAAAACGCTTCGCACACCAGAGGCCCATGTCTCGTGCTGCCACATGAACCACGCGGCGGGCTGATACAGTCCAGCTACGACAGGGGAACCGAGCGCGGGATGGTATCCAAGCTGGCCAGCGACATACTGCGTTGCAACGCTGGATAGAGCGGTGGCGGTCAGCAATCCTCCGGCCAGGAGGCCGGCTTTCCATTTGAGTTTCATAGGCGCGCATCCACATAAGGATGCAAAGCCATATCTTTATTCAGCTTAACCAGGCATTGCAGACCTGGGCGCAGACGATTTGTATTCGGGATCTGTGATCCCTGTTGCGCCTGGGCTTGACCGAATTGGGTCATCCCCTGCGTCATGGACCCTACCGCAGCCGACGTTCCACTCGGTTGGGCGAAAGCTGATTGCTGAGGCTGCGATAGTTGAGCACCCGCCCCGATAAACGAAACAGCCAAAGCGCTGCCGAACTTCTCCCAGAAATGCGTATCCGTGATGTCTTTCAGACCAGCCAATCCGCTCTGATCTGCCAGGGACATCGAGCCTAGTTGACGAGAGGATGTATCTGGGAATATCAGGCGTTGCCCTATTACTCCGATCCTATCCTGACCGGCGCTTACCGCGATATCATAGGTGGTGACAATCCGGCTTCCCTGTGGAATCAGAAGATTATCGCCGGTCATGCTGTCGTAGACGTTGGTGGAAATCTCTGCGTTCAACTGACCAGGCATATCACTGGTGGCACCTTCGCTTATACGGCATGGCAACGCGGTGCCTTCCATTATCGTGTTTTGCTTCGGACCATGCACAGATCCAGCCAGGTCTTCGTCCTGCCCCATCAGGTCGCCGGGAGTTTTAAGAAACGCCTGCTTACCAGTTTGGCCAGCGGGATTGACCCCGCCGGTTGAGTATGGCGATCCAGACTTTGCGGCGTCTGGAGTATCTGGGATCTGTGGCTGAGAGCCGCCCTCACCACCACTGCGGGATTGCTGCTCCAAGGTAGCGTGCGCTGACACTAGTTGCGCCATTTGCTGATAATATGCCTGCCATGCCTGTTCCCGCGCCTTGTCTTCGACACTGGAGGTCGAAGGGGTGCCTTGCTTGTTATCAATGCGAGGTGACGCATCTCGGGGAAGGGTTTTTGGCCGCCCACCGGGGTCAACCTCCGGTGACGGATCGGTTGTAGTGCCAGCGACCAAAAAGCCTGGGGGTTTACCGCCTGTGGTCTTTGTGGCTGAGGCAGCTTCCTTGGCTGTTATTTCTGTTTGCTGCTGACGTAGGTATATCGTGTAACCCAGCGCGCCTAGCGCACTTCCTCCAGCCAGGATACCAAGTATGATAGGAACACGGTTCAGCCGTCGCACTCCGGTGGCGCGCCCTCCGGTCGGTGTCAGCAGGGACGGGGAAGATGGAGGTATCATTGCAGCGTCACCGTCATCGGGCCGGCGCTACGCAGGCCTCCCTGCGCATCACGGGAGAAATACTGCGCACACATACCCTGGGATGTCAGAACACGGATAAAGGCGTTCTTACCCTCCCGAGCAGCTAGATATTCAATCAGCATTCCGTTCTCGCCGGTTGCCAGTCCATTGCGTGACAGAGCTTCGGGCAACAGCAGGGAAAGGGCATTGGGTTGCGCGGGGACCACTAAACGCACCATGGATCGGTTGGGAACGATGCTAACAGCGCAGTCTGCTATTGCAGTAGCTATTGCCTCGGTACCTGCATCTTTTTCCAGATCTACATACGATCCCTCTGGCCATTGTCCCCCGCCACATGCGGCTAGCGACAGCAGCCCGCACAGAAGAAGTTTCCTCATTTTTCTGTGTCCCTTTTTATAGACTTAACCATAGCTATAAATAATACTACCCAACCAAACCCTAGAGCATAACCCATAAGCATAGAGGCCAAGGGCTCCACTCTCGACCAAATTTCTGCATAGCTCATGGCTTTTCCCTGCTCAAAATGACTGCTTTCTGAGAGCCTCCGACACCGAGCACAAGCTTAAGCTTTTCCATGACGGTGTCGGCAATGATCCGATTCCCCAGCCAGCGATAAATTATCCTACGTTCGGTAGGAGAGGAAAAAACACCCCCATCGTCATTGACCCCCAAAAGAGACGGACTCTCCCCGAATTGCATCTCATGGGGAAATTGGATGTAGGTTTTATTATTATGTATGTACGCTGCTTCTGGTCTCCATGATGATTTATCACCGCTTATCTTCAGCAGTTCGATTGGGGCGTTATCGCCCCCCTCGCTGGTGCTCGAAAGAGTTGCCATCGGGCCGCCCTTCTTCATACCGCCGGCCCCGATTGCGGCACGGTAATTGGCAAGGGAGTCCTGCGGGGTGTCCTGCGCATCGGGATATATGAAGCCGGTTTTGGCGATGTATTTTGAGGCGCTTGGAACCAGATCGATCGTATAGAGCCTCTGGTCAGTGTAAATTATCACCGATGACTTATGGTCTGCGTCCGGTAGAGGAGTGACCGCAACGTGCGTTACGCGGCCATCGGAACCGCCGGATATGCCGATGACGAGCTTCCAGAAAGTCGGATCTCCAAGCCTGACGTTATTGATGGTTTCCCCTGGCTTCAACTCAATGTCACAATAGTTGAAAGGAGCACAGACGATGCGCGGCTGTGAATTTCCATAGATCCAGCGGAGCACACCGTCCCCGCCCGTCGAAGGGGTGTCCTTTTTGTCGTGCCACTTAGCCGACAAACCAACAGCGGTAGTGGCCTTCTTGTCCAAAGGAACAGATGCCACAGGCAGCTTAGCGGACGTCGGAGGCCAGCCTGCGGGGATCTGTGCGGCGGCGCCACTGCTGCCCACTATTGCCGGGGAGCCTCCTGTAGCTTGCGCTGAGGCGCTTGCTGTAGCGGTTGCCTGGATCTCCGGGACTTGCGCTGCCGCACCGAATGGAAACAGGCAAATACCTGTCAGTAGGAACCGCTTCATGTGGCGTGCTCCAGACTTTCGATGTGCAGTGACGTGACGAAAACACCATCCCAGTTGGTAGCGAACTCTTCTTCTGTCTCTGGAAGATGGATATGAGTGGTTACGGTCATCCGCCAATAGCTCACCTGGGTTAGCTTACCCGGCTTGGGAGCATAGGCGGTTTCCGTCCAGTCGATCAGCCAACCGTCGCCGCCACCTTGCGGGATTACCGATGTCACAGTTACATTGACGGTGCCTATTTTTGCACGATCAGCGGGCAGGTTGGCACGATACCAATCCTGAAGTTGCTGGTAGCCTATGCTACCGCTATCGGTACAGGAGAATGCATGATTGTAAAGCTGCGCTTGCATAGCAGGATCAGATGACACCGTTCGGACCTCTCTGATCCAGTCCCGAAGATGCCCCTCTATACGGGCTGCATCCGGCATATGCTGTTCTAGCCTCGCTGTCAGCAGCGAAGGTCCATTGCGGTCAACCACATACGGGATAAGCTTTGGTTCGCTATCGTGGTACCATCCACGCGCTACAGCAAGACCGGCGACGACGATAGCGCCTGCGCAAATGATAGATTTCCATCGATCCCGGTCACGGTGAAAGCTCTGAACTTCGTTCCAGTTGCGTTGGGATGCCTGCTCTATCGGGGAGGGATGCGTCATTGTTTTGGCTCCCTGAGTTTAAGTTTTCGAAACTCATCCATCACCAAACGCATAAGAACAGCGTATTGCTTTTCTTTAGTGTGGGCGGCAATTACCCGAAGCAGACTTAGAACTGCTGTCGGGATCTTGGTGGTTATTAGATGCTCTTTCATGCCCTCCCATTACCCCTTTTACACCCCTGCTGTCAAGGCCCCTTTTTATCTTCCTCGGCCAACCGATTGCGCTCGGATAGGTTAGTCGCCATACGCCACGGCATCTGTCCGGCATTACCGCGAGTTCCCCGCAGTCCACGCCCGATGTCAGTAGCGGCAGCAGACACTAGGTTACCCGCAGTCGAGCCAACCATTGCCGCCGCGCGTCCTGCTGCGCTGGAGGGACCGCCCCCGCCAGACGCCTGAGTGCTGGCCAGTTTTCCCGCAGCGCCAACCGCTGATCCCGCTCCTATGGCTTTGGTGACGGCGCTGGTAATGCTGCGCGACATCAGCGCTCCTGCCGCAGCGACGGCGCCACCTGAAGCAGCCAGACTTCCCGCTCCGCTACTACCGATGTGATTAACCATTCTTTCGAATCTGGCAGGAAGTTCCAAAGTGATTGCGAGCAAGACGATAGATTGGCCAATTTCAATCAAGATGTCCTGAAACGTAGCAGCATCAGCCGGCGTGGCGGCAACCCAGCCGGCGACGAAAGCGGAGCCAACCGATGCGATCATTTGCAGGATGAAAAGTTTCAAGCCAACGCCGACAACCTGCCAAAGCAGGGCTTGCACCTTGTCGCTGGTGAAGTGCGAACCGCCGAACATCAGCAGGATTTGGCCGGCTGAAATGATGAAAAAGCTTTCGACAATCACCATGACCATGGCTGCGGTGATAATCGCGAAGCAGGCGATGATAACCAGCCCGCACAGCAGCAGCGATACCGCGTCTCCGGGAGAGAGAATGGACATCTGATTAATGATGTCGGTGGCTATTTTGACACCTTCAGCGAATATCCCGTTTGGCTGGGTTGGAATTCCGCCAGCCTGCTGCGCTGCCCACTGGAAACCCTTGATAATTATAGGGGCAACGGTAGTGAAGGATGTTAATACGAACAGGAAAAAGCCCAGGAAGATTAGCTCATGCGCCAAGGCGTAGATGAAATCTTCTATCCCTGTCGGGCGGTTTAGCAGGACACGAATCATGCACCATATGAGGTCGATGGCGGCGAGGCTGATAAACACCCCTAGCGCGATCCTTTCCAGAGGACCACCCCAGGTCGCGGTGGCGGCCTGGAATCGCGCCAGGAGTTGGTCTATGCCGCCTACGGTAGCGCCCATCAGTAGCTCTTGTATCCGGTAAGCGGCACGGGTTCGGTCTTAAACAGGGAACTGGAGGTATGCGGCAGAGCACAAGTAGCCTGGGATGTCATTTGCACAGCAATACCGCCAAGGGCGCCGCCCATAGTCAGGCCTACGACGCATGATAGAATCATAAATGGGTTCACCTCAGTATCCTTTATATCCGGTGGTTACGACGGGCTGGCTGTGCAGCAATCTTTGCATGGCGGCATCCTCGCTGGCTTGTCTGTCGGCAACGACTAGATCTCGTGTCGCCTGGGCCTGCGCGGCATTAGCGAGTGTGGATTGCACTTGCTGTAGATTGTAGTTCGTAATTCCGGCCATCTCGACGCTGGCTTGTAGAACCTGCATTTGCCCGGTAGCGGACTGGCTTTGCGCCTGGATGGCGCGCTGCATGACAGCGTCACTGTTCATTTGCTGCTGCTGCAACCCCAGCGTCCGGCCGAGAGAGTTACCTGCCTGCCCCAAGGTCTGCTGCCATGACGTAAACTGAGACCCTATATTCTGCGGCAGGAAAGAAGCCTGATTAGCATAGCCTTGAGCGCTTTGCAGACGGGACATGATAGACCCGCTGTTGCCCGTCAGCAGGCTTGCGGCATTGGTCAGGCTTCTAAGTTGCATGATATCTCCCTGCACATTGGTCCAAATCGATTGTGGAAGCGCAACAGTGTTTTGCACCATGTTGGCATATTGCTGTATTTGTGTCTGATACTGCTGGATCTGCGTAAGATACTGTTCCGCCTGTTTAGCCTGCTGCCAAAGCTGGGTGACAATATCTGAGCAATTGGCACAGGTGACGATAAAAGCCTCAGACCGATGTGGTTGGATCATCAGCAACGGAATGGCCGCGATGCCAGTTAGCAAAAGCTTTTTCATTGCAGTGGGGGTGCCGTTTGTGAGGTTGAAGCCGGCAATAAAGCCGGCGCTGTCTGAGCGGTTGTCGCCGCCAGAGGGGGTGCCGTCTCCGGATCTGCGCTCGGGGTCCAGTAGGTTCCGTTGAAGGTGAACCACCCCTTGCCGCTATTATCCAGGCCGTACACGGTGCCATTGACGATCTTCAATGCAGCAGTGCCACCACCACCAGGCACCCACGTGGTGCCCATCTGGATCGATCCTGAAGAGTTGATGGTCCAGGCATTACCCTGCGCATCGGCAATCGATCCCCGCCCTGGCGTGACTGAAGACGTGACGCTAGCCGCTGGCTGCGCCGTCGCTGTCTGGGGCTGTTGCACTGCGGTATTTTGCGTCAAGTCAGGAGTGGCCACAGGGCTTTCGGCGCAACCCTGCGTGCCACTGCCGCTGGTGAATGCTGCAACCTGTTGGCCATAGGCACTGAGGCTACCATCGCTATTGCGCAGCGCATCGGACCCGCCCGACACCCAACTCCAAGCTGCACTGCCAACGCCGCTGTTGATAACGGCATTGATCTCCTGCGTTCCGCCCGCATCTGGGGAACTACCATCGGTCGAATTGCCATATTCGCCGATGATGACGGGCATTGTCCCGTCAGCACTTTTCAACCCTTGGGTTGCGCCTATCATATCATTAACGTTCGCATTGACCGTGTTCTGATCGGTCGAATCATTCGATTGATAATTGTAAGCGTGGACGTCAGCAATCACGTTGGTCATGTTGCTGTAAACGTTAGTGGCCAATGCGGTGTCAAGGTTGTTCGGACGACTGCCGCTCACTTCCATAAGGATAGGGTTGTTGTTCCCAGCGTCACGGATCGCCGAGTAAGTAGCTTGCTGCCATGCAGTTAGATTGTCGGACGACGGCTCGTTAAAGCTGCCAAACCACACGTAAGGATTGCTCTTGAACGCAGCAGCCACTTGGCCATACCAGGCCACATCTCCTGGCTGCGATGCCCAGGCATCTTGGGCGCCACCGCCGTCCGGATGGTCCTCCAGATCAACCACAATGCCTTTTGCGGTTAGATAGTCAATCGCAGGTTTAAGGCTTTCTGGGCTATCTAGGTTTCGGACGTTGATGCGGACGAAGTTGATGCCGGGAAATGCGGCCGTCACCTTGCCGTTGAGCACATCGCCAAGCTCCGTGCTACGAATGTTGATGCCGCGTGCTACGAATGGCTTCCCATTAGGTGATATAATCTGACCATTTGGTGTGCCAAAGCCTCCATTGGATGCGTCATAGTTCGGTGTGGCGGCTGTGCATATTGGTGTGGCTGCGGCTGTCGAGGTGGCTGGGGCTACGGTATCAGCGGTGGCAACTGGAGTGGATGCGGCTTGTGGTGTTGATGATGCGCAATTGCCATTCCCGGAGATTTTCGCGAACGCAGCTTTCCAGGCTGCTGCTGTTGCAGAGTTCTCGCCGGGATTGCTCCAACTCAGGTTGCCGGAACCATCGTTGATGTCCCACAGGTTGGCGAACGCAACAGGAACTCCGGACTTAGACACCACATCTGCCAATGCCTGAGGAAAGCTAGCATTGACCCCTCCCGTCTCGGGCAGGGCAAATGGCTTTCCCTGCTGCTTTGCCAGGTTAAGCACATCTGTCAACGTGATATCGCTGGTGCTGGTAGAGGTATCGTTGGGGGAAGCGTCATAGTTTATCGGCGCCCCATAGATGTCGAGGCCAATGATATCAGCGGCGTCATTGCCGGGATACATACTGGCAAGAGATGCAGATGTGCCACCGGCAGCAGGGTTCCAAACCACTGAGATCTTCGCCCCGGAGAACGAATGCGCCAGAGCGGCGATGTGCTGGAAAGCGGCAACATAATCAGCGGCATTTTCAGGAGTAACAGCCCATGGATACCAATTGCCGCTCATCTCCCAGCCTGGGCGTATGTCGAAGGATGATATCCCCTTACTAGCGTATGCCTGAAAGATGCCTTTGAAGATGGCGTCTTCGCTGCCGCTGGCGATGTTTTTGAATGACTGGTCGGCTGACTCGCCATTCGCGGAAGACGCCATAGGAATGCCGATATCTGGAGTAGTCCCTTTTGGCCATGATTTCGCTTCCCATTGTGCATCTGAAATCCATTGTGATTCGGGTTGGGTGGAATCAACGTATGTGACGAGTTGTGTAGGTGCCTGCCCCATAGAGTTGGTGAAGGAATTTAACTGGTTAACCGTAGTTGCCTGATTGGCGGAGTTGCCCGTATCGAACTCACCGACGTAAGCGCCAAGTTGGGTTGGGGATGATCCGCTACCTGAGGTGCAGCTTTGAGCATGAGCGGCATTGATGCCAAAAAGACTGACTGTAGCGAAAAGCCATAGATGGTTCATGGTTTTATCCCATTTTCCAAAAGCCATATCGCCGGCCATTTGTCACCGTGGTCCCGGTAAAGCTTATCGATGCGCGGGCCTCCCTTCTTTACATCCACACCAACGAAGGCCAGGGTTGTTTTCCCTAGACGCAGATCGACCAGGGCAGAACCGTCCGGTGAATCATACAGGTAATGCCGCTTCGGAATGGCTTGCCGCACCATTTCAGTCTGCGCATCGGTAAGACCGAACTTCTGATACATCTGATGTGGACCAGGTTCGTTTTCTGTGCCGTCGATCATTGCGGCCGGATTGGCGCCATAGAACCGCGTCGGGCAGCTTTCCAGCAACACATCCATCAAACCAGATCGAGTGGCATCGGACAGAGATTGCGTAGCCATGACAACCGCGCAGTTAGCTTTGCGTAGTTCCTTCAACCACTCGCGGATTTTGTCCCGCCATACCGGGTGCCCGAGCATGGTCCACGCCTCATCTATAAGCAGGTATGCAGGTTGGCCTTTCAGCATGCGGTTGAAGCGACGGAACAGATAAAGCAACACCGGGATAAGGCTACGCTCGCCCATGCTCATCAGTTCAGCTACCTCGAAACCGCACACCAGGTTTTCGTTAAGGCCGTCGGTTTCCGCGTCGAGCATATAACCCATGGGTCCGTTGAGCGTGTAGAAGGCCATCGCCTCCCGTACGTCCTGATTCTGGACCTGGCGCACGAAATGGGTCAGGGATCTCCCCGTGCCGTGGCTCAACACCTGTATGGCCTGATGGATTGCATCGGTATGTGGAGGACGGGGCGGATATCCTGTTTGAAGTTCAAAGCATGTTGCAATCCACTCTTCAGCCCACGCCGCATCAGCTTCGGTGTCCAGCACCGACAGCGGGCACCAAACAAGTTTGTCGCTACCGATGTCGTAATAGCGTCCGGTGGCGCGAAAAGTGGGCATCAGCGAGCGGCCCTTGTCGAAGGCCCAAACCATGGCTCCAGCGTATCGCATCGCTTGCATAGCAATGGTGGACAGGAGAACGCTCTTGCCACTTCCAATCGGGCCGAAGACTAGACCGTGACCCACATCGCCGGCATGAAGGCCGATATTGATCGGCGTCGAGCCTGCCGTGACAGCCTGTATCAAAGGTGGTGATCCTGGCGGGTAGAAGGGGCACTGGTTGGTGTTTAAACCCTGCCAAGGCGCTGCCACGGGCAGCAGATCAGCTAGATTAGTGGTGTGGATCAGGGGGCGACGCACATTCGGAATGCAGTGCCCAGCGAGCGAGCCAAGCCAAGCCTCCATGGTGTTTAGGTCTTCCTGACGTTCTGGGAAACCAGCGTCCTGAATGACGCGGCGAACGGTGCGGACATTCTCTTCCAGCACGCTGATGTCTTCGTCCATAAGGACGACATTTACGGTGTAGTATCCGGACCCCTCCATGGAGGATTGGGTGCGCTCGATCATGGACCCAGCATCAAAGCTCATTTTTTCCGCGTCGGGATTCGGTGCAGCATCCTGGAAAATTAGACCCTTCCATCCCCTGGCTTTCTGTTTCCATTTATTCTCAATGACCCGGCCCTGTTTTTCTGCTTCCGGCTGATCGAGCACGATGTATCGGCTGGACCAACGCAGCGGGAACGGCAGCATATCGAGACCAGCAAGCACCCCCGGGCTCGAAGCGGACGGAAACGGGTATCCCGAGATTGCCACGCAGGCGACAAACACGTCACCAATCTTTGGCATATCTCCAGGGATCACGGGCTTTTCGCTGATAACTCCGTCAAGGTAACAGCCGTCTGGCGGTAGCGGGATATCAAGCGATTTGCCAGAGATCAGAAAATGCAGATAGTTGACGAGGTCAGAGCGAAGCTGTGCGTGGCCGGTTTCATCTGTCCATCGACGATCTTCCATCGGGCGAACTTGCATAACTGCACCGAACAGATCGTCAAACTCTGCCATAGTGCGTTGAAAGCCCGCAAGGGTAGCTGACGCTGCTGACCGACGCGGGGCGTTATCGTCTTCGTCATAGAGCAAATCGACCAGCCTGCCGCGATGCTTCAACGGTGGCATATAATGCAACAGGATAACGTATTCTGATTCGAAGCAAGCACCCTCGCGGGTAAACGTGGCGCGGCGCTCGTCTTCGATGAGTTCGGCTACCTCATTGGGAAAATGATTGCGTGCAGGGTCAGTGAATCGGCTAACCGGGAGGCGCACGGCGTCCACCCATATTGACCAGCCTCCACTGAGTTTGCCCAGAGCGCGATTGACGGTCTCAGATGCGGCATCCCACGCCGATGTATCAGCATGAGCAAGGTTTTTGCCTTTGAAATATCTCCCCGCCAGAAGGGAACCATCTTTGTTTAAAATTATGTTTGGGGCTATAATTGAACCCCAATTAACATAATCAGGCAAACCACGGTCGGTGCGCTTATAAGGTTTCAGGGAGTGCATCAGTTTTTCCACGCCTTACGTTCTTTAGGAATGCGGTAACCAACGGCCTTACGGAAAGGCGTAGTGAATGCAGGTATGTATTTAGGATATCCTAAATTGCGGAAATAAATGCTAACCAGATCAGGATCAATCTTACCCATCCATACCAGCATGGGGTAAATCGTCAGCCACAGTCCAGAGGCGACGGCTATAGCAACCAGGTTATGGCCAATGAGGAGAAGCCCACCGGATGCTGCAATCAGCATCAACATGGGTTTACGCTCTGCGCCCAGCATCATGGCTGGGCGAAAGCTCGATTTATGGAAAAGATGCGCAGTCATCAGACAACAGCGCCGGCTACGTTAAAGTATTGCAGTGAGGCTGTGGCCGTTAGTCCAACCACCGAGACGATTAACACCACAGCCAATCCCTTTATAAAGGGTCCGAGGTCGTGGTGATTAAAGGCAAGCGCAACACACAGAGCGATAATAGCAAGCACCGCTACATAAAACATTAGGGATTGGAAGGCCTGCACTAGTTTGGCCATTGTGCTATCCCACGGGCCGCCTGTTCCGGCAGCAGCGTGAGCGATGGAAGGCGCCGCTATAATAAGCGCAATCAGCAATAGCGCCGGAAGCAGACGATCAAGCCAGGACGGAGAGTTCATAGTTTCCATTGGTAACACCTTCTATTTGGATAATTTCCGTGATGCGCCTTGCTGGCTCTCCCGGCAGTCTGTCGGCGGGATCTATGCGCTTGATGCCAACGATGATCCCAAGAGCGTCGGCAATCTGATTGCGAACAGAAACCCCAGGCAGAGCCTCACCACATAGATCTTCCATTCGCCCTAGCGCGGCGCGCGCTGAGTTGGCATGAATGGTGGACAGGACTGGCTCATGCCCGGTGTTGCTGGCCTTTACGAGAGTCATAGCAGCCTTGTCGCGGACCTCTCCCACGACCAGCGCATCAGGCCGGGACCGCATCAGAAGCTTCAGTATGTGCTGATGATCGATATCGGTTCCCGTGCGTAGCGCCAGAACATTGCGCTGCTGATATTGCAGTTCGACAATTTCTTCCATCAAACCAATGCGCATATCAGGATGGAACCTGTTGTGTGCTTCCAATATCGCATTAAGCAAGGTGCTCTTGCCTGCTTTTGTCCCTGCGGCAATGAGAATGTTCTGCTTCTTCCGAACGGCATCTTCTAGGATTTCGATCTGTCGCCCGGTGGCAATCTGGGCGATAACGTAATCTTCGAAGGTGTATATTTTCGCCGCAGGTAAGCGGATTGCAAAGCACGGCTTTTGGGTAATGGGTTGGATATAGCCGATAAAGCGTGCATTGCGGATCGGAAGCGTGGCTTCGATGTAGGGAGAATTGCGGTTAACGATCTCCCCAGCAAAAGACGCCACCATCTCAATTGCCGCTTGTGCATCGTGGTCGTCTACAGCACCGATGTAAGATAGCCCGGTGCTTTCCCGGTCTTCGAACAGGAAGCCATCGTTTAACAACAGATCGGTAATCTCTGGATCATCAAGCCTGGAGCAGGCCAGCGTGCCAAACCTGTCACGCAGCGTTTCCAGGTCACGCCGACCTGTCTCACGGCGCGCGAATGAAAGAGTTGTCACTTAAGCGATCCATGACCAACAGCGATGTGTCCGGCTTCGGTAGCTGCGTGACGGAAGTAGTTTGCTATATAGACCCTGACCGCACTTGTGCGGCCCCCCACTTCCCTATTCAGGTCTATCTGACTCACCAGTGCGCCCATATCTAGGGCTTCGCGCTCACAGATCTCTTTCAACATGCTCCAAAGTTCTGGCTCCAGACGAATGCTGGTCCGTCCACGCTGAGCGTAAACGTTACGGTTTAACAGACGACTGGTTGTCATGCTTGACCTTTCGCTATCATTCGCTGTAATGCGTAGCGCCGATACACCTGAGTGTCAACTATAAAGTATGGTAGATGTTTAACGTGGCACGAACAGGAAGCATTGGAATCAGGGTGGAGCCAGCTTTGAAGGCCGCTCTGGAGCGCGCCGCTAAAGCGGATCGTCGCCCGCTATCGTCATTGATCGAAAAGGTCATGACAGAGTGGCTAGAAGCGCAGGGGATAGGAGCGACAGAGAGCGTATAAGGCTCCGCAAGGAGCACCCCCATGAACACAACCGTAACCCTATCCCCGTTCGGCACATTCACAAACACGGCTGCGATGACAGTAGCGGCCGGTGACAGCTTCACGGTCAACTCGCTGGGCCAGGAGGCGGCGCGCCCGTATGGCTTGTTCTCCAACCAGGGGATTGTTTACGACTACGGGACCATGATCCTGAACACCAACGTCCATCAGGCAGACAACGCCCAGATTGACGTTCTGAACGGTGGTCGACTGGTGCTCGATGGAATGACGGCGGCCGGCGGCTGCATCGGCATCACCAACGCAACGCTGGAGTTCTCCCACGCCCCTACGTTCCATGGTGGGCCGTGGTCAGCAATGTGCTTCATGGCCAACGTGGGCTTCGACGGAACGAATGACATCGTGAAGTTCGATAACGTGCATACCGCGATGACCGAGGTGTTCCGCGCTGCACAACAGGACGTGCTGGTGTTCTCCGGGGCAACCCAGGTAGCTGACCTGCACCTCGCCCAGATTGCCGGCGGTTATGCGGCCTCGAACTTTTCGGTCAGTGACAATAATCTGATATTCCACGCTACGCCTTGGACGCCGTGAGATATCATATACCGTCTAAGTCATTAATCATTTCGGCAATCTGATTAGCGGCCGCTTGAAGGCCGGCGTCATATCCAGAACCATATGAGTTTATGTCGTAACGGCGCCCCATTTCTGCTTTCTCCTCCTTATGTATATTCTCTCCATTAGCGCTATATTCCGCGATAAGGGCCAGGATTTTTAGGCGCATGGCGTTCGCATCCATCACACTGTCTCCATGTAATATATTATCCATAGCAGTTGCTATTGATTATAACTCCATGGTAATCTACCAACCATGGATGACAACCTTAAACAAGCCCTGCAAATCGCAGGCGGGAAATACCAATTAGCTAAGGCGATTGGTTGTTCCCACCAAGCTATATATCGCTGGACCAAGGTGCCACCGTCCCAGGTCCTTGCGGTATCACGTGCCACCGGTATACCTCGTAGCGTGCTGCGCCCTGACATCTATCCTCCTCAGGAGGAACGAGAAGCGACCCACCTCCAAACTATGGAGTGAGGCGCCGTGTCAGATTCACCGGGATTCGCCCCCACATTCCGTAAGCTTGTACTCCCAGCATTAACTGAAGCCGCTCGCGATCAGGGACTTAGGCTAGCGGTTGACGAAAATCTCTCGTTTTCTGCTGCATATGATGCAGTTCACGATATAGCTATGCGCAGAGGCGCCGGATTCCTTAAAACACCAATACTCAATGAGTTAGAGGATTGGATAGGCCGGGAGATTCTATTTAATTGCACTGAGTTCGAGTCTCTATTTAAAGATTTTCCTAGCCTCGGGCTGCGTGTGGCTCTTCAGATCGAGGTGGCGACCCATGGCAGATAAATGGGCAGGATTTTTCGACACCGCACCAGAGAAAGATAAGAAGGTAATTGACCTAGCAACCCGCCAACGCATGGATGAGGATGATCCCTGGACTAATCGGCTGGCTAAGTCGGGTGACCCTCCGGTGACTTTGCCAACAGTGGCAAATGCCATGCTGATATTGGCATATGATCCTGCTCTGGCTGATATGCTGGCTTATGATATATTCAGCCTGATTTTTCTCCTGAAAAAGCCGCCACCGCCGCGTGAGAAAGACGCTCCAACGATGCCTGGGCCATATCCAAGGGCATGGGGAAGCGCCGATGTGACCATGGTGCATGGGTATATGCAAAGAATCTGGAATTACAAGTTCTCTCGCGAGATTGTGGAGCACGCCATGATGGCAGAGGCTACACTGGTGGTGCATCACCCGGTCAGGGACTATCTCAAGACACTAAAATGGGATGGCACCAAACGTATAGATACGTGGCTGCATCATGCATTTGGCTGCAAAAACACTGCTTACACCAAAGCAGTTGGGACCAGGTTCTTAATAGCTGCCGTTAGAAGGATATTTAAGCCTGGGTGCAAGTACGATGACTTAATGATCCTTGAAGGTATACAGGGTATTGGGAAAAGTCAGACCCTTAGAAAACTATTCGATCCATGGTACTCTGATTCATATATTCGGGATCTAGGGAACAAAGATGCAGCGCAAGCCATGAATGGCAAGTGGTGCATGGAGTGGGCCGAGGTTGCGCATTTAGTTCTTGCATCTCCTGAAATCGTTAAAGGATTTCTATCACATCAGACCGATTATTACCGGCCTCCCTATGGAAAGTTCTTTATCGAGCCGCTACGACAGAGTGTTTTTGTTGGCACTACCAACGAAAAACACTATTTGCGCGACCAAACCGGGAACCGCAGGTTCCATCCAATCCCATGCACTAAGGCTGAGCCTATGTGGGTGGAGGAAAATCGTGACCAGTTTTGGGCAGAGGCCATCGTCCGGGAAGCTTCTGGCGAATTAATATGGCTGGATGGTGAGGATCTGCAAAAGGAAGCGGCAGAGCTTACAGCCGAACGGATGCCGGAAGAGGTTTGGCATCATGCCATTGAAAGTTATCTCCATGGCAAAACCAGGGTGATAACGGCCGATGTGCTGGAAACAGGTATCGGCATGGACAGGGACAGGATGAACCGCTCAGCCGAAATGCGGGTGGCCAAGGTCATGCGCGACCTCGGGTGGGAGG
>Ga0208479_1000019_pt1 | contig 16815 bp, 13 predicted proteins | sample NGESurdeep072012_7_FD_184464 | JGI IMG/M metagenome (GOLD analysis project Ga0208479, IMG submission 184464) | Arctic peat soil microbial communities from Barrow, Alaska - NGEE Surface sample 415-3 deep-072012 (SPAdes) | ecosystem: Environmental > Terrestrial > Soil > Wetlands > Peat ... | reverse complement strand
CCTCGATGCAGGCCCTGGTCAGCCGGAAGCTACGGGCGTCTCCGGTGGTGCCGATCTCCATCCTGTTCATGACGTAGCCCATCCCCAGCTCGAGGTCGGGGTCTGCCCAGCCGACCGAGCCGCCCATCCCGAAGTGTCCGAAGGAGCGCGGTCCGCCAAACCCTTCCGAGCCGATGATCCCGCGGTTGAGCATGAACCCGAGGCCCCATTGGATGTCGAGTCCGAGCAGGACCAGGTCCGGCCCCTCGGTCTGCGGGCGCAGCGCCCGGTCGAGCTGCTCGGGAGTGAGGATGCGGAACGTGCCCCCCGACGGTGTCGACACCTCGCTGACGCAGGCTCCGTAGAGGCAGGCGAGGGATCGGGCGTCGCAGATCCCGTTGGCCGCCGGGATCTCCGCCGCGTGCAGTCGGGGGTCGTCCCAGGCCTCCTGGTCCGACAGTGCCCCGCCCGGCGCAGCCAGGGCCTTGAAGAGCGGACCGTCCGCAGCCAGGTAGGCGCCGGCGTTCTCGAGCAGGTCGGCGACGTCGAGACCGGCAAAGGATCCCGTCCCGGTACCGAGCGCCGCCAGAGTCTTTCCCGACTCCAACGACTCGAGGAACGAGATCAGGCGGGCGACGCGGTGTTCTTCGGAGGCGGGCAGGCCCACGTAGAACTCGGCTCCGAGGGGACCGGCGACCTCCTCGCGAAGGTAGGTCCCGAGGCTGCGACCGCTGATCCGGCGTACGACCTCGCCGACCAGCCAACCGTAGGTGGTGGCGTGGTAGCCGTGGGCGGTGCCCGGCGGCCACGTGGGCGCCTGGCGCTCGAGCGCCTCGATCACCGGGTCCCACGCAAGCGCCTCCTCGAACGACAGGGTTCCGTCGATCCAGGCCAGGCCCGCACGGTGCGACAACAGATCGGCGACGGTGACGTCCTCCTTGCCGGCCTGCGCGAATTCGGGCCAGTAGGTCGCCACCGGCGCCTCGACGTCGAGGAGGCCCTCCTGTGCGAGCTTGTTCGCGCACATGGCGGTGACGCCTTTGGTGGTCGAGTAGACGAGGACGAGGGTGTCCTCGGTCCAGGGCCTCCCGGCCCTCGTGTCGGCGACACCACCCCACAGGTCGACCACCTTCTTTCCGCGGTGGTAGGCGGCGAAGGCCGCCCCCACCTCCGACCCGTCGTCGAAGTTGGCCTGGAACGCCTCGCGCACCGCCTCGAAGCCCGGTGCCGTCGATCCGTCGATGGTCGTCATGCTCGCCTCCTCAGTCGGCGCGAACCATACTCGTCCCCTGCCGCCTTCCCCATGGCACGGCGACGTCCCGGCCCCAGGTGGGTCATACTCGCTGTTCGTGAACCCGATCACCGCACCGCGGGTCGAGGGGGAGATCGTGGTCCGGAGGGGGCGCAAGCTCGGTATTGCCGAGTTCGGCCCCCCCGGGGGACGCCCGGTCATCTGGTTGCACGGCACCCCCGGGGCCCGTCGCCAGATCCCCCAGGCCGCACGCATCGCCGCATTCGAGCTCGACGTGCGACTGATCGGCATCGACCGCCCCGGCGTGGGGCTGTCGACGCCCCATCTCTACGACTCGATCCACGACTTCACCGCGGACCTCGAGATCGTGTTCGATCAGCTGGGGTTGGGACGGGTCGCCATGATCGGGCTCTCGGGTGGCGGTCCCTACGCGTTGGCCGCGGCACACGCCTTCCCGGCTCGGATCGCCGGGGTCGGCGTCCTCGGCGGGGTGGCTCCCACTCGAGGTCCCGAGGCCGTCGCCGGAGGTCTCGTCGGCCTGCTCGCCCTGCTCTCGCCGATCCTTCCGCCACTGAGGGTGCCGCTGTCCCTGACCCTGAACGCCCTGATCCGCCTCGCCCGTCCGGTGGCATCGCCCGTCTTCGACCTGTACGCGGCCCTCGCCCCCGAGGGCGATCGGCGGTTCTTCGCACTGCCGGAGGTCAAGGCCATGTTCCTCGACGACCTCGTAGGCAACAGCCGGCAGGGGTTGAGCGCCCCCGTCTACGACCTCATCCTGTTCACCCGACAGTGGGGCTTCTTGCTGAACGACATCGTGGTCCCGGTCGCGTGGTGGCACGGTGACGCCGACTACATCGTGCCGCTGGCCCAGGCCCGCCGGGTCGTGCCGCTCATCCCCTTTGCCGAGCTGTTCGTCCGCCCGGGTGAGAGTCACCTCGGGGGGATGGCCGCAGCAGTGGAGGTCCTGATCAAGCTGCTGTCGTTCTGGGATGACGACACGAGCCCTCGCAACGAGCGCCCGGCGCCACGGTGAACCGCCGGCCGTCGAGCGCAGAGCGGCGATGGCGTCCCCACCCAGACCGTCGGGCGAGGTGGGCTCGGTGATGAGCGGGGCGCGGGCAGTGGCGAGTGCTTCGGCGCGCCGACTCAGCTCACCTGGCGATCACGGTTCTCCCAGTAGCGCCTCCGGAGCTCGCGCTTCAGGGGCTTGAACGCTCCCGAAAGTGGCAGCGGACCGTCGAGGAACTCCACCGACTTCGGAACCTTGAACCCGGCCAAGACCGGGCGGACGTATTCGATCAGATCCGCGGCTGTCGCCCTCGTGTTCAGTTTGAGGACGACGATGGCGTGGACGGCCTCGCCCCAGACGTCGCTCGGGATCCCGATCACCGCGACTTCCTGCACGGCGGGGTGGGTGGCGATGGCGTTCTCCACTTCGATGGAGTACACATTCTCGCCGCCCGTGACGATCATGTCCTTCATCCGGTCGGTGAGGTGCAGGAGACCCCGGCTGTCGACGAAGCCCATGTCGCCGGTGTGGTACCAACCGTCGTGCATCGCCGACTCGGTCTGTTCCGGCTCGTTCCAGTACTCGCGCATGAGGTTCCCCCCGCGGGCGCAGACCTCCCCTGCCTCTCCTCGGGGAAGAGCATTGTCGAGAGAGTCCGTGATGCGGAGCTCGACGCCCATCACCGGTCTGCCCGCAGCCGTCGCCACGTTTCCGCCGCGACGGTGTTCCTCGGGACCGAGGTACGCGAGGACGGAGGCAGCCTCGGTCATCCCGTACCCCTGGATGAAGTCGGTGCCGGGGAGCATTTCCAGCCAACGGGCGAGCATGGTCCTCGAGATCGGTGCCGCCCCGTAGACGAGCTGGCGCAGTGACCGGAGGCATTCGGCCGAGAAGCCCTCCGCCTGCTCCAGCAGCGACATCATGACCGGGACCATCATCGTCATGTCGATGGCCTGTTCGTCGATGACCCGCATCACCAGACCGGGGTCGAACAGCGGGATCGTCACCGAGGTCGCTCCGCTGGCCGGGATGCCCAGCACGCCGGCGACGACGGCAGCGTGGAACATCGGCGATTGGAACAGGAATCGCCGCTCCTCACGAAGCCCGATCTCGAAGAGCAGGTGGTACACGTTGAGCACCTCGGCTCGCTGTTCGAGCAAGGCACCCTTGGGGCGTCCGGTCGTTCCTCCCGTGTACATCAGGACGACGGCATCCTCCTCCTCGGGCTCCGGCGGCATGACCGGCTCACCGGCCGCAAGCAGCTGCTCGTAGCCGATGGTGTCGTCGTCTCCTGTGATGCCGTCGCCGATCTCCCCGCCGATGATGACCAACTTGTCGATCTGCACGCCTTCCTCGTCACGGGCGCGGCGGAGGAGCTTGGCGAACAACGGGTCGGTGAAGACGATCCTGGAACCGGAGTCATGGAGGACATAGGCCAGCTCGGCCGGCGTGAAGCGGATGTTGAGGGGGTTGATGATCCCTACCCCGAACAGGGCGGCATGGTACAGCTCCAGGAACTCGTGCCCGTTCGTGGCGAGTACCGCGAACCGGTCACCGTGCCCCAGCCCGAGCTCACTGTGCATGGCGTTGGCCAACCGCAACAGCCGGTCGGCGTGGACGGCGAACGTTCCTTCGTATCGCACCCCGTCGCGCGTCAGGTCGACGAACGCGACCTTGTCGGCCAGCCGTTCGACGACCGGCAACAAGAGCCTGGGATACACCAGCTCCTTCATCACAACCCCCCTGTCTGGTCCGGCGAACCGGCTCGCCGGCGTCCGCTCCTACTCCACCCACCGCCGCTGCGCACGCGACCACCCGATGGGCTCGGCAACTGCTTGTGGTGAACGGCCTGTTGCCTAGCTGTCCACCCAGAATTCGTCGAAGCCGTAGGCGTCGGCCTGGTAGACGTTGACCTCGGTGATCTTCCCGTGGTGGATCTCGAACTCGACGGCCACGACGACATCCAATTCCCTGCCGTTCCTCGTGGCGGTCTCCCGTTGGAGCACCACCGCCCGCTCGGGTTTGCTGAGCACGTCCAGGACCTCGATCTTGAAGGTGCCGTCGCTGCCCGCCTTCAGTCGTCCGAGAAAGCCGAGCACCGCCTCCGGGCCCTTGTAGCGACCGGCGAGGCTGCTGCGCCCCGGCTCGTGCCAGATAACGTCCTCCGCCATCACGACGTTGAGAAGGTCGAGGTCACCTGACTCGAAATCCTGATAGGTCCGCCGGATCAGCGATTCGTAAGCATCCTCTACAACCACGTCACCCTCCCTTCCCCTTTGGTCTCTCCTCCAGGTTCGGCACCTTGGCGGCCCGGCGCAAGGGGCGAAAGTCCCAATCCCCGCCGGGGGACCAATGGCCGCCTCCTTCCATGGCGGGCATTACTAGCCTCTGGGCTCTCCATTTAACCGGAGTAGCCTGTGCCGGTGATTCACCCCCGTGCCGGCGTGGATTATCCGAGGTCAGTGGGTGAGCTCCAGGCCTGGTTCTCGACCGATGCGAGCTGCCTGGATTACCTCGAGTGGCTGCGCTGGCCTGGAGGCTTCACCTGCCCTGTCTGCGCGCACGCGGCGGGTTGGAGACTTGGCGATGGTCGGTTCATGTGTGCAGGGTGCGGCTTCCGGACATCGGTGACGGCGGGCACGATCTTTGACCGGACCCGGACACCGCTCACGGTCTGGTTCACAGCCTGTTGGCTGTTCGCTACCGCCAAGGACGGAGTCTCGGCGCTCAGCTTGCAGCGCACGCTCGAGATCGGCTCCTACCAGACAGCTTGGGCGATGCTCCACCGGCTGCGGTCGGTACTCGTGACCCCGGGCCGGGACCGGCTGAGTGGCACTGTCGAGGTCGACGAGACATACATCGGGGGTGAAGAGCCGGGTCTCAGCGGCGGGCGGGCGAAGGGGAAGAAAGTCCTGGTCGGGGTGGCGGTCGAGGTCAAGGAGCCCAAGGGGTTCGGCCGGTGCCGGATGGCGATCCTCGCCGATGCGTCCGCCGCCTCGCTGCGCCCGTTCGTGACCGCCCATGTCGAGCCAGGCGCCACAGTGATCACCGACGCTTGGCAGGGCTATAGCGGGATCAATCGCCTCGGATACGTCCACGATCGGCGTAGCCAGCGGGCTGCACGGGCCCGCGGAGAGGATCCGGGCACGCTCCTGCCTGGGGTGCACCGGGTCGCATCCCTTGCCAAGCGGTGGCTGCTCAGTACCCACCAGGGGGCTGCAGACCAGGCCCACCTTGCCGCCTACCTGAACGAGTTCGTGTTCCGCTTCAACCGCCGCAAGTCCCGCAGTCGAGGGCTGCTCTTCTATCGGGTACTCGAGCTCGCCGTCAGACATGATCCCGTGCGGTACAGCGACATCGCCGCCGGTGAGAAACCACGGGCGGTGCTACCTACACCGCCGCGGACAAGGGGGCACCCACCAAGCCTGGATCGTCCCCCATTGGACCGACCTTGGAGAGCCGTCGACCAGCACTACTCCGGTTAAATGGAGAGCCCGGACTAGCCTTCTGCCATGGGCATGAGGATCGGGCTCCGCGCCCGTCGTCGTATCGGCGCGGGTGCGAGCAGCCGGCCCTGGGTGTGGGTCGTCCTCGTGTCGCTGGGCCTGTCAGTGCCGATGACGATGGTGCTGCCTGCAACGGCATCTGGGGCGACAGCGTCCACTGCGAGCACGCCGGAGAGTTCCGGCTGGACCGTGTACCACCAAGACGCAGCCGGCACCGGCGTGGCGACCTCGGTGACGGGCGTCGACACGTCGACCCCGAGATGGACATCGCCCAGGCTCGACGGCCAGATCTACGGGGAGCCGCTTGCTTCCTCCGGCAGGGTCTTCGTGGCGACCGAGGACGACACCGTCTACGCCCTCGCCCCTTCCACCGGTGCGGTGGTCTGGTCGGTGCATCTCGGCACACCGGTGACCTCGGGATCGCTCCCTTGCGGGGACATCAGGCCCACCGTCGGCATCACCGGCACCCCGGTCATCGATCCGGCCAGGTCCGAGATCTTCATGGTGGCCGACGAGCTGATCGGAGGGAGACCGGTCCACATGCTGGTCGGCCTGGACACGGCCTCGGGACGGATCGAACTGACCCAGGACGTCGATCCCCCGGGTGCCGCGCCACCGGCCCTCCTCCAGCGGACGGCCCTCACCCTCGACGGTGGCGAGGTCGTGTTCGGCTTCGGAGGCAACTATGGAGACTGCTCCACCTACCGGGGATGGCTGGTGGCGGTGACCGAGGACGGCGGCACGCCGTTGGACTTCGCCGTTGACGCCGCCCCCGGAGAGAGCCAGGGGGCGGTCTGGATGGGCGGCGGAGCTCCAGCCGTCGACAGCGGTGGGAACCTCTGGATCGCCGCGGGCAACGGCTCGGTCACCTCGTCCGGGCACGCGTACGACTTCAGTGACTCGGTTCTCGAGCTGTCGTCCAGACTCCAACTTCTGCAGTACTTCGCCCCCAGCTCCTGGACCTCCGACAACGCCCATGACCTCGACATCTCCATGGAGCCCGCGCTGTTGGCCGACGGACGTGTGGTGGCGGCCGGCAAGTCGCGCGTCGCGTACCTTCTCGACGCTGGTCACCTCGGGGGGATCGGTGGTCAGGAGGCCGCCCTCGGTCATGTGTGCGACGAGGATGTGGACGGCGGGTCCGCGGTCGTGGGAACGACCGTCTTCCTGCCCTGCCTGAGCGGAACGGTCGCCCTGCAGGTCGGATCGGCCCCGGCAGCCCTCCGCGTTCTGTGGAACAGCGGGGAAGGCGGCGGGCCACCGATCGTTGCCGGAGGCCTGGTGTGGACGATCGGACAGAACGGCACGCTCTACGGGCTCGACTCCACCGACGGCGCAGTGCTGCAGCAGGCTCCGGTCGGAGTACCGGCCAACCATTTTCCCACCCCTGGCGTCGGCGATGGTCTACTCCTGGCCCCTTCGGCCTACAGGGTCGTCGCCTTCAGTGCCTCCTCGACCGGTGCGTCCGGTCAGACCTCGAGTTCTGTTGCGAGGGCCGGCCCCACCGCGACGGCGACGCCAGGATCGTCGGGCAGGGCGTCTGGAGCGGCCGTTCATGCCGGCCATGGCGCCGGCGTGATCGCCGGCGCCATCGGTGTGGGCGTGGTCGTCACGGGCCTGGCCGTGTGGCTCCTGGCGAGGCGACGAGGGCGCAGGGCTGCGTAGTACGCCACCATCCTGCGAGATCGATCGGCTGGCTCAGCCGCCGATCAGCGCCGCAGCGAGTTCGCGGTAGGCGTCGAAGGGGAACCCCTGGGAGCGGTCGGCCACCACCTGCACGCACACATGGTCGGCACCGGCGTCTTGAAAAGCACGCACGCGGTCGGCAATGGCGGCGGCGTCCCCCCAGGCCACCACGGCGTCGACCAACCGATCGCTGCCGCCCCCCTCGAGATCGTCGTCGTCGAAGCCGAGCGTGCGCAGGTTGTTGGTGTAGTTGGGCAGTCGCAGGTAGCCCGCGGCGTACTCCCGGGCCGTGGCCCGGGCCACGAGTCGATCGACCTCGGGCACCACGGCCAGTTCCGGCGCCAAGAGTGGTCCGGGCCCGACGAGCCGCCGGGCCCGGGCCACATGCTCGACGGGTACGAAGTAGGGGTGTGCCCCCGCCGCCCGCTCGGCGGCGAGCGTGAGCATGCGGGGGCCGAGGGCGGCGAGGACCCGGCGGTCGGCTGCGACCGCCGTCCCCAGCGCATCGAGCTCATCGAGGTAGTGGACCATCCGGGTGTACGGGTGGATGTACACGGTGCCGAGCTGTTCGACGACCGGCGCGTGGCTCGTGCCCAGGCCGAGGAGGAACCGGCCGGGGTGGGCGACTTCGAGGGCGGCGGCGCCGTCGGCCGCCTGCTCGGGGGTGGCGTGCCAGATCGACAGGATGCCGCTGGCCACCGCCAGCTGCTCGGTGGCGTCGAGCAGCCTTCCGAACCTGTCGGGGAAGCCGGGCTCGAATCCGCCCGAACTCCAGAGGGCCCCGTAGCCGAGCGATTCCATTTCGGTGGCAGCTGCACCGGGGGACCGGTCGGAACCGGACCACGTGCCGCTCCACCAGATCCCGACCTTGCCCAATTCCACCAGGCCAGGCTAGCGATCGACCCGGGGCGGCCGCAGCCCGTCGGCGTAGGACGGCCGGGCGCGCCCCGCGGTGCGCCCCGGCCGGTGGGTGACCGGCTGTCCAGGGCTGCTCGGCACCCGGCGGATCAGGTGGGCTCGATCCAGCTGCGCAGCGGTCTCAGCTGCGGGGTCTTCTTGCGCTGGAGCCCGGACATGCGTCGCAGGATGTCGTCGAGCACGACGATCGCCGTGTCGACGTGGGGCCCCTTGTTGAGCATGACGCACTCGGCTCGCTGCGACATCGCAGCATCGGTGACCTCTGCCCGGGACGGCTTGCCGGTGCGTGCGAGCTGGTCGAGGACTTCGGTGGCCCAGATGACCGGCAGGTGGGCAGCCTCGCAGATCCAAAGGATCTCTTCCTGCATCTCCGCGAGGCGTTCGTAGCCGGCTTCGACGGCGAGGTCTCCGCGGGCGATCATGACTCCGACGAGTGGAGAGCGCATGGCGTGCAGGAGGATCTCGGGAAGGCGTGCGAACGAGGCTTTGGTCTCGATCTTCGGGATGAGGCCGAGATGTTCGGCACCGACCCTCCGGAGGTAGGCGTGCACGTCGTCGATGTCGTGCTCGCTGTGCAGGAAGGACAGCGCAACCATGTCCGCATGGGCGGCGGCCACTTCGAGCAGGGGAAGGTCGGCGTCGGTCACCGCGGGGACGGGGAGATCCGTCTGGGGCAGGTTGATCCCCTTCTCCGCCCGAAGCTTCGACCCTGTTGGTGAGGCCGTCAGGATCCGGACGCGGAACTCGTGGGCATCGACGCTTTCGATGATGCCGGTCATCCTTCCGTCGTCGAGGACCACGGGCTGGCCCACCTGCGCGGTCTCGAAGGCGACGCCGAGCGTGCAACCGATCCGGGCACATCCGGGTTGCCCGTGTCGCCACGGGACAGCAGGCTCGAGGTCCCTGGTCAACACCAGCGGGTCCCCCGGGCGCAACAGGTGGTACTGGGGGATGATCGGCAGCCGGCCCACCCTGGTCGCATCGCCGTCGCAGGACAGCTCCGCTCCGGTCTCCACGTACGTGGTGTCCCACACCTCCACGACGCATGCACCGGGTGTGGCGCCGACGACACGCAAGGTACGTCCCGAGCCTCGGGTGTCGACCATGGCGACCACGTCCCCTGGGTGCCGGCGATCGACCCACGACGGGTCCACGGGCAGCGCCGGCCCCGGGCCCAGAGGCCCGGCATCGGGTCCGAACGCCGCCAGTGCCGCCAATGCGGGCATGACCGGCACACCGCGCAGGTCGCGCTGGGGCCGTAGCTTCACCACCCGGGGCCCCTCGACGAGCGGGCCGGTCCGCAACTTCGGCCCCGGCAGGTCCATCGACACCCGGCAGAGGCGGCCGGTCTCCTCGGAGGCCCGGCGCACGTGGCGCGCCATGCGCTCCCACGCGTCGCGGTCGTCATGGGCACCGTTGATCCGGGCCACGTCCATGCCCTCCGCGACCAGGCGCCGCACCAGTCGGTAGTCGTCCGCCGCTTCGCTGGGGAGGGTCACCATGACCCGGGGCACTCGTCCGGGGGGGCGTGGACCGAAGAGAGCATCGGTGTTGCGATCGAGGGCGGCACGCCCCTCCTCGAAGCTCAGCGTGGCCGGCCCGAAACGGGGGACCCTCCCGTCGAGCGCGGCGCGGACACTCTCGACGGTCGCGAGCACGTGAGGTTCGCACCGGCCCAGTGACGACAGGCCGCGCTCACCCAGACGATGCTGCAGGTGACGGAGGTCGCCGTTGCGTAGGGCCAGGTAGTGGACGAGGTTGACTGCGTCCCGCCGGTGGTCGGCACAGACGGCGGCGATGTCCTCGCCGTGAACCTGCTCGAGGCGGCGCATGAGAGCCTCCAGCCCGGCCATTTCGGCCCGGATCGCGGCCCGGCCGGGGTCACGCCCCGCCTGCTGGCGGCGTCGAAACCGAACCCTCCAGGTGGCCGACGGGGGGACCGGTTGTGATGCGTCTCTCGCAACTCGCACTGACACCTACCTCTACGCTGATCCCCGAGCGCCGATGTCCTGACCCCGGTTGCCAATATCCCACGGCGGCAGTGCGATGGCTAGAGGCATTGGTCCCTGACGCGGCGAGCATTGCCTCCGGGGATGGCTCCGAAACGACGGAGGGCTAGCCTTCTGCTCCTGAGTGTGGCCTTGTGAGAGGTGGATCGAGATGAGTGATGTGAGCCAAGGCGAGGGATGGTGGCTGGCAGCCGACGGCAAGTGGTACCCGCCGCCGGCTTGGCCCCCCCTTCGTCCGCCCATGGGCAACGAGGGTGGGTACTACCCCGTGCCGGGCAACCCGTTCGCCCCGGTGGAACCCCGTGCGAGCCGTGGCCGGAAGCTGCGGAGCGGCCTTGTAGCCGTCGGTGTGGCGTTCTTTCTCCTGGGGCTGGGCGCACTCTGTTTTTCGTTTGCGGATTCCAATGGCCCATCGGACCTGTACTGGATCGGTGATGCATTGCAGGCCCTGGGTTACGTCGTCATCGGGGTCGCAGCGATCTCCATCGGAAGCGTCCTCGTGGATTCGTGAGAGCAGCGGAAGCCGGATCCCCTGGCGCATGAGCGAGGCCGGTCGGCGGCCTCGGCGGCGTCCGGGGCTGGCAGTATTGCCGACATGGAGCTCAAGGTCGTCCGCTACGAGATTTCCGACAGAATCGCGATCATCACCCTCGACCGCCCAGACCGGCTCAACTCGTGGACGGGTCGGATGCACGCCGAGTACCGATGGGCGCTCAACGAGGCTGATGGCAACCGGTCGGTCCGGGTGATCGTGGTGACAGGGGCTGGGCGGGCCTTCTGCGCCGGCGCGGACAGTCGCGCCCTTTCCGGTCACGTCGAACGCGGCGCCTATGACGCCGGCACACCCGATGACCTGGCCCGCCCCGGCTTCGGCACCGACCCGCGCTTCGATGCCGATTTCGCCTATCACTTCGGTCTCACCAAGCCGGTCATCGCTGCCATCAACGGGCCTGCGGCGGGGGTGGGCCTCGTGCTGGCGTGCTACTGCGACATCCGCTTCGCAGCGGCAGGCGCCAAGTTGACCACTGCCCACGGTCGGCTGGGGCTGCCCGCCGAGTTCGGGCTGTCCTGGCTTCTGCCCCGGATGATCGGCCTCACCCGAGCCAACGATCTGCTGTTGTCCAGCCGGGTGATCCTGGCCGAGGAGGCGGCGGACATGGGCCTCGTCAACGAGGTGGTGCCCTCCGATCGGTTGATGGACCGGGCGATGGAGTACGCGGGACAGTTGGCGACCACGGTCTCCCCGTCCTCGCTGCGGGCCACCCGGGGCCAGATCTACACGGACCTGCACGGTGACGCCGCCGGAGCGGTCAGCCGGGCTCAGCGGCTGCTGGAGGAGATGATGACCGGTCCCGACTTCGCCGAGGGTATCGCCGCCTTGCAGGAGAAGCGCGCTCCCCGTTTTTCGGATCCGGAGGCAGGCCCGTAGGCGAGGCGCTGGGGCTGGCTGGCTGGCGCCCGGCGTCACAGCCCGTCACTATGTTGACCAGATGCCGTACCCCGGACCAGCGGAGCTCGGCCGTGGCGTCGTCCTGCTTGCCGGGGGCGACCTACCCGACCCGTGGATGTCGTGCCAACGGGTGCGGGTCGGCGATGCCGAGCTGGCAGACCCCGTTGCGGCGATCGGAGCGCTCCACCAGGCGTGGCTCGATCGCCGGCCGTTGGTGGTCGAGCTGACGGCGGACCTGGACGCACTGAGGGCTCCCCAGCGGTACGACGGTGCCGTCCACGGCCTGACGCCCGCGTTCGAGTTCGCAGTGGAGCGGCTCCAGTTCCTGGTGTGGGCCAATTCCTACGACGCCAGGGGCGGTGAGCCGATCTGGTGGCACGGCCGGAAGGCCGCACGTAGATTCGCGGCTGTCGGCGTCGCCGAGGAGGGAGCGGCCGACATCGTCCTCGCCGATGGCACGCCGCTCTATGTCGATGGCGGACCTCCCGATCCACCGGCCCTCGCATCCGGAACGGGTGTCGTCCACCGCTGGAGTGCCGAGGAAGGACGGTTGGCACCGGGAGCCGACCGTCCCCCGGCAGCCGAGCTTGCACCGGACCAGCTGGCCGCTGTGGGCCACCACGCCGGGGCGGCCCGGGTGATCGCCCCGGCCGGCTCCGGCAAGACGCGGGTGCTGACCGAACGGTTGCGTCATCTCATCGCCGACCGTGGAGCCCCTCCGGGCACCGTGAGTGCCCTGGCCTACAACACCAGGGCGGCCGATGAGATGAAGCAGCGGTGCTCCGGGATACTCACGCCCGAAGGGCCGCACATCCGAACCCTCAACAGCACCGGCCTGTGGATCTGCACCGAGTTCGGATCTGCGGGTCGTCCGCGAGTGCTCGAGGAGCTCGCCGTGCGCGATCTCCTGCAGGGACTGTTCGACATTCGGCGCCAGGCGAACACCGACACGGTCGCCCCCTATATCGGCGCCCTGTCCGCCATCCGGCTCGGGCTCAACTCGCCGGAGGCCGTCGAGGAGGCGATGCCCGATGCGTCGGGCATCGCCGAGGGATTCGATCGTTACCGTACCGCCCTGGCGGACCTCGGGGCGGTCGACTTCGACGAGCAGATCTACCGTGCCATCGAGATCCTGGTGACCGATGCCGGTGCCCGCGCTGCGGCGCAGGCCCGGTGTCGTCGCCTGCTCGTCGACGAATTCCAGGACCTCACCCCCGCCCATCTGCTGTTGATCCGGCTGCTCGCCGCCCCGGGCTATGACTGCTTCGCCGTCGGCGATGACGACCAGGTCATCTATGGCTATTCGGGGGCGACGCCCGAGTTCCTCATCGACTTCCCGCGCTACTTCCCCGGAGCCGCCCACCATCCGCTCGAGGTCAACTACCGGTGCCCACCGTCGGTGACGGCTGCGGCCCGGCACCTCCTCTCCTACAACCACCGGCGCCTCGAGAAGACCATCCGCCCGCCGGAGGGTCGCAGCGACGTCGTCATGGACATCCCCGGACCGTTGGCGGGAGCGGGGCCTGTGGCAGTCCGGACCGCTCCGGGCGATGCGCTCGCCGCCTTGGCCGTGGAGATCATCACCGCCTGGCAGGGTTCGGGGGTCGATCCCTCCGACATCGCCGTCCTCGCCCGGGTCAATTCCGCGCTGTTGCCGGTGCAGGTGGCGTGCATGGAGTCCGGGATCCCGTGCAGTACGCCTCTGGGGGCCAACGCGCTGGCTCGTACGGGCATCCGTACCGCCTTCGCCTACCTGCGGATCGGTGCGGACCCCGACCACATCCGGAGGGAGGACGTCCGGGACACGATCCGGCGACCTTCCCGGGGCATCGCCCCGATGGTGGCGGACATGCTGACGAAGGGACCGGTCACGTCCGTCGTGGACATCCGCCGTCTCGCCGCCCGCCTGTCCGGTCGCGACGTCCCGAAGCTGCTGGCCTATGCGGACGACCTCGACACCGTGGTGCGGGCGACGGGTCAGTCCACCACCGCCGCGCTGCGGGCCATCAGGGTCGGGATCGGGCTCAACGGCACCATGGACGTTCTGGACACCTCCCGACGGGAGGCCGATCGTTCGACCCACGGTGACGACCTGGTGGCCCTCGAAGCGGTCGCCGCACTCCACCCGGATGCGTCCACGTTCGAACGCTGGTTGCGAGGCGTCCTCGCCCGACCGGCGGCCCAGGGCCCGGCCGTGCTCCTGTCGACCGTGCACCGCATCAAGGGCAAGGAGTGGGGCCACGTGATCGTGTTCGGCGCCACTCGGGGGCTCTTCCCCCACCGACTGGGCGACGACGAGGAGGGCGAGCGACGGGTGTTCCACGTGGCGCTCACCCGGGCGAGGACCCAGGTCGCTGTCCTCGCCGACACCGAGGCGCCGTCGATGTTCCTCGGCGAGCTCGATGGGAGCAGGCCGCGTCCGACCCGCCGGGCGCGAGGAAGCAGCAAGGCGCCGAACGGCCACCAGCCGGTACTTCCGACCAAGGAGGCAGTGAGCGGACTGGTGATCGAGCACCGAGGACAGAGGGGCGGCATTCTCGAGGTCGGCGCGGACGGAGTGGTGATCGGGATCGGCGACGCCCGGGTGGAGCTGCCGTTCGGGACGGACGTTCGGTCCGAGGGCCGCACGGTGACCCTCGTTCGGCCCGGCGCATCGGACGCAGTTCCGCCCGCCGATGCGTCTGCCGCAGAACGTGCGCTGAGGGAATGGCGCTCGGCCGTCGCCAAAAAGGAGGGCGTGCCCGCCTACGTCGTCCTCACCGACAAAGACCTGGTCGGCATCGCTTCCGATCTGCCGAGGACACTGCCCGGATTGGCCCGTTGCCGGGGAATCGGACCGCTCCGACTCGAGCGATGGGGCGACGAGATCCTCGCCGTCCTCGATGTGATCGGCACGACGTAGCCAGTTGGGAGTCCCCGGGACCTGCGTGCTCAGCCGCTCGGGCTGAGGAGATCGGAGCGGCCCCTCGGGTCGGGGCACGGGACCGCCCGAGGTTCGGGTACCGTGCAGGAGATGGTCCCCGAGCGCCACACACTGAGCGGCTCCGCCGTCTCGATCCCGCTGATGGGCGTGGGGACCTGGGCCTGGGGCGACCGCTCCACGTGGGGCATGGGTGGCTACGACTCCGACCTGACGCGTGACTCGATCCACGAGGCGTGGGACGCGTCGATCGATGCCGGGGTGACGCTGTTCGACACTGCCGAGGTGTACGGCGCCGGAGAGAGCGAGCGGATCATCGGGGCACTGCTGGCCGGTGACCCCCGACGGGCTTCGTCGGTCGTGGTCGCCACCAAGTTCATGCCGTCTCCGTGGAAGCTGCAGGTCCGCCAAGCGCTGCTGAAGTCCCTGCGTGCTTCGTTGGGCCGCCTCGGCCTACCGGCTGTCGACCTCTACCAGATCCACGGTCCGATCAGCCTGCGTTCCCATGGGGCGCTGGCCGATGCGCTGGCAGCCGCGCATGAAGAAGGCCTGGTGAAGGCGGTGGGCGTCTCGAACTACTCGGTGAAAGAGACCCGGTCCATTGCTTCGGCGCTGCGCAAGTGCGGTATGCAGCTGGCCACCAACCAGATCGAGTTCTCACTGCTTCGGCGTTCTCCGGAGACGAGCGGCCTGCTGGCGGCTTGCAAGGAGCTGGGTGTGGTGCCGCTCGCATACTCGCCGATCGGCCAGGGTCGGCTCACCGGCAAGTACTCGGCTGACCATCCTCCTCCCGGCAAGAGGAACTTCTCCAGTCATCCGATGGAGGTTGTCGACGATGTCGTTGCCGAGCTGCGGCGCATCGGCGGCAAGTACGGGGGGAAGGTGCCGAGCCAGGTCGCCCTGAACTGGGTGATTGCCAAGGGAGTCGTACCGATTCCCGGCGCGAAGAATCGCCACCAGGCCGAGGAGAACGCTGGGGCACTCGGCTGGAGTATCGACGACGAGGACCTCGCCCGGCTCGACAAGGTCGCCCTTCCCGGCATCCGGAGCCTCCAGAACCGAATCTGGCAACACGGCTGATCCGCATGCCGAGGGAGAGGGCGTTGGCATGACGTCGGAGATGATCACCGTGTCGGTCGAGCAGTTCGAGGAGCTGGTGGCCGGCGCGCTCGAGGGGATACCCGCAGGACTCCGCGCGGCGATGGACAACGTCGCTGTCGTGGTGGACGACCTCAGCCCGGCCGGGCAGCTGCTGGGGCTGTACGAGGGGGTCCCGCTCACCCAACGCGGCAACCACTATTCGGCATCCGTTCCCGATCGCATCACCATCTACATGGCAACGATCTGCGCGATGTGCCGGACAGGACAGGAAGTGGAGGCACTCGTGCGCAAGACAGTCCTCCACGAAGTGGGCCACCACTTCGGCATCGATGACCGGCGGCTGAAGGAGCTGGGCTGGGCGTGAAGCGGGCAACTGCCCACCGACCCCTCTTCGACGCACGAACACAGAGTTCACCACCGTGGATCCCCAGGAGAAGAAGGTTGCGCTGCGCTCGATCACCTACGGCCTGTACGTGATGACTGCGGCCGACGCCGAACGCAGTCGTACCGCGTGCAGGTCCTGCTCGAGGATCTCCGGCGCACGATGCACAAGCGCCCGCGCCGCCGCATACCTGACCGACGCCTGCCTCGGTCAGGTGGTCGAGGAGTAGGACGCGCTCACCCCGGGGAATGCAGTTCCGATGCCCGGGGTGAACCCGGCCGAGGGCGAATCGATCCCGAGGCCGTCGCGCATCTGAGCGGTGACGGCCTGGTCGATCAGCGGAAAGGCATTGACCGGATCGACGTCCGGCGGGAAGCAGCCGTCGGTGGCGAGGGTCGCCAGCGCGCCGAACCCACCGGGGGATCCGGCGCTGGCCTTCAGGATGGCCACGAGCCGCTCCGAGCCCGAATGGATGGTGCAGATGTCGTCGAAGACGTTGTGTCCGGCATCCTTGATGACGATCAGCCGCTTGGGGGTGGGAAGCGAGGCGTAGGTCTTCTGCACGCTTGCCGGTGCCACGATCATGTCGGAGCTGCCGTACAT
>Ga0208479_1000015_pt1 | contig 17617 bp, 22 predicted proteins | sample NGESurdeep072012_7_FD_184464 | JGI IMG/M metagenome (GOLD analysis project Ga0208479, IMG submission 184464) | Arctic peat soil microbial communities from Barrow, Alaska - NGEE Surface sample 415-3 deep-072012 (SPAdes) | ecosystem: Environmental > Terrestrial > Soil > Wetlands > Peat ... | reverse complement strand
GACCGGCCGGCGTTCGCGCCGATGTTCGATGCCCTGAAGCGGCAGGCCGAGCGGCACGTGCCGCATCCCGTCGCGCGCACCGCCTGACGAAGCGCACTCGATGCCCATGCCCGACATCCGCCCCGGCCGCCTCAGCCGGGACGAGTACGCGAGGAATTTCGCCGACGCGCATCCGCCGCTGACGCCGGTGCAGGCGCTGATCGAGGCCGAGCGCTGCTACTACTGCTTCGACGCGCCCTGCGTCGCCGCCTGCCCGACCGGCATCGACATTCCGTCGTTCATCCGCCGCATCGGCGAGGACAACCTGCGCGGCGCGGCCAAGGCGATCCTCGAAGCCAACGTCTTCGGCGGCATGTGCGCCCGCGTCTGCCCGACCGAGGTGCTGTGCGAGCAGGCCTGCGTGCGCAACACCAATGAAGACAAGCCGGTCGAGATCGGCCTGCTGCAGCGGCACGCGACCGACGCGTACTTCAAGTCGCCCGGCGCGCCGATGTTCAGGCGCGAGGCGGCGACGGGCAAGCGCATCGCCGTCGTCGGCGCCGGGCCGGCCGGCCTCTCGTGCGCGCACCGCGCCGCGATGCTGGGCCACGAGGTCACGGTCTTCGAGGCGCGGCCGAAGCCGGGCGGCCTCAACGAATACGGCCTCGCGGCGTACAAGACGGTCGACGACTTCGCGCAGAAGGAGATCGAGTGGCTGCTCTCGATCGGCGGCATCGAGCTGTGCTGCGGGCAGGAGATCGGCCGGCAGATCACTCTCGCCGATCTGGGCGAGGGCTACGACGCCGTCTTCCTCGGCCTGGGCCTCGGCAGCGTCAACGCGCTCGGGCTCGCCGCCGACTTCACGGCCGGCGTCGGCAACGCCGTCGAGTTCATCGCCGGGCTGCGCCAGGCGAGCGACTACGCGGCCGTTCCGGTCGGCCGGCGCGTTGTCGTCATCGGCGGCGGAATGACGGCAGTCGACGCGGCGGTGCAATCGAAGCTGCTCGGCGCCGAAGAGGTGACGATCGTCTACCGGCGCGACCACGCGCGCATGCCGGCGTCGGCCTACGAGCGCGACTGGGCAAAGCTGAACGGCGTGACGATACGCACCTGGAGCGTCCTCGAAACGCTCGAAGTCGACGCCGGCCACGTCGAAGGCGCGACCTTCGCCGCCGTGCACGAGGTCGGCGGCAGGCTCGAGGCGACCGGCAAGCGCTGGCGAATCGCCGCCGACACAATGCTGAAGGCGATCGGCCAGATGCTGCTGCTCGCCGACCCCAAGCTCGCGACGCTGAAGCTGCGCGGCGGCCGCATCGAGGTCGACGCCGAAGGGCGCACCTCGCTCGCCAACGTCTGGGCCGGCGGCGACTGCACCTATGGCGGCCAGGACCTGACGGTCGAGGCGGTCGAGCACGGCAAGATCGCCGCGCATTCGATCGATCGCGCGTTCGGCATGGTCCGCGACGGCGCGCCTTTCACCCGCATTCGCCGCGCCGCCGCGTGAGGCCACGAGCGCAGCGCACGCGCGCCTGAACGACGATCGGAACCCGAACCATGGCCGACCTCCGCACCACCTTCGCCGGCATCCCGAGCCCGAACCCGTTCTGGCTCGCCTCGGCGCCGCCGACCGACAAGGAATACAACGTCGTCCGCGCCTTCGAGGCCGGCTGGGGCGGAGTCGTCTGGAAGACGCTCGGCGAAGCGGGGCCGCCGATCGTCAACGTCAACGGCCCGCGCTACGCTGCGCTCTATTCGCAGGACCGGCGCCTGATCGGCTTCAACAACATCGAGCTCATCACCGACCGGCCGCTCGAGATCAACCTGGAAGAGATCGCGCGAGTCAAGCGCGCCTGGCCGGACCGCGCCGTCGTCGTCTCGCTGATGGTCCCGTGCACCGAAGACGCGTGGAAGGCGATCCTGCTGCGGGTCGAAGACACGGGGTGCGACGGCGTCGAACTCAACTTCGGCTGCCCGCACGGCATGAGCGAGCGCGGCATGGGATCGGCGGTCGGCCAGGTGCCCGAGTACATCGAGATGGTGACGCGCTGGTGCAAGCAGTACACGCGGCTTCCGGTGATCGTCAAGCTGACGCCGAACGTCGCCGACATCAAGCCGCCGGCGCTCGCGGCGCACCGCGGCGGCGCCGACGCCGTCTCGCTCATCAACACGGTCAACTCCGTGATGGGAGTCGACCTCGACTCGCTGCTGATCTACCCGAACACCGGAGGCACCGGCTCGCACGGCGGCTACTGCGGCCCGGCCGTCAAGCCGATCGCCTTGAACATGGTCGCCGAGATCGCCCGCGCGCCGGCCACCGCGGGCCTGCCGATTTCCGGCATCGGCGGCATCTCGACCTGGAAAGACGCGGCCGAGTTCATCGCCCTGGGCTGCGGCAACGTCCAGGTCTGCACTGCAGCGATGACCTACGGCTTCAGAATCATCGACGAGCTGACGAGCGGCCTGGCCGAGTACATGGACGCGAAAGGCTTCGCCGGCATCGATGCCTTCCGCGGCCGCGCCGTGCATTCGATCGTCGACTGGAACCAGCTCAATCTCAACCACGTCGAGAAGGCGGCGATCGACCAGGCGCTCTGCATCCAGTGCGGCCGCTGCCACGTCGTCTGCGAAGACACGTCACACCAGGCGATCAGCGCGACGAAGGAGGGCAAGCGCCACTTCGAGGTGATCGACGCCGAGTGCGTCGGCTGCAATCTGTGCGTGTCCGTCTGCCCCGTGCCCGACTGCATCACGATGCACGCCTTGCCGGCCGGCGCGATCGACACGCGCACGGGGCAGCTCGTCGACGGCAGCTACGCCAACTGGACGACGCACCCGAACAACCCGGCGCGCGTCGACGCCCAGGCCTGAAGCCGAGCCCGCCTTTGTCTCCTCCCGCTGCCGCCACCGTCGTCGAAGTCGAACACGTCTCGGTCGTCTACCCCGCCCAGGAAAACACGGTCACGGCGCTCGCCGACGTGAGCCTCGCCATCGGCGAAGGCGAGTTCGTCTCGCTGATCGGCCCTTCGGGCTGCGGCAAGACGACGCTGCTGCGCGTCATCGCCGACCTCGAGACCGTCAGCTCGGGAAGCGTACGCGTCAACGGCCTCGCGGCGCGCGACGCGCGCCTGGCTCGCGCCTACGGCTACGTCTTCCAGGCGCCGGCGCTGTTCCCGTGGCGCAACGTGCTCGGCAACGTCTGCCTGCCCCTCGAGATCCACGGCCTCGACAAGGCGAAGGCCGAAAGCGTCGCGCGCGAGCACCTCGAGCGCGTCGGCCTGACGGGCTTCGAAGGCAAGTACCCGTGGCAGCTTTCCGGCGGCATGCAGCAGCGCGTCTCGATCGCGCGCGCGCTCGGCTTCGAGCCGAAGCTGCTGATGATGGACGAGCCCTTCGGCGCCCTCGACGAGATCACGCGCGACCGCCTCAACGAGCAGCTGCTGCGCCTGTGGGAACGCGAGAAGCGGACCGTCGTCTTCGTCACGCACTCGATCCCCGAAGCCGTGTTCCTGTCGTCGCGGATCGTCGTCATGTCGCCGCGGCCGGGGCGAATCGTCGAGGTGATCGAGTCGGGGCTGCCGAGCGACCGCACGCTCGAGATCCGCGACACGCCCGAGTTCACGGCGATCGCGCACCGAGTCCGCGTCGCCTTGCAGGAAGGCCATGGCGGCAGCGGCCATTGAGGCGTCGCGCGCGCCGGCGCGCAGCGCGATCGGCGAGACCTGGCATCGCGCCGGCCCGGTGCTCGCGGTGCTCGGCGTCGTGCTCGTCGCCTGGTATCTCGCCGCGATCGGCCTCAACGCGGCGCAGGTGATCGAGCGCGAGCTCGAGCCCGGCTGGGCCTGGCAGGACCTGGTTCGCCACACGCTGTCGATGGACCGCCCGGTGCTGCCGGCGCCGCACCAGATCGCCCTCGACCTCTACGACTCGATCTTCGGCTGGCCTCTCGATTCGCCGCGCAACCTCCTTTTCCACACCTGGGTGACGAGCTCGGCGACGCTGCTCGGTTTCGTCATGGGGACGGCGCTCGGCGCGCTGCTCGCGGTGCTCATCGTCCATTCGCGCACCCTCGACCGCGGCCTCTTCCCGTGGATCATCGCCTCGCAGACCGTGCCGGTGCTGGCGATCGCGCCGATCGTCATCGTCATCCTCGGCAGCATGGGAATGACCGGCGTGTTTCCGAAGGCCGTGATCTCGATGTACCTGTGCTTCTTTCCGGTCACCGTCGCGCTCGTCAAGGGCCTGCGCTCGCCCGGCGTGATCGAGCTCGAGCTGCTCCACACCTACGCCGCGTCGCGCGGCGACACCTTCTGGAAGCTGCGCGTCCCGGCGTCGCTGCCGTTTCTCTTCCCGTCGCTGCGCATCGGCATTGCCGCGGGTCTGGTTGGCGCCATCGTCGGCGAGCTGCCGACCGGGGCGCAGGCCGGCCTCGGCGCGCGCCTGCTCACCGGCTCGTACTACGGCAACACGGTGCAGATCTGGTCGGCGCTCGTCATGGCGGCGCTGCTCGGGCTGGCCTTGACCGGCGGCGTCAGCCTCGCCGAGCGGCTGCTCACCCCGGGCGGGCGGCGATGATGGCGCTGCTGGCGAGCGGCCCGGGGTTGGCGGCGGCGATCGTCGTCCTGCTCGCGCTCGCCGTCTGGAGCGTGCGCAAGCTCGCCGCGCTCGACGAGCAAAGCGCGCTCGGCCGCTTCGGCACGCCGGTCGTCTTCGGCGCCTGGATCGTTGTCTTCTGGCAGATCCTGACCGAGGCCTTCGACGTGCCGCAGGTGCTGCTGCCGGCGCCGAGCCTCGTCTGGCATTCACTCGTCGCCAACGGCGGCGTGCTCCTCGGCGACTTCGTGCAGACCGTCGTGCACTCGGCGCTGATCGGCTGGACCACGGGCTGCGCGCTCGGCTTTGCGACCGGCGTGCTGATCGACCGCAGCGCCTTCCTGCAGCGCGGCCTGCTGCCCGTGGCGGCGCTCGCCAGCACGGTACCGCTGGTCGGCATCGCGCCGATCATGGTGATGTGGTTCGGCTTCGACTGGCATTCGAAGGCGGCCGTCGTCGTCGTCATGACCTTCTTTCCGATGCTCGTCAACACGCTCGCCGGGCTCGCCGAATCGGGGCACATGGAACGCGACCTGATGCGCTCGTACGGTGCGAGCTACTGGCGAACGCTGGTGGCACTGCGCATCCCGGTGGCGCTGCCTTTCGTCTTCAACGCGCTCAAGGTGAACTCGACGCTGGCGATGATCGGCGCGATCGTCGCCGAGTTCTTCGGCTCTCCGGTGTCGGGGCTGGGGTTTCGCATCTCGACCGAGGCGGCGCGGCTGAACATGGGGCTCGTCTGGGCGGCGATCGTCGTCGCGGCGCTGGCCGGATCCTTGCTCTACGCGCTGCTCGGCTGGGTCGAGCGGCGCGCCACCTTCTGGCATCCCTCGTTTCGCGCCGCCGCCGGATGAGTTCAAATCGGCAGGTTTCCTTCGTTCACAACCCCCTGGAGTTCATCGATGCGCAAGACAACAACGACCCTCGTGTTCACCATGCTGCTGGCCGGCGGCGCGAGCCTCGCCGCCGCCGCCGACAAGGTGACGCTGCAGCTCAAGTGGCTGCCGCAGGCGCAGTTCGCCGGCTACTACGTCGCCCAGGCCAAGGGCTTCTACAAGGACGCCGGCCTCGACGTGACGATCAAGCCCGGCGGCCCCGACATCGCGCCGGCGCAGGTGCTCGCCGCCAAGGGCGCCGACGTGACGCTCGACTGGATGCCGAGCGCGCTCGCCGCGCGCGAGGCCGGCGTGCCGATGGTCAACGTCGCCCAGGTGTTCAACCGCTCGGGGATGATGCTGACGTGCAAGAAGTCGAGCGGCGTCAACTCGCCGAAGGACTTCAAGGGCAAGACGCTGGGCGTCTGGTTCGGCGGCAACGAGTATCCGTTCCTCAGCTGGATGGGAACGCTCGGCTACAAGACGAGCGGCGCGAACCCCGACGTCAAGGTGTTGAAGCAAGGCTTCAACGTCGACCCGCTGCTGCAGAACCAGGCGGCGTGCATCTCGACCATGATCTACAACGAGTACTGGCAGGTGATCGACGCCGGCGTGAAGGCGTCGGACCTCGTCACCTTCCCCTACGAGGACCAGGGCGCCGCGACGCTCGAAGACGGCCTGTACGTTCGCGAGCCCGACCTGAAGGACGCGGCCTTCGTCGCCAAGATGGCGAAGTTCGTGAAAGCCTCGCTCAAGGGCTGGGACTACGCGCTGAAGAACCAGGACGAAGCCGTGAAGATCGTCCTCGCCGCAGATACCTCGGGCGGCTCGACCGCCAAGGTGCAGAAGCGCCAGCTCGAGAACGTCGCCACGCTGATCACCAACGCGAACACGCCGAAGATGGGCGTCCTCGACCCGGCCGCGTATCAGCGCACGGTGAAGGTGCTGCTCGCGGGAGGCAGCGACCCGGTGATCAAGAAGGACCCGGGGCCGGCGGCCTGGACGCACGCGGTGACGGACAAGGCGATGGCGAAGTAGGGACGCCGGCCGGCCCGAGGGGCCGGGGCGCGTCGAATGGGTCGTCCGGTTTGGAATGCGGGCAGCCCGATGAGCGGCGAAATCGGGCATTCGATGTCCGGTTTCGTCGTCCGTCTTTGAGGCCGCGCTGTCGCGGCGAGGGCGAGGAGCATGAGCAGCGATCCAAGAACGCTGTCACTTCGAACATTGGACAGGATGGCGCTCAAGACAGAGAAACCGAACGATGTTCGCCACCGCCGTTCTAACAATCCGACCTTCTGCCGAGACCCAATATCCGAACACCGTCGCTTTGCGCCAGAGGCTGATTCAAGGGCTACAAGGAACTCACAATTGCCCGCCGCTCCGGGAGCGATGTCGCCTGACCTCTCCATCGAGCGGGCCAAAGCCCGCTTCGCAGCCTTTCCTCTGCCGCTCATGTCGAACTACAAGGCTTCCTCGTTCGACGCCCCTCCCAAGGGAAATGTGGAGATGACGATGCTCCAAGAGCCGATACATCAGTCTTCGAGGTCGCACGGCACCTTCGGCGAGCGATTCTGGCCGCTGTTCTTCCTGGGTCTGCTTGGAGTCGCCACGCTTCCTCTGGTGCTTGTGCCGATGCTCCATGCAGGTGAACTTCCAAAGCGGCTGCCGAAACTTCCGCTACCCGCGCTCGCCGCCCTCTTGATGATCAATCCCGTTCTGTATCTTGCTGTCTGTACGGCCCTGGGTGCATGGCTGACGCCGAAGCTCGATCTGGGTTCCCTGGTCGTGGCGCGCTGGCGGGACAACTCCCCAATATGGTCGCGCCTGCGCTCCGTCGCCCCACTCGCAATGGCGGTCGGGCTCGCGCTCTCCGCTGCAACACTCGTACTCGACAAGCTCTTCCAACCCTTTCTAGCGCCGGAATGGACGAGAGCCGCTGAAAAGCTCCCTCACCCCGGTGATCCCGGTGCGCTGTTGTCGGGGCTGCTCTATGGCGGCACTACCGAGGAGATCATGCTGCGTTGGGGAGTGATGTCGCTCTTCGCCTGGGTCGCCTGGCGGGTAGTTCAGAAGGGCAAAGGTTCCCCGTCGGCCGTCGCAATGTGGGTCGCCATCATCCTGGCTGCGCTTGTCTTCGCCGCTGGACACCTGCCCGCCGTCAAGGCAATCGCACCGCTGGATCTTGCCCTTGTTCTGCGCACTGTCACTTTGAATGCGCTGGCGGGTGTGGTCTTCGGTTGGTTGTTCTGGCGGTACTATCTTGAAGCCGCAATGGTCGCTCATGCTGGCGTTCATCTCGGGTTTTCGCTTCTGGCTTGGAGCGGGCAGGCCTAGCCCGGCGCCCAACCGAAGCAAATCCGCGGCCGTGTGTAGGGTCCAGGCCTGTGACGCTTTCGGAGCTTCGACCCTACATACCGGCGTTGCTTGGGCTCGGTGTGGCCGCGTTGCTTTGGTTTGGCGTGCGCGGCCTTGTCGGACGCGTGGGTGGCTGGGACAGTCTGGCCAATTCATATCGCGTCGACGAATTGCCGTCTGGGGAATGCTTCCGCTCCGCGTCGGGTTTGATGGGCGGTGAGCTTGCGCCCGTTCGGTTCAAGAACGCTCTCAATGTTGTCGTCAACCGCTCGGGATTCGGTCTCTCAATTCAGTCAGTGCTCGGAAAGGCCCCATCGATCTTCATTCCTTGGACACACGTCGAATCCGCTGCCAGGTCTCGTGCCATGTTCGTCGATACCGTGGTCATCGGAGTGCGCGGCCATGACCCAGGCACCCTACCTGGCCGCATTCAACGTGACCCACGCCTTCATGCGGGACATGCTGGAGCGCCGAAGCGGCGTCGTCATCTACGTCAATTCGCCGGCGTCCATCTGTCCCTGGCGTTCGTGCGTGGGCTACGCCGCTTCGCGTTGGGCACTGCGTGGTTTGCACGAAGCGCTGTGCCAGGACCTCGCTGGCACGGGGGTGAGCAGCTGCCAGATCGTCTTCGGCCGCACGGATGGCTCGTACTTCGAGCACAACGGCGTCGTTGCGGCGGACGTTCCGGCGATCGCCGCAACGATTCGCTTGCTGACGACAGATGAGTGCGGCCGGATCATCGCGCACCACGCCGAGCATCCGAGCCGCGATGCGATGTACCCCTTGATGCTTCGCTTGTACTGGTGGCTCTATCGCCTGGCCCCGGATCTTGTTCGCTGGACTCTCAGATATGGCGGCAACGCCAACTGACCTTGGGCGGACAAACACCGGCAAGCTTGTGTTTGCCGCCCATGTCGACGTCAGGCGCCGGAAAGCAGCACCGCGCGGCTCGGGAACGCCGTGCAAAGCCCCGCGTCTTCCGAGATGAGTCTCACGTCGAGATGCTCGGCAAGGGCGACGAACTCACAGTCGTAGGCCGAGCAACCACTGTCTCTTGCCAGTCGAAGGACTTGCCCTGCCCCGACGTCGTATTCGGCGCCCGCAACCAATGCCTCGGCCTTCCGATAGATGCTGAGAGCGCCATCGTAGGTAAGCAGGTCTTTTCGCATATACGTGGCGAGAACGTTCCTGAACTCGCTGCGCCACAACCGAGGGACGGCCCATTCCGAATCTCGAAGGAACAGAGCCTCCGCGGAGTCGCTGAGCTTGCCTGGCAGGTACAGGTAGGCCAGGACGTTCGTGTCGACCACGATCAAGGCCGCCCCGCGCGCTTGAATCGATCGATGTCTGCTGGCTTGAATGCACCTCGCTTGAGTGAATTTCGTACGGTTCTGGCCGCCGCCACGTGCTCGAGAGCGGTGGTCTTCCTCGGAAGAAGCAGCGTCTCCAGGCACGCGATCGCTTCGCTGTTCAAGCTGCGGCGGTTCGCTTCCGCAGAGCTTTTCAGCTGTAAATAGACGTCGTCCGGTATTCCCTTGAGGGTGATCGTGGTCGGCATGGCTCACCTCGTCTTGCGAACAACCATTATGGTTGTACTATGGTGCCCCGTCGAGGCAGCCTGCCCAATTCGGGTACGCAGACTACGCAGATATCTCATCATTCCCTTGGCATCGTCCATGCAACCTCGGACGCCGCGAATGGGGCAAGCTTCAGTCTCCGGTTCTGCCGGTCGACTCTCGTATCAACAGGAGACCATCCATGTCCGAGCAAACCTCCCAACCCGATCGCGAATTGGTCGTCATGCTGACTCGCGGAACCGATCATGAGCTTTCGTCGGTGGCATTCACGATTGCGTGTGGTGGAATCACCTCAGGCATGAAGGTCTACGCGTTCCTGGTCAGCTCGGCTGTCGACCTGGTCAGGCGCAAGGCGGTCGACGTCACTCACGTCCCGCCTTTGGACCCGCTGAAGAAATTGATGGAGGACTTCCTCGCGCGCGGGGGCACCATCTGGGCATGCCCGCCTTGCGCCAAGGCTCGTGGCTACACCCAGGAGGACTTGATCGATGGCGTCACCATCCAGGGCGCCAGCGCGATGCACGAGCGGCTCAAGGCGGGCGCGGCGAGCCTCAGCTTCTGAAGGAGCGCGGTGATACCTGGTCCTTTCCTGCCCAACCCTTCAATCGATCGGACAGCCCACATGAGCACCATCTTGAAGAATGATCGTTGCGCTTGCGTCGCAGTAGGGCCCCTGTCGTTAATGAGAATCCGCAAGTCATGGATTGCAGCTGCGATCTTCGGCTTGCTCGTGGCCAAGACATTGCCAAGCTCGGCTGCACCGAGCGAAATCACGGCGCAAGCAGCTTCGAGCATCATCGAAGGCTGTGTCGCTCATGCAAAGACCAAGAGACAGAGCCATGCGATCGCGGTCTATGACGGCGCCGGTCATCCGGTGGCCGTTCTCAGGATGGACGGCAATCCCCCGGGGGTTACTGAGTTTGCGATGCAGAAGGCCGCGGCCGTTGCGCACTGGCACTTCTCGACACTGGAGATGGCCGCTGCAGCAAAGGAAACTCCAGGCTTCGCAAGCGCGCCGCACGTGGTAACGGTTCCAGGTGGCATTCCTGTCTTTTCCAGCGACGGACTGCAGTTCCTGGCATCTGTCGGCGTATCTGGCGAGTCGCCTCTGGACGATGCCGCATGCGCAGAGGCCGGTGTCAAAGCTGCCGGACTGTCGGCAAAGCCCAAGGCCTGAGCGCATCCCCCTTGCCGTCAATGGCACGGCAGTGGCAGGTCGACTCCTCACAGAACAGCGGAAGGAGAGCGTTGAGCCCAAGCATCGTACGAGAATGGACACTGGCACGGCGGAACCTTCAGGAGGGCCAGGTCCGGCTTGTCAGAGGTGTCTTCCGGGCGAAATGAACAACCGCGGCGAACCATGGACCCCTTCACGCATCTGCCGGGCCTGCGCGAACGGCTGATCCCGGCGCACGAGTCGGGGGTCCGTATCACCCCCGAGATCCTCGCGATGTTCGACGAGCGCGCCCGCGCGATGGGCCGGCCTGCCGGCTGGCGCCTCTCCGAGGAAGAGCGTGAAGCGTCGCGGCGCGATGTCCTCGGTCATCTGCGCCCTGGCGAAGACCTGTGGGTCTACGGCTACGGGTCGCTGATGTGGGACCCGGGCTTCCACTTCTCGGAAGTGCGGGTGGCGAATCTCGACGGCTACCAGCGACGCTTCACCTTCAGGACGACGCTGGGGCGCGGCTCGCTCGAGCGTCCCGGCCTGATGCTGGCGCTAGAGCCCGGCGCCGGCTCGTGCCGCGGCCTCGCCTTTCGCATCGCCGCCAGCGTCGTCGAGGCCGAGTCGACGATCCTGTGGCGGCGCGAGATGATGCGCGGCGTCTACTCTCCGGCGATGCATCCGGTGGCGACGCCGCAGGGGCCGGTCACGGCGCTCGCGTTCGCATCGAACCCGCACCACGCCGAGTACGTCGGCGAGCTGTCCCTCGCCGACACGGCCGGGTTCATCGCCCGCGCTGCGGGGCCGCTCGGCACCAATCGCGGCTACCTCGAGCAGCTCGTCGCGCAGCTTGCTGCGCTCGCCATCGAGGACGACTATGTCGCCCGCCTGCTCGCGCACCTGCCGGCGGCGTGCGACGAGTGAGGTTACAGTGGCCGCGACGTGCACCACCCCTACGCAGAGCTCATCGGCCTCGTCGTCGAGGATCAGGGCGACGGCCACAGCGCCTGCAGCCTGCAGGTCGCTGAGCACCACCTCAACCCGCACCGGGTCGTCCATGGCGCCGTCATCTTCGCGCTCGCAGATACCGGGATGGGCGCGGCGCTCTACCCGACACTGGCCGCGGAGGAGCGTTGCGCCACGATCGACGTGAAGATCAACTACTTCAAGCCGGTGGCGTCGGGCCTCGTCAGTTGCAAGACCGCGCTCGTCAACAAGGGCAGGACGGTCGCCCATCTCGAATCGAAGGTGTACTCGGGAGAGACGCTGGTCGCCCAGGCAAGCGGCAACTACGCGATCTTTCCGGCGCGCAAGGACGGGCAGAAGTGAGATGAAGCTCGCCTCGCTCGAGGAGCTGCGCGGCCTCTACGCCGCGCCGATGGAGCGCGCGGTGCGCAAGCAAATGCGCGCGCTCGACCGCCACTGCCGCCGCTTCATCGAGCTGTCGCCGTTCCTCGTTCTCGCAACGACGGGGCGCAACGGCGCGATGGATGCATCGCCGCGCGGCGGTGCGCCGGGGTTCGTCAAGGTCGGCGACGCGACGACGCTCCTGTTGCCCGACGCTCCCGGCAACAACCGGCTCGACTCGCTGGAGAACATCCTGGCGAACGCCCGGGTCGGCTTGATCTTCCTCGTCCCTGGCATCGACGAGACGCTGCGCGTGAACGGTGCCGCCGAGCTCTCCGTCGCCGAAGCGGACATCGCGCGATGCACCGACGAGCGCCGCGCGCCGAAGGTAGTGATCCGGATCTCCGTCGAGGAAGCCTATCTGCACTGCGCAAAGGCCTTCATGCGCTCGCGCCTGTGGAGTGCCGAGGCCAAGGTCGATCGCGGCGTCCTGCCGAGCCTGGGGCAGATGATCAGCGAGCAGACCGGCATCGACGTGCCGCCGGAAACGCCCGACGCCATGGCGAAGCGCTATGCGCGGGACCTGTAGCTCCATGCAAGCGCCGATCGACTACCTCCATCCCGACCTGCCGGCCGGCCTCAGGCGCGTTGCCATGCCCGTCGTCGACGCGACCGCCGCGGCCCTCGACGGCTACGGCCGCCTCGTCGACGACCCGGCCGAGTGCCGCATCGAGATCGTTCGCTGGCCGGCGCGCGGCACCCGACCCATCGACGCCGACACCGGCGACCAGGGCGGAACGACCGAGGGCGTTTTCGTCAGCGAGTGGCAGGGCGACATCCTGTACGGCCGCAACGAGGCGGTCCGCGGCCACTACATCCTCGCCTACGCGGAGGCGCCCGAGCTCGCGCGCACCGACCACGCCGACGCGCCGCGACGCATGCTGCTGTGGCACGCGAACTACCACCCCGACGGCGGCCAGCTGTTCTTTCCGCTCGACCGCCGGCCGTTCCACGTGCCGCTGGCCTTGCCCGGCGACGACGTGACGCCGGAGCGCTTCGTCTGCTTTCGCTTCGACGGTCGGCAGGGGCTCTACATCCGCCCCGACATCTGGCACGAAGGCGTCTTCGGCCTCGCCGGTACGCAGCGCTTCTTCGACAAGCAGGGCGCGGTGCACGCGCGCGTGTCGGTCGACTTCGCGCGCGAGTTCGGCTGCCTGCTCGAGGCGACGATTCATCCCCTGCCCGGGATGTAACCTCACCTCGTTATTTCGCCCTATTGGAGAAGCACGATGAACCCAGTGATCCACTTCGAAATGCCGTACGACGATCAGAAGCGCATGGCGAAGTTCTACGAGCAGGCGTTCGGCTGGCAGACCAAGGCGCTCGGCGAGGAAATGGGGAACTACGTTCTCGCCACGACGACCGAGACCGGCGACAGCGGTCCCGAGAAGCCCGGCGCGATCAACGGTGGCTTCTTCCCGAAGAAGCCCGACTGGCCGGCGCAGCATCCGTCGGTCGTCATCTCGGTCGACAACATCGGCGACGCCATGGGACTGGTGCGTCGGGCCGGCGGCGCCGTGCTCGGTGAACCGATGGAGATACCCGGTGTCGGCAAGTACGTCTCGTTCACGGATACGGAAGGCAACCGCGTGAGCATGCTTCAGCCGGCACCACGCCGCTGATACGCGCCGAGAGAAGCAACCGGTCTGCGCGGCGTCGGCGCGTCGGCGCTACAGTGGCGGCTCGGAGACCGCCGCCGATGCCGACGCAAGACGAAGAGATCGCCCGCCACCTGCGCGAGGCCCTGGCGTCGGGCGAGCTCGCCCGCGCCGAGGGCTTCGGCAAGGCCTTGCCCGAAGACCCCGGCTGGGAGGCGACTCCCGAGCCGCTGCGCATGCCGTTCAAGATCCTGAAGAACGCCGGCTTCGTTCCCGCCGAGGTCGAGCTGATGCACGAGCGCGCGGCGCTCGCCGCGGCGCTCAAGGAGTGCGACAGCGAAGCCGGGCGTGACGAGCTGCGCCGCCGCCTGAGCCTGCTCGAGCAGCGAATCGCTTTGCGACTCGAAGCGCTGCGCCTCAACGGCACGCTCTGATAGCGCGGTCCCGCAATCCTTCTTTCCGGGAATCCCGATGTACGACCTGGCCTCGATCGAGAAGCTCCTCGCGCCGCTGTTCCCTGGAACGATGGGCGTACGCGTCACCGAGCTGGCGCCCGATCGCGTCGTCGCCGAGATGGTGGTTCGCGCCGACCTGTGCACGACCGGCGGCATCCTGCACGGCGGCGCCTACATGGCTTTCGCCGACACGGTCGGCGCAGTCGGAACGATATTGAACCTGCCTGCCGGCAAGGGCACGACGACGACCGATTCGAGCACGAAGTTCATCGCCGCGGCGCGCCTCGGAACGACGATCACCGGCGAGTGCGTCGCCTTGCACCGCGGCCGCACGACGATGGTCTGGCAGACGTCGATCAGGAACGCCGATCGCAAGCTCTGCGCCGTCATCACGCAGACGCAACTCGTCCTTCAGGGCTCGACGTAGTCGCTAGCTCGCCTCCGCCGTCGGAGGAAGGTCGTGGCGCGGCGGCGGTATGGCCGGCAGCGCGGAGCGGCGGCGCTGCACCCACGCGATCCCGGCGAGGAGCGACCTTGGCCGACGTCACCATCGTCGCCAGCACGCCGTAGGTCGGAGTCGGTGCGGGTTGTTGGCATAGATGCCGCCCGGGATCGTCACCTTGGCGTAGTACGAGTGCTTGGCGACCAGCGCGTCGACGGCGGCATCGGCGATCGGCACGAGCCTGGCGCCGCAGGTGGTGGTCGGGTCCTGGATGTTCGCCGACGGGTGGCCGACGCCGTAGAAGAAGGCGTCGATCTTGTTGTCGCACAGCGCCGGGCCGTGCTCGTCGGCCTTGAGCTCGGAGGCGAGGGCGAAGTCGGAGACCTTCATGCCCTCGGCGGCGAGCAGCTCGTCCATCGCCGAGCGGGTGCCCGAGCCGGGGTTGCCGACGTTGACGCGCTTGCCCTTGAGGTCGGTGAACTTGGTGATTCCCGCCTCCTTGCGCGCGACCAGCGTGAACGGCTCCGGATGCACCGAGAAGACCGAGCGCAGGTCCTTGTCGGCCTCCTTGAACGAGCCGGTGCCGTTGTAGGCCTGGTAGCCGACGTCGGACTGGGCCATCCCGAAGTCGAGCTCGCCGGCCTTGATGGTGTTCACGTTGTAGACCGAGCCGCCGGTCGACTCGACCGAGCAGCGGATGCCCGTCTTGGCGCGGTCCTTGTTGACGAGCCGGCAGATCGCTCCGCCGACCGCGTAGTAGACGCCGGTGACGCCGCCGGTGCCGATGGTGACGAACTTCTGATCGGCCGCCGCGGCGGGCAGCGACGCGGCGAATGCGAACGTCAGGGCGATGCCCGAAGCGACGGCGGCGCGTCGGCGCGAGAGCGTGAACGGGGTTCGGTGCATGTCGAATCCCCTCAGACAGCTGGGGAAGGGACCGCCGGATGGCGGGGTTCAAGGAACAGGTGGCGCATTTCGGCGCTGCTCGCCGCGCGCAGGCCGAGCCGCGACAGGGCATCGCGGCAGGTGCCGACGAGATCGGCGTTGTCGGCAGCGACGCGGCCCGATTCGCGCTGCAGGTTGTTCTCGAAGCCGACGCGCACATGGCCGCCGAGCAGCGCGCCGGTGACGACGCAGCGCAGCTCGGCCGCGCCGAAGGCACAGACCGACCAGCGCCAGGCCGCCGGCAACGCGGCGACCAGCGGCGGCAGCTCGCCGGGGCGGCCGGGCCTGCGTTCGGCGTAGGCGCCGAGGACGAAAAGCAGATGCGGCGCGCTTTGCGGCACGACGCCTTCTTCGTGCAGGCGAACGAGGCGGGCGAGGTCGGCAGCGTCGTAGACGATGTACTGGACGAGGGCGTCGCGCTCGTGCAGCTCGCCGAGAAAGGCCTCGGCTTCGCGCTGCAGCAGCGGATCGCAGCACAGCTCGCGGATCGCCAGCGACAGCGCTTCGGGAGCGAGCGCGCGCGCCAGCGCCATCTGCTCGGCCGGCGAATAGCGGCCGCCGGCCTCGGTCGTCACCTGCAGGAGCAGGCGGTCGCCGACCCGGTCGTAGATCGCTTCGATGGCGGCGCGGTAGTCGGCCGGCTCGAGGCTGTGCCGGCCGGCGCTATCGCGCACGTGCAGGTGCAGCATCGAGGCGCCGGCAGCCAGGCAATCGGCCGCGCACTGGGCGAGCTCGGCCGGCGTGATCGGCAGGCGCGCGTGATCGGTGCGGCTCTTGCGCGCCCCGTTCGGCGCCACCGCGATCGCGACCGGCGCGACGTCGCTCATGCGGGGCGGCCTGCTTTGGCCGCCACCTCGGCGAGCGCGGCATCGACCGCTGCGCCGAGGCGGTGAACGATCTCGTCGATCTCCGCCGGCGTGCTGACGAAGGGCGGCGCCAGCAGCACGTGATCGCCGAGCCTGCCGTCGATCGTCCCGCCCATCGGATAGACCATCAGGCCGCGCGCCATCGCCGCGGCCTTGATGCGCGCGTGCAGCGACAGGGCGGGATCGAACGGCTGCTTCGTCACCCGATCGGCGACGAGCTCGATCGCCATGAACAGGCCGCGGCCGCGGATGTCGCCGACCGCGGCGTGCGCGTCGAAGCGCTCGTGCAGGCGATCGCGCAAGCGCACCCCCAGCGAGCCGACTGCGGCGAGCAGGCTGTCGCGCTCGATCACCTGCTGCACCGCGAGCGCCGCGGCGCAGGCGACCGGATGGCCGAGATAGGTGTGGCCATGCTGGAAGCGGCCGCTGCCGCGCGTCAGCGCCTCGACGATGCGCTGCTGGATGAGCACGCCGCCGATCGCTTGGTAGCCGCCGCCCAGCCCCTTGGCGATGGCGACGAGGTCGGGAACGACGCCTTCCTGCTCGACCGCGTAGAGCGAGCCGGTGCGGCCCATGCCGCACATCACCTCGTCGGCGATGAAGAGGACGCCGTGCCGGTCGCAGACCTCGCGCACGGCGCGGAAATAGCCGGGCACCGGCGGCGTCGCGCCCTGGGTCGCCCCGCCGACCGTCTCGGCGCAGAAGGCGATCACGCTGCCGGGGCCGACTCGCTGCACCGCCTCCTCGAGCTCGCGGCCGAGGCGCGCGCCGTAGGCCTCGGCTGTCTCGTCGCTGCGCCGGTCGCGGTATTCGTAGCACGGCGAGACGTGCGTCACGTCGATCAGGAGCGGCGCGAACTGGCGGCGCCGCCATTCGTTGCCGCCGACGGCGAGCGCGCCGAGGGTGTTGCCGTGATAGCTCTGCCGGCGGGCGATGAAGTGGCGTCGCTCGGGCTGGCCGATCTCGACGAAGTACTGCCGCGCCAGCTTCAGCGCCGCCTCGATCGCCTCCGAGCCGCCGGAGACGAGGTAGACGTGCGAGGTGCCTTGGGGCGCGTGCGCGAGCAGGTGGTCGGCGAGCGCTTCGGCGACCCCGGTGGTGAAGAAACCGGTGTGCGCGTAGGCGATCCTGTCGATCTGCGCGTGCATGGCGCGGATCACGTCGGGATGCCCGTGGCCGAGGCACGAAACGGCGGCACCCCCGGAGGCGTCGAGGTATTCGCGCCCTTCGGAGTCGACGATCGTGATGCCGTGGCCGCTCGCGGCGACCGGCGGCGTACCCTGGAGCTGCCGATGCAGGACGTGGCTCACGACAGCACTCCTTCGGGTTTGCGCGGGCGGCGCGATGCCGGTGGCGCACGACGCCC
>Ga0208479_1000013_pt1 | contig 17955 bp, 16 predicted proteins | sample NGESurdeep072012_7_FD_184464 | JGI IMG/M metagenome (GOLD analysis project Ga0208479, IMG submission 184464) | Arctic peat soil microbial communities from Barrow, Alaska - NGEE Surface sample 415-3 deep-072012 (SPAdes) | ecosystem: Environmental > Terrestrial > Soil > Wetlands > Peat ... | reverse complement strand
GCGGCGTTTATCGGCGAAATACTCGGACCATCGGCGCGGCCAACGCCTGAATTGCGTCGACCATACCGGCTGACCAGCGCAGTCGCTGGCCGGCGGCAAGGGGCGCGAAAGATGACGAACCACAGGAACGAAATCCGGATGCGAACAATACCGCATGAGACGATGCGCTTCAAAGCGCGTATTTCCGATTCGCTCACGGGTCACGAATTTCATCGAGGCCTGCGGTCAGCAGCTGCATTCGACAGGCCATACATATGCCCGCACCGTTCTTCAGTGGTGAAACGTCAAAAAAAAGTCATTGCCCGCCCGCTCCACATATGTCTCATCTTCGCCTCTGTTGGCTACGAGGACCCAGAAATCCTCCATTCCTGAAAAGCCCTAAAATGTCGCACGAGCGCTGACTGCGCACAAGCGAGCCTATTGTTTTGCAGCCAATTCCAGGGCTGCAACTCGTCGAGAAACCGATATTTGAGTGTCCTCTCATCGCTGTTTTGGATCGTTCTCGTCGCTGCCTAAATTGCCCTGCGCCGCCAACGTGCCCGCGGCGGTCGTCTTGCCTTTGAGAACCCATTCAAAGCCCACAGCGATGATTGCGCCTAGCACAGGACCTAATACATAGATCCAGGTGGTGCTCATATCGCCGCGGACGAGATCGGGGGCGAATGAGCGCGCCGGGTTCATCGAGGCGCCGCTAACGGGCGCCGCCCAAAGGCCCGCCAAAGCAATATAGCCACCGACCGCGAGAGCTCCATTGGAACCAATATTACGGGCGCCCGAAGAGGTGCCAAGGATCGTGCTGACCAAACCGGTCGTTAATAATACTTCCATGGCGAGTGCCTTAAAATCGCTCCCTCCCGGACCGGGTGTAGTGGCGCCGAGCAATCCGATCGTGCCGAACATCGCCCGGAGGAAAGACGCCGCGGCGATGCCCCCGATGATCTGCGCCACGATATACCCCGGCACCCGACTCCAGGGAAAATTGCGCCGCGCCGCGAACGCGAAGGTGACCGCCGGATTTAAATGGGCGCCGCTGACAGCGCCCATGAAATAGATGATCGCCATGACCATCAGGCCCGGTGCGATGACCTTCATACCTAGAGTGATCGCCCCGCCGCTTTGGGCGCCGACAACCACGGCGCCAGCCGCGACGACGACAAGGAGGAATGTGCCCCAGGTTTCTGCGAAAAGGCGCCGCCATTCATAGGCGGATTCCAAGAAATCGGGCGTCGCCGATCCCTGCAGCATACGTTGTTCTGCTGTCGATCTGGTTCGGTCAGAGCGCGCGGATGTCATCATTTGCTCGCATCAGATTGAATGATGTAAATCTGGTCAGACGATCTTGCAGGGTATCATGGCATCCTCATCGAATGTGTAGACTGCGCATAGACGGTGATAGCCGTCAGCGATAACCAGCTTGCCGCCGTGTTGGCCCCTGAACAGCAAGAGGGGCGCGAGTCTTTCGTCCAGAATGATTTTCGCGCGATCTTTTTCCACGTGGCTATTGCTCACACCAAGCAGCGATAGCCCCGACGATCTAAAAATGTCCTTAGCAGGAACTTCCGACATCTCGGCACGCTCCAATTCCTTGACAACATTCTTTGCCGCCTGTTGTTCTAAAGTCAGGGTCAGATATGATTCGGCTGACGAATAATCATGTTTCTGGGGCTCGCTTAGCCACTTGATCTTCGTTTTCTTTCCCATGGCCGAAGTTCGGCTCCCTGTATGTTTCGATCTGCTGGAGGCAGCGCGACGTCGGCAAATATTATTCAGATCAAACGTAGAGAGACGTTTTTGCTGACTCTGCATGCGCCGGATGATGCGTTTTGTTCAACAAGAAAGCAATGCGCGCCGACTGGGACATGAGACGCTGGAAGCAGGGCGCGGGTGCGCGGTGCGCCGGGTCCAGGAGGGTTAAAGTCCCGGAGCCGCGCACGCGTTCCTGGGCGGAGCCAGGCCGAATGCTTAGGGATCCGCGGGGACGAGCGATGAAATTCTGGGCTGATGTGGTCAACTTCAGACTGTAAACCCGCCAGCCCCCGAAACCTAACGTAAATTAAAGGGGCTTTAGCCTCGGAGCTGTGTCTCAATGGTTAGGAGGTGATCATGATGCTTGCGCCTTGGCTGTCGATTTCGTTGAGAACGTCCCGGCATTCCGGCTGATGGAGCCGACTGCGTCCGGTTTTCTCAGACCTCGTGTTGCGTGTTAGTGCACGGCTTGGTCTGATCACCAGGATCAGCTGTCAAACAATTCGCTGGCTGCCTATGGGAGCCCTGACAGTGATGCCGCGACGGCATTCCACAGAGCTATGACAAGCGTTTTGGGGTGGCTGGTTTCGTAGCCGAGAATGCTGAGCGACGCCGCGCCGAGCGCAAAATGCCGCCCTTTGATCGCCGTCAAGCCGATCCATCGCGCGGCGAGGACACATCCGAATTGGCCATGCGCGAAGAGCGCGACGTTGCCTTGCAGCGACTGAAGATGGGAGATGAGGCGATCGGCGCGGGCGGAGATTTGCTCGGGCGTTTCACCGCCAGGACAACCATCCCGAAACACATTCCAGTCCGGTCGCTCCTTGCGAATGTCCACGGAGCGCCGTCCTTCGTAGTCGCCATAGTCCCACTCGGACAGATCCGGTTCACTCACGGCCGAAGCACCGAACCCGGTTAGCTCGCACGTTCGCCGGGCGCGCTGGCGCGGGCTGGTTAGAACGCGAGCAAACTTGATTTTTCGGAGGCATGGTTCAAGTTCGCGCGCCTCTTCTTCGCCATGCGCAGTCAACGGAATGTCCGTCACTCCCGTGTGCTGGCCCGAGAGAGACCAGGCGGTTTCGCCGTGTCGAATGTAGTAAAGCTGCAAAAGCCTATTGTGGGTTGCGATCACTTGTTTTCGCTCCGACGGCCGCGGCTAGTGCTTGATCAACAATCATTTTGCTTTCGCTATGCGGCGGATGCCGCACTTGCAGCATGCTTGGTTCCGAGTCAGGCGTTTCCATCGCGGCACTGTATTCGCCGCGGCGCGCAGCCCGGTTGCACTGGGCCCGATGATACAGAGCTTGCTGCGCCGCCAATCGGTGGGCCTCCTCGCCCCCCCAGATCTCCAGGGCCGGGCGCTGGATCGCGCGAGCGAATGAAAAAGCCAGCGCCCAGGGCAGGCGCGCCCGTGGCGCCTTGAACCTGACATTCATGGCGTTCAACCGCGCCGAGGCCAGTTGACCGGATTGGCCGCCCGACAGAAACGCAATCCCTGGGACAGCGGCGGGAACGACTCGCAGGAGACACTTCACCGTGGCGTCGGCCACCTCGTCCGCCGTCTCCTGAGTGGTGCAGGTCAATCCCGGTAGCACCATGTTGGGTTTCAGGATCATCCCTTCAAGCATCACCCGTTGGGTGTGAAGCGCGGCGAAAGCCCTTAGCAGGACTTCCTCCGTCACCTCGCGGGAGCGCTCGAGTGTATGATTGCCGGCCATGAGCACTTCCGGCTCGACGACAGGGACTAGTCCGCCTTCCTGGCACAACGCAGCATAGCGGGCCAAGGCCTGCGCGTTGGCCTCGATGCAACCCCGGCTGGGAATGCCATCGCCTAAAGCGATTACCGCGCGCCATTTGGCGAAACGCGCACCCATTTGAAAATACTCCTGGAGGCGGATACGTAACCCGTCCAAGCCTTCTGTGATTGTCTCGCCAGGATGACCGGCCAGATCCTTGGCGCCGATATCGACTTTAATGCCGGGAAGGATTCCCGCATCGTTCAGAACCTTAGCAAAGGGAGTGCCGTCTTGCTTTTGCTGGCGGATTGTTTCGTCGTAGAGGATCGCACCACTGATGCTCTCGCCGAGCCCCGGTGTGGTCATAAGCAATTCCCGATAGGCGCGTCGAGTCTCTTCGGTCTGGGCAATCCCAGCTGCGGCGAATCGCTTGTTGCAAGTGGAATTGCTCTCATCCATTGCGAGCAGGCCTTTATCGTCGGCGACCAGCGCCCGAGCGGTGTCTATCAGCGCTTGCGCGTTCATTTGAAATCGCCCCACTTCCAATTCCGGATCTCGGGCATATCCTCGCCATGCTTATCGATGTAATGCTTGTGCTCGATAAGCTTGTCCCGAGCCATCTGCTTCAGATAGGCCCCCTTGGCGCCCAGGTGCGGCAGGCGATCCACCACGTCTTGCACGAGATGAAAGCGGTCCAGGTCATTCTGAACCCGCATGTCGAAGGCAGTCGTGATGGTACCTTCTTCCTTGTAGCCGCGGACGTGAAGATTGCGATTGGTCCGGCGGTAGGTCAGGCGATGCACCAACGAGGAATATCCATGGAAGCCGAAGATGATGTGCTTGTCTTTCGTGAACAGCGAATCGTAGTCGGTTTCATTCAGTCCATGCGGATGCTCGCTGCACGACTGCAGCCTCATCAGATCGACGACATTGATCACCCTGATTTTCAGCTCAGGAAGATGCTGCCTCAGGATTGAGACGGCCGCCAGAATCTCCAGCGTGGGCGTATCCCCGCAGCAGGCCATGACGACATCCGGTTCGCTGTCCTGGTCGTTGCTGGCCCATTGCCAGATGCCGATGCCTTCCGTGCAATGCACGGCGGCGGCCTCCATCGTCAGCCATTGCGGGAGGGCGTGTTTGCCTGCCACCACCACGTTGACGTAATGCCGGCTTCGCAGGCAGTGATCAAAGACCGAAAGCAGACAGTTGGCGTCCGGCGGCAGGTAGACGCGCACGATATCGGCCTTCTTGTTGATTACGTGGTCGAGGAAGCCGGGATCCTGGTGCGTGAAGCCGTTGTGATCCTGCTGCCAAACGTGGGAGGCGAGCAGATAGTTCAGCGACGCGATCTTCCGGCGCCAGGGCAGTTCCAACGTAACCTTCAGCCATTTGGCGTGCTGGCTGAACATCGAGTCCACGATGCGAATGAAGGCCTCGTAGCTGTTGAATAGCCCATGCCGCCCGGTCAGCAGATATCCTTCCAACCAGCCTTCGCACTGGTGCTCGCTGAGCATCGAGTCGAGTACGCGTCCGGCGGGCGCGAGGAATTCATCATTCTTTACTGTTCGAGCGTCCCACTGACGTTTGGTGACCTCAAAAACCGCGCCTAATAGATTGGAGAGCGTCTCGTCGGGACCAAAGATACGGAAATTATGTTGATCCTGATTCAAAGTGGCCACGTCACGCAGAAACTTACCCAGCACAAGCGTATCCTGGGCGTCAGTGGCGCCAGGCGAAGGTACGCTTACTGCGTGAAGGCGAAAATCCGGCATGCGCAAATCACGCAAGAGAATCCCGCCGTTGGCATGCGGATTGGCCCCCATCCGCCGGTCGCCCTTCGGCGCGAGTTCGGCCAATTCCGATATCAGGCGGCCATTTTCATCGAACAGTTCCTCAGCCTTGTAACTCTTCATCCAACTTTCAAGCTGCGCCACATGATCGGGGTGCCCGGAATCCACGATGAGCGGCACCTGATGCGCTCGGAAGGTGCCCTCGATCTGGAGGCCATCGACGACTTTCGGTCCCGTCCAGCCCTTGGGAGACCTGAGGACGATCATGGGCCAGCGCGGCCGAACGGCGTCATTTGTGTTCCGTGCGTTCTTTTGGATCTGCCGGATATCCTCGATGGCCTCTTCCATGGTGGCGGCCATGAGTTGATGCATCGTTTCCGGCTCATCGCCTTCCACGAATAATGGCGTCCAGCCGCAGCCTCGGAAAAACTGCTCCAACTCTTCATGCTCGATGCGGGCCAGGACCGTGGGGTTGCTGATCTTGTAGCCATTGAGGTGAAGGATCGGCAGAACGGCCCCGTCGGTGATCGGGTCGAGGAACTTGTTAGACTGCCATGCGGTAGCCAAGGGGCCAGTTTCCGCTTCACCGTCGCCGATGACGCAGGCGACAATCAGATCGGGATTGTCGAATGCGGCGCCGAAGGCATGGCTGAGCGAGTATCCCAGCTCGCCGCCTTCGTGAATAGACCCCGGCGTCGTCGGCGCAACATGGCTGGAAATCCCACCGGGAAACGAGAACTGCTTAAACAGCTTTTTCAGCCCGGCCTCGTCCTGGCTGATATTCGGATAAATCTCGCTATAGGAGCCTTCAAGGTAAGTGTTGCCCACCAACGCAGGGCCGCCGTGACCGGGACCGGCGATATAGAACATGTCCAGATCATACTTCTTGATGACCCTGTTCAAATGCACATAAATGAAGTTTTGGCCTGGCGTCGTACCCCAGTGTCCGACCACCAGTGGCTTTACGTGGGCGAGCGTCAGCGGTTCGCGCAAGAGCGGATTGTCGTATAAATAAATTTGCCCCACGGACAGGTAGTTGGCAGCCCGCCAGTAGGCGTTCATCTTGAGCAACTCGTCGTAGCCCAGCATTCCTCGCCCTGCCGGCAGCTCGCTTGTGCCGTCTCGATTCTGAGGCTCGCGAGTTGAAATGGGTGCGTTCATTTTCTTCTGACTCCCTGTGTTTCACGGTTCGCCCAGCGCTCGGCTATCTCCGAAAGCTTGTCACAACGCGCACGGACCGCGATCGAGCGTGATCCACTTAAGTACGAGTCCTCCCGCCTCCTCCCGGGATCCCAATTGGTCGCTGCCTCAAGACGCCGATTCATGAGCTCGAGGGACTGCGCCAGCATGGCCGCGGAAGGCTCGCTGCGCGATGGCGGCAGCGTTGGATATCTAAAGGTCGGCATAGCGGACACCCTGTCTCACACGGCGGCATTCCCGCGTCCGCCGATAAGTTAGCGCTTAGGTGATCAACGGCTTGATCAAGAAATCCCGATGCCGAGTATAGCTGACTGGATATCGCCTAAGGCAGGCTCGGAAAGTACTCATGCCAGGTGCGCTCGTGGCGATGGAAAGCGAGAGCAGAGCGGGTGAGGAAGCATCGCAAAGCCGACCGGGCGCGGCAGCTAAGCCCAGTTGAGTCGAGGCGACGGGACAGAGGCCAGTTTTGCGAATGCAAGAGAACACCACCGGCCCTAAACTTGCTCATAGGCTAAGACTGACTTGTTGGCGTCGGATTTGAGGAATTTCTGAACCTCCAGGTCACCGGGGGGCGAGGGGCGAAAGATTCACGCCCCTGTCGATACCGAAGGCTCGCCGCCGCGGGCGTCGTTCATCCCACCTACACCCAGGACCGCGATGGTGCAGCGTTTGTCCTCGATAAAAGCCCCGCCGCCTTCGGCACACTGGCCTACATCCAGATTGCGTCAAACGACTCGTGCGATAGTTGCCTTTTGAGTGAGGCTCTAACTAAAGGCTTCTTGGCGAGCGTAAATGTTTAGCCTGTGGTGCAGAGCGCTAATCAAAAAAAGCACCAGGGTGAGCTTAGCGATGCCAGAGAAAGGGCTTCAACGGAAGGAAAAAATGAAAAGATGTCGGCGTAACCCAAACCTGAATTTCTCTCACGGTCCAATGGTCCGGTTCTCCAGCCGGTTCTCCAGCACACGGATTTTTGCCAAGCGCCGTCTGTGGCGTAAGGCGCCGCTGAATTGAGCCGTTAGAAAAGTCTTGATAAGTTCCAAAGCGAGCGCCGCTCCGATCACATTTCCACCCAAACAAAAAACATTCATGTCGTCATCTTCGACACCCTGATGGGCGGAGAAGACATCGTGGATGAGGCCGGCACGGGCGCCGGGAACTTTGTTAGCGGCGATGGACGCTCCAACGCCGCTGCCGCAGAGTGCCACTCCGCGTTCAACCTGCCCCGCCGCGATGGCCCTCGCCAAGGGGATGATGAAGTCAGGGTAGTCATCTTCAGGGTTCAGTTGATGTGCGCCGAAATCCACGACTTCGTACCCCCAGCCGCGCAGTGTCTGTGCCACCTCCACTTTTAAAATAAACCCTCCATGGTCCGCAGCGATTCCCACACGCATCATGATTACTCTTCCATCTGCCAAAGCAAGCGATGACTCGGCTCCCAAACACTCTCTACGTTGAGCCAAAGCAACAGATCCGTGAATCTGAATGCCATGGCCACCGAGTCTGACTTAGCTGCGTGCGAAGGCCTCCGGTAATGAAACGCCACCCAGCGTGATTAAGCCTTTGCCGAAACTGCCTTGATTATTGCTTCGAAATCTGCAGTCTTTAGGCTTTCGCCGCCAACCAGCACCCCGCCAACCTCCGGCAGCGCCAGGATCTCGCGTGCGTTTATCGGATCGACAGATCCACCATAGAGGATGCGAACCTTTTTCCCTTCTACGCCGAAACGCGCCACTAGACACTGGCGGATATGCGCGTGCACCTCCGCGATCTCCTCATGGGTCGCCGACTCGCCGGTTCCGATCGCCCATAGTGGCTCATAGGCTATTGCGTTGGCGGACGAGGTGATACCTTCGGGAACGCTTCCTGAGATTTGATCGCCACACGCGGACAACGCCTTGCCCTCTTGCCGCTGCGATTTCGTCTCGCCGATGCAGATGATCGCGAGAATCCCCGCACGCATCGCGGCTTTCGCCTTTGCCGCCACCAATGCATTGGTCTCGCCATAATGTTGACGGCGTTCCGAATGTCCGACAATGACTGTGGAAGCACCTGCATCTCTCAGCATTTCCGCGCTGATGCCTCCCGTGAACGCGCCGGCGATTTCCTTGCGGCAATCCTGCCCTCCGATCGCAATGCGGCCTGCAGCCACCTGGACCGCGCGTGTGATCAGCGTCGAGGGTGGGCAGATCAGAATGTCGGCAAATGGTGGCGTTTCTGCCACACAAGCGGCAATTGCCTCGATCTCAGCAAGCTGCGGTGTCAGCCCGTTCATCTTCCAATTTCCGGCGATTAAAGGCCGCATATTTTCCTCACCACAAAATTTCAACGAACAAAGACTAGGAATTCAGCAACAGTCCCAGTCACGAAACGAAGACGTCTGTCGCCAGCGACCACACGACACTCCGCACACCCCATTGAGACTGTGTCCAATCTTCATCAAAAGGTTACTACAGGAAATCATCCCCCGGCTCGGCTCTTTAACTATGCACCAGTCCACAACACATTTAACGTCGAACACCATCTCACCCTAGCGAAAGTGTACCGAGTTTTCCGTGCATCAGCACGGAAGACATAGCGTGACGTCGCCCCTGCGCAGCGTGAACCGGACGTGCCAAAAGATTTGATAGGTGTTTGATCTGGTAATGTGCCAGAGCCCTTCCACAGCTCATCACGTATGATCGGCGGCCGCGGAACGCGGAAGCGTTGCAGGAACGTCCAAACGCGCCACGCCAATCCGATCGTCCGCCATGCCGTAATAGACATCAAATCGATCAGGATTGCCAAGATCGTCACGACGATCGATTCCAGTAGGAAACACCACATTAGCGACCGTTCCGCAACGCTCCAGTGGGCCTTCGGGACTTAGTACCGGATTCGGAGAGCGATAAATAATCCTGTTCGGTTGCTCCTCACACAGGATCATCGCGCCGGCGGAATAGCACAGCGTGTGCTTGATTGGACTCGCCTGAAGAATGTCCTGAACGCCGTGGTACAGCATCAGCCATCCATGACGACACATGATGGGCGGCGTGCCTCCGCCAATTTTGAGGCGCTCCCACTCCATGACCGGGCTTGCCAATCGGTGATGGTAAATAAATTCCCAGAGACGGTCACTCTCTCCTTTAGTACTCAAGTGGCAATATGAAATCCAAATGCTTTCTCTATCAATATCAATGGCCCGGAAGGCGGACTGGTTCACTTTTTCCTCTGGACGGGTTCCTGGGAACAACGGCCGATGCACGATCCCCATCGCAGGCTGGCCGAAAGGGTCAGGAATCAAAGCAGAAAACACGCTGGCGTCCTTATCGTCCACATCATCAAAAGTGATGCCCTTATAGGGATGAAAGACGGCAAGCCCTTTTCGACGCCAGTGAAACAAATTGTCGGAAATGGCAATGGCGATACGAGGGCCACGGTGCGAAAGTGCCGTGTAGGTCATCACATAGTGCCGCAGCGGACCAACGTAAGCGATGCGGGGGTCCTCGCATCCCCCGCCGCTGGATGAGAGCTCGTAGTCGGCCTCGGGCTCCAAAGCGATGCCCATGCGCTCGACGTTTATTGGATCTCCAGCACGGTCGAACAATACTCGAGCGATTCCGATGCGAGAATAGTTGCCGCGAGCCACAAGCCGCGGAAAAAGATAGAGTTGTCCATCCCGACCCCGCATCGCCGCCGGATTTAGGACGCCCTCCGTTTCATTTGGGTCGCCCACCCTTGGCTCCATAATCACGCCGATCCGCTTCAGCTTAAAGTCTAACACGGGTTGTCCCCACTTTGCAGACACGCGACAATGGCTTCGATGACCCGTTTGGTTTCGTGTGGATCCCGCACTTCAATTGACACCACACCTGCTTGCTTTGCCGGATAGTCATTTCCACCTGGAAAGATAGCGTCGCCGACGAAAATCATGTCTTGAATAGCGACGCCAAGTGTTTCATGTAGCTTTTTGATGCCATACGCCTTGTCAACGCCAGGCTTAGTGACGTCGATGGACGTCGAGCCGCCTAATTTTATGGAAAATGCGGGGATCAAAGTCTTGAGGCTCTCCTCGATTTTTTTTCGCTTCTTAAAGTCCGGGTCCCATTTCTTCTTTTGATCAATTGGCGCTTCCTGACCCAGTGCGGAAAACGTGATCTGGCTTCCACGATCTTCGATCAATTGTCCCCAATGCTCTTCCGCTTTAAAACTGGATAGCTTGAGCGCTTCGTTAAGTGCGATAATGATTGTCTGCTTCTCTTCGACAGTGAAATTCTCCGCATAGAGCTCTTGCCATGCTTCGTCGAAGCGATAGAATTTAGTCCCGCACGTAGGTAGAAGAGAGAGATTCCTCAGACGCCAATCGTGGGGTAGAAAAGCGAGTACCTGTTTTTCGTATTGCGCCCAAGCACCCCCAGAGATCACAGCGACCTGGACGAGCCCGAGCAATCGGCCGAGGAGCGTAGCCATTTCCGTGTCGAGAGACGATTTGCTTTCAGCAAGGGTGCCGTCGAGATCAAATATGATTAGGCTTTTCATGCGCACTCCGGCCCGGCGATTTCAAATAGCGTGACGGAAGTATCGGGGCGGAAACGACAGCGTCCTAAGACTGCCGGCAGAAGTACGACCACACCTTTTTCTAAAATGAAGTCAGCACCATCGAATTCGACATTTCCAGTGCCCTCGACGCACACCAAAACCCGCGGCTCATCCGGGGCGCCGACAACGAATGGCGCTGCGCCTTGAAGACGCCAAAGCCGAAAGTGCGGGTCGTTAAAGAGTAACTCGTTTGTAACAGGGGGCATGGTTTCATTTTGGAGCGCGCCCACGGCGACCGGGCAAAGTGTCAAGTCGACGCAAGCCAGCGCTTCCTCAATTTGCAACGGTCGCTGCTGGCCAGTTTTCGAATCGATGTGATCCCAATCATAGAGCCGAAATGTTACATCGCTGTTTTCCTGGACCTCGAACACCACAACCCCATCGCCAAGCGTGTGAACAACGCCTGCCTCGATAAGAACGCCCTGGCCTCGCTGGGGAGAGAAGCTGGCTAAACATCTGTTTACTGTGAGCTTTGAGATTGCCTGCAAATCCTCAGCAGATACGCCAGGCTTTAGGCCGGCATATACGCGGCTTCCCAGCTCTGCTTCAAGGATCACCCACGCCTCCGTTTTTCCGGTCTCGCCTTTCGGAATGAGATCTACCCTGCTGTCCGGTGGGTGGACTTGCACCGAGAGCATCTCGTGAACGTCTAGAAATTTTAGAAGCAATGGAAACCGGTGGAACCGCTGCGCTAATTTTCCGAGAAATGGCTTTGGCGACCGGTCGATCAATTGAGCGATGGTGCATCCTTTGAGCGGTCCCGCAGTCACGCGGCTAGGATAGTCGTCTCGATCGCTTAGTATCCATGCCTCGCCGATAGGCCCCTCGCTTGGCAATGCAGTCGTGAGCCACTTGGCCAAGCGCCTACCACCCCAAAGCCGATATTGATAAATCGGCGTGAATGACAGAGGATAAAGCGGACTATCGCTCATCGAGTTTTCTTCGTGCGAACCTCACCGGCGGACCGCACCAGACGAATTGCGAAGATATTGTCTACACGGCACATAGGTCAAAACACCTCGCCCAATGGGGCCAAACAAAAGACCTCTGACACAAGTCCCGAGAGCCGGGGGCACGCCGCCAGCAATCGATCCAATTACTGGTTGTGAAAATCCTGATGAGCTCCCCATCGGTATAGTCTTTGATCATGCCCGCGTGCTACATTGTCGGGGTAGCTAACAGGCGCTTTAGCGCCTCCATTGCTGTTCCACATTTTTTCCAATTCCCCTGCTGCATCGCCTTCTGAGCGTTCTGAAATTGCATTCTCGCCGGGCCAGGGGCGGACTGGAGGGGAGGCACGTCCGCAGCCTCGCTGGTTGATCGGGGGTTGGTCAACTCTGTCTTCTCGCTAGGTGATTGCACCGCACGCCCTTCCGTAGCGACTGTTTGAGGTTGCTGCGTACCAAAGAGAGCGTTAAGCGCCTCATCGAGCGTGGGCTCCATCACAACCTTGTCGCCTGTAATCGCAATGACGCGTTTGAGCTGTGGAAAGTTCGTACCCTCGGCGGTGAGGTACAATGGTACCACGTACAGGAACGCGTTCTCGATCGGTGTCACGATCTGCTTCCCGCGAATAACACGCGACCCGTTTTGGTTCCACAGGGTCAGCTGTTGCGAAATGGTCGTGTTCTGATTAATCATTGCCTCGATCTGGTTTGGCCCGTAGATCAGCTTTTCTTTCGGGAGCTCGTAAAAAAGCGTTCTTCCATAATTGGGAAAATCGGACCTAGCGGCCATCCACGAGATCATGTTGTCCCGATTATGGGGCGTGAAAGGAGTCATGAGCAGGTATTCAAGCAGATCGCTGCCAGGAAGCTTCATGAGGATATAATAGGGCTTCATGGCCTGTGTCTCGCCTGCGTAGGTCTCAATCGGCGCCGCCCACAGATCCTCCCGATTGTAGAAGACCTGGGGATCCGTCATGTGGAAAGTTCTGTATTGGTCGGCTTGGACGGTAAAGAGATCCTCCGGATAGCGCAGGTGCGCCTTTAAATCCTCGGATATTTGACCGAGGTCCTCGAATACGCCGGGAAATGCCAACCGATAGGCGGCCAGCACGGGATCCTTGGGATCCATGACGAAAAAGCGAACGGTTCCGTCGTACATGTCCACGACGACTTTCACGGAGTTGCGGATGTAGTTCAACCCCTCGAATATTGCCGTGGAGCCAGCCCCCACCTGTTCGGTGTCGGGGAATTGTCCAGCGGGTCGTCCGATATCCGAAGCCGGCTGCGATGCGGTCGCATACTGCGTCGTCCACTGTGGGGTTGCGTATGGAAAGTAATTCGAGGTCGTGTAGGCATCCTGGATCCAGTACAACTTACCCTCGCTCAAGACGGGATAAGGGTCGCTGTCGAGGCGCAAGAAGGGAGCGACTTGCATTACCCGCTCGCGAACGTCTCTGTGGATCTGAATCCGGCTTTCAGGCTTAAGATAGGAAGTCAATAAAATGTTGATGTCCGCCTTATTCCAAGCAAACAATAGCTTCTTCCAGACACTGTCCAGTGGGATTCCCCCTTTTCCAGCATAGCTGGTATAGACATTGTCATTGCCCTTCGGATAGTCGAACTCTTTAATGCCTGTCGCGACGATTCGATACCCCGGCATCGATTGTCCATAATAAACAGAGGGCTCGGCAATCTTCAGGCCGAAGGCGGAGTCGGCGGGGACGTTCTCCAGAAGGTATTCCGGGAATCCGCCACCGACGGTCTTCGAGACGAAGTTCATGACCGCGCCATAGCCGTGCGTGAATTGTAGATACTGGTTAACCCAGGTTTGCGCTTTCGCTGGAAGCTCCGGCGAAAGTTCCCGGGCGGAAAGCATCACCTGATGATAGCCGTCCGCCAAGTGATAACGGTCCGTAGCGACGTGATTGAATTGGTAATAGAGGCGTATCGCTTGGGTCTGTTGATAGGTTTGCAAAAGCGGCCGCGAATCCCAAAGGCGAATGTTTTGGATCGTATCTTGATTCCGCCCGATCACCTCACGCGTCAGATCTGCCATAGCTGGGTAGGACGTCTCCTGGATTGCGTCGAGTTGATAGGCCTTCCGTGTAAAATTAATGGAATTCCGCAAATAGGGAGTTTCGAGCGCCAATTCACTCGGTCGACGACGAATTGCTCGAAGAAATACGGAAGCAAAGATAACCCTATGAACCACACGGCCACATACGCGCCCGCTCCGACGGCCAGCGCTTTGAAGCTGGGGCGGAAGACATTGAGTGCGAGCAGCGCACACGCCACCGCCGAGACGCCGACCATGAACCAGAGGGCAAGCCTGGTTACATGATCCGCTGCATATCCAGCTCCATAGACGACGCCCAACGTGGAGTAGAGAAGTTGATAGTGACCGAGGTAAAACCTCCAGCCCCAACTGGCAACCAGAATAAAAAGAAGCACAGACAGATGTGAAGTGGCGTTGGCACCTGCCGCGAACTTTCCACTCCGGGTTACCCGCAGTAATCCAAAGAACACGTAGGCGAAAAGGACGGCCGCGAGCGTCAACGCCGTCAGCAACGTCAGGCTGTTTTGCAACAGCACATAGAAGGGCAGATGAAAGACATAAAACCCGACATCGACCCCGAAGAGCGGATCGGACATTCCGAAGGATCCGCCGTAACGAAAGCGGAGGTACGTATCCCATTCGGTGTAGAAGGCAGCCGCAATGAAAAAGGCGACGCCGGCACTGACCCCGACAAAGGCGAGCTTCAAAAGCCGGGGAGAATAATCGACATCGGTCTGCGCGTTTGCATCGGCTCTGGACCGAAATGCAGCCGTCCATGCGCGACCGTCTCCGGGGAAAGCCGCGCTGTTTCTGGCAACCAGATGGAGGTTGATCCACAGGTACAGAAACGCGAAGACAAAGGCGGCGCAAAACATCGCACACTTAACAGAAAGAAGCGTCCAGAAGACTCCGGTGTAGTTGAGCTGCCGCATCCACAGCCATTTCTCTATATAACCCGTGATACCTACCAGGACAAAGATGAGTAAGACCGCGGCAACAATCATGGGTCTCAGCAGATGCCGAGAATGGCGATTCATTCCGATAGCACTCCCGAACCACCTTCGTTGCTCGACGACTGTTGGGTTCTCTGTCATTGTTCCACTCCAGTTCACTTTGAAGGGGCATCTGCCTTTACGCCGGCTAGGCTGCTTTCGAAACATTGAAGGAGCATCTCGGGTGTTTGATTGGGGCAGCTCCGATGACACCGACGGACGATTGGCACAAGCAGGGTCGTTTTGATGGGCATTCGATCGCTAGCGTATACGCAGAGAGTCAGCGGCGGGAGACTCGGAAACTACTCAGAATGAGCCACGGCATCGGCCTGAGTTCAGCGTGAACGGTAGTAGTCCACGGGTATTGACCGCTTCCCCGGAAGTCTGCTGTGCACACACCCCGCGGGGCACCGAGGGCCGCGTTAAACGGACATTCAAACAGGACCACTTTGGTGACCTGGATCGAAGGTGACAACCGGGGCTCCGTCGAGAAGCGGTCGGACTCGGGCGTGACGCGGTCTATGAAAACATGAAGATATCGTCTCAAGCAGCAAGGTCGATGGGCTGAGTGCTGGGTTTTGTCGCAAGTGTTCGCCACCCATTGACTTTGCGCACGTTGATCTGGCCGCAGACAAGCGGGGCAGACCAACATGGCTGCTGAGTTTGCGGAAGGCAGCACGGTCCGAGTCTTGATCTATCGCTTGAACTCCTTGTGCAGCCGTTTGATCAAGTTCGGGCCGCGTGCGGTCTTCGCCTGGCTCGGCGGCGGACAGGTTAAAATGAAGATGTACTCGCCTGCTTCCTCCAGACTGTCGGCGACGGCGTGGTGCTTAAGCCGCGGTTGGCGGATGAGAGTATTGCGGGGGACCTCGATCTTCGGGCGCGGCGGGCCGCATAGATCATGCCGGTGTAATCGGCGGTATCCCCTCGTGCAGGCGCTGAGACGCGTGGACGTAGATCGGTCCGGCGCTCTGGTGTCAGCGGGTCCTCGACCAACTCGTATTCGATTCTCTCAAAGGAAAGCGAACGAGGCGCATAGGAGCCAGGCGGCGCCTACAGGCCGCGAGCCAACACCTCTATCGCAGCGACACCGGCGGCCTCGATCGTTTCGACAAATTCGGATTGCGGCGAAAGGGTAGTCCACACGAGGCGGCAAAATACGCTGCAGCCTAGAATGCACCACGAAACTCCCGTGAAGGCGATTTCGTGGAGCTTGAGTGTGAAGTCTTTGGATGACTACGGCCCCCCTTGTTCGAACAAAATGATGGCTCGGCTTGTAAGAGCGCCTCCTCGGAAAGCTCGGACTATGAGCCATCGCGAGCGTTGCCGCTGACGGCGTACGAGGGGGGTGGGTCTGAGTAGTTTCCGAGCCTAGCCTCGCAGGATCGCTGCCAGGTATTGTCGCATTCCGCATTCCGCATTCCGCTGGGTGACGTGCACAAAAAGCCAATTTCCGTGAGCTTTTCGCGGCTCGTGTCTGACCCGAAGCGCGCGGTGTAAAAGACCATTGCCGGGCGCCGCCTTGTGCTGAAGGAGGATCAAATGGATAAAATTGACACAGTCATCGCCGTCTTCGAAGACCACAATGCGGCGGATGCGGCCGTGAAAAAGCTAACTGCGGCCGGCTTCGAGATGAAGAATCTCAGCGTTGTCGGTAAGGGATACCATACCGACGAAAAGGTCGTGGGCTTCTACAACCAGGGCGATCGGATCAAGTTTTGGGGCACGCGGGGGGCGTTCTGGGGCGGTCTCTGGGGCTGGTTCTTTGGCGGCCTCTTCATGGTCATTCCGGGCGTTGGGCATGTCGTCATACTTGGATATCTGGCCACCATGGCGTTCTCCGCCCTCGAGACTGCTGTCGTGGTTGGTGGGCTAAGTGTGCTTGGTGCCGCGCTCTATAGCATTGGCGTACCGAAGGACAGCGTGATTCAATACGAAACCGCCTTGAAAGCCGATAACTTTCTGGTGATGGCACATGGACCGGCGGAGGAAATAGCTCGCGCCAAAACAATCCTAGAGACTGCCAACCCTTCATGCGTTGATGTGCATGCAGGCATGAAAACGGTAGAGCCGGCTGATAGTCTTGTCCATACGGGGCATTGAATCACTCAGTCAAGCTCGCTTAGGAGCGCGCGATGTTGTGGAATGCATCGGTGATCAATGGCTGCGCCATCGCTGCAAATGATGGCCGTCTTGGCCCCGTTAGCGACTTTCTATTTGACGACGCCAGTTGGTTGGTTCGTTGGTTGGTCGTCGATACCGGCAAATGGCTGTCCGGTCGCAAAGTCCTTCTGCCCCCGTCCACCTTGGGGCACCTCGATCCAAAGGGACACGAATTCTCGGTTGAATTGACCATGCAGCAGGTCAAGGACAGCCCGGATATCGATACCGATCGGTCTGTGTCGCGGCAGATGGAAACCAACATTTACGATCACTACGGCTGGACTCCATATTGGGGTAAAAGCATTTTCACGGACAGCTACGGCTATGTTGGCGGCGCCATGACGGCGTCAGCTGTCCTGGGATCCAGGCGGCGCGAGGAGAATTTTGCCGAAACTCAGCGAAGCGACGGCGATCCGCATCTCCGCAGCATCGAAGCGGTCACCGGATACCATATCCATGCTAGCGACGGCGAGATCGGTCACCTCAAGGACTTCCTCGTGGAGGATGCCGATTGGAGCATCCGTTACCTTGTCGTCGATACGAAGAACTGGTGGCCCGGGAAGAAGGTCCTGATCTCGTCCCGGTCGGCACGAGAGATCGATTGGACGGATAGGCTGATAAACCTCGATGTCGATCGTCAGAGGGTCAAAGACAGCCCGGCATACGATGAATCAACAACGGTCGACGGGGGCCTATGATGAAACATTCCTTACATATTACGGCATCAAGTGGGTCGCCAAGTAACCGCCG
>Ga0208479_1000012_pt1 | contig 17970 bp, 17 predicted proteins | sample NGESurdeep072012_7_FD_184464 | JGI IMG/M metagenome (GOLD analysis project Ga0208479, IMG submission 184464) | Arctic peat soil microbial communities from Barrow, Alaska - NGEE Surface sample 415-3 deep-072012 (SPAdes) | ecosystem: Environmental > Terrestrial > Soil > Wetlands > Peat ... | reverse complement strand
CGCAAAAACCGCGCCCTAAAATTGGGGGTAATTACGCAAAATCTGCGCCCTAAAAAATGGGAGTGGGTAATTACTTCCGCTTTATAGCCAGAGCGGCGTTTATGCTGCTCCCGGAGGCAACGCGTACAACTATTCAAACCAGTACAACTACGCGAGCAAGCATAATCCGATGGTGTTCTTCACCGATACAAACGGTGGATGCCATACAAAGACATCGAATCCGCTGAGGCTGCATTACGCCCCGCTGCAGCAGTTGGCGCTCGATCTGGCGAATAATACAGTGGCCGACTACAACTGGATCACGCCGGACCAATACAACGACCAGCACTCGACGCTCGCCAACGGTTACGGGCGGTATCCCAACAGTCCAAGCACGTCCGATTTCGCCAACATCGCACAGGGAGATAATTTCCTGGCTCGGATCGTGCCCTTGATCATGGCCTCGGACGCCTATCAGGACCACGGACTGATCGTCCTGTGGTGGGATGAGAGCGAAGGCGGAGACGACCCCAGCAGGGCTCTGCCCTTCATCATCATTTCCAAGGACGTGCATAAGAACGTGGACGGAATGCCATATTCGAACACGATCCAGTATTCCCACTAATCATTCCTGCGCACCATGCAGGAAATCTTTGACGTCGATCCTAGGCATGGCTACACTTGGTTGGGTGGAGCGGCAACCGCAACCGATTTGTCCAAACTGTTCTACCCAGACGTGATTAGGTAGCCGCCTGGTTCACACAGTGAATAATCCCTAAGCGATGGGGCATGCACCTTCTGTTGCATGCCCTTTGTTGTTTTGCGGAGGACTGGGTGATGTTGCGCCACGACGGGCGCAAGAGGCGCTCTAATTTAATTTGCCAACGGCTACCTATTCCAGTTCCGGTGTTGGTGCAAAGCCGAAATTTCAAACTGGCTCACTACCAAAAAAATCGAGCAACTTTTTCGGGACACGCTCTAAAACGCCAGTGCCTTGACGTCCTTAACGCCAGGCAGCATCTTAATTTGAGCGAGCAGCTTTTCCGGAACCGCGGCGTCCACCTCGACGAGGGCGATTGCGGAACCACCCGCGCGGTCGCGGCCGAGCGCGAATGTCGCGATATTGATCGCGGCATTGCCGAGGAGACTCGCGAAACGGCCGACGAAGCCTGGCTTATCTTCATTGCTGACGAAAATCATCAATGGGGCGACGACCGCGTCGACCCCGATCCCGTTGATCGCAATGACGCGCGGCTTGCCATCGTGAAAGACGGTGCCGGAGATCGACAGCTCATGGTCTTCCGTTACAACCGATAGGGTCATCAGCGATTCATAATCGGATTCGGCGGCGCGGGTCACTTCGTCGATGGCGATGCCGCGCTCCTTGGCCACGCCCGGCGCCGACACAATATTGACGTCGGCGAGGAGGGGGCGCAAAAGCCCGGCGATCACTGATGCGGTCAGCGCTTTTGTATTCAATCCGGCGACATCGCCTTCATAAGTGATCACCGCCCGCGTGATTCCGCTATCGACAAGTTGCCCGGCAAACGAACCGATACGGTCGGCGAGCGCGATGAAGGGCTTGAGTTTGGGCGCTTCCTCGGCGGTGATCGAGGGAAAATTGATGGCGTTCGAAATCGCGCCGCGGGTCAGATAATCCGACATTTGCTCGGCGACTTGCAGAGCGACATTCTCCTGCGCCTCGCTGGTCGCAGCGCCAAGATGCGGCGTGCAAACCACATTGGGATGGCCAAACAGCGGATTTCCGGTTGCCGGCTCGTTCACGAACACATCGAAAGCCGCGCCGGCCACATGGCCGCTATCAAGGAGCGCGCGCAAGGCTTTTTCATCGACGAGGCCGCCCCGCGCGCAATTGACGATTCGCACGTCCTTCTTGGTCTTGGCGAGATTTTCCGCCGACAAAATATTCTTCGTCTGCGGCGTCAATGGCGTGTGCAAGCTGATGAAATCCGCGCGGCCAAGCAGCGCATCAAGGCTCACTTTCTCGACTCCGAGATCAAGCGCGCGTTCGGGCGAGAGATAGGGATCGAAGGCGATTACGCGCATGTGCAAGCCGATCGCGCGCTCGGCGACGATCGCGCCGATATTGCCGCAGCCGATGATGCCCAGCACCTTGCCGGTGATCTCGACCCCCATGAAGCGGTTCTTTTCCCATTTGCCGGCCTGGGTCGAGACATCGGCCTGGGGAATTTGCCGGGCGAGCGCGAATGTCAAGGCGATCGCATGTTCGGCAGTGGTGATGGAATTGCCATACGGCGTGTTCATCACGATAATCCCTTTCGCGGTGGCGGCGGGAATATCGACATTGTCGACGCCGATCCCGGCGCGGCCGATCACTTTCAACTTGGCCGCGCGTTCGAGAAGTTTTGCGGTCACTTTCGTCGCCGAGCGAATGGCAAGGCCATCGAACTCCCCGATAATGCTGGCGAGCTTGTCTTTGTCCTTGCCGAGGCCCGGTTGAAAATCGGTCTCGACGCCACGCTCCTTGAAGATGGCGACGGCGGCGGGCGACAAGGCGTCCGAAATCAATACACGCGGAGCCACGGGTCTCTCCTCTATATTTGCAATATATTGGTATAGGGGCGCGTTTGTGGCGCGAAATGCCGCTGCGGCCCGGCGAAAGCGCTATCGCCAGGCCGACTCTTGTCCGCGTGCTAATACAGTCATCCCCCTGATGGCGATCCTAATGACCCAGGCGCCTGATCCGTGCGGGGCTCAAGCGGCCTTGGCGAGATCGGCCTTGGTTTTGGCGAAGGCGAAATCGAGCCAAGGCGTCAGCGCTTCGATATCTCTCGTCTCGATGGTCGCGCCGCACCAGATGCGCAAACCGGGTGGCGCGTCCCGGTAAGAACCGATGTCATAGGCTACCTTTTCCTTTTCGAGCAAATTTTCGATCGATTTGGCAAAGGCGGCCCGGCCCGCATGGGGGAGCGTCGCGACGGCCGGATCGACAATCTGGAGACAGACGCTGGTGTTCGACCGGACCTTCGGGTCGGCGGCGAGGAAATCCACCCAGGGTGTCCGCTCCACCCAATCGCTGAGCGCCTGCGAATTGGCGTTGGCGCGCGCGATGAGAGCATCGAGGCCGCCAAGCGATTGTCCCCAGTTCAAAGCGTCGATGTAATCCTCGACGCAGATGAGGGAAGGCGTGTTGATGGTTTCGCCTTCGAAAATGGCTTCGATCAATTTGCCATCATGGGTTAAGCGGAAGAGCTTCGGCAACGGCCAGGGCGGCGTATAGGTCTCCAATCGCTCCACGGCGCGGGGGGAAAGAATCAACATCCCATGCGCGGCCTCGCCGCCGAGGGCTTTCTGCCAGGAGAAAGTGGTGACATCGAGCTTTGCCCAATCGAGGTTCTGGGCGAAAGCCGCGGACGTCGCGTCGCAAATCGTCAGGCCCTTGCGATCGGCCGGGATCCAATCGGCATTGGGAATCCGTACGCCCGACGTGGTTCCGTTCCAGGCGAAGACGACGTCATTGTCGAAATCGGCGCTCGCGAGATCGGCAAGCACGCCATAGTCCGCCACGAACGCCCGCGCATTCTTGAGCTTCAAATGCTCGACGATATCGATGACCCAGCATTCGCTGAAGGATTCCCAGGCAAACACATCGACGCCGCGCTGACCGAGCAAAGACCATAAGGCCGTCTCGACCGCGCCAGTATCGGACCCTGGGATAATGCCAATCCGGTAATCCCGTGGCACCCGCAAAACCTCGCGGGTCAAATCGATCGCAAGCTTCAGTTTAGCCTTGCCGGCCTTGGACCGGTGCGAGCGCCCAAAAGGGGTGCCTTGAAGACTTTGGAGTTGCCAGCCAGGGTGCTTCGCGCAGGGGCCGCATGAAAAATTTGGCCGCGCGGGGCGCGCGGCGGGATAGGCCGTTACCACGATATACATCCTCCCAGATGTGCGCCTTTCGTTGGGGAAAGGTGTCCCACATTCTGGTTACGCCCGGCGAGGGACCTGGTCAAGTTACCATCCGCGGTCCGCGCGTGCGGCGCTCAAAAAATCCGGAGCGTGTCAAAAAAACAATAAAACACCGCATGCATGTGGGGCTCATTTTTGCCGGGCCAGCCGGTTGCCGCGCCGCCATTGGAAAGCTAGGTTGTTCCATAGGCTCCGGTTAGAATGGTCCCTCCGTGCTTCAAAGTATGTTCGCCTTTCTCTTCGGCTATCTTTGCGGTGCGATCCCTTTCGGGCTCGTTCTGACTCGTCTCGCCGGAACCTCGGACCTCCGCGCGATCGGCTCCGGCAATATTGGCGCGACCAATGTTTTGCGCACCGGCCGCAAGGATTTGGCGGCGCTGACCCTTCTGCTTGATCTTCTGAAGGGAACGGTCGCGGTTTTGACCGTCGCCCATTTCGCGCCGGGTATCCCCATGCTCGCCGCCGCGCTCGGGGCGTTTCTCGGCCATTTGTTTCCTGTTTGGATTGGGTTTCGGGGCGGCAAGGGGGTCGCGACTTTTCTCGGCTGCCTTCTCGCCGCCGCCTGGCCGGCGGGTCTAGCCTTCGCCATCGTCTGGCTGGCGGTGGCTTTCCTCACCCGCTATTCCTCAGCCGCTGCTCTGGCCGCGAGCGCGCTGACACCCACCGTTCTTGCGCTCATGGGCCAAACCGGCGCGGCCGTCACGTTTGGCCTGATGGCGATCCTTTTGTGGGCCAAGCATCGCGCCAATATTGCGCGGCTCGCGGCGGGGACGGAACCCCGGATTGGGAAGAGTTGATGGAGGACATTCCGCTTGCTCCTGAAGCGCTTGGCCCCCTCGACGACGGCGAGCGTTTCGACTGGCTGCGGCTCCTGCGCTGCGAAAATATTGGCCCCCGGACATTTCAAGTTCTTCTTAGCCGCCATGGGAGCGCCGGCGCGGCGCTCGCGGCTTTGCCGGCTTTGATCGCGAGCGGCAAGGCAGGCCGGCCTATCCGCATCGCGACCATCGCGGAAATCGAGCGGGAGATCGAGGCGACGCACCGCGTGGGCGCCCGTTTTATCGGGAGTGGCGAGCCGGACTATCCAGCGCTTCTGCGGCGCACCGCTTCGGCGCCGCCCTTGATCGCCGTGCGCGGCAATGTTTTGAGCCTTCGGCGCTCGAAAATCGCGATTGTCGGCGCCCGCAACGCATCAGCGGCTGGGCTCGCCTTTACGGCGCAGCTTGCCCGCGGCATTGCCCGCGCCGGGCATGTGATCGTTTCCGGCCTCGCACGCGGGATCGATGCACGCGCGCATCAGGCGGCAATCGAGACCGGGACGATCGCGGTCCTCGCGGGCGGTTTGGGAAAAATTTATCCGGCCGAACATGAAGGTTTGCTCGAACACATCGTCGAACAAGGCGCGGCGATCAGCGAAATGCCTTTCGGCTGGGAAGCGCGGGGGCGCGACTTTCCACGCCGCAACCGGATTGTCGCGGGCCTTTGCCGGGCGGTTGTCGTCGTCGAGGCGGCGCGCCGGTCTGGCTCCTTGATTACCGCGAAATTCGCCGCTGACGCGGGACGGGAAATCTTTGCCGTGCCAGGCTCGCCGCTCGATCCGCGGGCGGAAGGCGCCAACGATCTCTTGCGCGATGGCGCGACATTCTGCACCAAAGCCGAGGATGTCACGAGTGCGCTCGCGGAGCAAAACCTGTCGCGTGAACAGCCGGATGCCGGCTTTTTAGAGCCCGGTATTTCGGGAGGCCCTTATGAACCCCTGTGGGACGAGCTTGATCTTGCGGAGACGGTGGCAGCGGCTCCCTTTGTGCCGGCCTTGGCACCGGACGCGGCCGAGGCAGAGCCGGCGGCTGGCGGCGCTGGCCCGGAAGCGCCCGCGGCGAAACCCGCCGGGAGGCCGGATGACATCGAGCGGCGTCTGATCGCGCTGCTTGGACCGGTGCCGGTCCCGGTCGATGAACTCGCCCGCATGGCGGAAACTTCGGCGAGGCAGGTACGGACGGCTTTGCTCGCTCTGAAGCTTGCGGGACAAGTCGAATGGCATGGCGGCGATCTCGTATCGTCGCTGCCAACGGCCTGGCCGCGCGCCGATTATCACGAAGAATGACGGCCGTTCCAGTCCTTCGCCCCTGGTTCTGAGCCGCGAATGTCTTAGATTTTACAAACAAGAGCGGGATGGCAGGCTTTCTGCTCAGGCGAATGCCAAACGCCTCTTGCGCAGTTGGTTGCACTGCGGTACGGATCGCTCCGGCGCCAAAGCAGGGGTTCTTGGCCCTATCTGTGGACCCTTGTCTCCTGGCCGTTTCGTCTCGCTCAAGTCTAAGACCGAGCCAATTCATGCCTAACCTGTTCGACCAGTATTTGCCGCTCGTGGTCTTCATGGCGATTGCCGCCGTAATTTCCGGCGCCCTGCTGCTTGCGCCTTTTCTTGCCGCCTTCAAGGCTCCGGATCCGGAAAAACTCTCGGCCTATGAATGCGGCTTCAATGCCTTCGACGACGCACGGATGCAATTCGACGTGCGTTTCTATCTGGTGTCGCTGCTATTCATTATTTTCGATCTCGAGGTTGCGTTTTTGTTTCCCTGGGCCGTGGCATTTCGCGAAGCTGGCGCCTACGGCTTCTGGTCGATGATGATCTTTCTTGCCGTTCTGACCATCGGCTTCGTCTATGAATGGAAGAAGGGAGCACTCGAATGGGATTGAACTTGCCCTCTCAGGCAACGGCCCAGACGGCAGCCGACCCGTACTTTCTTTCGATCAATGATCGCCTCGCCGATAAGGGATTTCTCGTCACCACGGCGGACGAGCTCATCAACTGGGCGCGCACCGGTTCGCTCATGTGGATGACCTTCGGGCTTGCCTGTTGCGCAGTCGAAATGATGCAGGTCGCGATGCCCCGCTATGACGTCGAGCGGTTTGGCTTCGCGCCGCGCGGTTCGCCGCGTCAGTCGGATGTCATGATCGTCGCCGGCACGCTCACCAACAAAATGGCCCCTGCCTTGCGCAAGGTCTATGATCAAATGCCGGAGCCGCGTTATGTCATCTCCATGGGCTCCTGCGCCAATGGCGGCGGCTATTACCACTATTCCTATTCCGTCGTGCGCGGCTGCGACCGAATCGTGCCTGTCGATATCTACGTCCCCGGCTGCCCGCCCTCAGCGGAAGCGCTCCTCTATGGGATTTTGCTCCTCCAAAAAAAGATCCGCCGCACCGGTACGATCGAGCGGTAATCACCCGCCCGGCGAAACGGATCGCGGTCCGCCGCCGGGGCATGGATTTTCAGAATTTTCTTAAGACGCCGATTCTTTAAAGTGCGGAGCGGAAAAGTCGTGATGGACAGCGGCCTGAAACAACTCGGCGAGGCAATAGCGGCGGCTCTATCCGGCGCCATCGGCGGGATTTCCACAGCTTTCGACGAATTGACCTTGACGGTCGAGGCGGCCCGCTACATCGAAACCGTGACCTATCTGCGCGACGATCCGAACTGTCTCTTCGTGTCCTTCATCGATCTCACTGCCGTCGATTATCCGACGCGCGCGAAGCGGTTTGACGTCGTTACCCATCTTCTCTCCCCCAAGCACAACCGCCGCATCCGCATCAAGGTCGAGACCGACGAGACGACACCGGTTGCCTCGCTCTCCGGCCTCTATCCGGCCGCCGATTGGTACGAGCGCGAGACCTACGATCTTTTCGGGGTGGTTTTTTCCGGTCATCCGGACTTGCGGCGCCTGTTGACCGATTACGGCTTCGACGGCCACCCTTTGCGCAAGGATTTTCCGATGACGGGTTATGTCGAGGTGCGCTATGACGACGAGCAGAAGCGCGTCGTCTATGAGCCGGTTCAGCTCACCCAGGAATTCCGCTCGTTCGATTTCCTGTCGCCGTGGGAGGGCGCTATCGACTATGTCTTGCCAGGCGACGAGAAGGCCAAAGGCAATCCGCAATGATGAACGCCGCAGACTGAATCGAAGATGAGCGAAAACCCCGTCCGTAATTTTGCGATCAATTTTGGCCCGCAGCACCCCGCCGCGCATGGTGTCTTGCGGCTGGTTCTCGAACTCGACGGCGAAGTCGTCGAGCGTGTCGATCCGCATATCGGTCTCCTCCATCGCGGCACCGAAAAGCTGATGGAGGCGCGCACCTATTTGCAGAATGTGCCTTATTTCGACCGGCTCGATTATGTCGCGCCGATGAATCAGGAACATGCCTTCTGCCTGGCCATCGAGAAATTGCTGGGCCTCGAAGTCCCGCGCCGCGGCCAGCTGCTGCGGGTTTTGTTTTGTGAAATCGGCCGGATTCTCTCGCATCTTCTCTGTGTCACGACGCAGGCTCTGGACGTTGGCGCCCTGACGCCGCCAGTGTGGGGCTTCGAGGAGCGCGAGAAGCTCATGGTCTTCTACGAACGCGCGTCCGGCGCCCGCTTGCACGCCAATTATTTCCGGCCCGGCGGCGTGCATATGGATGTGCCCCAACAATTGATCGATGATATTGGCGCCTGGTGCGATCCGTTCTTAAAAGTCTGCGACGACTTGCAGACGCTTTTCATCGACAACCGCATTTTCAAGCAGCGCAATGTCGATATCGGCGTCGTCAGCCTCGAGGATTGCTGGCGCCGCGGCTTTTCCGGGGTGATGGTGCGCGGCTCGGGAGCGCCATGGGATCTGCGCAAGGCGCAGCCCTATGAATGTTATGAGGAGATGGATTTCGACATTCCGGTCGGGAGACATGGCGACAATTACGACCGGCAGGTTATTCGCATGGAAGAGATGCGCCAGTCGGTCAAAATCATGAATCAATGTGTCGAGAAGCTTTCCGTGCCGGCTGGCAAGGGGCCTGTCAGCGCCAAGGATGGCAAAGTGGTGCCGCCGACCCGTGCCGAGATGAAGCGTTCGATGGAGGCGCTGATCCATCATTTCAAGCTCTACACCGAAGGCTTTCATGTGCCGGCCGGCGAAGTCTATTGCGCGGTCGAGGCGCCAAAGGGAGAATTCGGCGTTTATCTCGTCTCGGATGGCACCGATAAGCCTTATCGCTGCAAGATCAGAGCGCCGGGCTTCGCGCATCTCTCCGCGATGGATTTCCTCTGCCGAAAATCGATGCTCGCCGATGTGAGCGCGATTTTGGGTTCGATCGATATCGTCTTTGGCGAGGTGGACCGGTGATGCCGCTGGCCGCCGTCGCGCGGAAGGCCTATTTGCAGGAGAGATCTTTGCCCGAGACATATTTCATGGAAATAGCCGCTTCCATGGTTGTGACATCAAAGAGTTGAGCCATGTCCGTTCGCCGTCTTGCCGATAACCAACCCGACGCCTTCGCCTTCACCCCCGAGAATGAGGAAAGGTGCGAGGAGCTTATCAAGAAATACCCAGAGGGCCGGGAGGCGTCTGCGGTGATCTCGCTCTTATGGCTGGCGCAAAAGCAAAATGATTATTGGCTGCCGAAGCCCGCGATCGAGAAAGTTGCGGAAAAGCTCGGCATGCCTTTCATCCGGGTGCTCGAAATCGCAACCTTCTACACTATGTTCAATCTCGCCCCGGTCGGCAGGTTCCATGTCCAGATGTGCGGCACGACGCCTTGTCTGCTGGCCGGTTCCGATGCGCTCAAGAAAATTCTCCAACGGCGGATTGGCGAGCAAGGCCAAGTGACGGCGGACGGCGTTTTCTCCTGGGTCGAAGTCGAGTGCCTGGGCGCCTGCTGCAATGCCCCGATGGTTCAGATCAATGAGGATTATTACGAGGATCTGACGCCGGAGAATTTCGAGACATTGCTAAACGATCTTGCCGCCGGCCGTCCCGTGAAGATTGGTTCGCAGCAAGGCCGCGTCACCTCCGAGCCTGCGGGCAGGCTTACGTCATTGACCTCCCTTTATGGTGCCGATGGCCGCAGCGGTCCCTTAAGCGCCCATGGTCCGAACCAATCGTAAGGTCACGAGAGATGCTCGAAGACAAGGATCGAATCTTCACCAATCTTTACGGTTTCGGTGACTGGCGCCTCAAGGGCGCCCTTGCCCGTGGCGCGTGGGACAATACGAAGAAATTGATCGACAAGGGGCAAGAGTGGATCATCAACGAGATGAAGGCCTCGGGCTTGCGCGGGCGCGGCGGCGCCGGTTTTCCGACTGGCCTCAAATGGTCCTTTATGCCGAAGCCGGATCCGGCGCGGCCCTCCTATCTCGTCGTCAATGCCGATGAATCGGAGCCCGGCACCTGCAAGGACCGGGAAATCATGCGCAACGATCCGCAAATTTTGATCGAAGGGTGTTTCCTCGCCTGCTTCGCGATGCAGGCACATGCCTGCTACATTTATATTCGCGGCGAATTCATTTTGGAGGGTCAGCGCCTCGAGGCCGCGATCGCCGAGGCCTATGCGGCGAAGCTTGTCGGCAAGAACAATGTCCACGGCTGGCCTTTCGACATTTATGTTCATCACGGCGCTGGCGCCTATATCTGCGGCGAGGAAACCGCACTTTTGGAATCGCTCGAAGGCAAGAAGGGCATGCCACGTTTGAAGCCGCCTTTCCCCGCCAATATGGGCCTTTATGGCTGCCCGACGACCGTCAACAATGTGGAATCGATTGCCGCTGCGCCAGCGATTCTCCGCCGTGGCGCCGCATGGTTCGCAAGCTTCGGCGCGAAGAACAACGCAGGCACCAAGCTTTTCTGCATTTCTGGCCACGTCAACACGCCGTGCAACGTGGAAGAAGCCATGTCGATTCCCTTCCGCGAATTGATCGAGCGCCATTGCGGCGGCGTGCGCGGTGGTTTCGACAATCTTCTCGCGGTGATTCCCGGCGGCTCCTCGGTGCCTTGCGTGCCGGCGCATCAAATCCTCGACGCGCCGATGGATTTTGATAGTTTGCGCGATTTGAAATCCGCTCTCGGCACGGCGGCCGTTATCGTGATGGACAAATCGACCGATATCGTGCGGGCGATCGCGCGGCTGAGCTATTTCTATAAGCATGAGAGCTGCGGCCAATGCACGCCTTGCCGCGAAGGCACGGGCTGGCTTTGGCGCGTGGTTTCCCGCATGGCGGAAGGACGCGCCCAAAAGCGCGAGATCGACATGCTGCTCGAAGTCACCACCCAAATCGAGGGCCACACGATTTGCGCGCTTGGTGATGCGGCGGCCTGGCCCGTGCAAGGCCTCATCCGGCATTTCCGGCCGGAGATCGAGCGGCGCATCGACCAATATGCCGCCAATCCGCATTCGGAGCCGATCAAAGACTTTGGCGTCGCGGCGGAGTAGATGACTGGATGGCCGAGGCGTCCGAAAACCTGATCTTCGAATATTTGCGGCGTCGCGATTTCGTCGAACTGCCGCACTGAGGTTATGACATGAGCAGACTCATCGTGGACGACGTCGAAGTCGACGTTCCGCCGGAATATACGCTTCTCCAGGCCTGCGAGGAGGCGGGGGTGGAGATCCCGCGGTTTTGCTTTCATGAGCGGCTGTCGATCGCCGGCAATTGCCGGATGTGCCTTGTCGAGGTGAAGGGCGGGCCGCCGAAGCCCTCGGCCTCCTGCGCCGTCGCGGTCAAGGATTTGCGCCCTGGCCCGAATGGCGAGCTGCCGGTCGTTCTCACTAAATCTCCCATGGTGAAAAAGGCACGCGAAGGAGTCATGGAATTCCTGCTCATCAATCACCCGCTCGATTGCCCGATTTGCGATCAGGGCGGTGAATGCGATCTGCAGGATCAGGCGATGGCGTTCGGCGTTGATTCCTCGCGCTATACTGAGAACAAACGCGCGGTCGAGGACAAATATATCGGGCCGCTGGTACGCACCTCGATGAACCGCTGCATCCATTGCACGCGCTGCGTGCGGTTCACGGCGGAAGTCGCCGGCACCGGCGACATGGGCGCGACCGGGCGCGGCGAGGACATGGAAATCACGACCTATCTTGAGACCGCGATGCGATCGGAGCTGCAGGGCAATGTCGCCGATCTTTGCCCGGTCGGCGCACTCCTGCCAAAGCCCTATTCCTTCAAGGCGCGCTCCTGGGAACTCGTCAAGACCCCGTCGTTCGACGTCATGGATGCGCTTGGCTCGGCGATCCGCATCGACACCCGCGGGCGCGAGGTGATGCGGATCCTGCCGCGCCTCAACGATGCCGTGAACGAGGAATGGATTTCCGACAAGACCCGCCAGATTGTCGATGGTCTGAAGACCAAGCGGCTTGACCGCCCCTTCCTGCGCGAGAACGGCAAATTGCGCGAGGCGTCCTGGACAGCGGCGTTCGAAGCCATCGCAGCCAAGATCAAACAGACGCCGCCCGGCCGGATCGGGGCGATCGCTGGCGACCTTTGCTCCGTCGAGGAGATGTTCGCGCTGCGGCTCTTGATGCAAAGCCTCGGCGTCATGTCGCTCGATTGCCGGCAGGATGGCGCGAAACTCGATCCGGCGCTCGGCCGGGCAAGCTATCTCTTCAATCCCACTATCGCTGGCATCGATCAGGCGGATGGCCTGCTCATTATCGGATCAAACCCGCGCAAGGAATCGCCGGTCCTGAACGCGCGTATCCGCAAGCGCTGGTTGAAAGGCGGCTTCCCGATCGCCGTCATCGGCGAAAAAGCCGATCTCACCTATGAGTACACTTATCTCGGGGCCGGCCCGGAAACCCTCGCAGGCATTGCCGCCCGCCCGCCGATCCAAGCGGAAAAGCCGATGGTTTTGATCGGTCAAGGCGCGCTGGCACGTGAGGATGGGCATTCCATCCTGGCGCTTGCGGCCAAGGCGGCGGTGGCGCTTGGCGCGTTCAAGGAGGGCTGGAACGGCTTTTCGATCCTGCATACGGCGGCGGCGCGGGTGGGCGGCCTCGATCTCGGCTTCGTGCCGGGGCAGGGCGGGCTTGACGCGAAATCCATGGCGAAAACCGGCTGGCTCGATGTTCTCTATCTGTTTGGCGCCGATGAGATCGCGGTGGAACCGGGGGCTTTCGTGATCTATCAAGGCACCCATGGCGATCGCGGCGCCGCGCGCGCCGACGTCATCCTGCCGGGCGCCGTCTACACCGAAAAATCCGGCACTTATGTCAACACGGAGGGCCGCGTGCAATTGGCCGAACGCGCCAACTTCCCCCCGGGTGCCGCGCGCGAGGATTGGGCAATTCTGCGCGCTCTTTCCGATGTGCTCGGACATAAATTGCCGTTCGATTCGCTGCGCGCCTTGCGCGATCGCCTGTATGTGGCGCATCCGCATTTCGCGGCGCTTGACGAAATCACCGCGGCCACGCCTTTTGATGCCGCAGCACTCGCGGCGGACGCACCCTCGTTTGCAAGCGCGCCCTTTGTTCCGGCGGTTGCCGATTTCTATTTGACCAATCCTATCGCGCGCGCCTCTTCGGTGATGGCGGAATGCTCCGCCGTCGCGCAAGGTCTTGCGCGCGAGGCAGCGGAGTAAAGGGATGACATCGTTCGCCGCAACCTGGCCTTTGCTGCTCACGCTCATAAAAAGCGTCGTGCTGCTCGTCGTGCTTTTGATCTTTATCGCCTATGTCCTCTATGCGGACCGCAAGATTTGGGCCGCGGTGCAGCTGCGGCGCGGTCCCAATGTGGTCGGACCTTTTGGGATTTGGCAAAGCTTCGCCGACATGCTGAAATTCGTCTTCAAGGAGCCGGTCATCCCCGACGGCGCCAATAAGGGCGTGTTTTTGCTGGCGCCCTTCGTCATGGGGATGCTCGCGCTGTCGGCCTGGGCGGTCATTCCGATAAGCGACGGCTGGGCGATCGCCGATCTCAATGTTGGCATTCTCTATATTTTCGCGATCTCTTCGCTCAGCGTCTATGGCATCATCATGGGCGGTTGGGCATCGAACTCGAAATATCCGTTTCTTTCGGCGCTGCGCTCGGCGGCGCAAATGATCTCCTATGAGGTCTCGATCGGCTTTGTCATCATTACCGTACTGCTGTGCGCGGGTTCGCTCAATCTCGGCGACATCGTTACCGCGCAGGACACGCGGTTTGGGCTTTTGGGCTGGTATTGGCTGCCGCTGTTTCCGATGTTCGTGATCTTTTTCATTTCCGCGCTCGCCGAGACCAACCGGCCGCCCTTCGACCTCGTCGAGGCGGAGTCCGAGCTTGTCGCCGGGTTCATGGTCGAATATTCCTCAACGCCCTACATGGTCTTCATGCTCGCCGAATATGTGGCGATCATCACGATGTGCGCGTTGACGACGATTCTGTTCCTCGGCGGCTGGCTGTCGCCGGTCCCGTTTTCTCCTTTCACCGAAGTCCCCGGCGCGGTATGGTTTATATTGAAGGTTTGCGTCGTCTTTTTCATGTTCGCCATGGTGAAAGCCTTCGTGCCAAGATACCGCTATGATCAGCTGATGCGGCTTGGCTGGAAAGTATTTCTGCCGATCTCGCTTGGCATGGTCGTCCTCGTGGCCGGGGTTCTCCAATTTACCGGCTGGGGCGCGGGCATGGGGCAATGAGATTGGCAATGTGGTTGGCTTGCAAGGACAATCGAAAATGAGACTCGACCAGACAGCCAAAGCGGTTTTCTTGACCGAATTCGTCGGCGCTTTCGTTCTGTCGATGCGCTATTTCTTCAAGCCGAAGCCGACGCTCAATTATCCGCACGAGAAAAATCCGCAATCGCCGCGTTATCGTGGCGAACACGCCCAGCGGCGCTATCCGAACGGCGAGGAGCGCTGTATCGCCTGCAAGCTCTGTGAAGCGATCTGCCCCGCCCAAGCCATCACGATTGAAGCCGGGCCGCGCCGCAACGACGGCACCCGCCGCACTACCCGCTACGATATCGACATGGTCAAATGCATCTACTGCGGCTTCTGTCAGGAAGCCTGCCCGGTCGATGCCATTGTCGAGGGGCCGAACGCGGAATTTGCCGTCGAGACCCGCGAGGAACTCTACTACGACAAAAATCGCCTCCTGGAGAACGGCGACCGCTGGGAGCGCGAGATCGCTCGCAATCTTGCGCTCGATGCGCCATACCGGTAGCCGATGGATCGCTCGAAAAAAAGACAGGCAACGCCGTTCCGGCTGGCGGGGCACGGGACAAACGGGGATAGTTGATGAATAGCGCTGCGTTTTTCTTTTATCTGTTCTCGGCGGTGATGATCGGCGCCGCCTTTCTGGTGATTTCCGCACGCAATCCGGTTCACTCGGTGCTTTTTCTGATCCTCGCCTTTTTCAACGCCGCCGGTCTTTTTATCCTGCTTGGCGCGGAATTTCTGGCGATGATCCTCGTCGTTGTCTATGTCGGCGCGGTTGCGGTCTTGTTTCTTTTCGTCGTTATGATGCTCGATGTCGACTTCGCCGAATTGAAACATGGATTTTTGCAATATTTGCCAATTGGCGGAACCCTTGGTCTCGTTGTTTTGATCGAGGTTGTTCTGGTCGTTGGCGCTTGGCACATTGGACCCGTGTCAATCGCCAATGTCGCGACGCCGATGGCGCCCGGCATGACGAATACCATGGCGCTCGGGCGGGTGCTCTACACCCAATATCTCTATCTGTTCCAGGCGGCTGGCCTCATTCTGTTGACCGCGATGATCGGCGCTATCGTCTTGACCTTGCGGCACAAGGTCGGGGTGAAGCGGCAAAACATCGCGATCCAGAACGCGCGGACACCAGCCGAGGCGGTCGAGATCCGCAAGGTCGCCTCGAGGCACGGCATTTGAACCCGGACATCACGAGCTTGCGCGCGCACGCGGCGCCGGAGAGAAAATTATGCTGACGATCTCGCTTTCTCAATTTTTGATTGTCGCCGCCATCCTGTTCACGCTCGGCGTGGCGGGAATCGTGCTCAACCGCAGGAATATCATTATCGTCTTGATGTCGGTCGAGCTGATCTTGCTTTCGGTCAATATCAATCTGGTCGCTTTTTCGGCCTTTCTCGGCGATCTCACCGGCCAGGTTTTCGCGCTCTTTATTCTGACCGTGGCGGCTGCCGAGGCAGCGATCGGCCTTGCCATCCTCGTTTGCTATTATCGCAATCGCGGATCGATCGCGATCGAAGACATCAACATGATGAAGGGCTGAGCCACCCCATGTATGCAGCCATAGTCTTTTTGCCCCTCTTGGGATTTCTGATCGCCGGGCCTTTCGGCTGGCGGATCGGCGCCCGCCCTTCCGAGATCGTCACCACAAGCTTTCTGTTTGTCGTAGCCCTGTTGTCTTGGATCGTTTTTTTCCAAGTCGCGCTCGGAACCGCGCCTGCGAGCGTGTCGGTTCTCGGCAATTGGTTCACCTCAGGCACGTTAAAGGTCGATTGGTCGCTCAAGATCGACAGTTTGACGGCTGTGATGCTCGTCGTCGTCACCACGGTCTCGTCGCTCGTGCATCTTTATTCGATTGGCTATATGGCCGACGATCCCTCGCGGCCGCGTTTCTTCGGCTATCTCTCGCTGTTCACCTTCACCATGCTGATGCTGGTGACGGCCGACAATCTGGTCCAGCTGTTTTTCGGCTGGGAGGGGGTTGGCCTCGCCTCTTATCTCCTGATCGGCTTTTGGTATGAGAAGCCCTCCGCCAATGCCGCCGCGATCAAGGCCTTCGTCGTCAACCGTGTCGGTGATTTCGGCTTCGCGCTCGGCATTTTCTTGGTGTTCGTGCTGACCCAGTCGGTAAGCTTCGATCAGATCTTCGCGGCGGCGCCGGGCCTTGCCCATAAGACGATCCATATCTTCGGCCTCGACATGGACGCGCTGACGATCACCTGTCTGCTTCTCTTCATGGGGGCGATGGGAAAATCGGCGCAGTTCTTGTTGCACACCTGGCTGCCCGATGCCATGGAGGGCCCAACCCCGGTGTCGGCGCTCATTCATGCGGCGACCATGGTGACCGCGGGCGTCTTCATGGTTGCGCGTCTCTCGCCGCTTTTCGAACAGGCCCCAGCGGCGCTTACTTTCGTGACCATCATCGGGGCGACGACGGCATTCTTCGCCGCAACGATTGGCCTTGTCCAAAACGACATCAAGAGGGTCATCGCCTATTCGACGTGCTCGCAGCTTGGCTACATGTTCGTTGGCCTTGGCGTCGGCGGCTATTCGCTCGGCATCTTCCATCTGTTCACTCATGCCTTCTTCAAGGCGCTTTTGTTCCTCGGCGCCGGATCCGTCATCATCGCGATGCATCACGAGCAGGACATGCGCAACATGGGGGGGCTCTGGCGGAAGATTCCCTTCACTTTCGCCATGATGACGGTCGGCACCTTGGCGCTCACCGGCTTTCCTTTCACCGCTGGCTATTTTTCCAAGGATGCGATCATCGAGGCGGCCTATGCGTCGAACCGTGGGGGCGCCTATTACGGGTTTTTGCTGACGACGGTGGCCGCTGGCCTCACCTCCTTCTATTCGTGGCGGCTGGTCTTTTTGACGTTTTTTGGAACGCCGCGCTGGGCCGCAAACGAACACGGCTCTGGGCACGATCATGCCGCGCAGGACGATGCCGCGCACGATCAAGAGGCCCACAGCCACGCGGCACATGACCACGGCGCGCATGGGCATGAGGGTCACGCGCTCGATCCGCATGAATCCCCGCTTCCCATGCTCATTCCCTTGGGCGTTTTGGCCGCCGGTGCCTTGTTCGCGGGTCTCCTCTTTTCGCATAATTTCATCGGCGAGGGCGCCGGTGAATTTTGGAAAGGCGCGCTGTTTCTTGAGCCACGCAATGAGGCTCTCGAAGCCCGGGAAGCTGTTCCAGGTTTCACGAAACAGCTCCCCACGCTGTTGATGGTCTTCGGATTTTTCGTCGCGGCGATCTTTTATCTTCTGGCGCCGTCGATTCCCGCACGTCTCGCGCAGGCTTTGAAGCCTCTCTATGAATTTCTTCTCAACAAATGGTACTTCGACGAACTCTATGACCTGATTTTCGTGCGCCCTGCCTTTTGGCTTGGCCGCTTGTTCTGGAAGGGCGGCGATGGTGCCATCATCGACCGGCTCGGGCCCGATGGCGTGGCCGCCCGCGTCGTCGATGTGACCGGGCGCGTCGTCAAGCTCCAAAGCGGCTACATCTATCATTACGCCTTTGCCATGCTCGTCGGCCTTGCCGCCGTCATAACATGGTATGTGGCCTGGGGGGTCCGC
>Ga0208479_1000011_pt1 | contig 17973 bp, 13 predicted proteins | sample NGESurdeep072012_7_FD_184464 | JGI IMG/M metagenome (GOLD analysis project Ga0208479, IMG submission 184464) | Arctic peat soil microbial communities from Barrow, Alaska - NGEE Surface sample 415-3 deep-072012 (SPAdes) | ecosystem: Environmental > Terrestrial > Soil > Wetlands > Peat ... | reverse complement strand
CCTCACCAAGCAGCAGAGCCGCTTCTTCTACGCTGACGAACGGGCGTGGTGTGTTTCTCGTGGTGCGGTTGTGCATGAGCAGCTCCTCGGCTTTGCCCGGGAGACGATGTCCAGGTAGTTCCATGATCCGAATGGACGTCACCTCCAACGTCACCCTCGCGAATATTCATCTCGCGAGCGCCGTCCAACGAACGTCACCCTGGCCTGAACAACGTCACCTCCAACGTCACCCTCAGGCACGAAACTCGCACAGAAGCAGTCCCACCGCACCGCAGCACGGTGATTGCCGTGAGAGATCAGATTCGCGGCATCTCAAGAAGCAGCTCCGGCCTCTTCGCTTCCCAGAGTCGCCCGCTCAACTCCTGAACCAAGGCGGATTAGAAGTGGCCTCTCCCGTTTCGCGCTGAAGCGCATCTCGTCCCGGAACGTATCATTGTCCCTGCGTAGGAGTGGTATAGCGAACGGCGGCTGAAATGCCGTGACTCGCCGTGTGACACGCTGAGACCCGAGTGTTGGGCTGAAGTTGGGTTGAAAACGGAGTTTTCAGTCAATCTGACGATCGCAGTTCGTCAGGTCAGTCACGATCCGAATGGTCCGGTCCTTCGAAGGTCATCGACAATTCGTCCCCTACGTCTGATTCTGCCAGTACCACTACCTCGTCCCCAGCCCGCAGCTCCGTCGCCCCTCTGGCGGCAACGAGCCGGCCATCGCGGACAACGAAGCTGATCCAAGCGTCACTCGGCAGCTCGGCCAGGCCTGCAATCGTGGAGCCATCGGCTGGGGACCCGGCAGTGATGGTGAATCGATGGGCTTCATCTGGTTCATCCTGCAGCCGCACACCCAGTGCCCAAGGCTCCTGTTCCACCGTTCTCATCGGTACGTGCAGCACTCGGGCCACCGTGGGTACCAAGCTTCCCTGTACGACGACCGAGAAGACGACCACGACGACGACGATGCCATAGAGCCGCTTCGAATCTGGTTCGTGAGCAGCGATGAGGTAGCTCCCTAACAGAATGGGCACGGCTCCCTTCAGGCCGGCAAACAGGACGAATGCTCGCTCGTTCCTCTTCAACCGTGCCGGGATCAGGCACAGACCGACGAGGATCGGTCGAATGACGAACGCCAGCCCCGCTCCGAGGATGAGCCCAGGTAGCCACACGTCGAGGTGGCTGATCTGGACGACGTCGACAGTGAGGCCGAGCATGATGAAGGCGACGATCTCGCCCAGGCTGGCCAGGGCCGAATGGAAGCGCTCGATCTCTCGCTTGTAGGGGGCACGCTCATCGCCGAGGACGATCCCCGCCACGAACACGGCCAGAAAGCCCGAACCGTGGGCCAGTGTCGCAACCGCAAAGAGTACGAACGCACTGGCCAGGGTGCGCAGGGGGTAGAGGCCCTCGCTGGGCAGCGGTACTCGGCGTATGAACAAAAGCAGTGCTCGACCCCCCACGACTCCGACGCACCCTCCGACTCCCATCTGAAGGATGAACTCGCCCCCGACATGGGCAAAAGCGGCCCCGCTGACACCGCCGGCGGCGATGACGCCGGTCATCAGGGCGATGCCGACAGGGTCATTTGCCCCGGCCTCGCCCTCCAAGATGGTGCCGCTGCGTCCGGAGATCTCCCGCTGCCCGAGCACGGAGAACACAACTGCCGGGTCCGTTGGCGCCACCGCGGTAGCGACCAGCAGTGCCACAAACCAAGTCAGGTTGAAGGCAAGATGTACCAAGACGGCCCCCGCTGCCACGGTGAGGAAGGTGCCCGCTACGCCGACCACCGCGATGGGGGCAGCCGCAGACCTCAACCGCGACCAGCCAATGTGCATCCCGCCGTCGAACAGGATGCACACGAGAGCGACCGTCACAACCCTTTCTGCCGCCTGTTCCGGTGGGGCGTGTAGGGCGGGAATGACCTTGACGGCGACGGCTGCGAAGACGAGAAACAGCGCAGGTGAGGGGATCTTGACCCAAGTCGTGAGGTGGCTCGACAGCACGGCCACCAGTCCCACTCCGGCGGCGAGGAGAATGAGCAGAGCAAACGACTGAGTCTCGGCCATATGGGGAAGCTCCCGGTTTGGGCATGCCAATTGGCACTGCCGACCAGGCTTCCCGGCTCACCGCTTGTGACACTAGCTTCTCAGCAGATCAGCCAGAGCGGGCGCTCTCCGCATGCAACCCAGTACCCCGGCGGCCCTGCTGCCTCCCCTCGTCCGGCCGTCGGCATAGAGAAGCTGGGGCTCCCCACCCCGGCGACGGGGTGGGGGACAAGCGAAGGACCACCCTGTGGTGGTTCCGGCCAGCTCCGCCATCCTCACCCACCGCCTGGTCAGTTCGTCCAGGTAGACGAGGACAGAGAGCTCGGGTCAGCGGGCAGCCACCGCCATGTTGCGGTTGAGCACCTCGCTGAATAGTGGCTGAGACGTAGTCCATCGGGTTGGGACGCAGAAAGACCAAAAAGTCGGGTCAATTGTTGGGCAGACTTCGCCTCACGGTCAGCGCCGCCGCCATAGCGCGATGACACGGGTGAAAGCGTCCCCTGCCGAATCCTCGGCGACACCCCCTGACCGGTCAGACTGCCATTGATCCGGCAAAGGCAGGAGAATGATCGCAATGGAGTCCAACGGCGCCAAATACGAAGCTTCCGACTCGAAACCCGATGCGAACGACGACCTGAAGACCCTTCCCATCGCCGAGGTTGAGAAGCGGCTCGGCTCGTCCCCGGATGGCCTCACCCAGGTCGAGGCGGAGAAGCGCCTGGCGCAGTACGGCCCGAACGAGATCGTGGAGAAGAAGGTCAACCCGCTGCTGAAGTTCCTCACCTACTTCTGGGGGCCCATCCCCTGGATGATCGAGGCGGCAGTGATCCTGTCCGGAGTGCTCAAGCACTGGCCCGACTTCTTCATCATCCTCGTCCTGCTCCTGGCCAACGCCGGGATCGGGTTCTGGGAAGAGCGCCAGGCGGGCAAGGCCATCGCCGCCCTGAAGGCCGAGTTGGCGATCAAGGCCCGGGTCAAACGGGACGGTAAGTGGGTCACTCCACCATCGCGTGAGCTGGTGCCGGGAGACGTCATCCGCCTGCGCCTGGGTGACATCGTGCCCGCAGACGCACGCCTCCTGGACGGCGACCCCATCGAAGTGGATCAGTCGGCACTGACCGGCGAGTCGCTGCCCGCCAGCCGGAAGACCGGCGACGCGGTGTTCTCCGCCTCCATCATCCGCCAGGGCGAGATCGGCGCACTCGTCTACGCGACGGGTGCGGACACGTACTTCGGGCAGACCGCGGAGCTTGTGCAGGAAGCCCAGACCGTCAGCCACTTCCAGCGGGCCGTCCTCAAGATCGGCACGTTCCTGATCATCCTGGCGGTGGCCATGGTCGTGGTGATTATCGTCGTCTCCACCATCCGCGGTGACGCCTTCTTCACCACCCTGCAGTTCGCCCTCGTCCTCACCGTGGCCGCCATCCCCGTGGCGATGCCGACGGTGCTGTCGGTGACGATGGCCGTCGGTGCCCGGGTACTCGCCTTCAAGAAGGCCATCGTCAGCCGGTTGGTGGCCATCGAGGAGCTGGCCGGCGTGGACGTGCTCTGCACGGACAAGACCGGGACCTTGACCCAGAACAAGCTCACCCTGGGCGATCCCTATACCGTCGGCACACTGACGGCCGGACAGGTGATCCTCGACGCATCCCTGGCCTCACGCGCCGATGACGCCGACGCCATCGATCTGGCGGTGCTCGGGGGCCTGACGGATGATCAGTCGTTGGAAGACTACGACGTGGTCCAGTTCCAGCCGTTCGATGCGGTGCGCAAGTGCACGGAGGCCACCGTCTCCGCCACCGACGGCTCCTCGTTCAAGGTGACGAAGGGTGCGCCCCAGGTCATCCTGGAGCTGTCGGCCAATGAGTCGCAGGTGAAGAGGGAGGTGGACGCTGCGGTCGACGCATTCGCGGCACGGGGCTTCCGTTCGTTGGGTGTGGCCCGGGCCGAAGGAGACGGTCCGTGGAACTTCGTCGGGGTGCTGCCGCTGTTCGATCCACCACGGGAGGACGCCAAGGCGACGATTGCCACAGCCTTCCAGATGGGCGTGGACGTGAAGATGGTCACCGGTGATGCCCTGGCCATCGCCCGGGAGACGGCCAGGACGCTTGGGATGGGCACGGACATCCTCGATGCCGCCGGACTGGGCGATGTCAAGCGCGAAGAGACCGCGGCGACGGCCGAATCCATCGACGATGCCGACGGGTTCGCCCAGGTTTTCCCGGAGCACAAGTTCCACATCGTCGACGTCCTCCAGAAGCGAGGTCACATCGTCGGCATGACGGGTGACGGGGTGAACGACGCCCCTGCGCTGAAGAAGGCCGACTGCGGCATCGCCGTCTCGGATGCCACGGATGCGGCGCGGGCAGCGGCATCCATCGTGCTGACCACTCCTGGGCTCTCGGTGATCATCGACGCGATCAAGGAGAGCCGGAGGATCTTCCAGCGAATGAACAGTTACGCGATCTACCGCATCGCGGAGACCTTGCGCGTGCTGCTGTTCGTGTCGGCCGTGATCCTGATCTTCAACTTCTTTCCGGTCACGGCGATCCAGATCGTGATGTTGGCGCTGCTCAACGACGGCGCCATCCTGTCCATCGCCTACGACAACGTGCGCTACCGGGAGCAGCCCGAGGCGTGGAACATGCGCCTCGTGCTGGGGATCGCCACCGTGCTCGGCATCGTCGGTCCGATCGCCGCCTTCGGCTTGTTCTACCTGGGCGACAAAGTGTTCCACCTCGACCATGCGCATCTGCAGACCCTGATGTACCTGACGCTCTCGGTTGCCGGACACCTGACCATCTTCCTCGCACGCACCCGTGGTCCGTTCTGGTCGATAAGGCCCGCACGGATCCTCCTGCTGGCCGTGCTCGGCACGCAGGCGCTGGCGACCCTGATCGCCGTGTATGGGGTCTTCATGACGCCCCTCGGCTGGGGGTATGCAGCCTTGGTCTGGGGCTATGCGCTGGTGTGGTTCCTCCTCACCGACCGGGTGAAGCTGCTCGCTTACCGGATCCTTGATCCGATCAGGAGCGAACCTGTTGCGCTCACCGGCACGCCCACACCCGAAGAGGGGTCACCCACCGGCACATTGGAGGGAGTGGTGCATTCGTCGACCGTGGAGCCTTTCCACTCCGGCGTCGACTCGGAACACCCCGTGTACCACGACCGCAGCGACTGCCCCTATGGGCGGGAGATCAAGGGCAACGGCAACGACACGCCGGGAACGGATGATCGCCGCCTGTGCGACTGGTGTGCCAGGGGAAGGACTTCGGCCGCGTGAAGCTCGAGAAGGCACTCCTCGACGAACTGATGGTCCGACCAGGGGAGTCGGCCGGCCTCGACAGCCGGAGCACCGAGTCGACGACGATCGAGTGGAAAGGCTCGGACAAGAGAAGGTACAAGAAGGTCGCCGAGGAGGACCTCGCGTCGTTCGTCGACGAACTGATTGAGGCACAGCGACTGCTCTGGGCCAACGACACTCACGCGCTGTTGATCGTCCTCCAGGCCATGGACGCAGCCGGCAAGGACGGGACCATCCGCCACGTGATGTCGGGCGTCAACCCGCAAGGCTGCAAGGTGGAGGCCTTCAAGCAACCGTCGGGCGAAGAGCTCGCCCACGACTTCTTGTGGCGTGCAAGCAGGCTGCTTCCCGAGCGGGGAATGATCGGGATCTTCAACCGGTCCTACTACGAAGAGGTCCTCGTCGTCCGGGTGCACCCCGAACTGCTTACCCGGGGATCGGCCGTCTCGGGCGACGGGCCGCCGGAGCACGTATGGAGCGAGCGCTACGAAGACATCAACGCGTTCGAGCGCCACCTCCACCGCAACGGGACCCGGATCGTCAAGATCTATCTGCACGTCTCCCGAGATGAGCAGAAGAGGCGGTTCCTCGAGCGACTCGAGGACCCGGCCAAGAACTGGAAGTTCTCGGTCCACGATCTGGCCGAACGCAAGCATTGGCAGGCCTATGCGACCGCTTACGAGGAGGTTCTCAGCGCCACATTGAGCCCGTGGGCGCCGTGGTACGTCGTGCCGGCAGATCACAAGTACGCCCTGCGAGCCCTCGTCGGCGGCATCGTGGTCAATGCCATCGACCAAATGGACCTGCTACCACCACAGATCAAGGCGGACGACCTGAAAGCCTTGTCCCGAGCAAAGGCCGAGTTGCTCGCCGAGTGAAGCAGTCGCTCGGACTCAATTGGCGGTTATCGACTGGGCCTGCATCAAGTCTCAAGGAGGCACTATGAGGTGGCCCTCCGGCGCTGTTCGGACAGATGCACCTCTGTCAGGCCGCTCGTGCCCGCAACCAGGCTCGGGACGCCCCATCGGGGGGTCTCAGGGGTACCACTCAATGGAGGTCGAGTCGCTCGAACGCCAGGACCGACAGCGCTACGAGCACGAGTGCGACACCAACGAGAACGGCGACCTCGCTCGGACTGATGCCCATCGTCAGCTGGTTGTTTCCGACCGACCAGTAGAAGAGCGAGGCAAATCTCATGGGTCGCATCCAATGGACGACTGGTGCCAGGGAACTGACGAGGTACGAGATGGCGCCGAGGGCACTGGCGGCGCCAAGCGCGATCCCACGACGCCCGGTGGCGGCCCCGACAACCAGTGCGACCAGTCCAAGATCGATGCCAAGGAGCAGTACGCCGACGGATGCCCCGAGCATGTCGGCGACGCCGACGGTGATGTCAAAGGTGTAGCCGATGGCGATGAACGCGGTGGAGACGGACACGATGACGACGGCCTGCGCAGCCATCGCCAGGGACTTCTCCACCGTGATGCGCCGACGGCGGATCGGGAGCGTCGTGACCATGGCCAGCGTGCCGTCTTCGTCTTGACCGGCGAGAGAGGAAGCGCCGTATCCGATGGTGGCCAGTAACACCAAGAGAGGGAAGAAGTTGGCGTACAGGTTGACCTCGAGCCACCCGGCCGGAGACGTGATCGATCCGCTGGCGCCGAACAGGGCGGCCATTGTCGGCGAGTTCTTCGTGAGGTTGTCAAGACCCGTCGAGTGTTCGAATGTCGGATAGAGGGCCACGATGATCAGTGCATACAGGGCCATGCCGAGGGTGTAGACGGCGAGGAGCCGGCGCCGCATCCCGAGGTCGAGCCGGAACACCTCAAGACGCATGATCGTCACTTCCCGAGTCCCGGTAGAACTCCAAGAAGAGCTGATCGAGGCTCGCTTCGTGGGTGACGAGGTCGATCGGATGGAGTTGCGCAGCTACCTGCAGTAAGGGGCCGATCGGACCGCTGACCTCGAGGGTGACGAGTGCGCCTGTGGCGGTCACCTTGTGGACGCCGTCGATGGCGAACACACTCGGATCCACCGGATCCTGGAACGAAATCTCAACTGTCCTCGGTGCCTTCGCTCGCAGGTTCTCCACGACGTCGGCACGGACGAGTCGCCCTTCCTTGATCAGGCCGACGCGATCTGCCACTCGCTGCACTTCGTCGAGCTCGTGGGACGAGAGGAAGACCGTCCGCCCAGATGCTGCCGTCTCCCGGAGCAGTTGTTCGAACCGGTCCTTCATGAGGGGGTCGAGGCCCGAGGTCGGCTCATCGAGGATGAGGAGCTCGGGCTCGTGCATGAAGGCCAGCAGTATTCCGACCTTCTGGCGGTTTCCCTTGGAGAGTTCCTCGATGCGGCGGTTGAGATCCAGGTCGAATCGCTCTGCGAGGTCGCGGGCGTGTCTGGTGTCGGGAAGATTGCGAGCCCGAGCCACCCAATCAAGTTGGTCACGGACTCTCATGCGTCCGATCAGGGAGAGCTCGCCCGGCAGGTAGCCGACATGGCGATGAATGACCAAGCAGTCACCGTGGGCGTCGAGTCCGAGCAACCGGGCCGTGCCGGCTGTCGGGTGCTGGAGGTCGAGGAGAAGCCGAATGGTCGTGGTCTTGCCGGCGCCATTCGGTCCGAGGAACCCGAAGATCTCTCCCGCCTCGACCCGTAGGTCGAGATCCCTGACCGCGTGGGTCCCCCCGAACACCTTTGTGAGCCCGGAGGTCTCGATCGCCGGACCCGGTTGCGTCGTTGGCGGCGTGTCGGGCATCCAGATCTCGAGGCTAGTCGTCCAGAGCCCTCGCCCACGGGGCGAAGACGGCCACAAGTCCTCTGCCGTGAGAACTTCAGAAGCTCAGCCCGGCAGTCTCGGCGTCATCGATGGGGTTAGGTTCACGTCAGTGTCAGGCACTGGTTCGTCCTCATCCAGACCCGATAAGCGCCGAGGGAGCCTTGGCTTGCCGAGCACCGTGGCCATCGGCATCGGTGGGATGGTGGGAGGCGGGATCTTCGCCATTCTCGGTTTGTCCATTGAGTTGGCTCGAGGTGCTGCCCCGCTCGCCTTCCTCATTGCGGGCGGCGTGACCTACCTCACTGCTATTTCCTACGCTCGCCTGACAGTCGCTTTCCCCAGTCGTGGCGGCACGGTGACCTTCTTGAACGAAGCGTTTGGCGCCGGAGTGTTCGTCGGTGGACTCAATGTGCTGCTCTGGCTCAGCTATGTCGTGATGATCTCGCTGTACGCGTCTGCGTTTGCCGGATACGCAGACAGTCTCATTCCGGGGCGCCCGACCGTCCTGGTCGACCATCTCCTCCTGAGTGGCGTCATCATCTCCGTCGCACTACTCAATGTCGCACGCGCCACCGTTGTCGGACGTGCCGAGGTGTGGATCGTGGCCTTCAAGATGGCAATCCTCGCCCTCGTCATCGTTACCGGGTTCAGCGGCGCCCACTGGGCCCGCCTGGGACCGAGCCAGTGGGCCGACCCCCTCGCCATCGTCGGTGGCGGAATGGTCATCTTCGTGGCGTACGAGGGGTTTGAGCTCATCGCCAACTCGGCTGAAGACGTGCGTGACCCCGGTCGTACACTGCCCAGGGCGCTCTACCTCTCGGTGGGGATCGTGATCGCGACGTACGTGCTCGTGGCGGTGGTGACCGTCGGAGCGTTGAGCTTCCCGGCAGCTCGGGCGGCGAGTGACCACGTGCTTGCGACTGCAGCCCGACCTGCCCTGGGAGGAGTCGGCTTCGTGTTGGTGGCCGTGGCGGCGCTCTTATCGACCACATCGGCGATCAACGCGACGCTCTACGGAACTGCACGGGTCTCGTGGACAATCGCCAGATCCGGCGAGCTACCCGAATTCCTCGATCAGAAGGTATGGAACCGTCCCATCGAGGGCCTACTGGTCACGACCGGACTGACCCTGGTCGTCGCGAACGCGTTTGACCTCACGAGGATCGCCCTCATGGGGAGCGCGGCATTCCTGATCATCTTCACTGCGGTAAACGCGGCCGCCGCCTGGCTCGCTCGGCAAACCAGTCATCGTGTGATCGCAGTCGGCGGCGCCGTTGCCTGCACGGCAGCGCTGGTGGCACTGCTTGTCGAAGAGGGCAGCAAGTCTGCCGGGGGCGTCGTCATCGTGGCAGGTCTTGTCGGTGGCTCCTTCATAATTGAGGTGGTCTACCGGGCATGCACACATCGGCCACTACCCGCCCATCTGGCCACTCTGCCGAATCCCGGGGTCGGCACCCCTGAGAATGGCGAAAACGACTGAACGAACAGGAACGCTGTGGCACGTCTTGCGCGACTCTGTCTGTCCCTTGGTGGGCTGGATCCGGGTCCGCTGAAGCTCCCGGGGAAGATAGGGGAGACATCCCTCAGGCGAACCGGGACACGAGAAATCGGTGTCCAGCAACGGCGGCAACGACTGCGCTGTTGCTGGGGCTTGACGTGCTGGTGGGAGCTTTCCCAGCTGGCATCGTGGTCCGTCTGTTCATTGCTGGTGACGACGACCGGTGGGCGCAAGCCATCCCTCGGGCTTTCACTCCGGCAGTCGCCAACCCGAGCCAGCACCCGGGCACGCTCGTCGCCCAGAGTCCCCTCGCCGGATCGAGGGCTGCCATCGATCATCTCTGGTCTGGCCCACCTCGTTGCCGGTGTCACGGAATCCCCGTGCCAACATCGATCGAGCCTGGTGGCTCATCACCGTGGTCCTCACGAGGTCTGTGTCCGCCTGGATCAGAAGCACGACCAGCAGCGACCCGGCGGATGACGTCGATGTCCGAGGACTGGCCGATCAGGAGCAGTTCATCACCGGCCTCCAGCACGGTGCTCCCGTCGGGAACAACGAGGTCTCGCCGTCTCTGAATGGTGGTCACAATGACGCTGATCGGCAATCCTGAGTGGCGGAGCGTCCGACCGACCAGAGGTGAGTCGGATTCGATGCGCACTCTGTCGGTGCCACCGGGTTCGCCGACGGCGTTCACCTTCTGGAGACTCGCCAGTAGGCCCAATCGATACCCTCTGACCAGATCAGAGATGGCGACCGTGCCGACCACCTTGCGTTCGGCGTCGAGGACCGTAACCCAATGCTCGGCTGATGTTGTCAGGGCGTCGAGGGCAACGTCGAGGTGCGCTTGCCCGGCCACTGTTGGCGCCGAGACGTCGACCACGGCCTCGAGAGCCCGATCTCTCCTTTGTTCGAGCGCTCTGAGATCGGCGAGGGCCACCGATCCCTCGAATCGCCCCTGGTCGTCGATCACCGGAGCACCGGTGACGCCAGCCTGTTCGATCTGATGGCGAGCAGCGAGCACGGTGGTGCCACCAGTGACCACCACACGCGGCGCTGCCATGGCTTGGTCAACAGACACGATGGACAGGATGGGCATGCCGGTCAACAGTCGTTGAGCCGGCGCATCGGCCCGGCTCTTGAGCTGGCTGCGGTAAATGGTGTCGTCACCCCGTCTGACGATGAACCATGCCAATCCGACTGCGATCATCGCCGGCGCCAAGATCGAGAGGCTTCCGGTCATCTCCGCCACCATCAGCATGACGGCCAGCGGCGCTCGGGAGATGCTCCCGAAGCAGCACATCATGCCCACGATCACGAAGGGCGCCGGGTTGTGGCCCATCGAAGGGACGATCGGCTCGAACAGCCGCCAGACCGAGGCGCCGATGAAGGCGCCGATGATCATGCCCGGCCCGAAGATGCCGCCGGACCCTCCCGAACCGATGGAGAGTCCGGTGGCCAGGATGCGAGCGAACGGCAAGACGAGGACGATCCACAAGGGGAGGGTCAGGAGTTGGTGGCCCAGGCCCTGTTGGATCCACCCGTACCCGGTGCCGAGGACCTCCGGGATCGCTAATCCGATGCAGCCCACGATCACCCCGCCGATGGCTGGCTTGCTCCAGCGTGGGAGCTGGAGTCGGCCGAAGATGTCCGAGATCCCGTAGAAGCCCTTGGCGTAGAGCAATCCGACGAATCCACCCAGGATGCCGATCAGGGCGAACCAGAGTAGGTGGGATGGATTTGTGAATTGGTAGCTGGCGTTGAAGCCGAACAACGGTGTGTACCCCACGGCGGCACCGAAGATGACGTACCCGAGGATGGAGGCGACAAAACTCGGAAGGAGCGCTTCGGCATCGAAGTCGTCCCGATACAGGATCTCGGTGGCCAATACTGCGCCCCCGAGCGGAGCCCCGAAGATGGCGCCGATCCCCGATCCGATCCCGGCCATCATCGCGATGCGTGCGTCAGCTGGGCTCAGGTCCAGCTCCCTGGCCAGCAGCGACGCAAAGCCGGCGCTGATCTGGCCCGTCGGACCCTCTCGGCCACCGGAGCCACCCGATCCGATGGTGAGCGCCGAGGCAACGATCTTGACGATGACCGCCCGGAAGCGGATTCCCCTGGGATTGTGGTGGACGGCAGAGATGGCAGCATCAGTCCCGTGGCCTTCAGCCTCCGGAGCGAACCGAAAGACGAGGATCGCTCCGAGCAACGCACCGAACCCGACCACCAGGGGCAATGCCCAAGGTCGGGAGAACGCGGCCGAGGCTGCGTGCCGGCCTTCACCCACGGGTGTTGGCACGTGATAGCCGGCCAGCACGCCGAGGAAGAAGTGCGTACAGGCGAGAAGCGCCTCATAGAAGACGATGGCCCCCACCCCGGCCATCGTCCCGATGAGAACGCCGAGCACCAGCCACTTCTGCAAGTACGACGTGCCAGAGAGCCAGCGTGACGCTTTGGCCATGACTGCCCGCCATGAGGTTCGACCAAAGATGGTCATGGACTGAGGGCAAGCATCTAGAGGTCCCAACCCGCTGACCAGTCCTGCTCGGGAACCTCGCCGGCAGCAGCAGAGAGGCGCTGCAGGGAGTCGACCAGTGCTGTCTGCTGTTCCCTGGGAATTGCCTTCAGGAGATCGGTGATTTCCGCCCGTCGTCGCTTCGTGACCGCATCGACCAGAACCTGGCCCTTCTCGCTCAGAGTCAATCGGATCAGTCGTCGGTCACCGCGCTCGTGGCGGCGCAGGATCAGCCCCTTCCGGATCAGTCGATCGCACATACGGGTCGCGGTCGGTGGAGTCACGTCGATCGCTTCGGCCAGGGCGGCCAGGCTCTGAGGTCCACGGGATGCCAGCACGACAAGGGTGCGGTACTGGGTGAGCGTCACCTCCTCGGCCACGTCACCTAGCGAACGTGCCGCCACGGCGACGAGCACCCGACTGGCGTTCAACACCGCATCGACGACGGAGTCCCGGCTGACCTTGGGTGTCATCACTTGAGCACGCATATGCTAATGATTGTAGTAGCTAATAGATTTGGCGCCAACCGACGAGTCCGACCACAGCGGTTGTAGATCCGACCAGCCCGCAGCCATCGCACACCCCGCTGGGGTGCGGGTCCGCTGTCACCTGCCATCTCATGCAATTTCGCAGCTTCAGTCACTTCGAAGACATGCCGAAACATTCCAGATGGATTGCGAATCCTGCCCAGTCGTTGCACCTCGCTCCGTCCCCGTGCCGTCACTCCTCAACAGTCGACGGTCGGTCATTGTCGACCGGATCGCTGTCACACCACGGCGGCGTTCGAGGGGTGTACTTCGGTGACCTCCCTCATTGACGAACTTGACCTGTTGATCGCTGAGGATCTAGCAGGTGGGCCGAGCCTTATCGAGCTAGAGGAAAAGCTTGAATTCGAACTTCAATTCGCCCAAGTCGGCACCGATCAGGCAGTTACCAGACGCCTGCTGCCATTCGTACAGGCGGCTGTACTCGCCGTCCCTGTTGTCATGCTGGGTCTACTGGCATGGACCCACCGAAACATGTTCGCCGACGGGTACATCTATCTACACGTAGTGCAAAACATATTGGCTGGACATGGTCCCGTATTCAACGAGGGCCAGCGCGTCGAGGCAGTGACCAGTCCGGCCTGGACCGCGATCCTTGCGCTTTTTGGATTCACCTCTCGTCTTCCCTTGACGTGGATCGCCGTCGTCCTCGGCATCGTGTTCACGCTGGGAGGAGTTTCGATCGCGCTGGTGGGTTCCAGCCAGCTTGTCCGACGGGCAGCACCTAACAGCCTTCTTCTCCCATTGGGTGCGACAGTCTTTATGGCACTGCCTCCTGTTTGGTCGCTCGCAACAACCGGGTTGGAGACGGGATTGGTGTTCTTGTGGCTCGGAAGCTGCTTCGCACTTTTGGTTCGCTGGAGTCGCGCAGGCGAGCAAATGTCCCGATTCGGTCTTGTGGTCCTCGGCATGGGCTTTCTCGTGCGTCCGGAGCTGTTCATCGAGAGCGTTGTATTCATCGCCGTTGTGTGCTGGTCGGAGCGTTCCGGCCCAACATGGAGGAGTCGAGCACGAGTGATCGCATGGGCGTTCATAGTCCCGCTCGCCTACGAGATCTTTCGGATGGGATACTACGGCGCCCTGGTCGCGAACACCGCCATTACCAAGGAAGCTGCCCTACCCAGTCCAGCGCGGGGAGTTCATTACTTCTCCGACTTTGTGGGTCCATACTGGCTCTTCATCCCGATTGGGGCATTGCTCTTCGGTGCGTACTATCCGATTGCGTCGACATTTCATCGCAACCCGACGTGGCGGCGCAGTCACGCCGCACTGCTCGCGCTACCGATCGCAGGTGCATTGAACGCCTCCTACATCATCATGATCGGCGGCGACTATATCCATGCCAGGCTGTTCATGGCGCCGTTCTTCGCCCTCTGTGCACCCGTTGCCGCCATCCCGCTGGCACGGCGGAATGTGCTTGCTCTGATCGTGGTTCCCTGGGCAATGGTGTGTGCCCTGTCATTCCGCACAACTGACAGCACGCCATGGTCAAGCCCAACGATCATCAGCATTACTGGAGATGGCTCGTTCGCGTCGCCATCTGCAATAACAGGAGCCGGGGTCAAGGAGTCCATACTCCGTGCAGGACCGGCGGTGTATGTCCAACTCGCCACACCGACCACCATGGAACGTCTGAATGGTCCCACGGCTCCCGACATACGGCAGCCGACGATCGCAACGTCATGGATCGGACCCGAGACTTATCAACTGGGACCTGATGTGCGGATCGTTGACCTCCTGGGTCTGGCCGACCCGCTGACCGCTCATCTACGTCTTGCCAAGCGAGGCGACATTGCCGGTCACGAAAAGCCACTACCAACTCCGTGGATCGCAGCGGTGCTCACACCAAACGGGAGTTCGATCGCTCAACTCGACTCCCTTCAGCGGCAGCGCCCACAGTACTTCACGCCGTTGATCTCAACGGCTTCGGGACGGAGGCTGGAGATAGAAACCGCGTGGGCAAGAGCTGCGCTTCAGTGCCCGGCGATCAAGGGCCTCTTGGACTCGTCCTCGACTCCACTGACCATCGGATCGTTTGTGTCGAACATCTACCATTCATTTTCCAGGACGACACTTCGGATTCCACCCAACCCCGAGACGGCCTACCACCTGTTTTGTAGCAGCGGGACTCCCACGCATACTTGACAGATTCGGCTTACCGAGAGAGCTACTTCGAAGTCAGAACGCATCAGTGACTTGGCGCGTGGCTCCCAGGCCGGTGTCGAGTGGTCGGCATTCTTCAGGGATCGACTGGTCAGAATGACCGCCGCCAGTGCCGCCAGTGCTGCCAACACGGTTAGTACACCCGCCATAACTTCCTCCTGATGCTTTGGTAAGACCTTGCTGCAGTTGTGCAGACATGCGGGGCCATCTGACACAGTCGAAGGTCACAGATGCAAGGCTTCGGAGGCGCTGGCTGTCCCACCCGATCGAGGACAGGCTGATCAGCCAGCGACCACGGCAGGATTGTGATTCAAGACTTCCGCAAGTCGGACTTCCAGCCGCACTTCATAGACGAGCGGACTGTCGAGTTCGGCAAGTACTGTGCTCAGGGCCTTCCCTCGAAGCGAGCCCGGATTGATTCTCTGCACTGATCCGACAGGCATGGCTTCGATCAAAGGCGATTTGCAATTCTGATTGGTATTCATGACTTCTCCCCGTGTTTTCATTGAGTCTGGGGTCACTCAGTCGGGGTCCAATTGTGGCCTTTCCCGGCGGGGGAGCGGAGGGCTTGCTCACTCGCTCCATTTCATGTGTCGCTGGCGTAAGTTCCACCGAGGCTGTCTGAGCCGATGGTCATGGGACTCGTGTCTGACCCGACACTGCCGCGCCCACCACATCAGCGATCGCAACGGCTACTGCTCGTGGCCGTTGCGCCACTGGCTGTCCGGCAGTCGGCGTGAGTATGAACCGACCGAGTACCTCGCCACGCCACTGCACAAGTATCTCCGCCTCGGGACCAGGGATGCCCGCTTGGTCGGCCGGCCAGCCGAGGCCGGCATGAACAATGGAGCCGTCAGTTTGCAGTCGGGCGAGCTTCCGATCCGATGGTTCTGGGTCGAAGCGGCACGCCCGAAGTTGGAGCAGTTCGGCAATTGCCGAGGAAGCGCTCAACATGACGACATCCGCCGATGTTGCGCTGGCGGCCAACTCGGCCACACGGCTGATGATGGCGACGTAGTCGGATTCCTCGGCGGCGCTGCGTCGGTGACGCCGGTTGCTGGCGGCGAGTTCGGTCACGATGATCCCCACCACCACGATGGAGACCGTTGTCTCGATGTCCGGGCGGTGGCTGATCGCCAACCGCTCATACGGCTCAGTCAGGAAGAAGTCGAACCACAATGCCGACGACAAGCTGGCCAAAACTCCGCAAAAGCGGTTACTGACCACCGCTACGGCCACGATCACCGCCACGAAGAGGAGTGCGGAGGCGGCGTTGGTGAACGAGCCCCTGAAGGGAACCAGGATCAGCGCCAGGGCGAGTGGGCCTACGAGGGCGGTAAGCAGGGCCAGTTGCCCGCGATGAGCCTTCAGCGTCTCCATCTTGGACCTCCTCTGACATTCACGATAGTTCCGGTCGAGTCTGGACACCATGTACGTCACGAGGTGGCAACCAGCACGGCGACAAAGGCCGCATACCCGACGATGATCAGCCAACCGGCCCGCTTCCCGAGCCCACGTGCCAAGTAGGCCAACCCCAACGTGAGCGCGGTCAATCCCACAAACCACCCGGCCGTCAGGCTCCCCGAAATCGAAGGCGCCGACAGCCCGAGCACCACCCCAGGGATGAGGAGCCCCACGAGCACGTTGAGGTTGTTCGAGTTGAGCGTGGTGGAGAAGGCGGCCGCCCCCCGGCCCAGCCGGGCCAGATGAATGGCCGCCACGGCATTGGGCAGGCTTGTCACGACAGCCAGCACGATGGCGCCGATGACGGCGTCGGCAATGTCGAAGTGACGGCCAAGAGAGAATGCCCCACGCTCCATCGAGACACTGGCGACCACCACCACTGCCAGCGCACCGAGCGCCGTCCATGCATCGATCGGTCGACCCCGTGACGGGCGGATTGCGACCTCGAGTTCCAGTTCCTCTTCGTCCACTGCGGAGGTGATCCACCGTTGCGCCTGGGTGGGCAACGGTAGGAGTCCTGCTCCGGAATCTGGAAGCCCAAGAACGACGAGGTAGGGGACCACCACCGCCAAGGCGACGACCAGGCTCACCGCTGGGCTGAACACACCTTCGACAGCGGCAAGACACACCAATGCCACCCAGAAGCCGACCGCACCCCCAAGAAGGACGACCTTCCGGTGAAGACCGATGAACCCTGCCACCAACGCGCCGAGACCAAGTAGCGCTGCGAGGTTGAAGACGTTGGAGCCGGTGACCACCCCCGCTCCGATGGCCTTCTGGTGCTGAGTCAGCGCTGAGATCGAAGCTGTGATCTCCGGGGCGTCGGCAGCCAGAGCCGCAACGATGCCCAGCAATGCCTCCGAGAGGCCGAGCCGCTCACCAATGCGCTCCAGCCGGACAACGAGTACCCAGCTCGTGGCCAGGCTGGTGACCGCTCCGAGCAGGAAGGCAACGATTGCAAGAGCCACGTGGAGGAGTCCTTCCACGATCGACCCATTGCCGACCAGGCTTCCCGGCTCTCCCAGATGCATTGTAGTGGTCGGACGAAAAGGGGACCCGGAGGAGCTCTGGCGGCACCGCTTCCGGTCGCGAGCTCTGTCGTCCTCGTCAAATCTCTGACCCGGACGGTACGAATAGTCAAGGAGCCACCGGGCTATCCTCCGCCGGACCTCTTCGATGAGATGGCGCGGACGTCATGGTCAAGTGCCCGAACTGTGGCGGCAGCAAGGCGAGATGCTCACTGCCTACGAGTGACGCCATCCTGGACGGAGAGCACTGAGATGCCAGAAGGATCACATGTGTATTAGGCGATAGGCACCCGAAGTTCACGACACACTACCGAGCAAGGCCACGAAGAGTCCGCCCCCAGCGACTGTCGCCTCGGCCAAGGGCCCGGGCTCAAGGATTCTCGCATTCGTGACGATGCGAAGTTCATGCAAGTCTCTGATCCCCCACGTCAAGAGGCTGATTCCGGATTTACCCTCATCGAACTCATGGTGGTCCTGGTGATCCTGGCCATCCTGCTCGCCATCGCCATCCCAACATTTCTCGGGACGAGCAAGTCGGCCAAGGATCGAGGGGCACAGCAGAATCTGAACCTGGCCCAGGTCGACTCGGACAGCGTCTTTCAGACGAACGGCCAGTCGTTCGCCCTGGGCAGCACTCCCCAGTAC
>Ga0208479_1000010_pt1 | contig 18370 bp, 12 predicted proteins | sample NGESurdeep072012_7_FD_184464 | JGI IMG/M metagenome (GOLD analysis project Ga0208479, IMG submission 184464) | Arctic peat soil microbial communities from Barrow, Alaska - NGEE Surface sample 415-3 deep-072012 (SPAdes) | ecosystem: Environmental > Terrestrial > Soil > Wetlands > Peat ... | reverse complement strand
AATGACGAGCCCAAGCCCTTCGTCTGGCACAAGAGCGCCGATGAGATCCTCGACACACTGGCTAACTACTGCGCGCGGATCTCTGACTCAGGTCACTAGACGGTGACGATCACCGGTACGATCATCGGGCGCTGGCGAGTGCGGTCACCCACCAGGCGGCCGAGGGCCTTGCGGGCCGCCCGGTTGAGCGTCTCGTGGTCGTGGCTGCCGTTGGAGAGCGCGTGTTCCAGCGCCTTGGTGACCTCGGCCCGAGCCTCGTCGAGCAACACCTCGGTGTCGTGGTCGTAGGCCCACCCACGGGTCACGATCTGGGGGGTTCCCACCACTTCGCCCTGCTTCAGGTCGACGGTGGCCACGGCCATGACCACGCCCTCCTCCGCCAGCACCATCCGGTCACGCAGCACGCCGTGGCCGATGTCCCCCACCGAACTCCCGTCGACGAAGAGGTACCCACCCGGCACCGTCCCGTCACGGTGCAGGCCGCTGTCGTCCAGACGCACGGCGTCCCCGTCCTCGCAGAGCAGCACCCGGTCGCCGGTGATTCCCATGGATTCGGCCAGGCGGATGTGGTTGGCCATGTGGCGGTACTCGCCGTGCACAGGGATGAAGAACTCCGGCCTCGTCACCGACATCAGCATGGCCAGCTCCCCCTGACGTGCATGGCCGCTCACGTGGACGGCGTCCACACCCGAGTGGATGACCTCGACCCCCCTCCGGTACAGGCTGTCGATGACACGGCCCACCGACCACTCGTTGCCCGGGATGGGGTGGGCGCTGATCACCACGACGTCGTTCTCCTGGAGCTGGAAGAAGCGATTCTCACCGGCGGCCAGGCGGGACAGCGCCGACATGGGCTCCCCCTGGGAGCCGGTGGAGATGACACAGACCCTTCCGGGATCGAGGTCGTCGATGTCCTCGATGTCGACCAGCGAGTCGTCGGGGATCTCGAGCAGACCGAGACGCCTGGCCAGTGTCACGTTCTTCTTCATGGAGAGACCGAGGGTGGCCACCAACCGACCCTCGGCGATGGCGGCATCGGCCACCTGCTGGACCCGGTGAATGTGGCTGGCGAAGCAGGTCACGATGAAGCGCTGGTCGGGACGGGCCAGGAACACCCTCTCGAGGGTTGCCCCCACCGTCGACTCGGACGGGGTGAAACCCGGCTCCTCGGCGTTGGTCGAATCGGCCAGGAGCAGGCGGATCCCCGGGTCGGATGCCAAGGCTCCCATCCGTGCCAGATCGGTCCGCCGGCCATCGACCGGATGCAGGTCGATCTTGAAGTCGCCGGAGTGCAGGATGATGCCCTGGGGGGTGTGGAACGCCGTGGCGAAGGCGTGGGGAACCGAGTGGGTGACCGGAATGAACTCCACGTCGCACGGCCCGATCCTCCTCCGTTCGCCGTCCCGGACGGGGATGAACTGCGCCCGATCCGCCATTCCTGCCTCGTCCACCCGGTTCCGGGCCAATGCCAGGGTCAGCTCGGAGCCGTAGACCGGCACGGGGAAGTCACGAAGGAGGTAGGCGAGCCCCCCGGTGTGATCCTCGTGCCCGTGGGTCAGGATGACCCCGTCGACCCGGTCGGCATTCTCACGAAGGTAGGTGAAGTCCGGAAGCACCAGATCGACACCGGGCATGTCCGGGTCCGGGAACATGATGCCGACGTCGAGGACCAGGATCCGACCGTTCACCTCGATGCAGGCGCAGTTGCGCCCGATCTCCCCGAGGCCGCCCAGGAAGACGATGCGCACGGCATCATGCGACCCGGCGCCGGCTGTCGTGCCCGACCCCTTGGCCGACGTCGTTCCCGAAGCCTTGGCCGCCGCGCTGTGCGACCTCTTTGCCTCAGCCTTGTTTGCCTGAGCCTTTGCTTGGGCCTTTGCCTGAGCCTTGCCCGATTCCTTGGGCAGCGCATTGCCCGAGACCTTTCGCGGCGCACCGTCCTTGGTCGAGCCGGTGCCCTTGCCGGGCTCGCTCGTTCGACGTTCGTTCTTCACCGAGGACTTCCTGTTCGTGCCGGCACCACCCGGGCGCCCGCCGGACCGCCCGGACCTCGCCTGGTCAGGCAACCGACTGGTGCGCCGGGTTCAACCGGCCCAACTTCGCGATGACGGCCCTGGCCTGGTCGTCCAGGGCCTCCGGGGCGGGTGCGTTGGGCAGCCGGCACTGCCCCGCCGGCAGGCCCAGGGAACGGCAGGCAGCCTTCGCCGGCACCGGATTGGGATACTCCTCCGTCGATTCGAAACGGTAGGACTCGGCCAATTGCTGGTTGACGATGGTGGCGCGGGCCACGTCCCCGGAACGGTAGGAGTCGATCAGCTCGGCGAACAGGCCCCCGGCCCAGTGGGAGGCGACGCTGATCACTCCGACTCCCCCGACGGAGACGAACGGAAGCGTCAGCGAATCGTCACCGGAGAAGACCTCGAACCCGGCGGGGCTCTCGGCCACCACGGTCGCCGCCGCCGCCACGTCGCCAGTGGCGTCTTTCACCGCCACGATGTTCGGAACCTCCCGTGCCAGCTCGACGACCAGCGCCGAGCCGATCCGACGACCGGACCTCACCGGGATGTCGTAGAGGACGACCGGCAGGTCGGTGGCCTCCGCCACTGCCCGGAAGTGGGCCGAGATGCCGGCCGTCGAGGGGCGGTTGTAGTACGGAGTCACCACCAGGACACCGTCGGCGCCGCTCGCCTCGGCCTCCCTGGTCAGCATCACCGAGTGCGCCGTGTCGTTGGTGCCCGTCGAGGCGATGACCGGAACGTCCACGGCGCCGATGACCGCTCGGAAGAGCTCGATCCTCTCCTCGTCGGTCAGGACCGGGCCCTCACCGGTCGTGCCGGCCACCACCAGTCCGTCGCTTCCGGAGCCGGCCAGATGCCGGGCCACGGCCACAGCGCCGTCCAGGTCGAGCCCCCCGTGGGCATCGAAGGGCGTGATCATGGCCGTCAGCACGGAACCGAAGCGGGGCACCTTCTCTCAGCCTCTCGTCGGGGACGACTGATCCAAGGAGGACATCACAGTCACGCAGGCTACCAGCAGCTGCCGGACCCACCGAGGGCACGGCAGGCCGACCCGACACCCCGCCCTCGGCGCGGTCGCGTCCCGGGCTCCAATGTGCTGTGGGTCCGGACCGGGTTGCGGTCAGTCCTCCGTCGGCACCGCGGCCATGGCCTTGTACTCCTCGGACGTGTCCACCCATGACTCGAACTCGATGACGCCGAGCTCGGTGAACTTGGTCCGCAACCAACCGTCGGCGCCGTCGAGGAGGCCCAGCTTCTTGCAGTTCGGGACGATCTTGGAGAACAGGAGGGCCTGGAACTGCGTGCGCTCGGGCGCCTGCTGCACCACCGGGACGATCGCCTTGGGATCGACTCCCATCCGGTCCCAGACCTCTTGCTGGAGGAATCGGTCGCGCATCCTGACCGCCGCCTCGAAGGCGAACTCCTGACGCTCACGGAGCTCGGCCGCCGACAGGTGCTGGTAGTACTCCTGCAGGCTGAGGACCCCGAACGCGACGTGGCGGGCCTCGTCCGCCATGACGTAGCGCAGGAGCTGCTTGAGCAGCGGGTCCGTCGTCATCTGTTGCATGAAACCGAATGCGGCCAGGGCCAGTCCCTCGACCATGATCTGCATCCCCAGGTAAGTGATGTCCCAACGGGAGTCGGAGATGATGTCGTCCAGCAGCATCCGCAGGTGGGCGTTGATCGGGTAGTGGCCGGACAGCTTCTCGTCGAGGTACTTGGCGAACACCTCGACATGGCGGGCCTCGTCCATCACCTGGGTCGACGCGTAGTACTTGGCGTCCACCCACGGCACCGACTCCACGATCTTCGCCGTGCAGATGAGAGCACCCTGCTCACCGTGGAGGAATTGGGAGAGGGTCCAGTTCTGGCTCTCGACACCGAAGGCGATCCACTCCTTGTCCGCCCACTTCTCGACCGGCGTGCCGGAAAGGTCGAACCCCGCTCCGAAACCGCCGGTGGCCTCGGCCTGCTCGATGACCATGCGCTCCTGGTCGACGTCGGTTTCCCATGGCAGGTCCGTCTCGCCGTTCCACTGGGCGTTCTTCGCCTTCTCGTAGAGCTTGTTCAGCTTCGGGCGGGCGCCCTTCTCGTAGTCCCAGGTGAAGATGGAGTCGTAGTCGGAGTGGACGACGTGCCGGCCATCGGGTTCCTCGGTCCCGACCACCGAGAGGATCGTCTCGAAGTCGTCGATCTCCGCCCTCCCGATGATCTCCTCGGTACTGCTCATTTCGGTGGTCATGATCTGTCTCCCTCTGGATGATCGGTATTCGGGCCCGCCATCGCGAGCCGGTCCTGGTCTGCGTGGGCGGGCCCCCGGGTGCTGGAGGCCGGCGACGGGGTTCCGGTCGAGGGTTCGCTCCGGAGCCCGAACGGTGTGATGTCGATCGGCGGGTGCGAGCCGGAGGCGTTGAGCGCCCTGATCCCCGGCATCACGAAGGACTCCACCAGGCGGGTGGCCTGCATCGGGTCGGTCAGGTCGGTGTGCTCGGACGGGGCGATGGCGTACGACAGCACGATACGAGTGGCCCACTCCGCCACCCGCCCGGCCTCTGCCGGGCTCATCCAGCGGGCCAGGAACGGTGCCGTGAACCGTGACGCGGTGGCCAGCAGGCGGTCGGACTCGTCGAAGGCCAGATGGCCGAGCACCATCTCGGGCTCGTGCGCCACCAGAAAGCCAAGCGCCGCGTGGTCCCGGATGCGGGACGATGCCTCGACGATGCCCGCCACCAGTGCCTCGGTCAGATCGCGCGCCTCGCCCAGGCGGACCCCGAGTGCCGAGAAGAGGCGGGCCATCTCCGTGTCGACCACCGCGGCCAGCACCTCGTCCCTACCGCCGGGGAAGGCCCGGTAGACGGTCGCCCGCGAGAGCCCGGCCTGGCGGGCGATATCATCCACCGTCGTCTTGAGCGTGCCGTGGCGGGCCAGGCAGACCAGGGTGGCATCGACCACGCGCTCCCGGTGGGGCGAGAGCTGGCTCGCCGGGTCGGCGGGTGCGGTCGGAGTAGGGGACACCCCGGCATCGACCACACGAAGCGACGCCCCCAGGTTCCCCACGGTTGACACGTTAGGTCGACTTTTGTCTCACTGTCAATGCACCGCACCGCCGTCCCGGCGGCAGCGCCCGGTCAGCTGCGGTCCGGACCGGCCAGCACTCCGGCGAGCAGCTCCGAGCGGACCAGCTGGGCCACCTGCGCCCGGTCGTCGAGGTCCCATCGCCCCGGGGCCGACATGTAGGAGAGGACCATACGGGCCAGGAAGTCAGCGGCCTCCACCAGGTCGACCCCGTCGACGACACCGCGCTCTTCGAGATAGGGGACGAGGAAGTCGGCGATGCCCCCTCGGATGCGGTTGCTCTCGACCGTGAGGCTGGGGAGGAGCTTCTCCGGCTCGGTCTGCATCACCAGCTGAAGGACCTCGTGCTCGACGATGGACCGGTGGGCGAACATGATGCCCCGCTCCATCACCTCCTCGAGGCCGTCGGCCCCCTGGACCTCCTGGTAAAGGCGGGCGAAGAACTCGAGGGTCGCCCACGCCACCACCGCGTCGACCAGTTCGTCGCGCCCCCCCGGGAACGTGCGGTAGACGGTGGCCCGGGAGACGCCGGCCTCTCGGGCCGCGTCCTCCACGGTGGTCTTGGCGATGCCCCATCGGGCCACGCAGGCATAGGTGGCCACCAGGATCCGCTGGCGGGTGGCCCCCATCGCCGATGCCCGGACCCTCAGAGGCCGAGCAGGGGCTCGAGACCGAGTGTGAGCCCGGGCCGGGTCGCCACCGCTTCGACGGCCAGCGCCACGCCGTCCATGAAGGACGCCCGGTCATAGGAGTCGTGTCGGATGGTCAGGCTCTGCCCCACCGCCCCGAGGACGACCTCCTGATGGGCCACCAGGCCGGGCAGTCGTACCGAGTGCACGCGGACCCCAGCGGGTCCGGCACCGCCCCGGGCACCGTCCAGCAACGAGGTCTCCGTCCGATCGGGAGGGAACGCACCGGCGCCGGCGTCGGCCCGCGCGACAGCCATGCGCTCGGCGGTGCGCATGGCTGTTCCCGATGGGGCATCGAGCTTCCCATCGTGGTGGGACTCCACGATCTCCGCTCCGTCGAAGAAGGGCGCCGCCAGCTCTGCAAACCGCATCATCAGCACCGCGCCGATGGCGAAATTGGCGGCCACGATGCAGTTGGGGGCGCCGGCGGCCGGGCCGGCGAAGCGTTGGCCCATCACCTCGAGATCCCCTGCGGTGAACCCGGTGGTCCCCACCACGGCGTGGATGCCCGCCTCGGCGCAGAACGCCAACGTCCGGCGCGCTGCTTCCAGGCGGGAGAAGTCGACGACCACCTCCACCCCGGCGGCGGTCAACTCCTCGAGGTCGTCGGCCACCTCGAGTCCGCCGGTGTCGACCCCGACCAACTGGGCCAGGTCGGCGCCGCGGTGCCGCGGGTCGAGCGCTGCCACCAGCTCCTGGCCCGGCCGGGCCAGGACCGTGCGGCACACCTCACGGCCCATCTTCCCCCCGGCTCCGACCACACCCACTCGCATGCCGGTCACCCTACCGTCGGCACGTGGGGCGCCACGTGACACCGTCGGCACGTGGGGCGCCACGTGACACCGTCGGCACGTGGGGCGCCACGTGACACCGTCGGCACGTGGGCCGCCACGTGACACCGTCGGGCCGTCACCGTTGTGCACGACCTCACCCCAGCTGGAGTGCCCGGACATCGAAGTCGGACTCGTCGAAGGGGCCGACCACCGACAGGGCGCGGGGGGCGGCCACCACCTCGGCGGCCGCGGCGTGCACCTCTTCCACGGTGAGGGCCCCGACCCGGGCCAGCACCTCATCGACCGTGAGGACCTCTCCGTGGAGCAGCAACCCGGCCCCGATGCGGCTCATCCGAGCCCCGGAGTCCTCGCAGGCGAGCAGGGTCTCGGCTCGCAGGTTCCCCTTGGCGATTGAGAGCTCCCGCTCGCTGATGCCCTCCGCTCCCAACACGGCCAACTCGGTCGAGACGATGTCGAGCACCTCGGCCACGTGTTCGGGAGCGGTCCCCAGCCCCACGCTCACCGCCCCGGCATCGTGATACGCCACCCGTTCGGACCAGACTGAGTAGGCCAGCCCCCGCCTCTCCCTGATCTCCTGGAAGAGTCGGCTGGACAGGCCACCGCCCAGGGCGTGGTTGAGCACGGCCAGGGCGTACCGCCGTGGGTCCGACCGGTTGACGGATCGTGCCGCCAGCACCAGGTGGGCTTGCTCTGTCGAGCGCCGGGTCACCTGCAGCGGCACCACCCGGTCGTCGGGTGCGGAGCGCTGGGGCGTGGCCCCGCCGTCCGGTCCGGCGAACCTGGACTCGAGACCCGCCACGACCTCGGCGTGGTCGAAGTCGCCGGCCACCGCCGCAACCATGTTCCGGGGTCGGTAGTGGTCCTCGAAGAAGGCGCGGATCCCTTCTGCGGTCATGGCGGACACCGACTGCTCGCTTCCCAGTACCTCCCGACCCAACGGATGGTCGGGGAAGAGCGCTGCCGAGCTGAGCTCCGCAACCTCGTCGGCAGGCTCATCGGCGTGCATGAGGATCTCGTCGAGGATGACCTGCCGCTCCGCCTCGAGGTCCGTCGGGCGCAGTGCCGGGCGCCACATGATGTCGGAAAGGATGTCGAGACCGAGTGGGAGGTGTTCGGCCAGCAGGCGGATGTAGAAGGAGGTGTACTCCTTGGTGGTGAAGGCGTTGAAGTCCCCACCGACCTCGTCCACCGCTTCGGCGATGGCCGAGGGCGAACGCTCAGGAGTTCCCTTGAAGAGAAGGTGCTCGAGGACGTGGGACGCCCCGGCGTGGTCGAGGTCCTCGTCACGCGAGCCGGTTCCCACCCAGAAACCGATGCACACCGACCGTGCATCGTCCATCCGTTCGGTTGCCAGGGACAGGCCCGACGGCAGGACCTCGGTCCGGATCACGGGCGCCCTGTGGTCGACACCATCGGCGGCACGCGCCGGCGGGGGGCGGCCCTCGAGACAGCCACCCGCCGGACGGACACGCTCAACGGCGCCGGCGACCACCTCGGCCGCCCCCGCCACCGCCACCGGGTCGGTCCGACGGCTCGACCACGGCCGGGCCCAGATCGCCGAACTCCTGGACCAACTCCACCTGGAAGGCCTCCTCGAACGAGGCCGCCCCGGCAGGTGCGCCTGTGGACGCCGGCGGACGGCGCCCCCGGTCCGATCGGTCGTCGGGGTCTGCGTGATCGCCCCGACCTGAGCCACCACGGCCGCCGCCCTCACTGCGAGCTGGCCGATCGCCGCCGCCCACACTGCGAGCTGGCCGATCGCCGCCGCCCTCACTGCGAGCTGGCCGATCGCCGCCGCCTGACACCGCGGACGCCGGCGCTTCGCCGGCCAGTGACAGGGACACCTTGCCCTGAGGGTCGATGTCGTCGACCTTCACCTCGACCGGCTGGCCGAGCTCGAGCACGTCCTCCACCCGTTCGACCCGCTTGCCCTGGCCGATCTTCGAGATGTGCAGCAACCCGTCCCGTCCGGGGAGGATGTTGACGAAGGCACCGAACTTGGTGATGTTCACCACCTTGCCCTGGTAGGTGGCGCCCACCTCGGCCAGCGGCGGATCGAGGATGGTCGCGATCCGTCGGCGAGCCTCTTCGACGGCAGTGCCGTCCTTGGCCCCGATGGTGACCGTGCCCACCATGCCGTCGTCGTCGACGGCGATGTCGGCACCCGTCTCCTGCTGCAGGGCGTTGATCACCTTGCCCTTGGGCCCGATGACCTCACCGATCTTGTCCATGGGGATCTCGAAGGAGATGATCTTCGGGGCGGTCTCGGCAACCTCGGACCGCGGCTCGGGGATCGCTTCAGCCATGACGTCGAGGATGATCAGCCGGGCGTCCTTGGCCTGCAGGAGCGCCTTGGTCAGCACGTCGAGGGGCAGTCCGTCGATCTTGGTGTCGAGCTGGAGCGCAGTGACCACGTCCCTCGTACCGGCCACCTTGAAGTCCATGTCCCCGAAGGCATCCTCCGCTCCCAGGATGTCGGTGAGGGTGACGTAGGTGCCCCCGTCGTAGACCAGGCCCATGGCGATACCGGCCACCGGTGCCTTCAGGGGCACGCCGGCCGCCATCATCGACAGGGTCGAGCCGCAGACCGACGCCATGGACGTCGAGCCGTTGGACGCCAGCACGTCGGAGACCAGCCGGAGCGTGTAGGGGAAGTCCTCCTCATAGGGGACCACCGGCAACAGGGCCCGCTCGGCCAGCAGGCCGTGCCCGATCTCCCGGCGCTTCGGCCCGCGCATGAAGCCGGTCTCGCCGGTGGAGAACGGTGGGAAGTTGTAGTGGTGCATGTACCGCTTGTGCTCATTGGGGGTGATGGTGTCGAGCAGCTGGTTCATGCGGGGCATGCCCAGCGTCGTGACGTTGAGCACCTGGGTCTCGCCGCGCTGGAAGAGCGCCGAGCCGTGCGCCGTCGGAATGAGGTCCACCTCGGCCGACAAGGGTCGGATGTCCGTGGTGGTGCGGCCGTCGATCCGCAGGCCCTCGTCCACGATCCGCTTGCGGACGAGCTTCTTGGTGAGGCTCTTCACCGCCGCCTTGATCTCGCCCTCGCGTTCGGGGAACTCGCCGGAAAGCGTCGACACGATGGTCGCGGTCGCCTCGGCCAGTGCGGCACTGCGATCCGCCTTGGGGGTGGTGGTGTTGCCCGCAGACACCGGGTCGGTGCCCACCGCCTCCACCCGGCTCCAGACGTCGTCGCCGTAGTCGGACCGGGTCGAGTACTCGATCGCCTCGATCGGTCCGCGTGCGGCGGTAACTGCCGCCACCAGCTGGCGCTGCAGGACGATGGACTCGCGGATCCACTGCTTGGCGGCCTCGAGGCCGTCGGCCAGCACTTCCTCGGTGACCTTGGGGGCGCCCTCGTCGTAGTACTGGAACGAGCGCTCGGAACCACCGGCCTCCACCATCATGATGGCGATGTCGGCGTCGTCGGACTCGCTCAGCGCCCGTCCGGCCACGATGAGCTCGAAGGTGGAGTCGTCACCCTCCTGGAAGCTGGGATGGGGTATCCACTGGCCGTCGGTCGAGTAGGCGACACGGACTGCGCCGATCGGGCCGTCGAAGGGGATGCCGGACAGCATCAGCGCCGCGGAGGCGCTGTTGATGGCCAGGACGTCGTGGGGATTGACCTGGTCCGCCCCGAAGATGGTGCCCACGATGTGGACCTCGTTGCGGAATCCCTTGGGGAACGACGGGCGCAACGGCCGGTCGATGAGACGGCAGGTGAGGATGGCCTGGTCGGAGGACTTGCCCTCGCGGCGGAAGAACGATCCGGGGATCCTCCCCGCCGCGTAGGTCCGCTCCTCGATGTCCACGGTGAGGGGGAAGAAGTCGGTCCCCTCCCGCACCGACCGGGCGGTGGTGGCGGTGGCGAGCAGAATCGTGTCTCCGATGCGGCCCACGACAGCCCCGTCGGCCAGTTGGGCCAACTTGCCGGCTTCGAAGGTGAGTGTTCTGTCGGTGCCGCTGATGGGCGCCGAAACGGTAATGGCGTCTGACATGACGCTCCTTGGTTTCTCGGGGACGCCCCGAGCCAGTTCCCAGTTGTCGAACACTCCATCCGGATCCACGGGACCGGGTGTTCGGCAACTGGTGACTGACCTCGACGGGAGCCCAATCTGTGTGGTGATTGCACGACCAGCCACCGGTGTGGTCGGCCGCTACTGCTGCAGTCCGGCACTGCGCCGGACTACGGTCCATCGACCTTGGCCGATGGAGGAATTGCGACCGCCCGGCCGAAGCCGGGCGGAGCGAAGGATTTCCGCCTAGCGGCGGAGGCCGAGGCGACCGATGATCTCCCGGTAACGCTCGACGTCGTTGTCCCGCACATAGTCCAGCAGGCGACGGCGACGGCCGATCAGCTTCAGGAGGCCACGGCGGGTGTGATGGTCGCCCTTGTGCACTTTGAGATGCTCGGTCAGGTGGATGATGCGCTCGCTCAGGATGGCGATCTGCACCTCGGGCGACCCGGTATCCGTCTCGTGGAGACGGTACTCGGAAATGGTGGCCTGCTTGTCTGGCATGTGGGGGATCGACCTTTGGAATCTTGGTAGTGGCCGACGGACGGAACACGTCGGCTCCCTCATGTTAGCAGGATCGCAGGTCGCGAGGTGTCCCCCGGCCGGACCGAGGATCGGCTCCGGCCGGATCCGATCCTCGGTCGACGGGGCCCGGTGCGGGCCGCGGCGGCTACAGGTTGGGCTGGGGCGTGACCCGCAGGTAGGGCTTGAGCGCCTTGAACCCCTTGGGGAACCGCTCCTTGGCCTCTTCGTCGGAGACGGCGGGGACGATGATCACGTCCTCCCCCTCCTTCCAATTGACCGGGGTGGCCACCTTGTAGTCGGCGGTCAGCTGCAGCGAGTCGAGCACACGGAGCACCTCGTCCACGTTGCGGCCGGTGGAGGCCGGGTAGGTCAGCGTCAGCTTGACCTTCTTGTCCGGGCCGATGATGAACACCGACCGGACGGTGAGGGTGTTGTCGGCATTCGGGTGGATCATGTCGTACAGCTCGGCGACCTTGCGGTCCTCGTCACCGATGAGCGGGAAGTTGAGGGCCTCTCCCTGGGTCTCCTCGATGTCGCCTGCCCACTTGTTGTGGGAGGTCACGTCGTCGACCGACAAGCCGATCAACTTGGTGTCCCTCTTGTCAAACTCGGCCTTGGCCTTCGAGAACGCACCCAGCTCGGTGGTGCACACCGGGGTGAAGTCCTTCGGGTGGGAGAACAACACTCCCCAGCTGTCCCCGAGGTACTCGTGGAAATGGATGGTTCCTTCAGTGGTCTCCGCGGTGAAGTCGGGGGCGGTGTCGCCCAGACGGATTGCCATGCGCTGCTCCTTTGGGTGTGCTCATTCCGGTGTGCTGACGGGGGTGCTGTGCTTCGTGTGCGCCGTGCTTAGAGGCGATGCGCCGATACCGTGCGCCGGTGTCGCAGCCGGACCGGGCGCTGCCCGGGGCCCCGGTGCAGCACCAGGCTAGTCGACACCGCGGCAATTGTCGACCGAGTCAGTCGTGTTTAGGGACCGGGCAGGGCGCAGGCGCCCGAAGACGGCCCGGACCGGGCTCCCGGCTTCCGCCCGGCATCTCCACCGTGCTGCGGGGATGACATGCTGAGCCGCCGGGATGCCATGCTGAGCGGATGACCACCACCGTGCATGTGGACCGGGAGGGACCGGTCACCATCGTAGCCATCGACCGGCCGGAACGACGCAACGCTGTCGATCCGGCCACCGCCACCGCGCTCCTCGAGGCGTTCACCGGGTTCGACGCCGATCCGTCGTCGTCGGTGGCGGTGCTCACCGGCGATGGGGGCACGTTCTGCGCCGGCGCCGACCTGAAGGCGCTGGCTGCCGGCGACCGCCACCGGGTTGCCGAGGACGGCCCCGGGCCGATGGGGCCGACCCGCCTGCAGATGTCAAAGCCGGTCGTCGCCGCTGTCGAGGGCTACGCCGTCGCCGGTGGCCTGGAGCTTGCCGTCTGGTGTGACCTCCGGGTGGCCTCGGCCGACGCCACCTTCGGCGTGTTCTGCCGGCGCTTCGGGGTACCCCTGATCGACGGAGGCACGGTTCGCCTCCCGCGGCTCATCGGCCACGGCCGCGCCCTGGACCTGATTCTGACCGGACGCGAGGTCGGTGCCGACGAGGCCCTGGCCATCGGCCTGGTGAATCGTGTGGTCCCTCCCGGGACGGCCCGGGAGACGGCCGTCGCATGGGGACGCGAGCTGGCCGCGCTCCCCCAGACCTGCATGCGCAACGACCGGCTCTCGGTCATCGCCCAGTGGGGGCTGTCCACCGCCGAGGCGATGCTGGCCGAGACGCGGTTCGGCCTCGACAGCCTGGCATCGTCCGAGGCGGCATCCGGCGCCCGCGAGTTCGCGTCCGGTGCCGGGCGGGGCGGGGCGGTCGTCGATCCGACCGTTGCCTGAGCCGGGTGACGCCGATGCCCGATGTGGCCGCATTCGACTTCGACGGCACCCTGACGGACGGTGGAAGTGTCTTCGGGTTCCTCACCGCCGTGGCCGGCCACCGTTCGGTGCTGTCCGCCTCCCTGGCCCTGTCCCCCCGCCTGGTCCACGCCGCCCTGGCCGGCGGCAGCACGGCCGACACCACCAAGGAGCTCCTCTTCGAACGGGTCCTGGCCGGCATCGACGCCGCGCACCTCCAGCGGGTCGCAACCGTCTTCGCCGAGGAGCACCTGGCCGGCCATCTCCGCTCCGATGTGTGCGACCGACTGGAGTGGCACCGCGGGCGGGGGGACAAGGTGGTCATCGTCTCGGCGTCCCCCGAGGCCTACGTAAAGGTGGTCGGTGACCGGCTGGCCGCCGACGCCGTCATCGCCACCCGGCTGGAGGTGGGTGGCGACGGGAGGATGACCGGTAGGTACGAGGGGGCCAACTGCCGTGGTCAGGAGAAGCTCCGCCGCCTGCGGCAGTGGATAGACGAGTCAGGGGCAGCCCCGGAGAAGCTGTGGGCCTACGGGAACAGCCGGGGTGACCTGCGCATGCTGGAGGCGGCCGACCTCGGCGTCAACGTCGGGCGCCTGGGCCCGATCGGCCGGCTCCGCTCGTTTCCCGGGCTGACCGAGGCCTGGCTCGGCACCGGCGGGGGATGACCCCCGCAGGTAGATCAGAGGTACTCCTTCTTGCGCATCCACACCAGGACGAACCAGCCCCAGATCGGAGGCAGGTAGGCGGTGAACAGGCGTTGGACGAACACGGCGGCCACCGCATCGGACTCGTTGATGCCGGCCGCGGTCAGCCCGAGGATCATGCCGGCCTCGACCACCCCCATGCCGCCCGGCACCGGCGAGATCCCGCCGAGCATCGATCCCAGCGTGAGCACGACGATCAGGACGGAAAGGTTCAGATGATCGCCGAAGGCGTGCAGCGAAGCACCGAGGGCCATGGCCACGAAGAGTTGGGCGGCGACATTGCCCCCGAAGATCTCGACCAGGTTGCGCGGGTGCGCGGCCAGCACCTTGAGGTGTGCCCACACCTCGGAAGCTTTGGGACGCAGCTTCGCGGCGGCCAGCCGACGCCACCGGGGAACGGCGAAGACCAGGCCGAGAGCGACACCGATCACCACGATGGCGATCACGATGAGCCAGACCAGCTTCGAGTCGCTGCTGGAGCCATTGCTGGTGGGGGACGAATTGAAGTGGAGGCTTCCGTATGCCAGGGGCAGGGCAATGAGGAAGAGGGCGCCCTTGACGATCCAGCTGGCCGTGCTCACCAGCACGCCCGACGTCACCGCCGTGGTGGCGTCGTACCCCTCCTGTTGGAAGAACCGCACCCTGGTGGCCAGCACGGCCAGCGAACCTCCGGCCAGCCCGACGAAGGTGTCGGAGACTTCGAGGGCCACCGTCCTGCCGTAGGGAAGCGGATCGGTCACCGAGCCCACGGTGGTGACGGCGATGGCCGGGTAAGCGGCCTGGGCCAGCACGAAGACCAACGCCACCCAACCCCACTTGGCCCCGGTGATGGTGCTCCACGACTTGGTCACGTTGACCAGGACGGCGATGAGGGCCCACCCCCCGACCAGGGTGCCCACCACCAGGGCCAGATTGACCCAGCTGACCCGGCGCGGCTCGATGAGCTTGGGAACCTCCACGCCGGCGGCGGCCGCACCCTGGTCGCGCAAACCGGTGAGGATGGCCTTCTTGCCACGCAGGGCCTTCGACGCCACCGGGGCGAGTGCCGCACGCTGCAGGAACGGCAATGCATCGACCAGGGCCTCGGACGGCACGATCCGGGCGGCGGCAGCAATGGTTCGCTCCGGCCCGGCCACCACCGCCAGGGCGGCCAGGGTGGCGGCCATGTCGCTGTTGAGCTGGTCGGCGTTGGCCACGGTGGATGCGGCCCGGAAATCGACCATCCCGGTCGAGCCGTCCTCGTCGACGACGATGGTCTCGGTCGACAGGGAGCCGTGGGCGATGCCTGCCTCACGGAGCGCCATTACCTGGCGGAAGACGTCGTCGAGCACCCCCTCGTCGAACGGGAGTACCTGGTCGGCCACCGAGCCCTGGCCCCCGGGTTCGGAGCGCCTGCCGCCCTCGGCCACCTCACCGGGGGCCGCCGCACCTGGCGATGCCCCATCCGGGGTACCCGGCGACCCGCCGCCGGAGTCGGGCGGCCCGGTGGGGAGCACGTACGGGGGGAAGGAGGACAGCGGGGCACCCGAAGGCGGCCGGGTCACCAGCAGGGCGTCGCGGGCGGGCCCGGCCGGTCCTGCAGCCAGCACCGCCGGCACCCGGGCCCCGGCCCGCTCGGCCATCAGGGTCAGATAGGCCTCGTGCTCGACTTCCTGGCGCCTGGTGAGCGCCAGGGTCGGGCCCGAGTCGCGGTAGAAGAGGAACCGGACCGTCTTGGCGAGCAGTTGGGCGTCGGAAGCGTCGCGGCCGTAGACCGACACTTCGATGCTCCGGTCGTCGACCCGGCCCGTGAACCGACCGACCCCCCACTCCTGGCGGGCGTTGGCCACGACGTCGACGGCCGAGATCTTGAGGTCGCCCAGCAGCAACGCCACCTCATCGGTCGACTGGAGGCCCAACGGCGAACCGAAGACGATGTGCACCAGGGCGGTCATCCCCCACCCGACGGCGAGGCTGGCAAGCACCGCAACCGGCAGGCCTGATCCGTTGACCACCGTCGCCAGGGCGAGCAGCCCGAGGACCGTCTCGATGGTCCGTTGCACCCAACGGCTGAGGTAGGGAAGGGCAGCGGTCACCACGCCGACGGTGGCCGCCACCCTGGCCACCGGGAACGACAGGTCGAAGTAGTGCAAGGACGAGCTCGGCGGACGACCGCCGGTGGTGCCGAACACCGCGCCGGAGATGATGCACAGGAGCCAGGCGCCCAGACCGGCCAGCCCGACGTCGCGGATGACCGACCAGCGCTTCGCCAGCAGCGCCAGCACGGCCACGACGACGATGAGTCCCACCGATCCGACCCACCAGATGGTGGTGACCAACCAACGAATCCCGTTCGGGGCCGAAGACAACACCGAGGCGATCGTGTGCTCCGAGCTGGAATTCACCCGGGTGGTCAGCCAGCAGAGGATGACCACCAGTACCGCCAGGCCCAGCCGGGTGGCATCGGAGCCCCGCCGTCGGGTCTGGCCGTCCCCGACCGGAGCGAAGAAGATGGCCCGCCAGGAGCGGCCCCGCTGCCACCGCAGCGGCCGGCGGTCTCCGCCGTGGCGGCCGCTCGCGTCACCCCCGGCGGAGTCCGGCGGGCCGGTCATGCGATGCATCTGGACCGGGTCGGCATCTTCGGTATTCGCGTTCTCCGGCATCGAATCTGAACACTAAGGCCAGCGGCGGCCGCAACATGGCGATGATCCGGCCGCGTCGGACAGAAGGGCTAGCCGACCGCTGACCCGAAGAAACCGGCATCGCCGAGGGCGAACATCCCACCATCGGCAGCCACCATCCAGTAGCCGCCGCCATCGGGGGTGCGGGCCATCCCCACCATGGGCTGCACCAGCGTCAGCGATCCGGTCGACCCGTGGAACCCGGCAGTGCCGAAGGAGAAGATGCCGCCGTCGGAGGCCACCAACCAGTAGCCGCCGCCCTGGGGCGCCGCGGCCATCCCGACGACCGGCTTGTTCAGGGGGTGCGCACCCATCGATCCGTGGAACCCGGCATCACCGAAGGCGAAGACACCGCCGTCGGAGGCCACCAACCAGTAGCCCCTGCCGTCGGGGGTAGCGGCCATGCCCACCACCGGCTTGTTCAACGTGATGGCACCGGTGGACCCGTAGAACCCGGCGCTGCCGTAGCTGAAGATCCCCCCGTCGCTGGCCACCATCCAGTAGCCCTTGCCGTCGGGGGTGGCGGCCATGCCCACCACCGGCTTGTTCAACACCAGGTTTCCGGCCGAGCCGTGGAAGCCGGCTTCGCCGTAACTGAAGATCCCCCCGTCGCTGGCCACCAACCAGTAGCCCTTGCCGTCGGGGGTGGCGGCCATACCCACCACCGGTCGGGACAGCGGTAAGCCGTCGGCCGAGCCGTCGTAGGTGGCATCGCCGAAGATCGCCACCGATCCGTTGCTGCCCACCACCCAGTAGCCCTTGCCGTCGGGGGTGGCGGCCGTGCCGACCGCCGGGCCGCCGAGCGAGTTGGTCACGGTGAACCAGTCCGAGTTCAGGCCCAGAGCTCCGGCAAAGGCATCACCGGTCAGCGACACGCTCTGGTCCGAGCCGACCAGGGTCATGGCCGTGACCCTTCCGCCCCAGTCGCCGAGCCCGTTGCGCCCGGTGATGTCGATCGCCTCGAGTGTGCCCAGTTGCCGCCACGTGGCCTCGACGGTGGTCACCGCGATCGACGCCGTCCAGGTGTGGTTGGGATTACAGGCGTTCGGGACACAGATCGAATCGCCGGCGTCGGGCACCGCGGGGAACGCGCCCGGGGCGGTGTCGCCCCCGGTGGAGGCGGAGTACTGGGTGGCCGCCACCGCCCCTCCGGGGAACTCCATGACCTGGCCGACCCCGTCGGGCATGGTGTCGGTGACCGCCAGGTCGGACGTCGCGCTCTCATTGAGGGTTCCCCGATAGGTCTGGCAGGAGAGGTCGCAGGTGTCGGCGTAGCCGCCGTAGGACCCGATGCCGGCCATGACGTACGACCGGGCTGCCACCGCTTGGGCCTCGAGCTCCTGGAATCCCCAGGCCTGGCCCTCGGGTCCCGATCCGCCCAGGCTCCCCCAGTAGGCGGGCGATTCGTTCGGCACGACGCCCGAGACGTACTGCTCGAGCGGCACGATGTTGACGGTGCGGGTCTGACCGGTCGAGTCGTAGGTCGCCTCTATCGAGCCCCGAACGGTCAGGTTGGTCGGGTTCTGGCACAACTGGAGTGCCTCGGTCGCGGTGTTCGAGTCCCCGAGGCCGGGGTTGGTGTTCGGCACCGCCGTGGGATTGCTCACCGTGGTCGGGCCCGTCCACGGTCCACCGCAGTTCGGACCGGTCTGGACCGTCCACTGGCCCGATCCGTTGGGATTCATGTAGACGGCGCCCCCCGCGGGGACGGTGATCGACGTGCCGGTGACCGTGAACGCAGAGCCGGAGGTCACGATGACCGAGTTCCCGTTGTTCTCCGTCAGGGCCACCCTCACCTTGGTGGCCTCCTGAGCGGTGGACAGATCGGACAGGGTCGTCCCGCCGTAGTAGTGGCCGACGATCGACTGGTAGCTCGTCTGGGCCAGCGCGTAGCCGAGGGCCCCCCACTGGCCCATCCCGTGGCCGTGGCCGTAGCCGTGGCCGACGAGGGACACCTTGGGCGACGAGTAGGCCGCGGCCGGCGGGGACA
>Ga0208479_1000008_pt1 | contig 19350 bp, 14 predicted proteins | sample NGESurdeep072012_7_FD_184464 | JGI IMG/M metagenome (GOLD analysis project Ga0208479, IMG submission 184464) | Arctic peat soil microbial communities from Barrow, Alaska - NGEE Surface sample 415-3 deep-072012 (SPAdes) | ecosystem: Environmental > Terrestrial > Soil > Wetlands > Peat ... | reverse complement strand
AACCCCGGCACCCAGATCGGCAGTACCCACCCGCCGCGCCGGTCAATACCTCCCTCGCGGAAAAAGCGAGATGACACAGGGCATTCCAACCCGGGCCCCACGAAACACGGCGCGGGTGGGTGTGGATCGACGGCGCCGCGAGCAGAACGTCACGCTGCCGCATCGCTCTGCCCGGCCCACGATCCGTCGGACTCACGGCCGGCCCGGCCGCGGCCGGACGGTCCCACCGCCGAACGGGACGTCGTGCCCACCGGCGTCGTTCGACGATCAGCGCAGCTCAGCCCCGCAGCGCGCCGATCGCCACGGCGACATCGGCAGCTGTCGAGTAGAGGTGGAAGGCCACCCTGACCCGGCCGGCGCGCACGCCGAACCGAACCCCCGCCGCCGTGAGCCTGGCTACGGCTGCGTCGTCGGCTGGCACGCTCACGATGGCCGAGTTCGACGGCGGCTGATCCAGCGCGGTGAGAAAGCTGTCGGCCAGCGCGACATTGTGCTCGCCGATCGCGCCGGCACCGGTCGCCGCCAGCACCTGCAGCGCAGGCGCCGCGCCGACCCAGCAATGCCACGCCGGAGATATGTCGAACCGGCGCGCGTCCCGGGCGAGCCGCAAAGGCGGCCCGTAGTACGACTCGTGCGGTACCTCGCCGGCGAACCAGCCGGCCGCGAGCGGCCTGAGCCGGGAGGTGATGAGGGGGTGCCTCTCGGCAAGGGCCGGATGATGCACCAGGAACGCGGTGCCGCGGGGGCTGCAGAGCCATTTGTAAGCCGCGCAGACCTGCAGGTCGGCGGCGTTCGGATCGACCGGCAACCAGCCGATGGCCTGGGAAGTGTCCATCACGCTCAACGCGCCGACGTCGCGTGCGGCCTGACTGATCGCCGCGACGTCGGCCACCTCCCCGGTCGCCGACTGCACGGCCGAGAAGGCGACCACGTCGACGTCACGTGCGATGGCGTCGGCCAGCCGATCGACAGGTGCTGTCCGCACGGTCACGCCGCGATCGGCGTGCACCGCCCAAGGGAAGACGTTGGAGGTGAACTCCACGTCCGGGACCAGCACGCGTGTGCCGTCCGGCACCGCGGCGGCCACCGGGGCCAGCAGCTGGGAGACGGCGGCACCGGTTGCGACCGTCGCTGGGTCGACGCCGACCAGCGCCGCGAACCAATGCCTGGCCACCCCCACTGCGTCAGCCCACGGTTCCCAACTTGTCCGGCCGGCCCGCCAGTCGTCCAGCGATTGTTGCAGTGCCTCCCACGCCGGGCGCGGGGGCGGCCCGTAGGACGAGGTGTTGAGGTAACCCGGCTCGACGTCCCACAGGGAGGCCGCCTGTGCGACGGTCTGTGAGGCTGTCCAGGCCAACTCGGCGCGGTCGGTGCCGGTCATGCGCACCAGTCAAGCATCGCGGAGCCGGCTCCGCTGCTGCTATTCAGGCGTCCCCGGCACCGCCGGACCCAGCAGGTCGTCGGCGTCCACGATCCGGTACGCGTACCCCTGCTCGGCCAGGAAGCGCTGCCGGTGCGCGGCGTAGTCGGTGTCCAGGGTGTCCCGCGAGACCACCGAATAGAAATGCGCCTGACGCCCGTCACCCTTGGGCCGCAACAACCTTCCGAGCCGCTGCGCCTCCTCCTGACGCGACCCGAAGGTGCCGGACACCTGGATGGCAACGGTGGCCTCCGGCAGGTCGATGGAGAAGTTCGCGACCTTGGACACCACCAGGGTGGGCACCTCGCCGGCCCGGAAGGCGTCGAACAGTCGCTCGCGTTCGGCGTTGCGGGTGGATCCCTGGATGATCGGCGCCTGCAGTTCCTCGCCGAGTTCCTCCAGCTGATCCAGGTACGCGCCGATCACCAGGGTCGGCTCACTCGGGTGTCGATCGAGGATCGAGCGCACCACCGGCATCTTCGTGCGTGCCGTGGAGGCGATCTTGTACCGCTCCTCCGGTTCGGCGATGGCGTAGCTGAGCCGCTCGGCGTCGGTGAGCGTCACCCGCACCTCGATGCACTCGGCCGGCGCGATCCAGCCCTGCGACTCGATGTCCTTCCACGGGGCGTCGTACCGTTTCGGGCCGATCAGCGAGAACACATCGCCCTCCCGGCCGTCCTCGCGCACCAGGGTGGCGGTCAATCCGAGGCGGCGGCGGGATTGCAGGTCCGCCGTCATCCGGAACACCGGCGCCGGCAGCAGGTGCACCTCGTCGTAGATCACCAGACCCCAGTCGCGGGAGTCGAACAGATCCAGATGCTTGTAGACACCGGCGGTCTTGCGGGTCATCACCTGGTAGGTGGCGATGGTGACGGGACGGATCTCCTTCCGCTCGCCGGAGTACTCGCCGATCTCCTCCTCGGTCAGCGATGTCCGCGCCAGCAGTTCGCGCCGCCACTGCCGCCCGGCGACAGTGTTCGTCACCAGGATCAACGTGGTCGCCCCTGCCCGGGCCATCGCGGCCGCACCGACCAGCGTCTTCCCGGCGCCGCAGGGCAGCACCACGACGCCCGATCCGCCGGCCCAGAACCCCTCGACCGCTTCTTCCTGATATGACCGGAGATGCCAGTTCGCGAGGTTGAGCTCGATGTGGTGGGCCTCGCCGTCGACGTAGCCGGCCTCGTCCTCGGCGGGCCAGCCGACCTTCAGCAGCGCCTGCTTGAGGTGCCCGCGCTGGGAGGGGTGCACGATCACCGTGTCCGGATCGAGCCTGGCGCCGAGCATCGGGGCGATCTTCTTGTGCCGCAGGATCTCTTCCAGGACGGCCCGATCCCGCGAGGCCATGATCAGCCCGTGCGCCGGGTGGGTCTGCAGCACCAGTCGGCCGTAGCGGGCCATGGTGTCCACCACATCGACGAGCAGCGCCTGCGGGACCGGGAAGCGAGACCAGCGCACCAGCGCGTCCACCACCTGCTCTGCGTCGTGCCCGGCGGCGCGCGCGTTCCACAGCGCCAGGGGGGTGATCCGGTAGGTGTGGATGTGCTCCGGTGACCGCTCGAGTTCGGCGAACGGCGCGATGTTCGCGCGCGCGGCCGCCGCGTCCGGGTGCGAGATCTCCAGCAGCAGGGTCTTGTCGGACTGCACGATCAGCGGGCCGTCGGTCACGGGCGGATCCTTCACAAATGGCGGCTTGCCCGCGCTCTGCGCGCGGATGCCCGCTGGTGCGCGGGCAACCCATCCAGTGTCCCCCAGTTCCTCGCGTGCCCGGAATCGCCGTTGTCAGCGCGGATCAACATCGCCCCCGCGTGTGAAATCGTTCACTTCTGCACCACCAGTCCCAAAAGGCGCAGGTTTGTCCGCGCTGTCGATGTTGATCCGCGCCCGGCGGGGGCACCGACGTCGGCCGCACCCTGGACGTGTCGATCGCGGCGGCTCGCATCGCTCTCGCGGGGGATCAGGCGTGGGCTGCTCGTTGCTGCCGGAACGACACCCGGCGACCTCGATCCGCCGAACGCCTGGGCGTTTGTCGCGATGCGGGACGCGCCAGACGAGCGCGCCGAGTGGCGCTCACGGACTTCAGCCAACTCACCCGGCTGGAATTCGACGGTGTCGGTCGCGTTGAAAGAAGCACGCAGGCGACTGCCTTGTCCATTCCCGCAGCAAATCGGGCCAATTGTCGGCGTTTCCAATTTCGACCCCACGGGCCGGCGGGTGTTACCGCAGCAGTAGTCGGCGACTCGTGTCCGATTCGGGCTCGTTCCCCCCTCGCGACCGGGGTCGGATGGGGATCACCAAGGATGCCTTTCTTCGCGGACGCCGACCGGCTCGAGGTCGACCGTCGCAGCGAAATGCTACGGTGGGAGCGCGGCGGTTTCGACGGAGAATCCATCCGCTTGGGGGGCAATAACATGTGCACCGACGTGCGCCTCGTTCAACTCGCGGATCTCCACGTTTCGGCGCGCACCATGGATTTCGCCGAGGAACTCGAATCCAAACTACAAGTGGTACCGGTCGGTCAGCAGTGGTCGGCCACCCGCACTCACAGCGACGTCGAGACCCTGCGCTGGACGAATGCGCACGGATATGTCGCGATGGACGCGTTCGGATTTGAGTGGGCGGCGTGCGACGGCCTCAATGACGCCGGCCTGTCGATCGGCACATTGTGGCTGCCCGAAACGACGCTGCCGGCGAAACCGCCTGCGTCCGGCCCGGCGCCGGCGATCGATCTCATTCATTTCGGGTCCTGGATCCTTGGCACCTGCGCGACCGTGCAGGACGTGCGTGCGGCCTTTGCGGGAGTGCAGGTGTGGAACGCCCCCGTCCGGATGCTGTGGCCTGCCGACCGGACCATGCCCGACATGGTCAAGCCGCTGCTCGACTTTGCTTTCCCGATGCATCTGGCCGTACACGACGCCCACGGCGGAGACCTGGTCGTGGAGTTCCTGGACGGCGCGCCGGTCTTTCACGACAACCCCGTCGGGGTGCTCACCAATTCTCCCACCTTCGATTGGCACAACACGAATCTGCGCAACTACGTCAACTTGACCAATGCGGAGGCCACACCGGTCAACCTGATGGGAGTAGCGGTCAACCCGACGGGAAACGGAACCGGCCTGCTGGGGTTGCCCGGCGACGTCACACCGCCGTCGCGCTTCATCCGAGCCACGGTGCTCTCGACCGTGTCGGTGACGGCGAAGGATGCGCGGACTGCGGTCAACCAGGCGTTTCACGCCCTTGACCTGGTGCATGTTCCCCGTCAGGTGGCCGCATCCGGGGACTACACGCAGTGGTACGTCGTTCGCGACCACGACAACCTCGTCTACCACGTCCGCACCTACGATTCCTGGGACACGGAATCCCACGACCTGAGACTCCTGGGCGTGTCGGACAGCTCCAGCACGCGGCGATCCTTGCCGCTGCCCGCCACCCCGTAGTCGTCCCGCATCACCGAAAGAACGCCGCCACAAGTGGGACGAAGCCCCGTGAGCCAGCCTGTTCGCCGTCGCCACGGCTGCGGTCGCCAGCGCGGTGACGTCATACCTCGGACCGAGAACCACTGCAGGACCGGTGATCTCGATACCGGCTAGGTCATCGTGGTCATCGCCTGCCGTTTCATCGGTCGGGCATCGGGGCCGCCGCGGCGGCCCCGGATCGGCGACCGGCCGACCGCAGCAACCCGACGCTCCACACCACGGCTCCGACCGCGATGAACACCCCGATCATGATGCCCACCCAGGTCCAGAAGTTCGCCGCACCCGGATCGAGAAATGGGTAGAGCGGCTCACCCGACGAGTCCCGGAGGTTGTAGTAGACGGCCAGGTACCCGATCGGCAGGATCAGCCAGCTCAGCGAGGTCCACCAAAGCTGCCGTACCCGCCCAGAGCCGAATGCGACCCAGTCGATGACGGCCAGCGCCGGCACCACCGCGTGCTCGAGCAGGCTGGAGGTGGCATCGAGGTTGATGACGGCCCGCCAGGCGACAACGGGGAACGGCGTCCGCAAGCGCGTCGGCGGTGGGCTGCTCCACCTGAGCGGTGTCCATCGAGCATCTCCATCGATCGTGAGGGCCAGGGCCAGGGCCGGGGCCGGGGCCGGTCGGCGGTGCGCGGGCCAGGGCTGGTGCCTCCTGCATTGTCCGCGGTCCGTCGGGGACTGGGTCGGGCGACGGATCGGACAGCCGTCCAGCGGTCGCCGTCGTCGTCACAGGGACGAGGTGTTGGTCGGCTCGATGGACGGCGGATCTGGACCGGTGACGCTGAAACTCCTTGCGGTGCCGGTTTTCGGAGGTGCCGCGGGGTAGTCGAAACCGGCGAGGGCGATCTGCGGAAAGGGCTGTGCCACCTCCCAGGGCTTGTCCGGGTAGGCGGAGAAATTGGACCGCAGCGCCCCGGTCGGCACCCCGGTGATCGACAGGTCGGTGCACACTGCCATGGCCGGGGAAAGCCCCGCGTTGACCATGTCTCCGCACCCGACCAGGATGACCGCTCCGTCGTCCTCCCAGAAGATGGTGATCGCCGGCGCATTGGTGGTGATGAAGTCGCGGTCGTGCTCACCGGGATAGCCGATCTCGGTGTGGGTCCAGGTGACGTAACCGGTGCCGGCCAACCGGGTGTCCTCCTGCAGGCTGCCGGGAAGCGTGGCGCGTGCAGTGCTGATCAGGTCCGCAGCGAGCACTCCCGGGATGGGCGTTCCCTTGTGTGGCAGGGCCACTGCCGATCCCGATGGCGCCGGGTCGTCAGCACTCGGGCCGCTGCAGGCGGCGGTGAACCCCAGCAGCAGGACGCCGGCGAGCAGAGGGCCGGTCGCGCAGGATCGGCTCATGTTCCGTCCGCGTAGGGAATCCGGTAGGCCTTCATCGCAGCGACCTGACCGTCGAACGCGGTCCACATCTGCGAGCTGATCTGCCTGGGTTTCTCGCGATCAGGCGGCCATTCACGGACCGCCCAGAGCGCGGAGGTCCTGTCCAGTTCGGACCAGGCGTACGGCCGCCCGGTGGGGTCGACCAGTTGTACGCCGGGCATGTCCGGCGGCGGCAGCTCATCGAACACGAAGGCGTACCACTGATTCCTGGACGTCTGCATGACCTCGTCCGCCAGCGAGCTGGTCCAGTCGGAGGTCTCATTCCTGGCCGGCAGCGCGGTGTCCTGGGTGAACTGGCTGGTCAATCCCTGCACGAGGTCCCCGCCGAAAAGCTGATAGGCCTGCGTCGTCCAGGTCACAGGTGTCGGGCTGTGGTCGAGGCCGAGCTGTACCACCCCGGCCACCGTCGCCACGCTCGCGTTGTGTGCAGCATCCGATGTCTGTTGCAGGCCGATGTTCGCGGCGCCATGACCGTGCGCCAGGGTGGCCGCGATGCGTGCCTGCGCCTCCAGGTCCGCGGTGCTGATGGCGCCGTCGACACTCTGCGCGGCGATCACCGAATACTGCGCGGACATCAGTCGGTCGATCACCGTGTGGCCGTTCGCGTCGGTGCCCTGATCCTTGGCAACATCCGCCAGGACGCGCGAGAAAGCTTCGCTACCAACGCTGTTCGGTTCAGCGAACACGGAATTCAGCGTGTCGGCGTTCAACACCAGCATGGTGCCGACGCCGGGTCGCAGTTCCGGCGGGATCCAGTCGGACTCCTGGAAATCGCCGGCGTCGATACGGGCATTCCACGAGTTGTCGCCGAGCGCGCGGACCACGTTGTTGAACGCGGTGGCCGAGTCCTCGCTCAGCGCACCCTGGCCGACCATGGCCGGCAGGGCGTTGCCGAAGGCGGCCAGACCCTCCAACGGCTCGTTCTCGTCCGCGACGCGGTACAACCATTGGGTCGCGCCGAAATCCTCGCCCGAATCCCGCAGCAGCCAGCTGCGGCCGTTGAGCAGGTGGTTCAGCAGTGCGGGATCGGTGGCCAGCACGGTGGTGGACGCACCGGGTGAGCCCATCATCGCCGCGGTCCACGACGTGAAGGGGTCGTTGCCCATCGGGAATCGGTTGCCGTCGGTGCTCCAGTCCCAGCGCACCCGCACCGGGGCCGTACTGCTCCACACCGTGTCGCCGGCGCCATTGCCGTTCGCGGCGTACTGAACCTCCATGTTCCTCATGTCGTCCCCGAGTGCCCGCAGCACTCCCGCGCTGAACCCCTGACCCTGGGCGAGCGTCGCCATCAGTGGCACGTAACCGCTGACCTGGATGGGCACGTCGTTCCAGGGCACGGTGATCTGGCTCCGCCCCCGCGCCATCAGCGCGGTCAGCCAGTCGACGCTCAGACCGCCGGGCATGGAGTCCTGCAGCAATCCACTCGGGCCGTATTCGATACCCGTGGTGGACATCGCCAGGCCCGCGCCGAGATCGGTCTGCAGACCGCGGATGAGTTCATCGGTCAGGGCGCCGGTCCCGGCTGGCCCGGTGGGCTGGATGAGGGTCCCGACGCGGGCCAGCAGGTCAACGGTCCCGTCGGCGCCGAGCGTGGAGAAGAACCTGGTGGCAAAGACGCCGTTATCGGAATCCTTGTCCCAGATCGCGGCGAGTCGGGCGACGCGCTGTTGCAGTGCGGGGTCGGTCGCGGTCGGTTGTTGCAGTCCGTCGATCTGCGTCGCGAGCGCGATCGCTTCTTCGACCTCCCGCTGGATTCTCAGCATGCTCAGGCTGCTCACCGACATGCCGCCCCGCGAGAGGAGAACGCCACCCGGATCCGCGAGGTTGCTGCTGCGCGATCGGCCGGCGGGATCCCACGCCGAAGCGAGCGCGTCGGCGCAGGACTGCGCGGAGGTGTTCGCCTGGTGGACCAGCTGCTGATACTCCTCGGCGACAGACTGGTGCGCAGCGGTCGCTGCCTGCCCCGCATCTTCCGCCGATTGCCGGAGCAGCCCACTCATCGGGTCGGTGCGGTCGGCCAGCTCGTCGAACTTGGCATCCGCGGCCGCGATGGCGTGTTCGGCCCGCAGAGAACGGATCCGCAGCTCGTCGACGTCCGCCCTGATCCGGGTCAACGTGCCGCGGTGGGTCAGCACCGCCGCCTGTGCCGCGTCCAGTCCGGAGCGGACCACCGGCAGCCCGGTGGCCAGCACGCCGATATCCGCGTCCGCCAATTCGGCCGCCTGGGTCGTCCAGGCCTCGCGCAGCGCCTGACGGGACAGCTGGATCGACTGCGTCAGACGGTCAACCCTGGCAGCGGCCAGATCGAGCTGGTCTGCGGCCGCGACGAGCGCCGCCGGATCGTCGCCGGGGTAGTCGAACCGGGCGGCGGCGCCTGCGAGAGTCATCGGACGGTCGGCAGAGTCATCAGGCGTCCATCAGATTGCGTCGCTGGGCGTGAAGTAGCCGGCGACGTTGTTGTCCACCAGCACGGCAAGCCGCGCGGTGGAGGTCACCTGGGCAGCGAGGGCGTCCAGCTCGTTCGCCACGGTCCGGAATCCGTCGCCGTACGCGCGGCCGAGCCCGATCAAAGCTGCTCGAACACCGATGCCGATCTCCGGATCACCCAGTGTGCTGCCGGCGACCCTCATCAGGTCGGCGGTGAACCTGGCCTCGCGGGCGTCGTTCCCCAGCTGCTCCGAGGCCGACTCCAGCCGGCTGGGGGACAGCTCCAGCTGATCCGCCGACGACATCCGACTCCTCCCGCGACCGCCGCGCCCACCTGCAGGCCGTGATGCGCGCCGACGGTATCAGAGCAGCGGCGCCGATTCGCAGATCGCGATCTGGCCTGTGGACAACTCCGCACGGACGGCTCCGCCGTCGCAGCTGAGCGCTGCCCCGAGGAGCCGAACCGGGCCTGATCCATGATCACGATGACGGCGAGAGTCACCACCGCAGATGGTTTCTGTCGATTCAGACAAATTCATGCCAAAGCATCGCCGTACTTGACTCGCATCCGTTGGACGGCGAGGGCGAGCCATGCCCCGCCTCCGGATCGCCACAGTCCTCGTCCTCACCGGGTGCCTGGCGTTGGCCGCGCCCGCCGCGGCGACTGCGTCCGCCGCCGGGTCACCGTCCGCCGCCGGGTCACCGCCCGTCGCCGGATCACCGCCCGCCGGCAGTCCCGGATCGCCGGGGGTCGGCGACCCGTTCTTCCCGTTCGGCGGGAACGGCGGCTACGACGTCCGGCACTACCGCCTGGATCTGACCTGGCAGCCCGACAGCAAGCTGGTCACCGGCTCCGAGACGATCCTGGCGACGGCGACCCAGGCGCTGAGCAGCTTCGATCTCGACCTCCGCGGCTTCACGGTCAAGGGCGTGCGGGTGAACGGCGCCTGCGCCTTCTTCACCCGCCCTGCCCAGGACAACACCGAACCGGCGCAGGAACTGACGATCACCCCGGAACGACCGCTGCGCCAACATGTTCCGTTCGTGGTGCAGATCCAGTACGCCGGCACACCCGAGGTCGTCACCGACCCGGACGATGCCATTGAAGGCTGGGTGCCGACCGACGACGGGGCCTTCGTGGTGGGGGAGCCGCAGGGCGCACCCGGCTGGTTCGCCGCCAACGACACCCCGACCGACAAGGCCACCTACGACGTGCAGCTCACCGTGCCCGACGGGCTCACTGCGGTCGGCAACGGTGCGCTGCTCTCGCAGCGCAGCAAGAACGGCCGGACCACCTTCCACTGGTTCGAGCGGTACCCGATGGCCTCCTACCTGGCGACCATCACCTTCGGGAAATTCGAGGTCAGGCGCGGCCGGACGCCCGGCGGCATCCCCACCTATGTGGCCGTCGATCCGAACCAGGACGTTGCGTGGACGGTTCTGGCCAAGCTGCCGGAGATCGTCGACTACTTCTCCGGGCTCTACGGCCGCTACCCGTTCGAGACCGTGGGCGCGATCGTCGACAACGCGCCCGACGTCGGGTACGCACTGGAGACCCAAACCAAGCCGGTCTTCGACAGCGCGCCGGACGAGCCGACACTCGCCCACGAGATCGCCCACCAGTGGTTCGGCGACGCCGTCACCCTGACCCAGTGGCCGGACATCTGGCTGCACGAGGGGTTCGCGACGTTGTCGGAATGGTTGTGGTCCGAGCACACGGGCGGGCAATCGGCGCACGGCGAGTTCACGGCCCTGCTGGCACGGCCCGCCACCGACCGCCTGTGGAACCCACCGCCCGCCAATCCCGGTGACCCGGCCAAGCTGTTCGGCTCCCCGGTCTACAACCGCGGCGCGATGACCCTGCAGGCTCTGCGGGAGAAGATCGGCGACGACAAATTCTTCACCATCCTGCGGACCTGGTACCGCGACCACCGCTACGGCAACGTCACGACGGCCGACTTCATCGCGCTGAGCGAGAAGGTCAGCGGCGCCGATCTCGACGCGTTTTTCACCACCTGGCTCTACACCGCGGGCAAGCCCACCGCCTGGTAGCGGGCGCCCAAACGGCGCGGATCAACGTCGCCAGCGCCGCCGAACGTCGCGGTTATGGGACTGGAGTGACGCGAGTCAACCGGTTGAGCCGCGCGAGTCCGGGAGTGCGGTCCGGCCGCACGCGCCCGGTGCCGTCGACCGGGCCGCGACGTCGGTCCTGAGCGCGGCGGACCGAGCCGACCCGGACGACGCCCGCCGCCTGCCGTGAAAGGCTGAGCCGGTGACCATCGCCGACCTCGTCCCCGCCTGGGAGAACGAGGGCGCCTGGAGTGCGCGGCTCCAGGTCCCCGGCGAACCCGGGGGCGTGCAGCCGGACGGCACCGTCACCACACCCCCGGACCCTGGCACCCTGTTCGACACGTTCTCCGCCTGGGCGACCGAACGCGGCTTCACCCTGTACCCGCACCAGGAGGAGTCGCTGCTGGAGATCGTCTCCGACGCCAATGTCATCGTCGGCACCCCCACCGGCTCAGGCAAGAGCCTGATCGCCACCGCGGCGTTGTTCGCCGGACTGGCCACCGGGCGGCGGGCGTACTACACGGCGCCGATCAAGGCGCTGGTGTCGGAGAAGTTCTTCGACCTGGTGGAGATCTTCGGCCCGGCAGCGGTCGGGATGATCACCGGCGACTCGGCCGTCAACGCCGACGCCCCGATCATCTGCTGCACCGCCGAGATCCTCGCCGGTATCGCGCTGCGGGAGGGCATCGACGCCGACGCGGGCATCGTGGTGATGGACGAGTTCCACTACTACGGCGACCCGCAGCGCGGCTGGGCCTGGCAGGTCCCGCTGCTCGAGCTGACCCGGGCGCAGTTCGTGCTGATGTCCGCGACCCTGGGTGACGTCCGATTCTTCGCCGACGACCTGACCAAGCGCACCGGCCGCCCGACCGCGGTGATGACCGGGGTGCAACGCCCTGTCCCCCTGCACTTCTCGTACACACTGGTGCCACTGACCGAGACTTTGCAGGACCTGCTGGCAACCAATCGCGCGCCGGTCTACATCGTGCACTTCACCCAGGCCGCCGCCCTGGAACGGGCCCAGGCGCTGGCCAGCCTGACCGTCGCCACCCGCGCCGAACGTGACGAGATCACCGACACCATCGGCGATTTCCGGTTCTCGCCTGGCTTCGGCCGGACACTGTCGCGGCTGGTGCGGCACGGCATCGGCGTGCACCACGCCGGAATGCTGCCCAAGTACCGGCGGCTGGTCGAGAAGCTCGCCCAGTCGGGCCTTCTGAAGGTGATCTGCGGGACGGACACCCTCGGCGTCGGCATCAACGTGCCGATCCGGACGGTACTGCTGACCGCACTGAGCAAGTACGACGGCCGGCGCACCCGGCTGCTGTCCGCCCGGGAATTCCATCAGGTCGCGGGCCGCGCCGGGCGGGCCGGCTTCGACGTCGCCGGCGACGTGGTGGTGCTCGCTCCCGAGCACGTCATCGAGAACCAACGCGCCGTCGCCAAGGCCGGTGACGACCCCGCGAAGAAGCGAAAGGTCATCCGGCGCAAGCCACCCGAGGGCTTCGTCAACTGGACGGAAATGACCTTCGACAAGCTGGTCGTCGCCGAACCCGAACCGCTGACCTCCCATTTTCGGATGTCCCACGCCATGGTGCTGGGAGTGATCTCGCGGCCCGGCGACGCCTTCGCCGCCATGCGACGGCTGATCGAGGAGAGTCACGAACCGCGCAACCGGCAGCTGCGGCACGCGCTCCGGGCGATCGCGATCACCCGCGCGCTGCTGGCCGCCGGGGTTGTCGAACGCCTCGACGAACCGGACGAAACCGGCCGCCGGTACCGGCTGACCGCCGACCTGCAGCTGGATTTCGCCCTCGACCAGCCGCTCTCGCCGCTCGCGCTCGCCGCCCTGGACATCCTGGATCGCGAGTCGGAAACCTATGCGCTGGATGTGGTCTCGCTCATCGAGGCGACCCTGGAGGGCCCTCGCCCGGTGCTGTACGCGCAGCGCCACCAGGCGCGCGGCGATGCGATCGGCGCGATGAAGGCCGAGGGCATCGAGTACGAGGAACGCATGGAACTGCTGGAGGACATCGACCACCCCAAGCCGCTTTCCGATCTCATCGAGGTCGCGTACGAGTCGTACCGCAAGGGACACCCGTGGATCGCCGAGTACACGCCCGAGCCCAAATCGGTGGTCCGGGACATGTACGAGCGGGCGATGACGTTCTCCGAATACGTGGCGTTCTACGGCCTGACCAGGTCGGAAGGTGTGGTGCTGCGGTATTTTGCGGACGCCTACCGGGCGATGCGCCGGACCGTCCCGCAGGACGCCAGGACCGAGGACCTGAACGACCTGATCTCCTGGCTTGGCGAGCTCGTCCGCGGTGTCGACTCCAGCCTGCTGGACGAGTGGGAGGCGCTGGCACATCCGGACGCCGACGAGCTGACGATCACCGACGGGGTCGTTCGGCCGCCGACGGCGCGGGCCGGCGAGCGCGGGATCACCGCGAACGAACGCGGTTTCACCGTCATGGTCCGCAATGGCTTGTTCCGGCGGGTGGAACTGCTCGCGCACCGCAGGTACGCCGCACTGGCCGACCTGCACCTGGGGACCGGCTGGAACGAGCAGCGCTGGGCCGAGGCGATGCAGCCGTACTGGGACGAGTACGACGATCTGGGCATCGGCCCGGCGGCCCGCGCCGCGGACCTGGCGATGATCACCCGCTCCGCCGACACCTGGCATGTCCGGCAGGTTTTCGACGATCCGGCGGGTGATCGCGACTGGGGGATCAGCGCCGACATCGACCTGGCCGCCTCCGACGAGGCCGGCGAACCGGTGATCGCGATCGTCGACGTCGGGCCACTGACCGGCGACTGACGGCTTGCCGTCACGCGGTGACGGGCCCGCGGCTCCGACCGTCCCCGACGATGGCAGGCTTGGCATCATGACCGAGCCCGGACCCGCGCCGCGCTGGCGGGCGCTGGAGATCGGTCCTGGCGGTCTGCCGGCCGACCAGGTGCGGCCGATCGGGCGCGGGCGGGGACCGGAGCAGCCCGTTGTCCACCCGCCGCCGCCGCGTCCGCCGCCGCACCCGGACCAGCGTCGAGTGACCACTTTCGGCCCCTTCCGGGCGGGTCGAGGGATCGAAAGTGGTCACTCGACAGCTCCCCCGCACGACGACTGGCCGGGCGAGCAGTTCCCGTCACCTCCACGCGCGGCGCTGGGTTCCTTCGACGACGTACCGCGGCGCCCGTCGCGGCGAGCCGGGCTGGTCGTCCTGGCCGCTGTCGTCGCCGTCGCGGTGGTGACGGGCCTGGCGCTCTGGTCGAACTCGGCGCGGCCGTTGGGTGGTTCCGGTGACCTCGCTGCCGGCGACTGCCTGAGCTCCCGGGGCGGACTGTCGGTCGTCCCGGTCGATTGCGGGTCCGCCGAGGTCGATTTCCAGGTGGTGGCCCGCTACGAGGACACCTCCGACTCCTCGCGCTGCGCTGCGGAGTCCTCCGATGTCGTGCTCGTCACCCGCGACTCCGCGGTGCTGTGCCTGAACTATGTCGCCGCCGTCGGCGACTGCCTGTACGCGGGGTCGTCGGGCAGTCAGGTCGGCAAGGTGACGTGCCGCATCGCCAGCGGCGGTTCGACGTCAGGGCTCTACCGGGTGCTGGCCGTGCTGCGGAACACCGTCAACGACAGAAACTGCCCGCAGGGCACGGTGCACACCCTGGTGCACCCGACGTCACCCGAGGTGCTCTGCCTCGGCCGGCCATGAGCGGGCACGAGCCGGACGACCAGTCCGCACCCCGGCGCCCACTCGCCGCGAGGGCCGGCCCGATCACCCAGGGCGCCGCGACTTCGGCAACCGGCTCACCACGTCTTCGTAAGAGGCGTCGATGGCCTCCCGCAACTCGCCGTCGGGCACCGCGCCACCGACAACGAAGGTGTTCCAGCCGTACCGGCCGATGTACGCGGTCACCGTCACGTCGTTGGGATACTGCTGTCGCCACTCCCGCGCGTCCTCTGCGGACCGCGCGCACTTGAGTCCGATGGTGGTGCCGTCGTCGGATCCGAGGAAGGCAAAGATCTTGTCGCTGACCTTCGCGACGTGATCACCTCCCCACGGCTCGTCCTGCCACGCACCCGGCTTGGCCAGGCAGTATGCCTTCAGCTCCTGGTGGCTCATCCGATCACCGTTCTTCCGTCGGGTCCGGACGTTCGGGTCCGGACGTTGGGGTCCGGACCGTCGGTTCCCCGTTATCCGACGATCAATCGTCGACCGCACTCACCGGCTCCTCGATGCCGTCGTCATCCACCGGCCTCACCCGGGAAATCCGGTGTAGCGCGAACGTCCGCATCGCGCCGCGCAGCCGGTCGTAGGCGACGACGGCCCCACCGGAGATGGCAACCGGCTCGATGATCCGGTGTGACGTACCACCCTCGGCATCCACATAGCCGATCCACACCGACCCGCGATGATCGGCGGCGTCGCGCAGCAGGGTCAGCGAAGCGCCGGGTGGGCTCGCCGCACCCTGGCCGCGACCGGTGCCGCTGACCGCGCCCGCCCGATCTGCGCTGCGCATCCGGGCCACCAGGTTGTCGAGTTGATCGTCGCTGGGTGGCGCCGGTTCGCGCCACAGTTGGTGGATCGGTGGCGACGCCTTGATCCGCTGCGGTCGTGGACGCAGGTCCAGTACCCCGCCGCCGGCGTCCTCGGCCGCCGGCACCATTCCCGCCGACCTCAGGTGGTTGATCAGGTCGTCGAGGGACGTGGCGGTGATTGCCACCGTCGGAGCGAGCCGGCGCAGGGTGATCGCGCCCTGGGCCGCCTCGGCGACGGCCTGGTCGATCAACGCCGGGTCGTCGCTGCGCACATAAGTTCCGGCTCGGCCGGCCCGCAACACCCCGTACCGCCGGCCGATGTCGTCGATCAGGTAGCTGAGGGCCTGCGGCACACCGGTGGCCGAATGCCGGGTGAACAGCTCGTGCAGGTCCGCGGTGGACGCGCCGGCGTCCAGCGCACGCCTGATGGTCTGCGGGGTGACCCGGTACACGGTGGCGCTGCCGGCCGACTCCACGTCTGCGACCTGGCCGAGCCTGGTGGCCAGCTCCGGCTCCAGCCGGCCGGGCGCGACGATCGTCAGGTCCGCCTGGATGAGGACGGTGTCCACCGGTGCGGGCAATGCCGCTTCCAGAGCCGCTGCGGCCTCGTCGATGTCGCCGCGCAACACCGCTCGGCCGGCCGTGGTCAGCGCATCGAAGGCCACCAGGCCGAGCGCAGTGGCCTCCGTGACGGTCGAGGTCAGCACCGCGTCCCGGCGTTCCGGCGGCCGCAGCGGTGATCGCCAGGCCAGCCGCGCGGACAGTGACGAACGGTCCAGCCCGTATCCCAGCGGCAGGTCGGACAGCGCGCCGAGCACGAAGCGCCGCTCCGCGGGCCCGCGGATCCAGGACAGCTCCACCGACAGCGCGTTCAGCACCTTGTCGGCCGCATCCCGGGTACCTACCCGGGAAGGGTTGCGGCGCAGGTCGAGCCAGGTCTGCGCGATCAGCGCCCAGGCCTGTTCGTGCGGCAGCGCCAGGAATTCGTCGGCGGTCTTGGTCGGTGTCCAGGCGTCGGCGGAGCGCCCACGAGCGTCCGAGGTGGCGATGATCGCAGCGGCCGCCAGCAACTCGACGTCCAAAGCGGTGGACGCCTCGTCCTCACCCATGGCCTTGGCCAGCCGGCGCAGTTCGCGGACGCCCAGCCCGCCGGATTTCAACGCGGGTGGGGGATTCTGCCCGATCAATTCCAGCAGCCGGCCGAGTCTTGCCACCGTGGCCAGCGACTGCCCCCCGCCGGTGCCGTCCACGGTGCCGCTGCCGTGTTCGCGCTCCTCGCCGACCGGTTGTCCGACCTGGATCTCGCCGAGCGGTCGATCACCACGCAGCGCGATGCCCACCTCCCGCGGGAGTTCCACCGTGCCGGCGTCGACCCGCCGCAGCAGTCCTGACTCGACGAGCTCCGAAAGCGCCGCGGCGACCCGCGATCGGTGATCGGCGCTACCCCGCGGCGTGCCGTGCGCAAGTCGATCGAGGACGCTCCGCTGGTCGTCGTCCACCCCGGCCAGGGCTGCGCGCGCCTCGTCGACGGTCAGCTGCCCGGGTGACCCGAGCCCCGCCGGGTACGGGCCGAGAGCCGCCGATACGGCCGACGGCATGTGCACGACATCGGTGCCACGGACCAGCGCGAGCAGTTCGAGATCGCCCAATGCGCTGGCCAGTGCCAGGTCGGGCACGTCAGGGCCGAGCAGGTCGGCGATGTCGTCCCGGGCGACGGCGTGCTTCGCGGCACCCAGTACGGCGAGCGCCTGCAGGATCTGGATGTGGAACAGGGTCAGCGACTCCATGGCCCGCCATACCGACGGCCCGGTGTTCAGCCGCCCGGCCAGCACGGTGAGGTCCGTCGGCGCCGGCACCGTCAGATCGGGACGGGCACGCAACAGCCCGACCAGCTCACGGTCGTCCCGTGAGCGCAGCCAGTCCAGAGTCGTCGGCACCTGAACCACGGTAGTGACGGGCCGGGCGGGGTGGCGCCCGGTGCCGCGTCAACTGTCCGGCGGCCGGCCCCTGGTGCTGCGCGGATCATCATCCACAGCGTGGACGAAATCGTTGACTTCTGTCTCACCGTTCCCACAACCGCCACGTTGATGCGCGCCGGCGATGATGATCCGCGCCAGAAAAGGGGCGGTGCGGCCGCCCCGACGGTGTGGGTCGGGGGCGCGACGCGACAGTGTGACGTGCGGCGGCTGTTGAGCGGATCGGCGCAGGTGCGGGACAATACAGGGGAGGGTGGCCGACCATCCTCCTGCTCCTGTCATGATCACTTCTGTCATGATCAACGGTGCAGGCACGGCGGGCGGTGGTGGTCGCCGCCCGTGACGCGAGGAGGATCCGTGGCCGACGAACGCGGTAAGGGTGTCGACCCGACGTGGCCGGACCTGCCCGACGGCGAGCATCCCGTCACCGAACTCAGCACGCACGTGCAGGGCGCTCTGTCGCCGTTCGGTGAGGTCCAGTTCCCGCTCCCGCAGGTCCCTTACATCCACCCGCACACGGTCATCAACCGCTGACCCGGTCCGCTCGCCCTTCCCGCATCGCCGCAGTCCTGCTGGCGGCCGGCCTCGGCCGCCGCTTCGGTATGCCGAAAGCGTTGGTGGACACCGGTTCCGGACCCTGGGTGGTCCGTTCCCTTGCTGTCCTCGAGGCCTGTGACCCGCGGTTGGTGGTGGTCGGCGCCAGCGCTGATCAGGTGGCAGCGCTGGTCCCGGTGGACGTACGGGTGGTGACGAACCCGGACTACCAGCAGGGCATGGGGTCAAGCCTGCGCGCGGGGCTGTTGGCACTCATCGCGACGTCGGAGGTGACGGCGCAGAGCATGGTGACGGCGCAGAGCATGGTGACGGCGCAGAGCATGGTGACGGCGCAGACTGCGCGGCGTGACGAACCGCCAATCGACGCCGCGCTGGTGATGCTCGTCGATCTGCCAGGTGTTGGCGTGGACGTGGTGGCCCGCGTGCTGGCGGCCGCCCGAGCCGTCGACGTCCGATCGGCACTTCTCCGGGCCGCCTACGACGGCCGACCGGGTCATCCGGTGCTGCTGGGAGCCGACCATTGGGTCGGCGCATCCGCAGCGGTCACTGGCGATCGCGGCGCACGGGACTACCTGTCGGCCCGGGGCGCACGGCTGGTCGAGTGCGCGGACATCGGCAGTGGGATGGACATTGATCGGCCGACCGCGCCCGGTTGACGACGTCCTGTCAACTTTTTGGCTGACGACCGGACCAGCGGAGTTCGCGGCGCTGGTCAGATCGGCCACGGCTGCACGATTGCGCTGGGTCCCTCGTATCCCGCCCGCCGGATTACGCTGTGCGGGCACGGAGCGCGAGTCGCAGCAGACCCCGGGCACCCGCGCCGGTGACCATTGCACCGACTGACCATGCGGTATTGACCAAGCACTTTTCACCAAGCCTTTGTGACGAAGCAGTTCTTCACCATGCACTTTCTGACCACTGCACCTTCCGGCGTGAGGAGCCGACCCGATGCCAGTCCCCGGACCCGGGTACTCGATCACCATGCGGATCGCGGCGCCGCCCTCCGCCACCGCGGCGGGGGAGTTGACGACGGCGGTCGGGCAGGACGGTGGGGTGATCACCGCATTCGACGTGGTCGAATCGGCGGCCGGTCAGCTGGTGGTAGACCTGTCCGCCAACGCCACGTCAGCGGCGCACGCCGACGAGATCACGGCCGCCGTCAACAATCTGGCTGGCTGTCAGGTCCGCAAGCGCGCGGACCGGACGTTCCTGGTCCACCTCGGCAGGAAGATCGAGGTGACATCCAAGGTGCCACTGCGCAACCGAGACGACTGCCGGATCGTGGTGTCCGGTGTCGGGGCGGCGGGAAGTGCCGTCATCCGGCTGCTGTTGTTGCAGCGCCCCAAGGACATCGTCGGCGTCGACATCGCCGGGATCGTTCACCGCGGGCGGGCCGGGATGGACCCCAACCTCGCCGAGGTGGCCGGTGTGACGAACGCCGGCGGGCTGGTCGGGTCCATTCATGACGCGATCGCCGGTGCCGACGTGTTCATCGGGGTGTCTGC